>Ga0209477_1000210_pt1 | contig 34342 bp, 40 predicted proteins | sample KloWWTupernatant_FD_187180 | JGI IMG/M metagenome (GOLD analysis project Ga0209477, IMG submission 187180) | Active sludge microbial communities from Klosterneuburg, Austria, studying microevolution and ecology of nitrifiers - Klosterneuburg... | ecosystem: Engineered > WWTP > Aerobic digester >...
GAGGAGGCGACCACCGACACCATCCTCGAGCTCAGCGCCTGACCGAAATCAACACCGAAGGATCACCGATCGCTACACCACGTCACGGGGCTTGACCGGACGGAAGTGGTTCACCACCGTTGGGCGGCATGTTCTGGATGGCCTTGTCGCTCGTCTCCAGGGGGCGGGCTACTAGTTCCTGTCTGGTGAGGCTTGCGCTACCTGCGTCGCATCTCACGTACAAAGATCCAGATAAGCCAGATCCCGCCGGTGATCAGCGTGAGGACCGCATCGAGCAGGAAGCTACCAAAGCCGTACTTCTTCGTCTTCGCCATAGGGGCAGCATATGGTCCCCAGGCCCCACTGCATCACCGAAGTGGGGTGACCATCGACTTCGGTAAGACGGGGTAGATCTGTAGAAGAGGCCACCGGTGACAGCCGTCAGCTCATCACGATCCGGTGACGACGGCGGGCGTTGACAGTCCGCGGCATCGTGGCGTCGATTCCGCCCAATATGCTGACCTGGGTCTGGGGAACCTCAGGGCACCCGGAACGAGACGGCTTCAGAACAACAGAAGGTACATCCTTGAACGCACAGCGTGTGGCCGGCGTGACCGCCGCAATCGTCCTCATGATGGCCCTGACCGCGTGCGGTTCCGGCGAAGATTCCGAGATGCCCGACGTCGTCGGCTCGCCTCTCGACACAGCGAAGAGTGACATCGAGCGCGCCGGATATGGCAGCGACCTCGAGGTGCTCGGCGGTGGGCTGTTCGGCATCGTGGACGACTCCGCCTGGATCGTCTGCGAGCAGCTGCCTGCCGCGGGCGAGGCGATCACCAAGCAGCCGCGTCTCACCGTCGACCGCTCGTGCGGCGACGAGGAAGAGCCTGTCGACGAAGAGCCGGTCGAGGAAGACCAGACGGATGCCGAGCCCACCCCTGAGCCGTCGATCAGTGCGAACGTCGTCGACACCACGGTTGACGAGTTGCTCGACCGCTTGAACTCGGCACAGTTGGGCGGCATCCAGACCGGGGATCAGTTCCGGTTTACGGGTGAGCTCATGGGGGCGGAATACTGGTCGACCGGTGCCTCAGGAGAGTACACGGTCCTCTTCAAGGCGCACGGCGGCGCCGATGACCTATTCGTGTTCGTCGATCAATCCGAGACTGCTGGCTGGACCGACGGCACCATCGTCGAGGTCGTGGTGGAGAGCGGCGAGGCCACAATCAACGGCGAGACCACGGATGGATGGCTGCGCGTCATCGCCGTGACCGGGCCCTAGGCCGCCGCAACCTAACAACGCTGCGCAAATGGAGTAATCGGTCTCAACGAACCCAGCGGGCTGAACGATCATCTAAATCGCTCAGTCGAACGTCCGAAACCAATCGTCTACGGCGCGACCCGGCTTGGGCTCGGAATGGCGGCCGCCAGCCGGCGGTCACGGCTGCGCTCGGGACCTTTCCGCCATACTGAGACGATGCGCAGAACGCGATGGAGTGTCCTCACTGCCCTGGGCCTCACCGTCGGGCTTCTTCTGGGCGGCGCGACCTCTGCCGCGATCGCAGCACCGCGGGCCAGCTCTGACACCGCCGTGGTGGTGGGTGACTACGTCGGCATGCGCGCCGACAAGGCAACGGCGGCGTTAAAAAAGCTGTCACTGGACTGGAAGTTCAACAAGACGGTGATCATCAAAAAGAACTGGTACATCACCAAGCAGTCGCCGAAGCCCGGGTCGACGGTCGAAGAAGGTACGACCGTCAAGCTGTCCGTCTCCAAAACCAAGCCGCTATCCGACGCGAAGCGCCTCTCCACCGCGGAGCAACTCGTCCTCGCCGAGTTGCCAGATGCCCCCATCTGGGAAGGGACCACAGCGACGGCCCGGATCGTAAACGGCGCCGAAGTCTGCGTCGATCGCACGTACGGACCGAAAGGCGGCATGGACAACCCCGGCGGCAACGCCGGTTATGTCGTGGTCACTTTCCCGTCCAAGAAGATCGGGGAGCCGCAAGACGGGTCGTGCGTCGACTACGTCCCGGCCGTCACAGTCCGGAAAGTGAAGGTCGAAGTCCCGAAAGCGCTCGTGAACGAGCCTGGGCTCATGGTCAGCACCGACTATGGCGCCGAATGGCCGCTCACCGTTCCGTACGTCGTCGTGCGTTGCGAGAGCATCATCGCAGGGGGGATGGACCTGCAGTCGGTCACTTTGGACACTCCGGATGGGACCTCCTACGCCGCCAACGGTACGGCCAAGTCGCACTCGGGTCTCCCCGACCTGGAGCCGATCTGGGCGCCAAACCCGGAGATCGCGGGGTCGAAGATCAATATCGGTCCAGTCATTGATCACGGGCTCGCGCTCTGCGACTGACCCCCGCAGCAAAGCCCCGGCCGAAACCTCACCGCGCCGAGGTCAACCGGGCATATACGCTCACGGTATGACCAAGCGCATCCTGGGCGGCGCGGCCCTTCTTCTTGCCAGCATCGCTCTCTCAGCCTGCACAGCATCGTCACCGGAAGCAACCGAGACGAGCGCGCCGCCGGTCGCGGCCTCGTCGTCGCCCACCCCCACGGCTGAGCAGGAACAACCCCGCGGAACGCGCGAGAATCCGATCCCGTTCGGCGAGTCGGTCACTTTCGAAGACCTAGGCGAAGCGGGCGGGCCAGCGTGGACAGTGACGATCGACGAGCCGCGCGACATGGGCCCGGAAATTCTTGCTGCGGCGATCGAACTGTACGGCCCCGACGATGAGTCCTACCTAGCATCGTCACGACCCGAACCGGGCACCCTTTTCATGGGCTACACCGGAACCGTTGAGCGCCTGCTAGATTACCCGGCCGCGCCCGGATACGACCTTGAGACAGATCTCATCGGTTCGGACGGCAACACCTACAACATGCTCACGTTGGGCGTTGGCGCGCCGGAGGAGTACCTGGTGAATATCGCCGAGATGTACGCGCCCGCAACCGCGCGCTTCTCTGATGTGCAGGTAGTACCCGAAGGCGTCACCGCGGGTCAGGTTCTCGTCACCATGACCAACACCGGTGAACGCGTGTATTTCGGTACGCCGCCCGCGTAGGCGAGCCTGCGGTGGCATTCCCGCAGCTATGGATGGCACCTCCTGCGCGGCTACGCCGTCGACTGGACCCTGGGTAGTCCGTCTCAGGCCCTGAGGTGTCTCGTATCCCTAGCCTTGCGAGGCGTCTCGTGCATCCATGAGTCGAGGGCGTAAGAAGCTGTGGAATTCCGCGCCCCTCAGATTCTCATAACTACGTGTCACAACTAGCGATTCGTCGCGCGGTACGCAATGTTAGTTATGAGACAGGAAGCAGGCACAGATGATGAAACTCATCGGGTACGCGCGGGTGTCGACGAAACAGCAGTCCACCGACCGGCAAGAACTAGACCTGCTCGCTGTCGGAGTCCGACGCGATGACCTCTACGTCGATCGCGGAGTCTCGGGTGCTCGCGCCTCACGGCCACAGTTCGACCTCGCTCTCGCCGCGCTGGAATCGGGCGACACATTGGTGATCACGACTTTGGACCGGCTGGGTCGTTCGACACAGAATATGCTCGCGCTCGCTGACGAGCTTCGCACCCGGGGTGCCGGGCTCCGGGTCCTCAACCTGGGTGGAGGCGACGTCGACACATCCACCCCTATGGGGTCGATGCTCTTCACCATCATGGCCGCGCTCGCTCAGATGGAGCACGAGATCAAACGCGAACGCGTCACCGACTCCATCGCCAAACGACGAGCCGCTGGCCACGATCTCGGCGGCCGACCACAACGCATCACCGATAGCCAAATCCGCAGCGCCCTCAGCCTCGTTAACACTGGCCAACCCGCTGCCCAGGTTGCGCGAGACCTCGGCATGTCTCGCGCCACCTTCTACAGACGCTCCCGATCCCTCACAGACTGACTACCCAGCACTCAGCTACCCACACCGCGCTGATCATGAAGATTCTCGCTGCTGCGGCGTCTCACTGCGGCCGCCTCTCATGAGACAAAAGAAGAACACCCCTCATGAGACGACCGACGCCATGCCTCGCAGGACCCTTATGGGCGCTCTCGCGGCGTCTCACGGAACGATCCCCTTGCGGACACTCCTGACCGCCCCGAAGGAGCGCCCTCAGCTCTTCCAGGCGTCAACGATGTCCCATTGTCGAAGCAGGGGACAATACCTACTGTCGGATGTGAGCGCCGGACAGCGGCCCTGCGACAGGCATCGGCGCGAGACACTGTGATCATGATCCCTCCGATGCCCGATCCTTGGGCGTGGTCCCTAGACGCAGTCTTGAGTCTCGCGGGCATCTCGGTCGCTGTGCTCGGTGCGCTGGCGACGGTGCTGTTCGCCTGGCTCGCGCTCCAGCAAACGAAGCGCGCCAACGCGCTCGAATTCGAGGGGCGCAAACGCGCTGAACGGGCGGCGCTCTCAAGTGCTGTAGACGGCTACCTCACGACGTGGGCACCTCTTGGCGTGAAGCCCCGCACCCACGAAGCGACCGTCAGCGCCGGCCAGACGCTCCATGCGGCCGCAGCGGGTATCTCGCCCGAAGCCCACGACGTGGCCAGGTGGCTCATCAAAGTCCTGGACGCTTCCGACCTTGCGGAGCTAGGACGCCGCGAGGGTCCACCCGATCCGGGCTGGACCGAGCATCCACCCCGCGACTTGATTGGCTTCTCTATTCGTGTGCAAGCTCGGGCGCGCGTGACACATTGGGTTGCCACCGGGGAACTCGACCGATCACCACTGTTCGAGTACGAAGCGCGTGAACCGGACGTCGCATAGCAGCCGCTCTCCCGCCGTGCCGATACGCTGGCCCGGTGACACAGGAGAGCTCGGAGCGGTCGTTGTGGCACCGAGCGACGATCGCGCTCGGCAAGCGCGTACGGCGGCCAGTTGGCCCGGTTCTCGCAGGTGCCAGCACGCTCCTGGGCACGTTGGTGGGATTGAGCCCCTTGATCCTCATCCCTACGGGGATTCTGCTTCTCGCAGCCGGAGGGGCTTACTACTCCCGCGACACTTGGTTGCGCCAAGAAGAAGCGGACCGAATCGCGGCGGCCGCGCAAACCCAAGCCGCACTCGAGACGGCGGCGACCGCCGACCTTGAGCAGCTGGCCGCGGACCACAGCCAATTTGCTGATGTCTTCGCCGAGCTAGTCCGAAACACGGCCGACATGGCCGACAAAGGCAAGACAGCTCGAGCTGCAGACTTCGGGATCCTGATCAAACAAACAGTGAGCGCGATCGCTTGGGTTCTGCACGCCGACATCGACGGCGTACGCGCCGTCGTCTATCAGGTCAGCGATGACGAGAGCCGTATGGATGTGGTCGACTGGGCGGCCGGAAACCATCGTGCGGCTCCACAGGCTTTCATCCGCGGAACGGACCGGGGCGACAAAGCATTCGCAACGCTCCGCGCTGGCGAATCGTTGTTCGTCGACGACATCTCGAAAGCGCCAGAACAGTGGGCCGGCTCCGGGGACGGCTACAACACCTTCATCACTACACCCATCGCTTCCCCGACAGTGGGATATGGGCTGCTCACCGTCGACGCACCCGAGACCGACTCACTAACCGAGGATGACGAGAACGATCTCCGCCTCGTCGCAGCGATCCTCGCAGTGATCTTCGCCGAGAAGCGTCGGAGATCGCCCGGTCGTGCTGCAGGATCTCCTGCCTAACGTCAGAAGTTGCGCGTACACTGGCGGCATGACGATCGCTGACCCGGGCAAGGTTGAAATCGTCCCGAGCGCCACCGGCCTGCGGGATCTGTCCGACCCTGCCGTGCGCGAGCGGATCGTAAACGAGGCCAAGCGCGACGCGCAGAAGAGCGTCCTTCGCGCCCGCCGAAGCAACCGACTGTTCCTCACGCGGTAGTCGACCCACGCGCTCTCGCGCGGAGCGGTCAGCCACCGTTGATCGTAGGGCCGTGAAATTCGGGCGGTATTACCGCATCGCCATGGCGTTCGCTGTATCCACAGTCGGGGCACGTCGACTCTCCGTCGCCGTCGCGCATAACAATGCCGCAGTACGGGCACCGAGGCTGCATTCCGGCGTCGAGATCCAGGAGTGTCACGCCCTCAGCCAACTGCCTCGATCAGCGACGAGTCTGAGGCATCCACTGTGCGCGAGTTGTTCACCTTCCGGTCGACAACGTGCTCGGTGATCGTTGACGCGACGTCTGCTGACGCGAGCTCGAGCATCGCGACGGTCTCGACCTTCGTCTCTCCTGTGAGTTTCTCGGGGGTAAGCCACGCATCCCACGTGTCCGGAGTGAGAAACGCTGGCATACGGTCGTGGACCTCGCCACTCGCGTCGCGCGCCTCACGAGTGATCACGACGAAGCACCGTGATCGCTCACCGTTCGCGAGTTCCATCGACCAGGTGAGTCCGGCTGCGGAAAGCATGCCGTCGCCGTGGAGGAAGTGCGGGGTCTTGTCCCCCTTCTCCCCCGTCCACTCGAAGTATCCGCGCATCGGGGTCTGCTGAAGGTTTAGTTGACCCGGGTTTCCATTCCTAGGCAGCCAGCTCGACCGCACTTCTCACTATAGTTTCGAACTCAACCGGGGTCAGTTTCCCCAGGCGTCGTTGTTTACGTTTGCGATGATATTTCGCTTCGATCCAATGCACGATCGCGAGTCTGAGCTCATCACGCGTGTGCCACCGTTTCCGGTCGAGCACGTTCTTCTGCAGCAGACTAAAAAATGACTCCATCGCCGCGTTATCGCCACACGCACCTACCCGCCCCATCGAACCGCGTAGCTTGTAACGCTTCAGTGCCTTCTGAAACTTACGGCTTCTAAATTGACTGCCTCGATCCGAATGTATGATTACGTTCTCGGGATAACCGCGTTGCATCAGCGCGTTCGTGAGTGCCCGTACCGCCAACCCAGCTTTCATTCGTTTATCGATCGCATACCCGACGATCTTGTTCGAGCACACATCCTTGAACGCGCACATGTACAGCTTGCCTTCGCCCGTCCAATGCTCGGTAATATCGACCAACCATTTCTCGTCGAGCCCGTCGGCGGTGAAGTCCTTTTGCACGAGATCATCACCCACCGGCTCCCCAGCTTTCTTGCTCTTGCGTGTGCGTCCCACAATGGTTGATTGGATCCCAGCAATCTTGCAGAGCCGCCACACACGGCGTTCACTGATCTCGTAGCCGAGATCATGCAGGTCATCAGCGAGGACACGGTAACCGCCCTCCTCGTCGTCTCCGTGGAGTTCCCACAACACCTCGATGAGATGAGCTTCTTCGACCTCTCGAGCAGACACCGGCTGTTGTAGCCACCGATAGTAGGCCTGCTTCGAGAAGCCGAGCACCCTGCACGCCACTACGACCGGCACCCTGATACGGGCACCGGGCGCAGCCATCTCACGGACGAGAGGGAACACTATTTTGGGGGCGTGATATGAATCTGTGACAAATACGCTGCCGCACGCCGAAGCACCTCGTTCTCCTGCTCCAGCAGCTTGTTCCGGCGCATCAACTCACGTACTTTCGCATCCTCGGAAGCCGGCAAATCCTTCGCTGCGGGTAAGCCCTGGTCGGCGCGCTCAGCATCAGCCACCCATTTCGACATTGCTGATTTCGATACTCCCAGATCACGGCACACTTCGCGCTGAGACGCTCCCGCACGCACAAGCGCGACTGCATCATTTCTGAATTCTTCTGAATACCTCATCGTGTAACTATTCTCCTGTTCCCCACCCGCTCGCACGAAGTGGACAAGAGTCAATCAAACCTTCAGCAGACCCTCGGAACGATGCAGCGTGCGGCGGAGAACGCCGGCGCCCAAAAGCCGGTCGCGAGCTTCTCCATCCGCGCGTTGATGATAGGGGCGCCCTTCGGCCGGTTAGCGGGCTTCTGCCAATCCCACCGCACCAGTTCGAGGATGCGGCCCTCGCCGCGGTCACGAACGATCGGAGCATCTGACGTCGGCGCGATCGAGTATGCCCCCGCCCACGATTTCCACCAGTCCTCAGGCTTGCCACCGTCGGCGACATACTCCCGGATCAACTCGTCCGTCCTGGCATCGTTCGCGAATCGTCCGCACATGCAGCGACCATACGCCCAGCCCTGGGACAGTGCTGCCGTGGCGGCGAGCCGACAGGTCTTAGTTACTGTGAGGGCATGCACACTGCCCGGGCCACAGCAGTTCTGATCCTGACTTTCACCGCGCTCACCGCGTTCTCAGGCTGCGCCTCTCCGTCCCCCTCACTCGAACCATCTCCCGAAACCTTCTTGGAGCGGGTTCGCGCGGACACGGACGCAGACAAGGCCACAGACGAGGAACTGCTCTCTATTGGTGAGGAGATGTGCTCGATCGCCGAAGGATTGAGCGGCGACGAACTAGAAGACGCTCTTGACCAGGTTGTAGCGTCTGTCGATGACCCTGAGATGGCTGCAAACGTTGCGGTCGTTTCGGTCCATGCCCTCGCACATCTCTGCCCGGAGCAAGGGCAGAAGCTCGAGAACTAGCCGTCGATCGGTTGCACACTCTTCCGGGTGACCCCCAGTTACTCATCAAGGCCTGAGTAGCTGCGCACACTCGCCGCTGTCCCCTCTCGCCTGTACCCTCTGGGGCATGGTTGATTCGATCCTGGAGTTTCTCTCGCTGATCGCCGCGATCGTCGGGCTGTGGATGCTCACGCACGCCATGTGCGCCACCTCCTCCGCCCGCGAGTCGCCAGGGCGAGCGGTCGCGTTCGGGGCGGGGTTCAACGCCCTGGGCGTTCTCCTGGGCGCCTACCTCGTGGCGACGCTGCCTGTGGGTCAGGAGCTGCCTTTCACGGCGTGGACCTTCGGCATTGGCGGGCTGATCGGAGTCGGCCTCGGGGCTCTGAGCTCGTACCGCTCGAACCGTCGCAAGGCTCGCGCATAGGCCACCTATCGCCACCCATCCACGCGGTTCTGTAGCCGCTGGCATGCCCCTTGCCAGATCCAGCACCGTAGCTTGTCGCCGTCGACGTCGACCTCAACGCCGATAGCATCGGCGGTCCACCGCTTCACCAGGACAGTCGACCTGACGTCGGTATCACCAAAACGCAGCCAGGCCAGCCCCCAGACATTCATCCGGTCAGGCACCACAGTGACGACTTGGGAGTTCAGGCGCAGCTGCTCGGCGCTGAGAGTCAGCAGCGCTCCACGCTTGCGGGCCTCGCGCAGCTCGCGTTCCTCGGCCAGCTGGCTCCCGAGATGCGGATAGCGCTTGTTCGTTCCCACTCCCCCATGATCGAGCCCACCGCAGACGTTGCAGCGTCGCGGTGAGATCGCTCTGATATCACTTCGATACGAGAGTGCTATTTGATCAAATCGGATCGATCGCCAAGCTCTTCGGCTTCCCGGCGCAGCGCGTCGAGACCTCGACGTAGCGCGAGAAGGATCGTCTGGTGCTTGTTGCGGCTCAAGAGATCCTGGAGTTCTTCGATCGCCACCGGAATCGTGGGATCGGGGTAGCGCAGCAGGAACGTCTTGGACATGCCTGCAGGCCACTCATCGGTCCCCCTAGGGGTCGATGTCACACCGGACGCCGGCACACTGGCTCGCTGCCCGCTGGATGCCTCTGTGGGTGCGTCGGCGGCATCCCCGAACGCTTCGATAGCTGCACTGTCGATCGCGGGCCTTTCGCGCTTCCTGATAGCCATTAGCTCATCACCTCCGCTGCCAGTGCACGGATCTCCGCGCGCGCGGCCCCGTTCTTCCACTCCACGACCCCGAGGCCCTCGGGGATCACCTCCCGGTAGGCCTTGCGATCACGGATGATCGTATGGACCGGTTTGATCAGGGGGAAGTCCGCCAGGTACTCCCCCGCTTCCTTGCTCTCGGTCACTCTCTGATTCGTAGATGCACGGGTAATCACGCCGCGCACGTCGAGGCGCGGGTTCAGATCCAACGCCTGTTCGATCAGTTCGTTCAAGTGCTCAAACGTGTCGAGATCGAATTGGCTCGGCTGAGTCAGAGCAAGAAACATGTCCGCGGCGAGCATTCCCGTGCGCATCTCCTTGCTGTCCTTACCCGCAACGTCAACGATTACGATGTCGTAGCGTCCACCGAGATCCGTCAGGGTCGAGTGGATGTTGCCGAGCTTCTCGACGCAAGCGAGCTGAGGAGTGACCCCCTGTTCAATACGGTCTGCGTGCCACCTCGCCGTAGAGCGCTGCGCGTCGGCGTCGACGAGGCAGACGTCGTGGCCTCGATAGGCGAGTTCGACTGCGAGATTCGTTGACACCGTGGACTTCCCCACGCCGCCCTTCTGGCTTCCCACAAGAATGATCACGGTTGATCTCCAAACGATATGTGAGTGATATCACTATCATAGCGCATGCGGTCAGGTAGCGAAAGCATATCCATATGTAAATGATATCACTGCGATATTCTCAGGTACTGATATCAGAGTGAATGCATCAGCGGGGGAGTAGGAGATCTCACGAGCTGCGTCGTCGAGGGCGTCGCGGGAAACGTCGGTGCATGTCGGCCAGAATCGCGTCGATCGCTGGCTGCTCAGCGGCGATCCTTTCCCGTCGTTCGGCGTCCGCGGCGCGGCGCGCCGCCGCATCGGCGGCGGCCAGGTCGCGGTCACGCTGCGCTTGCACCGCGGGGGAGAGGTCATCCACCCCGACTGCGCGCCGGATCAGCCATACGAGCCAAGCGAGCGGATCTCTCTGCTCAGAGGAGTCAATATCGACACGAAGCGTGGAGCGATGCTGGTCGACGAGTTCGAGCACCTTCGCAACTGACCAGCCGCGCTCGATGAGGCGCAGCCTCATCACCGCGTCGCAGATCTGCCCGATGTGCCGGCCGCCAACCCACTGCAGGTCAGTCCTTCCATCTGGGGTCCGGAAGACGACTCGACGAGGTGCGCTACGGGGAGTCCAGAGCAGACGCGGGCGTTCATGGACGAGCCGTGCGGCGAAATCTTGGACTTCAGGCGTCCAGCGAGGCTGAGAATTGGCCAAATCGAACACTGGATTCAAAGCTGATCGGCGCGGAGCGCCGGCCGTGTGCGCGTTTGCGCGCCTTGGCTGGAATCTCTTAACCGGGGATGTTTCGTTAGTTGTGGGTTGGGTGGGTAGGGGGGTGCCGTCCACAGAACGAGGGATCGTGAGCGCTCGGGTGGATGCCACTGTGCGCTGCTGGACCCCGCCCAGCTGACGCGCTTCGGCGAGCTGCTCGAGCGTGAGCCTGTTGGCACCGCGAGCGACCTCTACGACGAGCCCTACGCGGGTGAGGAAGCGCATCACGCGCTTGACGGTCGATTCCGCGTAGCCGATGCGCTGTGCCACGGTTTTGTGGGAGATAGCCACGTCACGGCCCGTGCGGCGGTCTGCTGCGGCCGCCCATTCCCTCGACGCTTTGAGTACCGTCGGCACGCCCGCGACACGCAAACGGCGTCTGAGGGCTTCCACGGAGGGCAATGCGAGGGCGAACTCGACCGCGTGAAGCCACTCAGAGGGGCTGCACACGGGCACTCGGGCGTATGCACCGTCCTGGGGCTGCAGCACGAGTCCGCCTCGTCGTTGTGAGGGTCCGCGGCTGTCACGTCGCCCTGAGGGGCGGTCTACGCCCGGGTGCCGGGGCGACACGCCGTCGGGGACAACGTTTCGTGTGTAGGAATTTTGGGCAGCACGAGCTACCATGTGAATACCTCTTCTGCTGGAAGTGGGTACAACGAAGCTCCGGTCCTCGACCGGTTCTTCCTCAAATCGATCCGTCCTAGTCGCCAAACTCAGCGGATCGAAAGACTTCTGGGAAACCCGCCGCTTAGGCGGGTTTTTCGTTATGCGGCCGGCATCTGCAGCACTCCATCCTCGGTAGGCGGCTCAGGAAGCCACGTGGGACGGCCGTAGTCGTCCAGTGGCAGGTTCTGCACCATGATGTCGAACAGCTCTGAAGGCGATACCTTCAGGAACTCGGCCAGGTCTTCCCAGCCGCGCTTGCTTTTGCCGTTGACGGTGTAGCCGAGCTGCTGTGGATCGAGAAGGGGTTCCTTCCGACGCCGATAGGGACGCTCTGACCTAGCCATAGTCCCGACAGTAAACCGAAGCTTGAGTTTCGATCCGCAGGGACACGCCGAGGATCAATCTCGGCTTGAAGGTTGAGGGCGTGAGAAAAGCCCGGAATCTCGCGGTTTTCGCTGCGGTAGGGGAGCGGCGTTCTCGTTAATTGACGAGAACGTACGATAGTCGTATGGGCGTTCGTGGGATGGGTGAAGCATCGGCGTGGGCACGCGCTGTTGCGCGTGCGGTATCCGAGCTTCGCGGGCGCGCGGGACTGACAGTGCAAGAGCTAGCGGATCGCATCGACAAGGATCCGAGCTACCTGTACGGACGCCTGAACGGCAGCGCTCCGTTCAACATCAACGACTGGGACTACCTGGCCCGCGCACTCGGCGTTCACCCACTCGAAATCGCCCGCCTCGCGTCGAAATACGCCGCGGCCGACGACGAAGGGCTTGAACCCACCATCAGCACCGATCCGGCAGAGCTGGGCCGACGCATCCGGCTCCTGGAGGCATCACCACGAACCGCTGGACCGCAGTTCGACGTCGCGGTCCTAATCGACCTCGCAGCGGAGCGAGAGATCGATCTGACCACCGAGGAGTGGTCACAGCTGCGAGCGGGCGCGGGCGGCGCGGAGGTGCCCGTACGGGTGCTCTATGCCATAGCCGAGTACACGGGTGTGGCCGTCGGCTATCTGACGGATCTTGACGACAAGGAACTGGCGGAAGCGACGGAGGCACAGCTCGAGCTGCGGAGCGCTATCCGCGAGGTCGGGGGAGAGAGCGTGCTTGCACGGTCTGTGGGCGACGTGAGCCCTGCAGGCCTCCGAGCAATCGCGGCATCACTGAGGGCGGCCCACAAGGGCTCATCCGACTGAAAGACGAATCCGGGGGGATTGGAACAATGAAGTCGAGTCTTTCGCGAGACGCTGACGAGCTGCGTCAGCGGACAGCAGACGCCTTTGCGCGCTTGGGACTCGTACCCGGATCCTCCCTGGAAGCGCTGCTGAGAGTCGTGGCAACGGTCACGGGTCGCCGGATCGAGATCGATCCTGTGGGCGGGCGTGAGTGGGAAACGGTGACCGGCCTGGTGGTGCTGAGCGAAGGCGAGGCGCGCGTACTTATCCGGAAGTCTGACCCTCGCTGGTATCAGTTCCACAGCGTTCTGCACGAGCTGTCCCACCTGGTCTTCGAACACACCGGGTGCTCCTCGCTCCCGTCCGGGCGACGCACGGGAGTGACGCCGCGGCCGGGTCAAACACTGTTGGCGCGGAGCACGGGGCAAGCCGACTTTGAGACCGAGATCGACTTCTCTGACCCTGAATCCGTCCGGGAGGCCGAGGCGGAGAAGCTGTCACAAGTGATCGCCGAAGTGATGCTGGGACCGAAGCACCCCGAGGACGAGGCGGTGCTGGGCTGATGGAACTCGCGGCATTCGCCGCGCTGGCCCTGCTCGCACTGCTACGCCTTCCCGCGATCGGTCGGGGTGGTGCCGGCACGCTCAGCGAGCTGGCATTGCTAACAGGTGCCGGAGCGCTGTTCATGGTCGGCACCGTCGTGCCGCTGGAGACTGTCGACAGCTGGTTCGGTGGAACGAACGTGGTGAATCTGCTGCAGAACGTCTTGGCCACGCTCGCGATCTGGTTCATGACGATGACAGCGACGAACATGGCGACCGGCTCCTGGCCGGCTCGCCGTGCGGTGTGGGAGCTGAGCATCGTCATCGTGGCTTTCACGATCCCCTTCCTGCTCATCGACAGGGGCCCGACGAACGACTCGTTCATCCGGGACTACGCCGCTGACGGCTGGCTGTGGCTATATGCCTCGATCTACATGGGCTATGTCGCATACCTGATGGTTCAGATCTTCCTCGCGTTGGGGAAAAGAAAACCGCGCCCGTACACGGTCGTCCGTATCGGAGCGGTCCTGATGGGTGTGGCGAGCATCGTCGAGATCGTCTACCTCACTGCTCGTGTGGTCGGCGCCCGACCCGAGTGGTTGGGTGACACCTTCAACCCGCTCTTCTACAGCGGAATCCTCCTGATCGCGGGCGGCCTGGCGTGGTTCCCGCTGGCGCGGCGTGCTCGTCACGCCGCGTTGGCGATCGCCAACTCGATGCTGCGACGCGCGAGTGCCGCACACCCTGCTGTGGTGGACGATCCGGAGCATCACTCGGCAGAGACAATCACCCACGGCACCTACCGGCTCGCAGTACAGCTTGCTGATATCGGCAATGCTGTTGAGCTCACGCGCGGCGAGCAGTGGTCGCTGCGGTTCGCGACGCACCTGCTCAACCTGCAGGTACCGGCACCACAGGTGATCCGGATGAGCGCAATCCCGGCGGCCGCGCAGTGATCGGCGTGGTCGTTGGAGCCGCTGGCGCTGTTGCGCTGTCCGCCGTGGTGGGCGGGGTGGGCCTCATCCTCGCGAAGCGTGTAGTGAACGCCGCGGCACAGCCGAAACTACTGCATGTGGAGTTCACCGCATCTGAAGTGGCTCTCCCGAAAAGCGACAAGACCATGGCGACGGGGGAGTACCTCCTGCATCTGACCGGCGACGACGCGGCCGTCGTTCGCGTGGGCGAAGTGCTGCGCGTCGACGAGGGCACGGTGCACCGCCAGTTGGTCGACGACGGAGGAGATCGCACAGGCAGCGCAACCGGATACTGGAGCGCGCACGGGTTCGCATCGCCGGACGAGGTCGGCGAGTTCCAAAGTGTCGAAGTTCCGCTCGCGAACGGTGAGCATCGGGACGCCTGGCTGTTCCCGGGGAACCCTGCTCATTGGGTGATCCACATCCAGGGGATCAGGACGTCACGCGCCGTCACCCTTCGTACCGTGGCGGCCGCGCGGGAGACGGGTGCGACGTCGCTGACGATCACGTACCGCGGCTCCGGAGACGGCCCGAAGAGCAAGGCCGCGATGCTGGGCTCGGAGGAATGGTCCGAGCTGCGCGACGCGATCAGGTACGCCCGCGAGAACGGCGCTCAGCGCGTGACGGTCGTTGCCTGGTCAATGGGAGCCGGTCTCGTCTTCGAGCTGCTGAAACGCGAGCCGAGCGCCGTCGACGACCTGGTGCTGATGTGCCCAGTGTCGAGCTGGCCGGCCACAATCGAGTACGGGGCGGTCCAGGCAGGGTTGCCCCGCCAGGCCGCGCTGCTCGCCGGGCTCATCCTCCGGTCGCGACTCGGGGCCAAACTGCTGGGCCTGCCCGCTCCCGTTGACGTGCGCAAGCTGGACTGGACCGGCTCCGGGTCACTGCCCGTGCGCACACTCGTGATCCATTCAGAGGATGACGAAGTGGTCCCGTGGAGCAGCACCGCGAAACTCGTCGCGCACAATGCGCAGAGGGTCACGCTCGTGAAGACAGCCGCGTGCCCGCACGGCTTCGAGCTGACCGTACCCGACGTCGAGGCCAGCACGAAACTCCGTGAGTTGTTAATTAACTAGACCGGTTCTTGACGTCTCGCTATCTGGCAAGTAGCGTTAGCCCCATATTCGACTGTGGATGTGGGGCATTCGCGTGGACACTCTGCGTAACTCTCGGCTCGAAGAAGCCGTACACCGTGACTTCGGCGCGCTCGTGCCGTTCAGCCCGGGTGGTGGCGTTCTCGCCCCACGGGACGCCGCCACGCGATCCCTCCGACGAGAGGGGAGCGGACGATGAGCGATCCGCTGGCCGTGAGGCCACAGAACAAGATCCTGGCCGTGGCGACAGCCTCAGGCGTCGGCGCGCTGGCGATCGGCGGCTTCACACTGTCCTTCACGGCACTCCGTGACCTGGCGGAGCGCGAGTTCGCAATCGCGCCGCAGCTGTCGTTCATCTACCCGCTCGTGATCGACGGATTCATCGTCATCGCCACCGCAGCGGCCTTCACTATGAAGAAGCGCGGCCCCCGCGTCACCTGGTACCCATGGGCGGCACTGCTCATGTTCGGGGCGCTGTCGGTGCTCGGGAACGCCGCTCACGCGATCGACAACCCCACCGCCACATTCCCGGCGTGGGTATCAGCTCTGGGCGCGAGCGTGCCCGCCGTGGCGCTCCTGATCGCGTCCCACCTGCTCGTGATGATGATCGACGGCAAATCGCAGTCGCGTTCCCGGCAGCAGCGCACGAAGACTCCGGTCGCGCAGGCCGCAGAGCCCGCCACGGCGTCGACGCCGCCCCAGACAGCGACGCACGAGGCCACCGAACAACAGCGCGAGATCCGGCGTCTGCACGCCGTGGACCAGCCTGAGGAGTCGGCGACGCTGGTCGACCAGGTCGCCCAAGCCATGGCGGCCGGTCGACCGGTGACCGCAGCTCTGATCGCCGAGATCGAGGGTGTGTCTGAGCGCACGGGCCGTCGGCGTCTCGCCGACCTCCGCGAACAGCACCCGGAGATCTTCGACGGCCCAGAGGAGGCCGCACGATGACTGAACTCAGCGGCTTCGCGATCATCCCGACGGAACTGGCGCGCACAGCGTCTGTTTCGGCACAGGCCAAGGCTGTCTACGTCGCACTGACGTCACACCGCGGCGAGAAGACCATCACGCTCGAGCAACTCGCCAGGGAAGTGGGGACGACGCCAGACGCCGCCCGCCGCGCCCTTGAGGCGCTGCACAAGCGTGGATGGGGCGGAACGCTCGATGCGCTTTCACCAACCGTTATTGAGCACGCATCCGAGGGGGAAATTCGGAGATGAGCAACATGAAGGTGACTGGAGAGTCCACGGTTGTCAGCCCACACGAGCTGGTGGCCTACGTCGACCGATGGGTCGGCTACGTGGCCGCGCGGGTGCGGCCCTGCGACGTCGACGACGTCCTGCAGACCGTGCGCGAGACGGTGCTGTCGCGCGCTTCTGACTACGACCCCGCGCTGGGGGAGCCGGGAGGCTGGGTGTTCGGCATCGTCCGGGTGACGGTTCGAGCCGCACGGCGGGTCCAGGCGGTCGAGTGGGCGAGGACAGACACGAACGAACTCGACGACACGATTCCGACCGCAGGCGCGGGAGCTGGTGACCCGCTCGCGTTCCTTGTCGAGCATCGCGATGTCGTCGAGTGGGCACGGCTGGTCGCAACCGCGGCCACGCCATTCGAGTGGCGCGTGATCGTAGCCTTCGCCCAGACGGACGGCACCAGCGCTGACGTCGCGAAGGTGCTGAACACTCAGCCCAGCTCGGTGCGCTCAGCACGGGCACGGGTCGCGGCGCTGACCCGTACCGCTCTCACCGCGATCATGGCGCGCGACGATGACGCTCCCGTGACGCTAGAGCGGTGCGTGCCCGAGGACGGGGGATACGCCGATCTGTTGCCGTACCGGAGCGCGGATGAGGTTTCCTCTGCGGACGCTCTCGGGATCTCTCGGCCAGCGTTTCGGACCCGGAGGGCGATGCTGCGTCGGTTGGAGATGCTGCTGCATGACGTTCACCCAAACGCCGTGCGCGCGGCCTGATCGGGCATCCCCTCTACACGTTCGAGGGACGCGGCGGCGAGGATGGTCACGCAGAGCATCGAAAGTTCGATCGTCAGGCCGACCTCGACCCGACAAGAGCCAAGTGAACGTCCGTAGGGAGAAGCCATGGCCAGATCATCCAGCCGACCAATCATCCTCGCCGCTATTGGAGGACTCGTCGTCGTGGCGGGAATCGCGGCATTTACCGTGGCGAGCCTCAGCGGGGGAGGCGAGGCTGTGCCGACGCCGAAGCCCACGACGCAGCCGAGCTTCGACCCTTCGGACTACAGCTCTGATGAGCTGGAGTCGGTCTACCCGCAGGTGATCGACCTCGGGCTCGTTCCGGAACCGATCACCACGGATCCCGAGGAGTACATCACTGCCGCAATCGCGGCCTGGGGAACGTACGACACGACGACGTCGACCACGATCCCGCAGTGGAAGAAGTACCTCGAGTCGTGGCAGAACGTCTACCCGCTGGTCGTAGATCTCCCCTCGGGCGAACAGATCAAGTTCGCCGCTCCTGAGGAGAATCCCGTTACCCGCCATGCGCCCACGGCACATCGCGACGTGTACGTGATCGCGGAGGGCACGCCCGGTCAGACGATCAACTGGACGCCAACGGATTGGGACCTGATCAAGGATCGGGAGGGCCGTGTGAAGACGGAAGTGACGACGATCAGCGACCTGGCGCCGGCCAGCCGAGAGAGCGAGCAGAAGCTGGGGGAGTACCAGGCCACGGTCGAGTTCACCCAGTGGGTCACGATGGACGACGGCACGGACGGCGAACACGAGATCACGACGACGAAGCACGGTACCGCCGTGGTCTCCGTCAACTGCACGAGCACGACACCGGCTCCTGACTCTGCGCAGCAGCCCGGCGACTGCAAGCTGATGGACATCATCGTCCAGGACTACAAGTAGGCCCCATGGCACTCCTCCCCGCCGGAGCCCTGTTCACCCGAACAGGCCGCCGAGTGATCGCGGTCGTGGCGGGTGTGGTCGTGGCTCTGTTGCTGGGCCTGGGGGCGATGATCTCCTCCATGGCCGCCGTAGCGAGCGTCCCGGGGTGGTCGTGGGGGTCGGGATGCACGTTCGACACGGGCAAAGCCGGGGAGTTGACGATCACGAACTCGACCACCGGGGGGAAGGTAGAGCTCGGCGCGAGCCAGATGCAGAACGCCGCGACGATCCTGAAGATCGCGCAGGAGCTGGGGCTGTCACAACAGGCGAGCAAGATCGCGCTGATGACGGGACTCCAAGAGTCCAAGCTCAAGATGTACGCCAATTCCTCGGTCCCTGAGTCGCTGACGTTCCCGCACGAGGCCGTCGGCAGCGACCATGACAGCGTCAACGTGTTCCAGCAGCGACTGCACTGGGGAACGATCGCGGAGCTGATGGACCTCGACTACGCGACTCGGGCGTTCTTCGGTGGCCCTACAGGCCCGAACCACGGATCGCCTCGTGGTCTGCTCGACATCCCGGGCTGGGACACGATGACCCCCGGACAGGCCGCACAGGCCGTCCAGGTCAGCGCATTCCCCGACCACTACGACGGATGGGCTGGCGCGGCCGAGGAGATCATCGCGGCTGTCTCTGGAGGCACGACGTGCGTTAAGCCGATCGGTGATGGGGGCGACGGTCGCAACGGCTGGGGAGGCTTCGAGAACGGTCGTATTCCGCTCGAGGCGCTCACGCCGATCCCGTGGGCTCCGAAGCATCTGCTGCGTGAGGACGCGAGTGTCGCGCTGGCGGCGATGAATGAGGCGTGGAAAGCGCGTTTCGGCTACGAGATGCCGATCAACGACGCCTACCGGGACTACGAGGGCCAGGTTCAGGCCCGCGAGGACTGGTGCCGCCGCGGGAAGTGCAACAACGCCGCGGATCCGGGAACCAGTAACCACGGATGGGCTCTCGCTGTCGATATCCAGGTGGGCTGGAATGACGCCGAGTACCAGTGGTTGAAGCAGAACGGGTCGCTGTACGGATGGGTGCACCCGCCGTTCGCAGAGCCCGGTGGGTCAGCTCCAGAGCCGTGGCACTGGGAGTTCGCCGGCCTCGCGGCCGCCGCGTAACGACGTTCGAGGTCGTGCCCGCCGTCTTCAAGAGTTGCTCGTCACTCTCAGGGATCCTGCACAAGGTTCGGTGATCGCTTCACCAAACCGAAAGGCATGATCATGACCCTCGATCTTCTGCTCCCACTGGCGGCAATCCCCGACATCAACCCGAGCTTCGACGCCCCCTTCTTCAAGGGGCTCATCATGATCGCGTCGTGGATCCTCGGCGCGGGCCTCGTCGCCGCCTTCATCGCCGTCGTGCTCTGTGTGATCTTGCTCGTGTTCAAGGGGCTCGCGTCCGCGCAGATGCGGGCACTGGCAGGTTCTGCACTGCCCTGGGCGCTGATCGGGCTCATCGTCCTGTCGGGCATCACGGGCCTCTTCGCCTGGCTCATCGGTCTCGACTTCGGGTTCGGGCGGACCTTCTAAGATCATGCGTCGCTTCCTTGTTGCGGTCGGGGTAGTCCTCGGCATCGTCATCGGCGGGCTGACCGTTTCCGGGTCAGCCTCCGCCGCTGCGCCCGTCGAATCCGCGAGCGCGTCACAAGGGACCGCCGCCGTCGTCGCCGCGGCCGACGGCTGCAAGGACCCGAACAACTGGTGGGACAACCTGCGCCTCAACGGCGGATCGATGGACTACTGCGACACGAACCTCGACTGGCCGTGGGAGGCCGGAGACGCGATCTGCACGGTGATCTCGAACTCGCAGGCGATTCCCGAGCTGGTGAACTGCGCGGGAGCGAACGCGGCGACGTCGGGCACCACAGAGTGCTGGATCAACGTCCCGACGTCGACGAACGGGGTCGAGGGCACCTCGACAACGGTGTGCACGTCATCAACCGACCAGACGCATCGCGACACACTCAAAGCAGCCGTAGCGAGAGACCCGAACACCATCCAGGGGCACTGCGGGTTCGGCGACGGCATGTGCGCCACCTTCGAGGGATTCAGTCGAGCGTTGCTGTCGGACTCCGTCGGCAGCATGGTCGGGATCGTCGGAACCGGGCAGTTCACGACCCAAGGTCCGCTGTGGGAGGCCGCGTCCGGTGAGTGGTCCTACTGGGTCTGGGCGATCCTCGGGGTGATGTTCTGCGCCATGGTGTGGTCGATCGTGCAAGCGATGTACTCGCGCGACCGCGCAGACATGGTCAGCGCGATCGTCCGATCGTTCCTCGCCTGGCCGATGATCCTGGTGACGTACTGGTTCGGCAGCCAGCTGATCGGCGTCTTCGACGACTGGACGCTGTTCACCCTCACGCGAGGAGACTCCCTGGCCGGCGTCTTCCGGCGCTTCTCGCAGATCATCTATGCGGGAGGCGAGGGGCACTACTTCATGACGTTCATCGTCGCTCTCGCTATCTGGGTGGGAGTGAAGCTGATGATCGTGGTCTTCGCCCTCCGCACACTTGGACTTGCCGTCCTCATGATGGCTGGCCCCGTGGCGTGGATGATGTTCCCGGTCAAAAGCATCGGACCTCAGTGGGTCGTCGGGTACTTCTCCGCGGGGTTCACGCTTCTGCTCTCAGGGCCATTGACGATGGGATTCGTCACGCTCATCCTCCGCGGACTCGGCAACCTGAAGGTGCTCTGGTCTCCGGAAGCATGGCCCCTGCTCCTCGGCCTCATCCTGGTCGTGTTCGCACCGTTCGCCGTCATGAGTCTGTTCAGCTTCGCTGGAGCCTCAGCGGCAGATCGCCTCGGCGGCGCAGCGGGCAACGCGGGTCGAATGGGTATGAACATGGCGCGCGGAGCGGGACGTCAGGCGTCGAGCATCGGCCGTCAGTCGATGCAGTGGTCCCCGGCAGGGCGCTCGAACGCTCGCCCCGCGGGCGTTCCGGCCAGCGGCGGGCAGAAGACGTCCCCTGCGGGCCGCTCGGACCGCAGCACAGGCCCCAACGGTGGAGGCAAGGCGGGAAGCACCAGCAGCCAGAAGTCGACCCCTCAGACGCCCACACAGGCCCCGCAGGCAACACCGTCGTCTGCGCCCTCGACCCCGGCCGCTGGGCGGGGATCGCGATGACGACCGTCACACGACGCACCGAAGGAGACGGACGATGACTGATGCGAGTGAGAAGCCCGTTCGGCTTCCTGCACGATCCCGGCAGGGGATGCTGCTCAGCCTTGACGGCGTGCAGGTCGCCACACTGCTGGCAGCGGTGGTGATCCTCTGGGCGGCGGTTTCCTCGCCTCTCGGCCCCTTGGGGTTGCTAGTGGCCGCGCCCGTCGCTGTTCCTGTTGCTCTGGCAGCCGTGTTCCGTATGCACGGCTTCCCCGTCCCGACGATGATTGGACTCTGGCTCATGAAGAAGATTCGCACCGCAATGGGCGGAACAACCGAGAACTTCCGTCCGGAAGCGACTCGTCCGGTTGGCACCCTGCGGCTCCCGGGCTCGTCGGCAAACCTCCAGGTCTGGGACACGGAGGGAATGGCGACCGTCTACCAGCCGGGAACACGGGCGACAGTGTCGATCAGCTGTGAGCTGGAGGCTCCCGGGTTCTTGATGAAAGACATCGGTGAGCGGTACCAGCTCGCCCAGCAGCTCTCGGCCGTGCTCGCCTCGATGACGCAGCGACAGGGTATCCAGCGAATCGTGCTGCAGGAGCGGACTGCTCCGACGACGATTCGCGCAGCCAGGGAGCAGTTCTCGACCGTCGCTACACGACGCCGCACCCGCGCCGATGTCGCCGCAGAGAACTACCTGAAGGTGCTCGATAACGCTGAGCAGTTCGCGGTGGAGCATCGGAACTTCATCACCGTGACTCTCGACCTGGTTGCGCTGGCGAGCCAGGTGAAGGCCCTCGGCGGTGGCAAGAAAGCAGCACAGGCAGTCGCCGCGGTCGAGGCTCGGAACCTGGCAAACGCGCTGAATCACGCGGAGATCAAGGTTCGCGGCTGGCTCACCCCGCGTGATATCGCAGCTCTCGCCCGCACCGCATTCGATCCTGACTTCTTGTCCACGGTCCAGAACCGTGATGACGAGCACCGCGGCGTCGATCTGACGGCGATGGGTCCGATGCACATCGAGGAGCCGGACAAGAAGCACGGGCTGGTGTACACCGACAGTGGAGTGCACACGACGATGTGGATCCACGAATGGCCCCGCATGGACAGCCGCGTCGGCTTCATCGAGCCGGTGGTGTTCTCTCGCGACCCTATGACTTCCGAGGCAGTCACCCACATCTTCTCCATCGTGCTGACACCGGTTCCGGTGTCGAAAGCACTGAAGAACGTCGCCCGCGACAAGCGGCTCTGGAAGGGTAACTCGAAGCTTCGCGCGAAGCGTGGCGAGGACAACTCTCAGGCCGATGAGGCGGACTTCCGCACGCTGATCGAGCGCGAGGAGGAGATCCTCGAAGGCCACGGGCAGTTCTCCTACGGCGGGTACCTGACGATCACAGCCCGTGACGAAGACACCCTCGAGCGAGGGATCGCTGGGGCACGCAACGCCATGAGCCAGGTCGGCATGGAGGGCCAGATCCTCTACTGCCAGCAGGCCGAGGCCCTGATGACGAACGTGCTCCCGCTCGGACTGGGGATGAAGTGATGGCACGTCATACGCTGTACGTCGCTCCCGCGGAGGCATCGCGCGCTGAGCGCCGGGAGTTCAAAAAGAAGATCCGGCAGCTCGAACGCGAGGAACGGCCCGAGCCTGTCGATAAGAAGGAGCTGCAGCTGCCGGAGGCTGCTGTGCCGGGCCTTCTCGGCCCGGGATTCATCGCGGGCGGGTACTGGAACATTGGTCGGCCGGGGGCGGCTGTGCCGACCCATGAGGCGACGTCGCGGCACATCGCCGGGATGTACCCGTTCGTTGCCGACTCTGGCAACGGACACGGCGGTCCGGTGCTCGCCGTTGATCTCAACGCCGATGGGCTGTTCCAGTACACGCCGTGGGATGCATACAAAGACAAGTCGGCGCGCGGCGCGTTCAGCACGAACATTGTCGTGCTCGGTGCGTACCGCGCGGGGAAGTCCGGCACGATCAAGACCCTCGTCTACCGGTCGATCGCGTTCGGCCACCAGGGCATCGTTCCCAGCGATTCGAAGGGAGAGTGGGTCGCCCTCGCCGAACACATCGGCGGCACGGTGATTCGGCTCGGGGCCGGCCGCGAGGAGCGGCTCAACCCCCTGGATCGCGGCCCGCGGCGCACCGGGGTGACGGACGAGCAGCACGAGAAGATGGTCGAGCAGCGACGTCGTACGACGCTACAGTCGCTGGTCGAGACGGCGCACGGCTCGCCGATCGACGCTGAGGAGAACGCCGCCCTCGGTCTCGCCCTCGACAGGGCGATCTCCACCACGGACGACCACCCCACCCTTCGCGAGGTGCACAAGCAGCTCGGTGTGATCCGCAGCGGCGAGGTCGACGAGAAGGACAGCGAGCTGATCCAGGCCGCGAAGACGCCGTGGTGGACGCTCGAACGCTTCATCTCCGGAGATCTCTCGGGACTGTTCGAGGACGAATCCACGGTGAGTTTCGACGGCGATTCACCGCTCGTCGTGGTCGACACGAGCGAGCTGTTCGCACGCAGCGACCTCGTGGCGCAGCTGACACAGGTCTGCACCACGGCGTGGGTGCAGGCGGTCATCTCGGACAAGCAGTCCAAGCGGAAGCGCTACCTGATCCGCGAGGAAGGTTGGCGCGATATGACCAACCTGAAGGCGCTGCAGATGTACCAGCAGTGGCTGAAACTCTCGCGAGACTATGGCATCGCGAACATCATCCTGCTGCACAAGATGGGTGACCTCGACGCCGTTGGCGAGGCCAACTCGAAAGAGCGCAACCTGGCGTACTCGATCATCAACGACATCGAGAACAAGTTCCTGTTCCGCGTGAACCAGCAGGGCAAGAAAGCCCTGCAGGAGAAGCTGGATCTGCCGGCCTCGCACGTCGAACGCATCGCGACCCTCGGGCGCGGGCAGTTCGTCGCCTACATCGGACAGTTCTCGTACATCCTCGACTGCTTCGTCACGTCGACCGACGAAGAGCGGTCGCTGTTCGACACCGATAGCGCGATGAACATGGTCAAGGACGATGACGGTTTCTCGATCGATCGAGAGAAGCTCGACGAGTTCTGGCCTGAGGACGAGGTGCTGCGCGCGTAAAACCGCGCGTCAGTCAGAGCTCCGCGCGACAAGGTCTCGCGAAAGGAGTTCACATGACTATTTCTCTGGAAAACCAGCTCCCTCTGCAGGCGCGTGCGACTCTCACGGGCAGTCGCGCTGTGATCGAACGGGAAGGTGCACCGAGCGAGATCGTGTCGGCGACCGCGGGCCAGGACCTACGGGCCTCCGTCGTCCAGCACGTCACCCGGATCGCGTTCAAAGCCGGGCGAGAGATCGAGCTGCACACGGTCGGCGATCGCGGTGACCACCGGCTCCTGATCACCGCCACAGGCGACGTCAGCAGACTCGATATGCCGACCGCGCCACACGTCCCGCCGCTGCCGTCGGCGTCTCCGGTGCAGGACCCGACGCTTCCGGAGGGCTTCTCTGAGCGTGTTGCTGAGGCGTTCAGTGGCGGACCCGTGACCACGGGCGCGATCGTCGTCGAGGAGCAGCAGCCCACGGCACCGATGACACGCCGCGAGGCGCGGCCCTCGTTTCTCACGAACGGCGGTGGTGATGCCGTCGACATCAAGGCTGAAACCGGTTGGCGTGCGGTCGCGGCCGCGCTCGGACTGAAGGTGAAGCCCTCTCCTGCAGCCGTCGCCCTCGCCCAGGATCGTCGCCTGGTGGCGCAGCACTGGCCCGGGTGCCACAAGCTCGCCGTGGTGAACGTGAAGGGCGGGCAGGGCAAGACCCCGACCTCAGCGATGATCTCCGCTGTCTTCGGGCGGTTCGGAGGCGGGGCGGTGCTCGCGTGGGACAACAGCGAGACGCTCGGCACGCTGGGCTGGCGCACCGAATCCGGTCCCTACGACAGCACGGTGCGAGACATGCTCCCCGCGGCCGACATGCTGCTCTCTCCGGATGCGGGTGTGTCCGCGATCGCGCGGTACGTTCACCATCAGACCGACGACCGCTATGACGTCCTCCGCAGCTCGCCGGCGTTGTTCGGCAGCCAGTCGCGGATCACGGCGGACGACTTCGACCGTCTCGTGGCGGTGGCCGAGCGCTACTACCGCATGGTGATCTTCGACAGCGGAAAGGACGAGAGCGGTGAACGCTGGCTGCGCATGCTGGACACGACTGACCAGCTGATCATCCCGGTCCTGGCCGATGTCGAGTCTGCAGAGGGCGTGCGGACGTTGCTCGAGGAGCTGAGCGCCCGCGATGACCACTCGGCGCGTCTGGCGGCGGAGGCCGTGGTCGTCGTGAGTGAGTGGCCTCAGCCGGTGAACGCGCGTGAGTTAAAGACCGTGGTGGACGGGTTGCAGGAGATGGTGCGGGCTGTCGAGGTTCTCCCGTTCGATCCGGCGCTGAAGAACGGGGCGCTGCGGTTTGAGAACCTCAAGCCGCAGACGCAGGACACCTACGTGAGGGTCGCAGCCCACGCAGCGCGGGGAATGACGCGATGAACTCGAACCGGGGCGGGTGGGTGATCCTGGGCCTCATCCTCGTGGCCGGCGCCCTCGCGGGGCTCCTGTCACTCGCGGTGCAGCTGGTGACAAGCCTGGCCTGTGGGACTGGACCCACGGTGCTGAACTTGTTCACGGGGATCACCTACCTGCTCCCCGGCGGTGACGCCGCGGCCACCACGGCGAACGGATGCGTTCCGGATCGTGGATGGGTGATCGGTGTCGCGGTCGGGTTCGTCGTGCTCCTGCTGGCCCTGGTCTTCGTGGGCATCTACGTGTACAGCACGGTGATGCGCTCCGATTGGTGGTTCATCCGAGAGCTGCGCAACCGCGATGGGTTTGCCGAGGCCCGGGAGATCTCAAAGCATCTCTCTCCGAAGGCGCTGGAGAAGCGGGGCAAGGATCTCCGGCCGCAGCTCGCCGCAGAGCGCAAGCCAAAAGCGGTCGACGTGGCGTGGAAGGTCGGCATGTCCCGGTTCATCGAGATCTTCATCTCGATCGAGGAGTCGGTTCTCCTGCTCGGCCCGCCCCGCTCAGGTAAGGGACTCAGGGTGCTCATCGACGCGATCCTCGACTGGCCCGGGCCGCTGATCACGACGTCGACGACGACCGATAACCTGCGCGCGACCCGTGCCCGACGGGCACAGCTGGGCCAGGTCTACGTGTTCGACCCGCAGAAGCTCTCCGGTGAAGCGAACCAGGTGAAGATCTCCCCGATCACGGGCTGCGAGGATCCGCTGACGGCGGTTCAGCGCGCCGCGGCGCTGATCGCCGGTACCGGCATGTCGTCGGGGAAGAACGCCGAATGGGCAGAGAAGGCGAAGACGCAGCTGGCCGCACTGCTGTGTGCGGCCGCGCTCGACCGGCGCACCGTGGAGGACCTCGCTCGGTGGGGATCCTCGCCCCAGCTCTCCAGCGAGGCGGTAGATGTCCTCCGCACGCATCCGCTCGCGCCAAGAGGCTGGGCATCGGCACTCGATAGCGTGCTCGACGAGAAGCCCGAGATGCTCGGCAACATCTGGTTCGGGGTGTCAGGTGCGGTCGCGCCGCTGCTGATCCCCGAGATCGCCGAGGCGATGACGCCCGGACCGAATGATCCGGTCCTCGACCCGATCGAGTTCTTGAAGGGTCGCAACACCCTGTACTTGATCGGCACCAAGAGTGGGGCCGGTGCTGCAGGCGGCTTCCTGGCCGCGATGCTCGATGACATCGTCGAGACCGCACGTCGCAAGGCCCTCGCGTCGGAGTCCTCGCGTATCGACCCGCCCCTGGGACTCATCCTCGATGAGATCGCGAACATCTTCAGCTGGCCGATGCTCCCCTCGCTCATGTCGGACGGCGGTGGCCGCGGGATCTGTGTCGTCGTAGTGCTCCAGGCCCGTCGACAAGCGGAGGTCTCCTGGTCGGCCGCGGAGATGCACGCCGTCTTTGGTGCAGCGACGGTGACGATCCAACTCGGCGGCTCCACGGATAACGACTACCTCTCCGAGGTGCAGAATCTGCTCGGACCGCGCGAGATCAAGCGCGGCTCGAAGACGTACAGCGAGCAGGGCACCAGCTCGCAGGAGCAGACCCACGAGGTGCCCCTCATGACAGCGTCGGAGCTGCGACGGATGCCCTCTCGACTCGGCCTGTTGGTGACGAAGAACCTCCGGCCGGTTCTGCTCGATCTCAGCAAGTGGACCGAGCGAGACGACGCGAAGGAGATCTTCGCCGGCAGGCGCGAGACGGCGACCGCGCAGCAGCTGGTGTTCGCTGAGCAGGAGCGTGCTCGGCTGGAGCGCCGTAGCCTGTTGGGTGCCCCCAACACGCCCACTCCGGTTGGCGAAGACGACAGCGGCCTCTCGTGACCCGGTACGCCCGCACGTCTGCACGTCGACGAGCAGGAAGAAGATACGTGACCGAGTACCTCCGCGCGCCCGTGTGGTTCCGGCGACGGGATCAGTGGTTCGAGGACGAGCTGAAGCGGGCGGGACACCTCGAGTGTGCGGTGTGCATGAAGCCGTCCCGGAAACGCGAGCTGGAGCTGCACCACCTGGACTACAGCGGCGTCGTCGAGAAGATCCACGGCGGCTGGATCGCGGGCGAGCGTCACGAGGACCTCGTGGCCGTGCATCCGCGGTGCCACGAGTGGATCCACCAGGCGCTCGACGACGACGCGGCCGCGGGCGCGGCGATGAATCGCCGCGCAGCCAACGAGCGCGTGATCTCCCGGCTGCGGACCAAGATCATCGACTACCTGGGAGGCTTGGGGTGAACGACGACACCGACATCCCCGACTTCGACGACGGGATGCTTGACGACAGCCCGCAGCCAGGGTTCAGCGGCGATATGAGCCTCGACGACCTGGTCGCCAAGCTGGAGAGCGACCCGGAGTTCAGTCCCGAGGCCCTCGCCGATCGACACGGCACGTCGGCCCTGAACCCGCAACTCACGGTGAACTGGCGCGACATCAGCGGCGAGGACCGAGCCGAGGCGTGCCGCACCCTCGCGGAGTGGGTGCAGGGGTGGCTGGTGCCGCGATACAACATCAAGGCGAAGATGGTCCCGGACTGCTGGTGGGAGCACGCCGACTTCGTCGAGGAGCTGTCCGCGCTACACACCGCGTGGCTTGTCGCCTTCGATCCCGCCGACGCCGGATGGGGACCGATCGGCTGGCACGAGCGATTCGCCCTCGCTCAGACCCGCTCGCCCCTCAACAAGGAACGCTGTGCAAGCGGGCACAGGGTCGACCCCGGACGCACTATGCCCGCCGTGTCAGCCTCCTTCTGATCGTCAGATCTCTCACCGATCCCAAGCTCCAGGGAGGCGCGTCGACCGGACTCGCCCGTGGACGACAGGGAATCGAAAATGGTCGTTGGGATCCTGACGGAGAAGCCGTCGGCGGCACGAAATCTTGCCGCTGCGCTCGGCGGAATGAGCGGGCGATTCAACGGCGAGGAGTTCGTGATCACGCACGCGCGCGGTCATCTGTACGAGTTCGTCGACCCGCACCGGATGGTGGCCGCTGAGGCGGTCGAGCGATATCAGAAGTGGGACCTCGCGAACCTGCCATGGGAGCCCCGCGACTTCAGCTGGCAGCTGGAGTCGATCAAGGACGCCGAGTCCGTCGCGCGTGAGGTGAAGCAGACCCTCGAGCGATGCGACGAGCTGGTGATCGCCACCGACGTTGACCCGACCGGCGAGGGCGGGATGATCGCGGTGAACGCCTTCCGCGAGCTTCGACTGCGCCCAGCGAGCTGGTCGCGGATGTACTTCACAGACGAAGCTGCCAACTCCCTCCAGCAGGCGTTCACCGCCCGCAGGCGGATCCCCTCCCTCGAGGACTTCGACGAGTACCGCAAAGCGGTGTACCGGTCGAAGTTCGACTTCCTGTCGATGCAGTGGACCCGCTGCGCAACGGTGCTGGCACGCGCGACCGGCCGCGACGTCGTGCTGCGCCAGGGCCGACTCAAGTCCGCGATGGTGACCCTCGTCGGCGACCAGCTGAGGCTGCACCTCGAGTACGTGAAGCGACCGTTCTTCCAGAATCGGTTCCGCGACGAGAACGGCGTGCTGTACGCCAACGTCGACGAGCCCCGATTCGATGAGAAGGCTCAGGTGCCCCAGCAGTACTCGGCCTCGCCAGTGGTGGCCGACTCGTCGACGACGAAGCGCACGGCACCTCCGAAGCTCCTGGATCTCGCGTCGCTGTCCGCCCTCCTGGTGAACAAGGGCGTCAAGGCTAAGACGGTGCTGGAGACCTACCAGCGGATGTACGAGGCGCGGGTGGTGAGTTATCCGCGCACCGAGGACAAGACGATCACCCCCGAGCAGTTCAACGAGCTGGCACCTCTCGTCGACCAGATCGCGCAGCTGGTCGACGTCGACCCGTCACTGCTCACCCACCGGCAGCCGAGATCCTCACATGTGAAGGCCGAGGGTGCGCATGGTGCGAACCGGCCCGGGCCAGTCGTCCCCGCGACACTCGACGAGGTCGAGCAGCGCTTCGGGGCACCCGGGCGGCTGATCTACGAGACGCTGGCCAAGAACTTCCTGGCCATGATCGCCGAGGACTACGTCTATGAGCAGCAGAAGGGTCACCTGCGCGACTATCCGGAGTTCACCGGCATCGCGAACGTGCCCCGCAGCGCCGGATGGAAAGCAGTCTTCGACCCCGACGCCGGCGAGGAACAGCCCGACAAGGATCCGTCCGACGAGCGCGCAGAGAGCGACACGCTGAAAGGGCTGGGCACCACGGCCGAACCGTTCATCTTCGAGGGTGCGAACAAACGACCGGAGCATCCCAGCATGCGGTGGCTCATGAAGCAGCTCGAGAAGCGGGATGTGGGCACCGGAGCGACCCGCACGTCGACGTACAGCGAAGTGACGAGCACGTCGACGAAACACCCGCTGCTGATCGAGAAAGGTCGCAAGCTCACCCTCGCCCCGGCGGGTGTCGTCAGCTGGAGACTCCTGCCGGGAACCCGGATCGGTGATCTCACCCTGACCGAACGGGTCTATGCGGACATGCGTGACATCGCCTCCGGCTCGGCGACCGCGGAAGAACGGCTGGCGGTGGTGGCGGACTGGGTGCGACAGGACATCGCCACGATGACCCGGAACGCTGCGGCTCTCGGCCGTAAGGAAGGCGTCCCCTCGACCGCGCGAGAGAAGGTCACCGGCACATGGCGGGACCGCGAGGTCACCTTCTCGCGGGAGTGGGGCGGTCACCGATTCACGGACGACCAGGTGCGCCGGCTGCTGGCTGGCGAAGAGATCGAGTTCCAGGCGCGGAGCCAGGACGGGAAGGTTTACGACGTCTATGGCTCTCTCGGGGACCAGGAACACAAGGGGCGCGCGTACGTCGGATTCGTGAAGCAGGGCTTCGGTCGCCGCGGCGCCGACGGCGAAGCGATGCCCCCCCGACAGTGGTGCTCGCACGTCTTCACTGACGCGGAAGTGCAGCGGCTCGCGGCAGGCGGCACAGTCGAGGCCGCCGACTTCGTCAGCAAGAAGGGTAAGGGGTTCCGGTGCCGCGTCTCGTTCAAGGAGACGGCACCCGGCGAGGGCAAGAAGATCGTCCCCGAGTTCGTTTGATCGAGTAGGTCGTGTCAGCGCCGCGGCGCCCTGGTGTTAGATGAGGGATGATCGCCCAAGGGAGCTGAGCTGTGCCATTGATTCCGCAACAGACCATCGTCGTCGTGACCGGTCCCTACACACTCGCGCGCGGTCAGGAGCCAGTTGAAGCCGCGGCAGTGAAGCTGCAGGCTGCCCTCGAAAGCTTTCCTCCCTGCCGGATCGTGTCAGTGTCGGGAAGCGGGATGATGCACGGCTACTCCCTCACCGCTGTAGTGGAGACCATCTGATGGTCGAGGAGCGACCCTACGACGCTCGACCTGCGGCCCGTCCGATTCCCGAGCAGGTCATCTCTGGAACCGCGCCGGCAGAGTTCTCACCCCCACAAAAGAAGCGCAGCCTCGTTCCCCTCGTCGCCGTAATTGCCGTCGCAGCAGTCATCGCCTGCATCGTCCTAGCGGTGAATCTGAATAAGGAAGCAACGCCGGATGCCGCGAGTCCCGCGTGCGATGCTGCGTTCGCGACCGCGAGCAGTGCGATGAACCAGCACTACGCGACCCACCCGCTGTTCGGCGCGGAGTACGACGCGATCTACGCAGACGGTGATGTCTCCGATGAAGAGCGCGTCACGCTGGATGCGATGCTCGCCGACGAGGAAGCCACGTTCGCGGCTCTGGTCGATCCGGTTTACGACGCCTGCACGGGCGTGGAAGATCTTTACGCGGGAGCATTCGCCCATCGCGACGATGCCGACTGGGCCCTCCTCGACGTCGAATCGATGAGCCGTGAAGACATCAAATCGGACTTCATCTTCTCCCACTGCTTCGAGAATGAAGTGCGGAAGGCCTGCTCTGACTTTGTCCTCGATGACTGGAACCGCCAGCTCTGACGCCGCCGCTGCTCAACGCGCAGTCGCGCATCGCCGGCCCACGAGATCGACCGCCTCTTGCGTGGTTCCAGGCAACGTCGACTACGCGCTGGCTGACGCCGAGATCGGCACTGTACCGGGCGAGCAGATTGCCGCCCGGGGACCCTCCAAGAGCTGTCCACGAGCGTGCTGACCGAGTTCGATCGTCGGACTCGGCCGCAGATCTCAAGATCCCGTGATGACGGTCGACCGAAGACGTCACGAACAGGAAGGAAACGCCATGGCAGTGAAGGTACCCATCACCGTTGAGGGAAACCTCACCTCCGATCCCAAGTTGGGAGAGAAGGACGGCCGCGCTTACGCACAGCTCACGGTCGTCGAGAACGATCGTCGCCTCAACGAGGACACCAAGGAGTGGGAGGACGTCGGCGAGCCTATCTTCCACAACACGGTCGTGTTCGGGAAGCAGGCTGAGAACGTCGCGGCCTCACTCCGGGAGGGCCACCGGGTCGTGGTCACCGGCGACCTGCACTTCCAGGCCTACGAGAAGGACGGCCAGCGACGCCAGGGCACGCAGATCGTCGCCTCCGCGGTCGCTCCGTCGCTGAGGTTCGCCACCGTGGACGTGCAGCGCAACCCAAAAGCACCGAGCCCGGAAGCTTCGGCGACTGGGCCGGTGGCAACGGCTGAGACGGGCTGGGCGGTCGCAAGCGTCCAGCCGTGACTCACAGCACGCCCACCAGGGGCGTACGGATCCAACCCCCCGGATCCGTGCGCCCCTTCTCTGTGCCCGGCAGCTGCGCCGGCCGCTCACACTGGGTCTGCCGTACGCCGAGAAGAGAGCTTCCTCATCGCCTCGATGGGGAGTGTGCCGCGCTGCCCTACGATCCATCGACGGCAGTTGTGCACGATGAAGCGATTGATGTTGATGTCGTCTGCGAGGTCGTCACCGATCACGAGGAGCTGTGTGGGCGATAGTGGGAATGTGATCGTGGTGGGGTCGGCATCGGGACCGTGTCCCCACAGAAGAACCGCACCATCACCCGTGTACAGGCCCTCCATCGGGTAGAGCTTCCACACCCGCTGTTCGAGACCCAAGGTGGTCAGGCGCAGAGTGTCAGGATGATCATGTGCGAGAGACAGCAGATCTCCGTAGTTCAGCTCTGCGTCCTGGACGCTCCCGTCTTTCATCATCAGCACGGCAGGCTGAGTGTCCCCGGCGCGATCGGCGTATCGGCCTCGGTGTAGGTGCATGTCGAGGAATTCGATCACGGCAGTCATATCGCTCGGTGTCAGCTCGTCACCAGCGCGGAGCTTGGTGAAAGCCGAGGCACCTTCATCCTCGATGTCACCAAACTGACCTTCGAGGTCGTGGGTCAGGACGGCGGGGTCGTAGACGTAGCTCACGACGGAGGCGTTCTCGATCGAGGATGGATACCCCCGTCCGTCCTGCACATCGAGTACATCGACGACGTTACGCTGGTTCGCCCAGGCAGAGATGTATCCCTTGCTGACCATGTGCCCACGTCTCGTGCCGGAGACCGAGCGGCGAAAGCTGCGGCCACGCGGGGCCTTCGAGGGAGTGTCCGTCATGACGTCAGGATATGACGGCAGGATCGCTGCCGGGCTGGTCCGACGATCAGCGCAGGGAGGGCCCGTCTGTATGAGGCGCGGCCGCGGTCACCGACGGCTGCGATTCGTCGGCGTTCCTCCGCGCCGCGAGCCGTGCACGATCCTCGTCGACGCCGCGGTCGGGCTGATCGAGCAGGCCCTGGAGCTCCGAGCGCATCGCCGCGCGATCGCGGTCCGTGAGAACGTCGCCCGACGAGTCGACACCCAGCTCGAGCTGGGCGCGAAGTTCGTCGACGCGGGTAGCCCGCGACTTGGCGTCCGCCTCGAGGCGGTCGCGGATATCCTGCTCCCGCTCGATCGCCTGCAGCAGCTTGGCGATCTGGGCGTGGCGGGTGACGACCTTGTCGTACTCGGACTGTGCGCCCTCGAGGAGCGTAGAGACGCGGTCCCGGTGCTCTGGTGTCAGCGGAACGCCGTCGGGGCCGGCCTGGGTGCGTAGGAGCGTCTGGACCGTCGCGATCTTCTCCGCGCGGCGGTCGCGCTCCGCGCCCAGCTCCTCGAGTTCGGTCTTCGTGGCCACGCGCTTGGCGCGCAGCGCCGAGATCTTCCCGAGCGGGCGCAGCTTGCGGTCATCCCATGCGGGGATCTGGTCCGCACGGCGAGCGGACACGGCGCGGCGTCGCGAGTCGTCCTCGTACGCGGTGACGTCGGGTCCGAGTTCCGTGCGGATCGCGGTCTCGCGCTGCAGATCAGAGATGCGGCGAGTGACCTTCCGGTACTCGCGCGAAAGCTCGGCACGCTCTGCCCGAGCCTTCTGCAGGCGCTCAACGAACGCATCGCGCGTGGGCAGG
>Ga0209477_1000211_pt1 | contig 34248 bp, 32 predicted proteins | sample KloWWTupernatant_FD_187180 | JGI IMG/M metagenome (GOLD analysis project Ga0209477, IMG submission 187180) | Active sludge microbial communities from Klosterneuburg, Austria, studying microevolution and ecology of nitrifiers - Klosterneuburg... | ecosystem: Engineered > WWTP > Aerobic digester >...
AGCGGCATGGGCGCTGTGCTTGGCGGTGTGCTGCTGGGTGGTTTGCTCGGCGGCATGTTCGATTGAGCCGCCGAGCTCACCACCTCAGCGCTCGCTAGCGCAGCGAGCGAAACGCCGAACGAACCTCGCCGATGAACAGCTCAGGCTGCTCGAACGCCGCAAAGTGTCCACCCTTTTCGAGCTCGTTCCAGTGCACGATGTTCGGGTAGCGCTTCTGCGCCCAGCGGCGCGAGGCGCGAAGGAACTCGCGCGGGAAGATGCTGCACGCGACCGGAATGCTGACCGGGTCTGCGTTGAAGGCGCCGAAGCTCTCCCAGTACAGGCGTGCCGATGAGGCAGCCGTACCGGTGAGCCAGTAGAGCGTGATGTTGTCGAGCATCTCGTCGACGGTGAACGCGTTCTCGGGCTCGCCGTCGCAGTCGCTCCACTCACGGAACTTCTCGTAGATCCATGCCGCCTGCCCGACCGGAGAGTCGGTGAGGCCGTAGCCGAGGGTCTGCGGACGCGTCTTCTGCTCCAAGGCGTAGGCATTGCCCTCGGTCGAGTACCGCTGCATGTCGGCGAGCGCGGCCTTTTCGACATCGGTCAGGTCGGCCATGTCTTCGGCGTCGGGGCGCGCGATGACGAAGTTGAGGTGGATGCCGGTCACGGCCGGGTCGCCGCTGGCGCCGAGCGCATTGGTCACGTCCGAGCCCCAGTCGCCGCCCTGTGCAACAAAACGGTCGTAGCCGAGGCGTTTCATCAGCGTGATCCAGGCGTGGGCGATGCGATGGGTGTTCCAGCCCGCTTCGCTCGGCTTGCCAGAGAGGCCGTAGCCCGGCAGCGACGGGATCACAACGTGGAACGCATCGGCCGGGTCACCGCCGTGTGCACGGGGGTCGGCGAGCGCCTCGGCCACCTTCAAGAACTCGATGACCGACCCGGGCCAGCCGTGCGTGAGCACGAGCGGGGTCGCGTCGGGCTCTGGCGAACGAACGTGCAGGAAGTGGATGTCGAGGCCATCGATCGTCGTCATCGACGGCGACAGCTCGTTCAGGCGTGTCTCGCACGCGCGCCAGTCATAACCGTTTTGCCAGCGGTGCACGAGCGCCTGCACGCTCGCGAGCGGCGCACCCTGCACCCATCCATCGACCGTTGCGGGTTCGGGCCACCGCGTCAGCGCGAGGCGGGCCCGCAAATCGGCCAGCGCGTCGTCTGAAAATGCGAATGGATACGGGGTAATTGCATCGGTCATGACGCTCCTCATCGTTGTCGAGTGAGCGTAACAGCGGGGCCAGCGGCACCGAGATGGCGGGCATCAATATGACAGGAAGCGTGACAGGATGCCGCGGCGACCGGGCACCCGAGACGACAACACGCCCTGGCGAAGGTTCCGAAGAACACCCGCCAGGGCGTGTTGCACAGCGTGTTGCGGTTTGCGGGTCGCGCCGAGTGCGCGAGGCGCTACGCGACGACCTCCACAACGAGCGGCGGGGCCGTAGCCGCAAGCCCGATCACGCCGTAGTCCCAGCCCCGGCGTCGATACACCACGCTCGGGTGGTCGGTGCGCGAGTCGATGAACAAGAAGAAGTCGTGGCCGACCAGTTCCATCCGATCAACCGCCTCTTCGGATGTCATCCACTCGGGAGCAAACTCCTTCTGGCGAATCACCACGGGTGTGTAGTCGGCTTCTTCAATCGCCTCGTCTTCAACGACCGCCACGGAACCGGTTGCGACGCTACGAAGCACCTCGACGGAGGCTGGCTCCACGTCGATACCGGCGAGCGAGCCACTCTCTTTCTCGAAGTGCGCTCCCTTGCCGCGGTCGCGGGCGTCTTCGCGCTTGCCCTTGGCACGGCGCAGCCGCTCGCTCAGCTTGTCGATTGCAATGTCGAGCGCCGTGAATTTGTCGGCTTCGACGGCCTCGGCCCGCACCACGGGCCCTTTGTTCACCAAGGTAAGCTCGACGGTTTCGTCGCCCTTTCGCCCCTGGCGATCGAGACGCCGGGTCACCTTAATATCTAGGCGTTGTGCTCGCGGGGCCAGGTGCGCGATGCGCTCGGCCTTCTCGTCGACCACGTCTCGAAATCGATCCGAGACTGTGACTCCGATACCAATAATGTTGGTTTCCACGTTGTCCTCCTCGCTCCGGTCAGCCGGTGCTAAGGGCTGACCACTGTCGCCTTTGGTGCCACCGTAGCGGGGTGACTGCACGATGTCACGCATCACTTCGAGATCCACCAAAAACTAGCGGCGTGCTCGCCAAAGTGACGGCACCAACCACCAGTCCACCGGCGGCCGTGACGGCTCGGGATGCCTCCACCAGCGTCGCCCCGGTCGTCACCACGTCGTCGACCAACAACACCGTCGCGCCGCGCATCTCGGCGCAGCGCATGCTGTGCGCCACGTTGTTGCCCCGGTCTGCCCGGTCGAGCCCGCGCTGGTCGGCGACGCGCCGGGCATGGCGGAGCGCGCGGCACGGCCGCGCCCCGGCCCGGCGCAGGAGCAACTCGACAACACGCACACCGCGGCGGCGCCACGACGCCCTCGACGTCGGTATCGGCAACAGCAGCGGCGGCCGCGCGTGCGCCCCGCCCGTTGCAACCCATGCCTCGTCGAGCGCGCACGCGAGTGCCGGCGCGAGCGCGCGGGCCAGCGGCGTGCGCAGGTCGGCCTTCAGCGCCCGGATCGCCCGCGCCGGCACACCCGAAAACGGCAGCCCACTCCACACGCGCAGCCCCGCGTCTAACTCGCGCAGGCTGGGTGCCGGGCACACCTCGGGCCGACACCGCTCGCACAGCATGCGCGGCGGTTCGCCACACCCCACGCAGGGCACGGGGAAGGCCAGCGCGCCCGCCTCGGCCAGCGACGCGTGCGTCACGCGCCACAGCTCGCGAAGAAGCGACGGAGGCATTCGGGCGGGGGCGGGGTGTGGCATCCGCCCACCATTTCGTACGCGGCAGCGGCGCAGGCGCACAGCCCCAAAAACGCGGAATGTCCTGCACACTCCCCCAAAGCTGGGGCGGTGTGCAGGACGAGTGCGAAGCGCGAAACTACGAGCGGGCAACCACCAGCACGCGCTGCAGCTCGGTGATCTCGTCGTCGGAGAGCCCACCCGCGCGGAGGTACTCGGTCGGCGAGCCGTAGTCGCGGTCGACCTCGGCGAGCACATCGCGCATCACCTGTGCGGGCGACATCGCGGCGAGCTCTTCGAGGTTGCTCGAGTTGCCCGGGTGCAGCGAGCGCAGGTGTGCGACAACCCGGGCACGCACGTCTGCGGGCACGTACTGTTCGGTGCGCGCGTAGTCGCCGATCACGGCGTCGCGGTCGACGCCGACGGCCGAGAGTGCCATCGCGACGGTGACGCCGGTGCGGTCCTTGCCCGCGGTGCAGTGCACGAGCACGGGCTGGTCTTGCACGATGCCGCGCACGACGCTGACCACGCGGTCGCGGCTGTCGGTGACGATCGTGCGATACATGTCGGTCAGGCTCAGGTCTTCATCGAAGAACGACGCCGACGAGCCGAGGAACACGGGCAGGCTCAAGCGCTCAACGTCGATGCCGTCGATCAGGCTCGGCTGGCGGTCGACCTCGGCGTTATCGCGCAGGTCGATGACGCGGCGCAGGCGCAACGACGTGATCGTCGCACGGCCCTCGTCGCCGAGGTGCGCGAGGCTGCCGGAGCGGTAGAGCACGCGGCTTCGCGTTTCGCCGGATGCCGCCGGCAACCCGCCGACGTCACGGAAGTTGTAGACGCCGGGGACCAGCGAGAGATTGGGAGGGGTGGTCATGGAGTTAGTTGCTCACCTTCGTCGTGGGTCGCGGCGGCACCGGATACCGGCCCGCAATCGCAATGCGATTGAACGCGTTGATTGACACCGAGATCCAGCTCAGCGCGGTGTATTCCTTCTCACTCAGAATGCCGCCGACATGGTCGTACACATCGTCTGGAATGCCGCCCTCGTGGATGAACGTGAATGCTTCGCCCAGCTCGAGCGCCGCCCGCTCGCGCTCGGTGAAGACCCCCGATTCGCGCCAGGTCGCGAGCTGCGCGATGTCGTCGGTGGTGGCGCCGGCCTTGAGCGCAGCGTCAACATGCACCCGCACACAAAACGCACACCCATTGAGCTGCGAAATGTGCAGCTGCAGAAGTTCGCTGAGGCGATTCTCGATGCCGTTCGCGGCACCGACCTTCGCGACCTCGGCCGAAAAAGCGGCGAGCGCCTTATAGGCGGTCGGCTCTGATTTAGACAGGTGCACCCGGGTTTCTTCGCTCATCTCCTCATGCTACGACGGATGCCTCTCCCCCGGGTCTGCGCCGACTTTTGGCGCCGCAATCCACCGAATGACGGCCCAAGTTAGCGGATCTGTCACACAGCGCGACAGGGGCGGGCGAACAAGGAACAATAGGGGGCATCCACCGTCTCATCACTACAAGGATGTAGCGTGACTGATTCAGAAATTCGTACCGAGTTCGACTTCATTCCCGCCCAGGCGCGGGCCCTCGGCATTGCGGGATCGCCCCCGCAGGTGAGGCGTCTGACGTTCCAGCTCGAGCACGGCGGCACCATCAGTGCGTTGCGCTTCGGCGACGATGAGCCGGCCGTAACGTTCCTTCACGGTGCGGGGCTCAACGCGCACACCTTCGACACGACAATTCTCGCGATGGGCATGCCCGCGCTTTCGATCGACCTGCCGGGCCACGGTGACTCGAGCTGGCGCGATGACGTGAACTATGGCCCGCGCGCGATGGCCGACGATGTCGCCGCGGCGATCGCCGAGTGGACGCAGTCGCCTCAGGTGCTGGTTGGCCAATCGCTCGGCGGGTTGACCGCGAGCGTTGTGGCAGCGCGCCGCCCCGACCTTGTGCGCACGCTCGTGCTTGTCGACATCACCCCAGGGTTCGATCAGTCAAGCATCGGGCAGGTCCGCGGCTTTCTTGACGGTGCGACCGATTTTGCGAGCCGCGAAGAGATCGTCGAGCGCGCGATGTCGTTCGGCCTCGGTGGCGATCGCGAATCCACCGAGCGCGGTGTCTTTCTGAACACCCGCGTCCGCGAAGACGGCCGCGTCATCTTCAAGCACCACTTTGCAAACCTCGGCGGGTTGCCGTCGGGCGGTTCGGCCAGCGCGGATGCTTCCGGCGGTCTCAGCGCGATTTGGGAAGATTTGGATGCCGTGACCGCCCAGATCGCGCTCGTCCGCGGTGACCACGGCTACGTGAGCGTCGCCAATGGCGACACATTCCTCGAGCGCCTGCCCGGATCGTCGCTCTTCACGATTGCCGCAGGACACAACGTGCAAGAAGACGCCCCCGTCGAGCTCGGCCGAGTCGTGGGCGAGATCGCCACGGGCTCGTCTACCTAGTGCCGTGTCGCGGGCTTCTCGATCGCGGAGCACAGACCGGTTTGGCACCGGTAGGCAACGAAAATGCACCAACTATGACGTTGTAAAACAGACTCACCGGGTACCGCGCACACGCGCACTTAGGCTAAATGCGTCCGCTCTCGCCTCGCATCACCTAGGAGTCACCGTGTCGACACATGACGCATCGCCACAGCACCAAACCACCGCAACGCCCGGCGGCGCAAACTGGCACTTCGACACCATGCAGACGCATGCTGGCGCCTCGCCCGCGGCGGGGCACGGCGCACATGTCACGCCGATCGTGGCGTCGGCCGGATTCACGTTCGACAACGTCGATCACGCGGCATCGATCTTCTCGATGGACACGCTCGATTCTTTCGCCTATGCCCGGGCGGGCAACCCCACGAACGCCGTGGTCGAGCAGCGTCTTGCCGCGCTCGAGGGTGGCGCCGGTGCGGTGCTCACCGCCAGCGGGCAGGCCGCAACCGTGCTCGCACTGCTGTCAATCGTGCGGAGTGGCGACCACGTTGTTGCGTCTTCGCAGATCTATGGCGGCACCGTCGGGCTCCTGAACGATCGCTTCGCCGAGCTCGGGATCAGCGTGAGCTACGTTGACGAACAAAACGACGGCGATGCGTGGCGTCGTGCCGCTCGCCCCGAGACCCGCGCGTTCATTGCCGAGAGCATCAGCAACCCGCTGTGTACCGTCCTCGACACGCGCCTCGTCGCCGACGTTGCCCACGAGATCGGTGTGCCACTGATCGTCGACAACACCCTCGCGACCCCGTACCTCAGCCGCCCCCTCGAACACGGTGCCGACATCGTGGTGCACTCGACCACGAAGTTCTTGGCGGGGCACGGTGCGGTTATCGGCGGCGCGGTCATCGACGGCGCAACGTTCGACTTCGGTCGCGAGCCCGAAAAGTGGCCAGCACTGCACACGCCGAGCTCCCCCGGCGAGGCCGGCCTGTGGGAGCGCTTCTCGCCGCTCCGCCTCGCCTATTTGCTCCGCGTGCGCGCGCTCCTGCGCGACTACGGCCCGTCGGCATCGCCCTTCAATGCGTTCCTTCTCCTGCTCGGTATCGAGACGCTGAGCCTCCGCATGCGTCAGCACGTCGCCAACGCGCGTGAGGTGGTCGCGTTCTTGAGCGAGCATCCGCTCGTCGCCGCCGTGCACTATGCCGAACTGCCCGACTCGGCGTGGCGCGCAGCCGCCGCGACCTACCTGCCGAACGGTGCCGGATCAGTGTTTTCATTCGAGCTGCATGGCGGCATCGAGGCCGGAAAGCGGTTCATCGCGGCGCTCAAGCTGTTCAGCCACATCGCGAATATTGGCGATGTGCGGTCGCTTGCGATCCAGCCTGCAAGCACGACCCACTCTCCGCTGACAGAATCAGAGAGAGCATCCGTCGGAATTCCGGCGGGACTCATCAGACTTTCAATCGGCATTGAGGACGCGCGCGACCTCCTTGCTGATCTTTCAGCCGCATTAGATGCGGCGCACACGGATACCATCGCGCGCGACACTCGAAAGGAAGCCCATGCATAGGCACCACACAGCACGCCCAGCACGTTCGTTCCGCTCCGCTCGCCTCGCCGCAGTAGGCGGGCTCGCAGTCACCGCACTCGCGCTGGCCGGTTGCGCCGGAGGTGGTGGCACTGATGCCTCCCCCTCGGCAGCACCCAACACGGATGCCACGCTGACGGTCGGTCTCGTGCTCGAACCAAAGAGCCTCGACATCCGCACCGTCAGCGGCGCGCCGCTCGAACAGGTCTTGATGGGCAATGTGTACCAGGGACTCGTTGCACGCACCCCCAGCGGCGAGATCGACAACGCGCTCGCCTCTGATTACAAGATCTCAGACGACAACCTCACCTACACCTTCACGCTCCGCGAAGGCATCACCTTCCAGAAGGGTGGCGAGCTCACCCCGAGCGATGTCGTGAGCTCACTCGCGTACGCCCGCGACACCCCCGGGGTCGTCGAGGGCCAGACGCTCGCCGGTGCAACCACGATCGTCGCCGACGGGAACGACATTTCGATCACGCTCGTCGAACCCGACGCGAACTTCTTGTGGAACCTCACAGGACGCGCCGGGCTCATCTTCGACGAAGGCGACACCACCGAACTCGCGAACGCCGCGAACGGCACCGGTCCCTTCACCCTCGGCACGTGGATTCAGGGCGACAGCATCAGCCTCGACCGCTACGACGGCTACTGGGGCGACCAGGCCAAGGTGGCCGAGGTTGTCTTGAAGTACATCCCCGACTTCACCGCGGGCGTGAACGCAATGCTCGGAGGCAGCCTCGACGTGCTCACCGCGGTCGACGCCAACCTGTCGAGCCAGCTCGACGGCACCGACGGCATCACCCTGACAAAGGGCGCGACAACCGACAAGGGCACGCTTGCGTTCAACAACGAGCGCGCACCGCTGAACGACCCGCGCGTCCGCGAGGCACTGCGCCTCGCAGTCGACCACGAGGCGATCATCACCGCGATCGGCGGCGGCAACACGCTGTACGGCCCGATCCCGCCGACCGACCCGGGCTATGAGGATCTCTCCTCGCTCGTGCCGTTCGACCCGGCAAAGGCGAAGAAGCTCCTCAAGGAGGCTGGTCAAGAAGACCTCTCCCTGACGCTCACGATCCCGAACTTCTACGGCACCACCGTCAGCACCGTACTGGTATCGATGTACAACGATGTCGGCGTCACGCTGAAGGTCAACGCCGTCGAGTTCAACACCTGGCTTGAAGATGTCTACACGAACCACGACTACGACCTGAGCTTCGTGCTCCACGTCGAGGCGCGCGACTTTGGCAACTGGGCAAACCCGGAGTACTACTTCAATTACGACAACGAAGAGGTGCAGTCGCTCTACGCCAAGGCAATGGCTTCGGTCGACCCCAAGGAGGTTGACACCCTGCTGGCAAAGGCCGCCCGCATCGTCTCTGAAGACGACGCAGCGGACTGGCTGTATAACGCAGTGACCGTGACCGCGCTGCGCCCGGGCATCACGGGGTTCCCGGTGGATTCGATCAACGCACGCATCGACCTTGCGAATGTTGAGGTTGCCACGGAGTGATCCGTTATGCGCTCACCCGGTTAACCCTGCTGGTTGTGGGGTTGTTCGTCGCCAGTGCGTTGATTTTCTTCACACTGCGCGTCTTGCCGGGCGATGTGGCGCAGCTGATTGGCGGCACACAAGCCTCACCGGCCCAGGTCGAGGCGATCCGCCTCAAGCTGGGTCTGAATGAACCATTGCTCGCGCAGTACGCTTCCTGGATGGGGGGCGTACTGCGCGGCGACCTCGGCAACTCGATGCTGAACAACGCATCGGTCAGCGCCGAGCTCTTGCAGAAGGCACAGGTCACCGTGCCGCTTGGTCTCATGTCACTCACCGTTGCCCTGCTGTTTGCGATCCCGCTCGGCGTGCTCTCTGCGATGCAGCGTGGCCGCACCGGCGGCACGGTGATCAGCTTCGCATCGCAGACGCTGGCCGCCGTGCCCGTCGTCTGGGCGGGCATGATGCTGATCCTCGTCTTCGCCATCTGGCTCGGCTGGTTCCCCACCACGGGCTTCCCGCGCCAGGGTTGGGACGACCCGTGGGCCGCATTCCGCGCGCTCATTCTTCCGGCGCTCACGATCGGCATCATTGAGGGTGCGATGCTCCTGCGTTTCGTGCGCAGCGCATCGCTCCAGGCGATCGGGCAGGACTACGTGCGCACCGCCGCCGCGAAGGGGCTGACCCGCAACCAGGCGCTCATCCGCCACGGGCTTCCCAACGTCGGCCTTTCGATCGTGACCGTGCTCGGCCTCCAGATCGCGGGTCTGATCGTTGGCAGCGTCATCATCGAACAGCTCTTCACACTGCCGGGAATCGGGCGCATGCTCGTGACCGACGTCGGCAACCGTGACCTCATCAAGGTGCAGGGCGAGCTCCTGGTGCTCACCGGATTCATCCTCGTGATCGGCTTCTTGGTCGATCTCTTCCACCGCGTCATCGACCCGCGTCAAAGGGAGTCGGCATGAGCGAGATTGCGGCACGCCCCGTCGCCGCCCGCGCGCGTTGGCACTGGCTGCGCCAGCTCTGGCGCCTGCCCACCGGCAGGTTTGGGCTCATCACCGTCGCGGTTGTGGGACTCGTCGCGCTCGTCTCGGTGTTCTGGACGCCGTATGACCCGATCTCGATCGACGTCAACGCGCGCTGGCAACTCCCGTCGCTCGCGCACCTTCTTGGCACCGATGGCACGGGCCGCGACATCCTGAGCCTGATCATGGGCGGTGCCCGCACGACCGTGTTCGTCGCAATCGGTTCGGGCATCATCGCGAGCGTCTTCGGCATCGTGCTCGCCGCGCTCGGCTCGCTGACTCCGCGCTGGGCGCGCGAGAGCATGGCCGTGTTTATCGACATCCTCATCGCGTTCCCCGTGCTCCTGATCGCCATGATGATCTCCTCCGTCTGGGGCGGCTCACTCTGGGTTGTGATTTGGTCGGTCGGGATCGGGTTCGGCGTGAGCATTGCCCGCGTCACGCGGCCGGAGCTTCGCCGGGTCCTCCAAAGCGACTTCATCGTCGCGGCACGTTCGTCGGGGCTCTCCAACACCCAGGTCCTGTGGCGCCACCTTCTTCCGAACATCGCCCCCGTCTTCATCGTGCAGCTCTCGTGGTCGATGGCCGTGGCCGTGCTCGCCGAAGCGGGGCTCTCGTACCTTGGGTATGGGGCATCCCCCACCGAACCGTCGTGGGGTGTGCTCCTCGCGAACCTGCAGGCCTACATCGGGATCCACCCGCTCGCCGCGGTGTGGCCGGGCCTCGCGATCACGATCACGGTGCTCGGGCTCAACCTGCTCGGTGACGCACTCCGCGAAGCCACCGACCCCACACTCTCGCGTGGCCGCGACCCGCTGCATCCGCCGCGCGCCTCGATCCGCCACGTCCCGGAAGTGATCTCATGAGCCTCATCGTGAAGGACCTCACGATCGATATCGAGGGCCGCCGCGTTGTCGATGGCATCAGCTTCGAAGTCGCCGATGGCGCCCGCCTCGGCATCATCGGCGAGTCCGGCTCGGGCAAGTCGCTCACGGCACTCGCGATTCTCGGGCTCCTGCCCGACACCGCCGTCACGGGCGGCAGCGTGCTGTGGAACGGACGCGAACTGCTCGGACTCCCCGAAAAGGAGCTCGCGCAGGTCCGCGGCGACGACATCGGCATCGTGTTTCAAGAGCCCCGCACCGCACTCAATCCGATTCGCACCGTTGGCCGGCAGATCGCCGAATCGGTGCGCATCCACCAGCGCATGTCGAAGGCGGATGCCTGGCAGCGGGCGATTGCCGAGGCTCGGCGTGTCGCGTTGCCCGACCCCGAAACGATCGTCAAGCGCTACCCCCACCAGCTCTCGGGCGGCCAGCGGCAGCGCGTCGCGACGGCGATTGCGCTCGCGTGTGACCCCCGCCTGCTGATCGCCGATGAGCCCACCACCGCGCTCGATGTGACAATTCAGGCCGAGGTGCTCGAACTGCTCCGCGATCTCGTCACCGACGCCGGCATGTCGCTCGTGTTCATCACTCACGACCTCGCGGTGCTCTCACAAATCGCCACGCACGGCGTCGTGCTCGCGCACGGCCGCGTCGTCGAGGCCGGCCCTGTGCAACACCTCCTGCGCGACCCGCAAAGCCCGATCACCCAGGGGCTCCTGCGCGATGCCACCTCCACGCTGTGGCGCCCCACGAAAGGGGCCGAGTCATGAGCACTCCCCTCATCCGCGCCACCGGCCTGACCCGCCGGTATCCGCTCGCGCGCGACAGTTTTTTCGAACGCCAACGGTTCGCGACCGCTCTTGAGGACGCCACGATCAGCGTCGAATCTGGTGAAGCGCTCGGCCTCATCGGCGAGTCGGGCTCGGGCAAATCGACGCTCGTGCGCCTGCTGCTCGCGCTCGACACCCCCACCTCTGGCACCGTCGAGTTTGATGGCAAACGAGTGGATGCCTCGGCCAGCAGCCGCTCGCTACACTGGCTGCGCCGCGACACGGGCATGGTGTTCCAAGACCCGTACGCCTCACTCGACCCGCGCATGTCGGTCGGGCGGATCATCGCCGAACCGCTGTGGGCGCTTGGCATCCAGGGCGACCGCCGCGCGCGCGTCGCCGAGGTGTTGCAGCAGGTAGGTCTCGACGCGGATGCCGGCTCGCGGTTCTCGCACGAGTTCTCGGGCGGGCAACGGCAACGCATCGCGCTCGCCCGCGCCATCGTGCACAAGCCGCGTCTGCTCGTTGGTGACGAGCCGCTCAGCGCGCTCGATGTCACGGTGCGCGCCCAGATTCTCGAACTCATCACGCAACTGCGCGCATCGCTCGGTCTGACTTTGATTCTTGTGTCACACGACATCGGTGTCGTCCAGAGCCTCTGCGAGACCGTAGCGGTGATGAAGGACGGCCGGATTGTCGAGTCCGGGACCACGGATGAGGTGCTCCTCGCACCGCAGCATCCGTACACCCAACGGCTCCTGGCCTCGATTCCCACGATCGACGTCGCAGACGAATAAGCCGCTGCGCAGATGCAGCAGCGGCATCCCAAAAATTCTTGTCATGAGCGGTTTGCGCACGCTTCCGTGAGGCACACTTGCATTTATGACTCACACCCCGCGCTTCAGCTCCGTCGACGACGTCCGTGAGCGTCTCGCAGCCAACGGCTACCTCGCTTCCGATGCAATCGCAACGACGGTCTACCTCGCAGATCAGCTCGGCAAGCCGCTGCTGATCGAGGGCCCCGCGGGTGTTGGCAAGACCGCTCTCAGCCAGGCTGTCGCCGCGGCGACGTCGAGCGAGCTCATTCGCTTGCAGTGCTACGAGGGTGTCGACGAGGCCCGCGCGCTCTACGAGTGGAACCACGCGAAGCAGCTGCTGCGTATCACCGCGGCCGGCGCGCACCACAACTCGACGGGTGAAGACGAGGCCGACTGGCAGCAGGTGAAGGACGATATTTTTGCCGAGGAGTTCCTCCTCTCGCGGCCGCTCTTGACCGCGATCCGCAACGAACATTCGACCGTGCTGCTCATCGACGAGCTCGACAAGGCCGACGTTGAGATCGAGGGCTTGCTGCTCGAGGTTCTCTCCGACTTCCAGGTGACCGTGCCGGAGCTCGGCACGATCACCGCGTCACAGACCCCGTTCGTCGTGCTCACCTCGAACGCGACGCGCGAGTTGTCAGAGGCGCTGCGTCGCCGCTGCCTCTACCTCCACATCGACTACCCCGAGACCTCGCTCGAGCGCCAGATTGTCACGCTCGCGGTTCCCGACCTCGAAGACGGGCTGGCCGACTCGATCGTTCGCCTCATCGCCGCGCTGCGCCAGATGCGCCTGCGCAAGGCACCCTCGGTTGCCGAAACGATCGACTGGGCCCGCACGCTCCTCGCACTCGGTGCCGAGGGCGAACTTGATCCGGCGTTTGTCCGTTCCACGCTCGGCGTGATCCTGAAGCACCGCGATGACATCACGATCGCCGAGACCCGCCTGGAGTTGGGCCGTGCACTTAGCTGATCCCCTGGGCGCGCGCCTCGTCGACCTTGGGCGCGCCCTCCGCACGCACGGTGTGAATGTCGGCACCTCCGAGGTTGCCGACGCGGCCGCCGCTACCTCGGCGCTCGGTCTCGAAGACCGGGAGCGCCTGCGCTCTGGCCTCGCCGCCACCATGATGCGACGCTCGGCCGACCGCACGGTGTTCGACCAGCTCTTCGACATCTACTTTCCGCCGGCCGTTGGCGGGCGCACGGGTGAGGCCGAAGAACCGGCACCAACCGACACCGCCGGTGCGCGCGAGCGCGCCGTGGCGATTCGCGAAGAGCTGATCGACGCGCTCGCGCGCGGCGATGACCGCGAACTCGAGCGCCTTGCCGCGCGCGCGGTGTTGGAGCTCGGGCGGCTGCCCGACGCCGACAACAGCAGCGGTTTCTTTGCCAAGCAGACCATCGAGCGCCTCGCACCGCAGACGGCGATCGCCGCGGCGCAGGAGCGCTCCCGTGAGTCGCGGAATCCCAGCGTGGGCGGCGAGGACGCCGCGGGCGGTTCGGGCCAGCGCCGCGAGGTGCTCAGCGACCGCTACGACCGCGAAGAGATTCGCGGCCGGGTCGGTGCGTTCCGTCGCAAGATCGAGGCCGAAGCCGCCCGGCGAAACGCCGAGTTGCGCGGGCGCGACCGCATCTCGCAGTTCAATGTCGAGGGCCCCCTCGAGCGGGTCGACATTATGTTGACCAGCGGCACCGATGCTGGCGACCTGCAGGCGGTCATCGCCCCGCTTTCGCGCAAGCTCGCCTCGAAGCTGGCGGCGCGTCAGCGGCGGCACACTCGCGGTGCCATCGACATCCGCCGTACGCTTCGCGCCGCGATGTCGACCGGCGGTGTACCGGTGCGTCCGGCCCACAAGCGCCGCACGCGCACCCGCGCCGAACTCGTGCTGCTGTGCGACATGTCGGGCTCGGTCGCCGGGTTCTCGCGCTTCACGATGCTCCTGCTGCAGTCGCTCGCCGGAGTCTTCCGGCGCGTGCGATTCATCGGCTTCATCAACGTTTGCGACGACATCACCGACCTGGTGCGCGACTCGCAGGTGGGCGAAGAGATCGCCGAGCGTGTCACGCAGGAAGCGAACATGGCGCGGCACCACTCCGCGAGCGACTACGGTTCGGCGTTCGCCGATGCCGCCGATCGCTACATCGACCTGATCGGGCCGCGCTCGACGGTGCTGGTCATCGGTGATGCCCGCAGCAACGGCACGAACCCCCAGTTCGACGCGCTTCGCACGCTTGTTCAGCAGGCAGGGCACGCGGCCTGGCTGAACCCAGAGCCCCTCAGCCAGTGGCGCATGGGCGACTCGGTTGCCGAGCAGTACGGCGAGATCATCGACATGCACGAGGTGCGAAACATCGATCAGCTGCGAGAGTTCATCTCGCGACTCCCGCTTCGCTGAGCGCGCTTCATCACATCTTGGCAACCTCCCCGTCATAGTCGGTTCGGCCGTACGCTCCGTGGCTAGCATGCAAACACAAATGCTCCACTGAGAGGAACTCCTACATGGCCACTTATGACGTCGCAGATCGCTCGGCAATCGTCACCGGCGCGGGGGCCGGGATTGGGCGCGAAGTTGCGCTCTTGCTCGCCCGCAATGGCGCCCACGTTGTCGCGCAAGACATCAATGCTGATGCTGCGGCTGCCGTCGTTTCAGAAATCGAGGCCGCTGGTGGCCGCGCGTCCGCCGTTGTCGGCGACGCTGGTGACGAAGCGGTCATCAGCGAGTACATCCGCGCGGCACAGGCACTCGGACCGTTCGGGATCGCCATCAACAACGCGGGCATCGGTGGAGGGCTCGCCCCGACCGGTCAGTACACCGATGCCGATTGGGACCGCACGGTTTCGCTGAACCTCACCACGGTCTTCCGTGGCGTGCGCGCGCAGGTCAACGCGATGACCGAAACGGGCGGCTCGATCGTGAACATGGCCTCGATGCTCGGTGTGATCGGCTCCGTCGGCTCGCCGGCATATGCCGCCACCAAGCACGCGGTGGTGGGTCTTACCAAGACCACCGCGCTCGAATATGCCGCCGCAGGCATCCGTGTGAACGCCGTCGCCCCGGGCTACGTCGACACCGCGCTGATTGGCGGCATGAAAGAAGAAGGCCGCGCGTTCCTTGCGCAGCAGCACCCGATCGGCCGCCTCGCCCGGGCCGAAGAAATCGCGCAGATGGTGGTGTTCCTTGCCAGCGACGCCGCCTCGTTCGTCACGGGCAGCACCCACGTCATCGACGGTGGATTCACCGCACGCTAACCCAGCGTCACAAACTTCGGCCGCTCACAGCCCCTGGCTGCGGGCGGCCGAAGTTGTTGCTGGTGACGACGTTGTCGGGCCACGAAGTTGTTGCTGGCCACGACGAGATTGTTCGGCGGCTCAGAACAGCCGCGCGGGGTCGGCAGCGGCATCCACTGTCCAATCAACCGGGCTCGCTCCCTGCGCCGCGAGGAGGGCGTTCGCCCGCGAGAACGGCCGTGAGCCGAAGAAGCCACGACGTGCCGACAGCGGCGACGGATGCGCCGATTCGATCAGCGGCGTGGCGCCCAGGAGCGGAGCGAGGGCTGCGGCATCCCTCCCCCACAACACCCCCACGAGCGGCGTGTCGCGGGCAACCAACGTACGGATTGCGTGATCGGTGATCGTCTCCCAACCCCAGCCGCGGTGCGCGCCGGCAACCCCCGGCGCGACGGTCAGCACGCGGTTGAGCAGCATCACGCCCTGCGCCGACCAGGCACCGAGGTCACCATGCGCGGCGGGCTCGATGCCCAGGTCGTCGTGCAGCTCGCGGTAGATGTTCTGTAGGCTGCGCGGCAGTGGCCGCACCTCGCGTGCGGTTGCAAACGACAAGCCGATCGGATGCCCCGGGGTCGGGTAGGGGTCCTGCCCCACGATCAGCACCTTCACGTCGGCCAGCGGCGCGCGAAATGCGCGCAACACATCAACCTCCGCCGGCAGATACGCGCGCCCCGCGGCTTGCTCGGCCCGAAGCCGCTCATGTAGCGCCGCGAGCTCTGGTGCCACCGGCGCCAACGCCGCGGCCCAGCCGGGGTCGATCACGCCGGGGGCGACGAGTTGGTCGAACGAAAGCACCCGCCAAGACTAGTGCTGGGCCAGCCGTTGCACCGCCACGGCGCGGCGCAGCGCGCCGCAGCTAGCCACCTACGAGACCCGCAGCGTCGTGATGCAGGTGGGGTCGTCGGCGTTCATGGTCGAGATCGGCGCAGTGCCGGTCTGACCCTCGTGCGTGACGGTGAGTGTGGCCTGGATGCCCCGGGGCACCCAGAACCCGATGAACCCATTGTCGAACGTAGTCATCGCCCCACCGACCAGCTCGGCGCCGGTCGCATCGTCGATGAGCGTCAGCTGCACATCGGCGTTCTGTAGCTCACCAACACACGTGGTGAGGCTGTGGAAATAGCAGTCATGCGTCTGTGTCGCGTACGGCGCCACAGAAACATAGACGAGGTCGTCGGGCATCGGCAGTGTTGCCTGCGTGTTACCGGCCGTGAACACTACGGCGTCGGGGCGCACCGAGGCAATGAGGCCCTCGGGGCGCTCCGCCATCTGCAAGGTGTCGAGCGTGTCGACCACCGCGACGACGTCGCTGGCGTCGAGTCCGAATTCACCGAGCAATTCGTCCGCAGCAACGACCGTGGGCTGGGCCGCAGCACCGGGCGCAGGCGCCGCCCCGGACCCCGAACCGGGTGCCGAGCACCCGACGACGGCGAGCCCAGAAACCAGCAGTGCGGCAAAGACGGTGAGCGCACCGCGACGGCGCGACGAGAGCTGAAGGGTCATGCCCTCCAGCGTATGTGTCTCGTGCCGCTCCTCCCTGAGCGACAGCGGAGAGGCGGGGTTGCCCGGCCGGTGCAGACGATCACGCGCCGGCCGGGGCATCCGCTATGCGAGCCAGCTGCGCGCTGCCGTCACGAGCGCACGGATGCCGATGCCAAGCGTCGGCATGATCGCCGGCGCAAATTGCGGCGAGTGGTTCGAGGGCAACGACATCACACGCTCTGTGATCTCTGCCACCGATGCCAGCCCGGCAAAGTGGGCCGGGTCGGCGCCGCCGAGAATCCAGTAGACGCACGGCACACCCGCCGCCTCGGCGAAGCGCCCGACGTCTTCGCTGCCGGTGATGACGCCCGGGTCGATCACCATAATGCCCTCGAGCTCGCTCTGCATTGCGGCGCCGACGCGTGCGACTGCATCTGCGTCGTTGAACACGGCGGGCAGTTCATAGAGCAACTCGACTCGCGGTTCGCGGTCTGCTCCAGCCGCTGCGGCTTCGCCGCGCACGATGCGCTCGATGGCGGCGATCATGCGGTCGCGCACTGCCGTGTCGTAGCTACGGATGCTGAGTTGCAGCGACGCCGAATCGGGAATGACGTTGGGTGCCTCGCCCGCGTGGATCGACCCGACGGTCAGTACCGCGACATCCGTGCCCGCGATGTCGGGCGAGATCACGGTCTGCAGTCGCATCACAACCGCTGCCGCCATCACCACGGGATCAACCGTGACCTCGGGCCGGGAGCCGTGGCCACCGCGGCCATACAGCGTGATATCGAGCGCATCGGATGCCGCAAACGAGGCGCCCGCGCGAAGGCCAATGGCGCCCGCCGGCAGCGGGCCAACGTGCTGCCCGAGCACGACGTCGGGGGTACCGAAGCGGGCGAACAGATCGTCTTCGATCATCGCGCGCGCGCCGCCACCGGTCTCTTCCGCGGGCTGGAACACGGCGAGGATTTTGCCGGTCCAGTCATCCTGCGCCGCGAGCGTCGCGAGTGCGCCGAGGAGCGCGGTCGTGTGCATGTCGTGTCCACACGCGTGCATGACGGGAACGTCTTTGCCGTCGAGCACGCCTCGCGCGGTGCTTGCGTATGGGAGCCCTGTTTCTTCGGCCACCGGGAGCGCATCCATGTCGGCGCGCAGCCGCACCGTGGGGCCGGTACCGCGTTCGAGCACGCCAACGACGCCGGTCTGGCCGACGCCCTCAGTCACCTCGAAGCCGATGGTCCGGAGCCGCGCGGCAACGATGCCCGCGGTGCGGGTCTCGGCGAAGCCGAGCTCCGGGTGCGCGTGCAAGTCGCGGTACACATCCGCCAGGTCTTCCAGAAGTGCATCCATGGGTTCTGCTCCGTGTTCTCGCGTCTTCGCGGTCGGGGTTTGGCGCGGTGCTGGGGTGTTGGGCGCCCGCGATCGCAGGTTACCACCGTCATCAGAACCGGTCTGTGCCCGCACCACGTGTCGTCGTGGAAAGCCGAGTGACGACACTGAGCGGCACGGCTAGCACCACGGCCGCCGCTGGTCAACCCCCTTTGGACGCGCGGTCGCCCCTTGCGAGAATGAGTGTTCACCAGCCGGGGCGCCGTGCCCTTCCTAGGAGGCGGAGAAGACCATGAATATTGCACTTGTCATCATCATCGTTATCGCCATCGTGCTCGCGATCGTGGGTGGATTGAGCGCCGCCTTCAACTGGCTGCTCTGGGTCGCCCTCATCGTCGGAGTGATCGCCCTCATCGTGTTCCTCTTCCGGGTCATCGGCGGACGGAACCGCGTGTAGCCCGCAGCGAGTACACAGCGAGCGGTCCCGGAAAGAAGCATCCTTCCGGGACCGCTCGCTCCGTGGGCGGATGCTGCTACAAATAGAACCCGCCGTAGTAGGCGCCGAGGTTTGTGCGATAAATCGCCTCATCGAATGCACCACCCTCTAACTCGGGCGAATCCTTGATTTGATCCTTGGTCAGATCGACGTAGACCATTTCGTTCACGTCGTCGACGCGCTCGACGGTTCCCGCCGGCAGGATCACCTTGCGCCCGAAAATCCACGGCCCAGTGTCGACCACGACATTGCTTGCACCGACGTCTGTCGTGGCGGCGTCGATCTTGCCGATGTCACCGTCGACAGCGTGCACGTGATAGCCGACCATGCTGGCGGCATCCGGCGCTCGCTTTGCCGACTCGCGATAGTTCCATGCGTCCCATGCTTCGTTCATCATCTACTCCTTCGATTTGGACTGCCAGTGGAATGCCCGACGCTACGAGCAGCGTGGGTATTCGTCTTCCCCCTGGCCAAATCAGGTTGCGTCATGTATTGCAACGCGAGCCCAATCGACCGCGGCTACCACGGGCTCAGCGCTCAGCGCTCGCGAAGCATCGTGATCAGCGCGGCTTTCCGCTGGCCCGAATATCCGGTCAGTCCGAGTTCCCCTCGCCGTTGACGACGCCAAGGCCCACAGCTTGATGATCGACCTCTGGGTCGTCCGGCGCGGGCGCTTTGGGGGCTTCGGTGGGCTCCTTCTCCGTGCTTGGCTCGTCGAGCTCTTGTGTCGCGGGCGCTTCCGGCTCGGCAGCTGTTGGATCCGACATATCATTCCTCCTTGCCTGATGGCATCGACCTGATGTACTCGGCATCGTGTCATTGCGCGTCGACGTTGCCTCCCCCGTTGACAGTTGACGAGGCGCGCGCTATCCGCGCCCAGATCGTGCGCATGACCGGCAACGAGCCGCTGTCAACCGCGTTGCGGCGAGAGCCCGGCTCAACGCTCGACGAACCCCATCTGGAAGTCCCCGTACCGGTTGCCGTGCACACCGATGCGCGCGGCGAGGGTCGCGAGCCCATCGAGCTCATCCGCCGACAGCCCGACTCCCGTCGCGCCGGCGTTCTCTTCGATCCGCTTCGTACGTCGAGTGCCCGGAATAGGCACCACCTGCGGACCCTGTGCAAGCAACCAGGCCAACGCGATTTGCCCGGGTGTGGCCCCCTTTTGGTCGGCCAGCTGGGCGACATGCGCAAGCAGCGCGATGTTCGCCGCACGGTTCTCCTCGCTGAAGCGGGGGATGCTCTCGCGTATATCGCCGTCCGAAAACTGCGTGTTCTGGTCGACGGCACCGGTGAAGAACCCTTTGCCGAGTGGGCTGAACGGGACGAACCCGATCCCGAGTGCGGCAAGCGTCGGCAACACCGCGGATTCCGCGTCGCGCGTCCAGAGGGAGTATTCGCTCTGCACCGCGGTCACCGGACACACGGCATGGGCGCGGCGGATGGTGAGAGCGGATGCCTCCGACAGGCCGAAATGCCGCACCTTTCCCTCGGCGATCAATTCACCGACGGCACCCGCCACGTCTTCGATCGGCACCTTCGGGTCGACCCTGTGTTGGTAAAACAGGTCAATCGTCTCCGAGCGGAGCCGAGTGAGCGACGCTTCAGCGACCTCTCGGATGCGCGCGGGCCTGCTATCGAGGCCCGGCGCCTCGCCATCGCCGAGGCGCCAGCCAAACTTCGTGGCGATCACGACGTCATCGCGCACCGGCTGGAGCGCCTCCCCCACTAACTCTTCGTTGAGGTAGGGCCCATACGACTCGGCCGTGTCAAAGAACGTCACGCCCGAGTCGAGCGCCGAGCGCAGCACTTCGATCATCTCGTCGCGGTCGCCGGGGTTTGGCCCGTAGCTCTGTGACATTCCCATGCAACCAAGACCGATTGCCGAAACGGTGAGCCCCTGCCCAAGGGTTCGAGTGTGCATGCTGCCCCACCTCCTACCAAGCCTGTGATCCCCACGCGCTTGGTAGGAGGCTACGCCCCCGTGACCTTTTACGCAGCGCCCACGGCATCCGGGTTTTGCGCCCAGAGGTCGGGGCCAAACACCTCGTAGTGGATGCGCTCGGCTGCGACACCGCGGCTGAGCAGGGTGGCGCGCATCGTCTGCATGAACGGCAGCGGGCCGCACATGAACACGGTGGCGTTGTCGGGAAGGTCGACCGCCTGCAGGTCCATGAACCCGGGCAACGCGGGGTGCAGGGTGGGCGCCGCGTGCGCATCGGCTTCGTACCAGTTCTGGGCACGGGCATCCCGCATCGCGAGCACCTGGCGGCGCAACGAGGTGTACAGCGCGTGTGTTTCGTGCGCCCGGTCGGCGTGGAAGAGCCGCACGGTGCGATCGGGCTGACGCCGAGAGAGGTCTTCGAGGATCGCCGCGACCGGCGTGATACCGATGCCCGCCGACACCAGGACGAGCGGCGCCTCGGTGTTGTCGAGCACGACGTCGCCCGCCGGCTGCGACACATCGAGGATCGCACCGGGCCGAGCGTGCTCGTACAGCCAGTTCGACACGATCCCATCCGGCACCCCGGCGGCACCGTGGACGCGCTTGATGGTGACGCGCAACGAGTCGCGACGCGGCCCCGAAGAGATCGTGTACTGCCGCGGCTGGCGCGAGCCGTCGGGAAGCGTGACCGAGATCGCCACGTACTGGCCGGTGTCGTGCGTGGGCACATGGCCCTCGACCGGTGCGATCACCAGGGAGAAGATGTCGGTCGATTCCTCGTCGCGCTCGACGACGCGGTACTCACGCCACGGCTCCTCGGGGTTGGTGCCACCGAGCGCGTACAGCGCGGCCTCCTGCGCGATCAGCTCGGTCGCGAACAACCAGTAGACCTCGTCCCACGCGGCGCGCACCTCGGGCGTGACTGCGGCGCCCAGCACGGTACCGACAGCGTCGAGCAAGAAACGCCCGACGATCGTGTACTCGCGTGCCTTGATACCGAGCGACACGTGCTTGTGCGCAATGCGGCGCATCACGGGCGTGAAATCCGGAGCATTGGGGTCGAGCAGCTGCACGGCGAACGCCACGACAGAGGCCGCGAGTGCCTTCGGCTGCTCGCCGACGGCCTGGTTCGCGGTGTTGAAGACGTTGAGCAGCTCGGGGTGGGCAGCAAACATCGTCGGATAGAAGACGCTCGTGATCTGCTCGGCGTGCTCGGCGACGACTCCGGCGGTTGCGCCGACGATGGCTTCAGAATCGGGTGACAGCTTCATGGTGTCCCTTTCCAGGTGAGGTCGACATCCGACCTGCGATACCTCGAGCTTGCCGTCGAGGCATCCATCGCCGTGCGGTCTTCAACCGGTTTTATTCACGCGCGCACCAGAATGGTGCCATTGTGCGGGCGGATGCCGCTCCCAGGCGCGGTGCCTAAGCTGGAGGTATGCCGCGCAAAGTCAGTGATTTTCGCGGGCTGACCCAGCCCGCGCGCTTGCGGTTGCTGCGCGCGGTGCAACGTCAGCCCGGACGCCGAGTGCGGGAGCTCGCCGCAGAGCTAGAGATGCCGCTCAACACCGCCCGCGACCACCTGTGGGTGCTCGAAGACGAGGGACTCATCCGGCGCGAGCAGGTCGCCACAAACACGCGAGGGCGTCCGCCCATCGTCTTTCACCCGGTGCGCGAGGCCGACGCAAGCGAGGCCGCATCAGCCCGGGCAAAGGCTGCCCAGGAACGCGGCGCACTCCTACGCGCGGTCACCGAGACCTCGGGCACCGCCGACGGGGCCGCGCAGTCGCAGATCGACGTGCTCTACGAACATTTCGACGACGCGGGGTTGCAACCGGACGTCGACGAGTCCACCCTGACGTTCGCGCTCGCCCCCTGCAACTATCACGATGCAATCGATCAGGATCAGTCGCTCGTCTGCGCCGTGCACGCGCGGCTCGTGGGCGACGTGTTGCGCCAGGTCGAGGGTCCGCTCGCCCTCAAACGGCTCGACCCGTTCCTCACCCCGCACTCATGCCGGGTGCAACTCACTCGCCGGCGAAACGCCGCAGCGGAAGCCACACCCGAAGAGGCTTGACGCCCCTACGCCGACGCCTGCTTGCGCGAGTTCGGACGCACCTTGCGGTACGGATGGTTGTCGATGCGCGTCGTCACTTCCGTGATCACGTTGTCGTATGACGTCGATTTGCGTGCCAATGTCATGAGCTGCTTGGTCGTCTTTCGCGCCGCGCGCAGGTTCATAGGGCGGCCCTCAATGCCGTAGAACAGCAACACCCAGTCGGGCAGGATTGACAGCACTCCGTCGGTAACGATGATTGCGGTCCACACCTTTACCGGGTTGCCTTTGAAGCTCGGCTTGCGAAGCTGCCGGGTGACTTCGGCAGCGGGCAGGCAGAGTGACAGCCAGTGTCGCTGCTCGTCGATGTGTGCCTCGAGCTCTGCGCGGGTTACTGGCAGGGTCGTGGCATCCATGCCCAGCAGCTCTGCCGCGACATGCTGCTCCCGCACGAACGCGTCTTCCTCGGCCGGGGTGAGCTCGAGGCCGAATGCCTTCGCCGAGCGCAGGAGCGCGTAGACCAGCGTGTTGTGTGTCCAAGCCATCCACGCCGGCTCTTCGGCGCGCAGGGTCTGGCCCGTGTACGGGTCGTCCCACACCGCATGGGCGTGCATCCGGCGCACCGACGCAGCGGCGGCATCGGCGTGCGCCTTGTCGCCAAATGCAATGGTGTCGAGGTAACGGCCCGTACGCTCGTCGCGCCCCGCCGCATCTCCATATGAGGCCGTCGCCTGATCAAAGAGACGCATCATGTTCGGGTTTAGTGCCTGCAAGAGCAGCGCCGCCATCCCGCCAAGCTTTGTTGCCGGATCGGCATATACCTTCCACGTCACGCTGTCGGGCCCGAAATAGCCATCGTCGTTGCGAGCGGTGTCGAGGGGGCCTGGGGTGTGTGGTCTGGTCACGATTTTTCCTTCGCAAGCGGTGGGGCGCATGGGGATTGTGCGGGAATGTCCGAGCATACCGCGCACGGCATATGCGGACGCCCACCCGCGCGTTCATCGATAGGCTCGGTCACGATGCGCTGAAACGAACAGCGCCCGCCGCCCTCGCCGACGCAAACGGAGCATTCGTGCCGACTCCCCACCCACGACTTCCAATCTGGTCCACCACAGGCGAATTTCTCGGCTCCGGCTTCGGCGTGCTGCGCCGCGGCGGCGCGCAACTTGCGCTGCTGTACGTGCTCTCGCAGGCGGTCATCGCCCTGATTGCGCTGCCCGTGCTCGGATGGCTGGTGCAATCTGCCCTGACCGCCGCCGGCCTCGCCGGAATCGACGCGCCCCAGCTCGGCAAGGTCTTCGCATCACCGCTCTCGCTCGGCCTCTTTGCGCTCGTGCTTGTGCTCGGTTACGCTCTGGTGCTCGCGCAGTTCCTCCTCCTGCTCGTCGCGGTGCGCCGCGTGCAGACTGGCACGGGGCTCGGGGTTCGCGCGGTCGCGCGCGAGTTCGGTGCACTGGTGCGAAGAATGCTGCGTCCGTCATCGCTCGGTCTCGTGCCGTATCTGCTCCTGTTACTCCCGCTCGCCGGGTTCGGATTCTTCTCCGTACTCACCCGCACAATTGCTGTGCCCTCGTTCATCAGCGGCGAGCTCACCAAGACCGTTCCCGGCAGTATCGGCTACGTCGTCTTCCTGCTGATTGTCGGCGCGCTCTGCACGCAGTTTGCTCTCACGCTCCCGCTGTTTGCCACGTCGAACATCTCGGGTGCGCGCGCGGGCAGGCTCAGCTGGCGGTTGACGAAACACTCGCAGACCCCACTCGCCTTCGCCGTGATTACGGTCATACTCGCGGGCCTTCTGAGTGGATTCCTCATCCTTTTGGTGAGTATCACGCCAACGTTGCTCAGCGATGCGCTCTGGCCCGACGCATCACCAGTCTTCGCGGCGATCGGGCTCGGTGCGGCGGTAACACTCGGGATCCTGTGCATGGGCGCCGCCGTTGTGATGGTCGCGGCGATCCTGATGCAGTGCCTCACACGCTCACTGGCATCGCGCCCCGAGCTCGACCCGGGTTGCGATCTCGCCCCGGTCGTAGCGATCAAATCCACGGAGGCACGCCCCACCCCGCGGCGGGTCACGCTCGTCGCCGTTGGCGTGCTCGCAGTGCTGGCCGTCGGTGCCGGCGCGCTCACGGCGCCGGTGATCGCCGAGATGTCACGACAGCCGGGCACGCTCGTGCTCGCTCACCGCGGCTTTGACGGTGTCGAAAATACCGTCGCGGGGCTCGAGGGGGCGCACGCCGCGAACGCCGACGTCGTCGAAATGGATGTGATGCAGACCGCCGACGGAGAGTTCGTCGTGCTGCACGACGCGAACCTGTCGCGTCTGGCGGGCCGAGGCATCCACATCGCAGACCTCACGCTCGACGAAGCAACGGCCATCACCGTGACCGATCTTGCGGGACGCACCGACCTGATCCCGTCGCTTGAGACCTACCTCGCGCGGGCCGACGATATCGGTCAGCAGCTACTCATCGAGATCAAGCTGCACGGTCGTGAGACCGACGATTTCTTGGAGCGACTCGTTGCGCAGATCGAGGCGCAGGGCGTGCTGGGCGACCACATTTATCACTCGCTCGACACCGCGAGCGTCGAGGGCTTGAAGCGGATGTGCCCGGCGCTCACCGTCGGTTACACGATGGCGGTCGCCGGCACCGCACTCCCCCGCACGAGTGCGGACTTCGTCGTGATCGAGGAGTGGTCGTACTCGAGCGATCTCACGGCAGAGGCGCATCGTGCGGGCCTCGGCATGTTTGTGTGGACGGTCAACGACGAGATGACCATCCGGCAGCTGCTGCGCGACGAAGTCGATGGGATCATCACGGATCGCGCGGATGTCGCGGTCCGTGCTCGGCAGCAGATGACCGAGGATCCCGGGCTGGCGACGGTGCTGTTCGACACGATCATGCGGTTCGTCACGATCTTCTAGGCACCCGCTTCGTCGTCATCGACGCCGCCGCCACCGTCACCGCCGGGCAGCAAGAAACCCCCGCGAATCGGCCAAGAGTGGCGAGTTCTTGGTCGACCCCGGAGGTCTCTCACACGTGATCAACTCCAATGATCACGCGGCGATGAGCGCGATCAGCCAGCTGCCTTGTCAAGCGAGCATCCTGACTTCACTCAACCCCTGCTCGGTCCCGAGGAATCAACCGAGCAATCATCCGACCCCGAGCAGGCGGCCGTTTCTCTCGCGTTCACTCAGTGCGCCAGAGAGAACGGGTTTACCGACTTCGCTGATCCTCTGCCGCAGATGGGCGGCATCATCGTGATACCGCAAGGATTCACCGAGGACGAGTTCCGCACGCTCGCCACGGCGTGCTACGACTCGCCGCTCAATTTTGCGTTCGACGGAAACGGTGAGGGCTCGTTCGACCTCTGGATGCTCCTCGACGAGGTCGAGAACGCACCCCGATCATGAGCGTGAGACTTCGCCCCGCCGTGGGCGTGACCCTCGGAATCATCGTGTTTGCGCTCGGCGCGGGTGCGCTCTGGATCTGGAGCCCATGGGGCTCTGCATCACAGGATGCCCCCGAAGCCGCCGCACCTGAAACCGTCACCGTTCCCGTGGTGCTGGGCACCCTCACCCAGCAGTTGCGCCTGAACGCGACGCTCGGCTACGGCGCCCCGCTCGAGCTCTTGGCATCGACGGGAACCATCACGGCGCTGCCCGCACCAGGGCAGGTGATTTCAGCGGGTGAGCCCGCGTACGAAGCAGATGGGCGTCCGGTCATCCTGCTCAGCGGCGAACGACCATTCTGGCGCGATCTCGCCCGCGGTGTCGACGAAGGAAAAGACGTGCTCCAGCTCGAACACAACCTTGCCCAGCTCGGGTTTTTCGATCGTGAACCCAACACCGAATTCGACGGGGCAACCGCCGATGCCGTCAAGCGATGGCAGAAAGCGATCGGGATGCCGGTCACCGGCGCCGTGGCAATGATGGACGTCGTCGCGGTCAATGGTCCGAGCATCCGCGTGTCGCCAGTGACAGCAACGCTCGGCCAAGCGGGTGTCAGCCCCCTCAGCTATACCGCCACAGCCCTCCACGCCGAAGCGAAGCTCACGGGCGCCCTGGCGCGCGAACTGCAGGTCGGCACTCCCGTCACGGTGGTGCTCCCCGATGGCACCGAGCTTGAAAACGTCCTTGCGTCTGTGACTCCTGGCGGTCAGCCCACCGGCGAGGAGGGTAAGACCACACCACCAATCGCGGTCATCGAGTTCGCCGACCAGGCGCAGGTTTCCGCTGTCGGGCCTGCAACCATCCGAGTGATCGTGCGGGGTGACCCCGCGACCGCAGAAACGCCCGAGGAGCCCGCGGCCCCCATGACGCTGATCGTGCCGGCCACCGCGATCGTTGCCACCGCGCAGGACCGCTACGCGGTTGAGGTGCAGACGAAGGCCGGCATCGTGCGGGTTCATGTGCAGATCGGTTTGATCGCCGATGCCCGCGTGCAGATTCTCGCATCGGGTGCTGACGTCGAGGGGGCGCCCGCCGACGCACGAAGCCTCGCCACCGGCGACGAAGTGGTGATCTCTCGATGACATCCGCGGTCGAAACGCTGTCCGTGATCGATGCGCCGCCCGTGATCGAAGTTCGCGAGGTCACGAAGACCTTCCCGGGGACACCGCCCGCCACGGCACTGCACCCGACGTCGCTCCGCATCGGCGCCGGCGACCAGCTGGCGGTGGTCGGGGCATCCGGTTCTGGAAAGAGCACGCTGCTCTCGATCCTCGGCACACTCGATGCGCCCACTACCGGCGCCGTGCTTGTCGACGGGATGGACCTCGCCGGGATGCGCGAAGCCGAGCGGTCAGCGATCCGTGCGTCACGCATCAGCTTCGTCTTTCAGCAGTTTCACCTCATGGCACCGCTCACCGCCATCGACAACGTCGCAACAGGGCTGCTTTATACGGGCCTGAGTTCGACGCAACGACGCGAACGGGCGGCACTCGCCCTCGAGACCGTCGGGCTCGGACATCGACTGCAGCATCGGCCGGGCGAGCTCTCTGGCGGTGAGCAGCAGCGGGTCGCGATCGCTCGCGCGCTTGTTCGCGAGCCCGCCGTTCTGTTCGCCGACGAGCCGACCGGCGCTCTCGATTCGACGACCGGTGAGGCGATCATCGCGTTACTCACCGAGATCTCGGATGCCGGAACCGCAGTGGTGATCGTGACGCACGACGGCGGCATTGCCAACCGATTTGGCCGCCGCATCCGGCTCAAAGACGGCCGCGTCACCGACGATGATCGCGGTGCTGCACGATGACCCGCCACAGCGCTGTCCCCGCCCCGAGCCGGTTCCGGTTCACCGATGCCCTGCGCACCGCGTGGTTGAACGTGTCTGCTCGGCCGCAGCGCACGGCGCTCGCCTCGCTCGGTGTGGCGCTCGGCATCGCATCGTTGACGGCGCTGACGGGTGCCGCCGCTTCCAACCAAGCCCAGTTGCTCGCAGAGCTCGATCGGATGGGCGCCAACCTCGCCGTCGTCGCCCCGGCGCTCGGGCCAGACAAGCTCGTGGTTCCGCTCCCCGACACCGCACCGCAGACGGTGCAGCGTGTCGACGGGGTCGCCGATGTCGGCGTCTTCGAGACCGCGCCCGACGACATCCCCGTGTACCGCAACGACCTGGTGCCCGCGACCGAGGCGGGTGGCATCGAAGTCGCGGTGGCCCGCCCGGATGTCTTCGACGCGATCGAGGCACGGCTTGCGGCCGGGCGCTGGTTCGACGAGGCCACCCGCGGTCTGCCTGTCACTGTGCTTGGGCGCACCGCAGCCGATCGGCTCGGGATTGTCAGCCCCGGTGACCGCGTGTGGATTGGTGGGCAGTGGTACGGGGTGCTCGGCATTCTCGAGTCGGCTGGGCTCGCCACCCAGATCGACACCGCCGCAATTCTCGGCGACCGCTGGGTGCGGAACACGTTCGAGGGCCCGAACACCGGCGAGATCTCGACGATGTATGTGCGCGCCGAATCGGGCCAGATTGGCGCTATCGCCGACACCCTGGCAAGCGCCGCGAGCCCGGGATCACCGTTCGTGAACGTCAGCGTGCTGTCAGAGCTTGCCGATGCGCGCACGACGACAGACGATGCCCTGCGCACCCTCGGCGTCGCTTTGGCCGCGATTGCACTGCTCATCGGCGCCGTCGGCATTGCCAACACGATGGTGGTCACCGTGCTCGAGCGTCGCGGAGAGATCGGCCTGCGGCGCTCTCTGGGCGCCCGGCCCGTGCATATTGCACTGCAGTTCGTCACCGAGGCCGCGGCGCTCGCCCTGGTCGGCGGGCTTGCGGGGGTCGCCCTGGGTGCGGGCGCGGCCGCCGTGCTCGCTGCCATCGCGGGCCAGCCGCTGGTGATTCCGCTCGCGATCGTCGTCGCGAGCCCGGCCATCGCCGTCGTTGTGGGTGCGACGGCCGGGCTCTACCCCGCCCTTCGCGCCGCCCGGCTGTCGCCGACGCTGGCGCTGCGCGCGGTGTGAGCGGGGCGCGAGCTGTGCGCGAACTGTGCTTGCCAGCGGCGCAGCGGCGCAACGGCACAGCAGCGCACCTCACGCCGACGCAATCGCCTTCCGCAGTTCCTGTACCGCCTCGAGGTAGAGCTCGGAGAACGTCGGGAACGGTTGGATCGTGTCGGCGAGCACCGCGAGAGGCACCCGGGCGCGGATAGCAAGGGTTGCCTGCTGCAGCCACTCCCCCGCTTCGGGGCCCAACGCGTACGCCCCTGTGAGCACTTCACCATCGCTGAGCAGCGTCAAAAAGCCATTGTGCTCGGCATAATCACGGCTGTACGTCGACATCTTGGCAACGTTCACGATCGGGATGCTTGCGCTGTACTTCGCTGTGGTCGCACCGACCGCCGCGGCCTGCGGATCCGTGAATACCGCCCTCGGCACAGCGTCGTCGTGTGCCGTGCGTTGCTCGCCCAGAATGTTGGCGGCCACGACCCTCGCCTGGTACTTGCCAACGTGGGTCATCGGCCAGACGCCCGTGACATCGCCGATCGCCCATAGGCGGTCGCCAGCCCGCATCCGCTCGTCGACTTGCACGCCGTGCGGATCAGGCGTGATCCCCATCGTTTCGAGTCCGACTCCCTCGACGCGAGGGCGCCTGCCTGTGGCCACCAGCAGTTTCTCGCCGCGCAGCTCGCGGTGACCGCTCCCGCCCTGCCCCTCCGCGTCACCAGCCTCGAGCGACACGACATAGTCCGAACCATCGCGCCGCACGCCGGCGATCTCGGCCCCGAAGTGCATCTCGATCCCGTCGCGCCGCAGGGCCTCGCCAAGCGCCTCCCCCAGGCCGGCCGCTTCGTTCGAAAGCAGGCGGTCGCCACGCACGATCATCGTCACGTCACCGCCCAACCGGCGCACCGCCTGCGCAAGTTCCGCCGCAACTGGTCCGCCCCCGAGAATCAGCAGGTGCTTGGGGACGGCGGTCATCGCGGTCGCCTCCCGGCTGGTCCACACACCGTCCAGCTCGCGCAGCCCGGGCAGCGACGGTACAAACGTGTCGGAGCCGTTCGCGAGCACAACGTGTTCGGCCGTGTAGCGAACGCCGTCGACGTCAACTTGGCCGGGGCCAGCAATCGTGCCTGTCCCGCGCAGGAGCGTGGCGCCCTGACCCGCGAGCCACTCCTCCTGACCGGCATCCGAATAGTTCGAAACCATGAAGTCGCGCCACGCCAGTGCCGCGGCAACATCCACGTGTGCGCTGCCGGCCGCCTCGCGCGCGTGCTGCACCGCCTCGCCGGGCCGAAGCAGCGTTTTCGAGGGGATGCATGCCCAGTACGAGCACTCTCCTCCGACCAGTTCACGTTCGACGATCGCTACGCGCAGATCGCCCTTCCGCAGCGCACCGGCGCAGTGTTCTCCGGGTGAGCCCCCGCCGATGATGATGACGTCAAAATCGCTCATTTCAGCCTCCTGGACCGCCGCTGACAGGGCCGTCAGGCACGGCAGCGTCAGTCTACGCTCGCTCGCAGGAGCGCATAGAAAAAGATCCCTGACCAGCACTATCGCTGGTCAGGACTCGTTCAGTGAGACCGTTACTGTCGGCCAATCACCGAGCGCACGGCGTCCTCGAGCGGAATCATGTGATTGTGGTCGTCGATCTCACCACCTGTTGGTGAATTGCATCTCGGATGCCACGGCCCCGCCCACCGCAGAGGCCCAACCCGCCGCGCCCTCGGTTTCAAAGGCGCGGCGGGGCGGGCCCCGGCTGTGTTGTTACTTGGCGGTGTCGCTACTTGATGGAGATCTCGCGGACCTGAGTGTTGCCCTTCGTGTCGACGTACACCTTGTGTTCGCCGACCTTGTACGTGCCCGCAGCGTTGTTCTTGATGGTGAACGTTTTCGTCACCGTCGTTGTGCTGCCGTCAATTCGCGTCTCGTTCACCGTGATGGTGAGTTCGTTCGAATTTCCCTTGAGCTTGGTCACCACGGCCGACGGTTCGGCCGCCACCACCGCATTGTCGACGGTCACGTACACGGCACCCGGTGATGCGAACTCGGCGTTTTTCACGCCGTCTCCCAGCACGAAGAAGCCGCGCTGCTCGATCGCCCCGCGGCCCGGGAACGGGTCGGCGTTCGAGGCCAAGAATGCCGGGTTGACGGTGTAGAGGTCGGTCTTCGAATCGGCACGCACGCCCTCTACCCCGGTGAACGGCGCATCGGTGACCGCCAGGTTCGCCGACAGATAGACCACGTTCGGGTCCATCGCCGAGGTGCGCGACGAGAAGTACTCGTCGGCGCTCTGCCCGGCGGGGACCGTCAGCGGCACAGCCGTGCCATCCACAAGGACGTTGAACGCGAAGGCGCCATAGTCGCCGGCCACAAACTTCGTCCATGCCTCATCCGACATATGTCCGGGCCGCTCGACTTTGAACTCGAGCCGCATCGGCGCCACATAGGTGCTGGCGAGGTAGTCCGGGTCGCTCAGCGGCAGGTACACCCCACCCGCCTCGTGTCCGAGGCCGAAGGCCGCGGCGGTCGGCGTCGAGTTGCCACGGCGATCCCACATCGGAATGTTGAACGCGGTGGCACCGAGCAGCGCCTGGCCGCCCAGCTCGGTCTCCGGGACCTCGGCGGAGGCGTCCCTGAACGTGCCGATCGTGACATCAAGCAGATCCGTGTCGGAGCGATCGGCGTTGAGCCCTGGCAAGTTTGCCCACATGAACTTGGCGCCGGCAGGGCCGGAGTAGCGTGCCATCTCAAGCATCCCGTCGGCCATCATCTTGGTCATCTGCACGGCCGAGTCGACCTGCATCCGCTCATTCGCGGTGTGCCACCAGCGCTCGTTTCCGGGGATCACCGCGCCGAACGCGGTCATCTTGTTGCGGAAGCTGCTCGCCAGTGTGCCGCCGGTCGTGCCCTGCGGGTACACCACATCATTCAGCGCGGCCGGGCCGGCGAACTCGTCCGGATTCTGCGCGATGGTCGCCCGGTAGCTGCCGTACTGCAGCGCCGTGAGCGGATTGTCGTGCGACACGTAGAGGCCCGCGCCGATCGGTGCACCGAGCGCGCCCATCGTGAAGCCCTTCGCAACGAACGCGTCGGTGACGGCAGCGGTCGCCTGGCTCGAATCGGCCGCCGTGACGTGCATGCTCCGCACGAACATCGGGATGGCAAGACGCGAAGACGAAGCCGTGTAGAAGCTCACCGGCACTTCAGAGCGGATGCCGCCCATCAGCGCAAATGTCAGGTTTGGTGTGCCGTTGTTTGGGTTTCGCAAGAGGTTCGCGGGGATCCCCATGTACTTGCCGATGTAGGCCTCGCCCTCGACGCCGTCGCGGAAGAACAGGTCGTTGACACCCTCGGCCGCCTTCTTCAGTTGCATGTCGGCAGCCGTCACACCGAGCGCGCCGAGCCCGTCGGAGATGAGGGACACACCCCACACCACCGCATTCTTGCCGTACTGCGGTGTCGGCATCTCCATCGCAACGTTGGTGTTCACCTCGAGCGTGAGCGCATCATCGACGATCGTCACCTGCACTTTGGGCGTGGTGCCGGCCGCGGCCGGGAGCCAACCCTTCGCCGTCGCAGCAGCCGTGACCGCGTTCACGAACGTGTCGCGCTCGCCCTGGGCTGCGCCGGCCACGTCGAGGGTGAAGATGGCCCGCGAAGCGATCTGCGTGGTGCTGCCGTAGGCGATGTCTTTGAGCGTCGGGTCACCCTCGCGCAGGGTGACCCCTGCCGTGGCATCCATCAGCTTGAATGCCGTGGCAGCGTCTGCCGAGAGATCCATCGCGACCTCGGGCGTGACGGCTGTGGAGTTGCCGACGATCACCGGAAAGCGCGAGTCGGAGGTGTAGCCAGCGATCGGCATCTCTTCGCGGTTGAGGTTCTTGTACGCCCAGTTGTCGTAGAAGCTCGGGTTTGCGTTGTACGGGATCGCCTGGAACGTGGCGGTGTTCGCCGGAGTCGGCGTGCCCGGGCCGCCATCTTCGTAGATGCCCATCACGATGCGGACACGGCGGTCCATGGGGAGCCCGGCCTCAAGCAGCGCCTTCGCTGCGAGGAGCGTGGCGAGCGTCGGGCCGCTGTCGTCCTGCAGGCCGGCGCCGTAGATCGAACCGTCCTTGATATAGGGCGAGTGGTACGCGCCGGGCGTGCCGAGATTGCCGTCGGCGTCGCGCCACCGCGCCAGTTGCTCCGGCGTGACCGACGATTTCGGCGAGTCGAGGTGGCTCAGCGCCATCACCATTTCAGGGGCGTCTGGGTCACCGATCTCGACGTACACGTACTTGTCGGCCTGCCGCTGCACAACCGCCGGGAATCCCAGGTCTGTGGCCAGTTTGACGACCCAGGCCAGCTTCGCGACCTTGCGGTCGTACTCATTCTCGTTGGCCGCGTTGTTCGTGACGGGGAACGGATACGCCGTCGCCGCCGTGCCACCCCGCGAGATCGAGTCGTAGCTCGCCCCGTCGAGCATCGCTCCCACCAAACTGATCGGGTCATACGTTCCGTCGCCGACCCGAGCATCGTTGATCCGCCCCGCGAGGGCTTCGACCTCTGCGTGGATCTGTTCGCGTTCGTTTCCGGTGACCGAGAGGTCGTACGTGACGTTCGGTTCGAATCGTTCGTCGGCAAAGCTGGTGACCGAGCCGGAGACGACCAGGCCCGTCGATACGAGCAGAGCCGCGCCGACCGTGAGTGCCGTTGGTTTTTGTCGCATTGCTGTTTCTCCTTTAGCGCACTGTCCCCAACGAACGTGATAACTCCCCAGTTGACGTGTGAGTCTCTCCGAGGTTTCTCGCGCTTGTCAATGGGGCAATCACGACGCTCGCGAAACCATGCGAAAAATCTTTCCCAAGCGGCAGCCAACCCCGATCCGCTACCGTGAATCAGGAGTGAAATGCACGCGGCAGAGAGGCCGACCATGGCACACGTAGTAGCAACCGGGGCCGGAAAGGCCATGATGCAGCGGGGCAATGACCCCACTCACGAGTACATCTTGCAGTTGACAGGCAAGGAGCGCCCAAGGGTGCTGTTCGTTGGCACCGCGACCGGCGACGACGCGGCCTACATCGTCACCTTCTATTCGACCTACAGCTCAGACCGGTGTGCACCGCACCACCTGCCGCTGTTTCACCGCGACGTCGACGACCTCGGCGCGTTCGTGCGCAGCTTCGATGTGATCCATGTCGGCGGCGGGAACACCGCGAACATGCTTGACGTGTGGAAGCGGCAGGGGCTCGACACGATTCTTCGCGAGATGTGGGAAGACCCGGCGTCGAACGTCGTGTTCACCGGCGGAAG
>Ga0209477_1000212_pt1 | contig 34238 bp, 32 predicted proteins | sample KloWWTupernatant_FD_187180 | JGI IMG/M metagenome (GOLD analysis project Ga0209477, IMG submission 187180) | Active sludge microbial communities from Klosterneuburg, Austria, studying microevolution and ecology of nitrifiers - Klosterneuburg... | ecosystem: Engineered > WWTP > Aerobic digester >...
GTTGAAAATCCCCGAGTATGCAGATCAAGCGGCAGCGGGATTAATCGCATTGGCGCAAGATAAAAGCGTTAATGTTTCCAAAAGAATGCAAATCTTAGAGACTTTGTTAAAAATCCCCGAGTATGCGAATAAAGCGGCAGTGGAATTAATCGTATTGGCGCAAGATAAAAGTGCTGATACTTGGACAAGAAGGCACGCCTGGAAACTTTTGTTAAAAATTCCCGAGTATGCGAGTCAAGCGACAATAGGATTAATCGTATTGGCGCAAGAGGAAGCAGAAGTCGAGCAAAACGAAGCAAAAAGTGAGCAAGACAAAGCAGAAAGTAAGCAAGCTGCGGAAGCTATGTTAAAGAGCGATCCTGCCGTTCAAGCGCCAACAGGATTAATCGCATTAGCACAAGGCAAAGCAGAAAGCGAGAAAAATGAAGCAAAAAGTGAGCAAGACGTGGAAGCTATGTTAAATAGCGATCCTGCCGTAGCAGTAGTGTCTGATGATGTTACAGATTTATCTAAACACAAATTTAACAACATTACAGGGGGTCGGGATGCCGTTGGAGTTCGTTTGCAAGCTGTCATTAATCAACTAGGTCATATGAGCGCTGGGGTCAGCGTATCCACAGTTGGGGTTGGCGTGGCCACAGTTTTTGCTGGTGGTGTAGCTGTATGTATGAAATCAGAAGATTTAAATGCAAAAAATGTTTTAGGCTTTGGTCTTGCCATGTTTGGGCTTTATGTTTTAGCCAATAAGACTGCGCAACACTTTGGAAATATAACTAGTGAGATTTTGGGCGTTGCTAAAAAAGTGGCTGATGGGTTGAGTCAAGGGCTTGCTGACCATGGATTAAAAGTAATAGAAGCTCAAGCTACTGTACATCCAGGAGCGGTTGCAGCTACTGTACATCCAGGAGCAGCCACTGCTACTGTGCACCCAGGAGCGGTTGCAGCTACTGTACATCCAGGAGCAGCCACTGCTACTGTGCACCCAGGAGCGGTTACGGCTACCATGCAGAAAGGAGCGGCAAGTATGGCTGGTGTAAAGTTCTTTTAAGTTAGAAGCTTTGCGAATTGATGCAAGCGTCTAAAAAAATAGATTTTCTTTACATAGAGATCTGTAAAATTATGCGAGGACGGTGGCTCTTAATCGTAAAGATAGCATCGTGTAAGATCGCGTAAAATTTACGTGGCTGAGAGCGACTTCGTTAGCCAGTGTGCGCAGATTATAACGATCGGGACGCGGCGGAAAGTGTAATAAAATCAATGTGTCATAATTTGATAAGTCGGACTCATTATCAGCCAGGAAAAATCATTTCGTAATTTTTGCGGAACCTGAGTTGTTTTTCTTTTTGGTGATGTGGTACATCTATTCGTTATGAATCAGATAGAGTCGAAAAGCTTACAAGTTAACCTGAATCTTAATTTGTTTAAAATTCCAGCAATAATTGGGATTAATAGAGCCATTATTTTTAATAAAATGGCATTATCGGCTGAATATAATGCATTAAATATAAATAACTATTGTCATGGTAACAATAACACTTCATTCAATATTTCATTTAATGGTCATCAAGAAATTAAAGATACTGATTTGACTGAGTATAAAGAAGCCTTTTACAGCTGGATTGCTCTTAATGGTCTTCGAGAAATTGTAGAAAGTTTCTATATTTTTTTGGATGAAATAGTATGTGTGTTGCATCTCTTTCGAAAACAAAACTCTTCTCAGGTGTTTTCTAAGGATGTATCGGATATTCGAGACGAGATTAAGAATAAAAAGATTTCTCTGTCTGAAAAATTTAGAAATTTATCTAAAGACTTTGGTATAGAACTTGAAAATCAATATAAAACTCATTTTTTATTTTTTGAAGAAATGAGGCATTGTATAAGCCATAACTTAGGCGTGGTAATCCCTAAATATTTTGCATGTGTGGGGAAGGGGGGGAATGTCGCTCGCGTCACATGGGTAAAATTAGATCTATATACCATAAATAAAGCTGAGAAAAAGAAATCTATTAAATTAGAGGGGAAAATTAATGGAGCCGGCGGTATACATTTAAGGGCGATCGAATATCATAAAGAGCTGCCTTATAATCAGCCAATTAAACTCGATTTTGGTGAACTTGAAATGATTGCATTTACAACCGTGCAAGTTGTAGAACAGTTAACAGAAAAAACCAACAGTTATATTAATGAACTAGAGAAAGGTAAAAAAATTCTGGATGGTGTCAAATAATTTACATAAACGGGTATATTAGACAAAACAACTTACTACAGGATTGCAACTTCGTCTAAATTAATTGTGCTGGTCATTGTCGGTTAAGGTGTACTAGTTTAGATTTAATGTGACAATACTTGAAAAAAGTAAGGTTATCCGTTTTGATGGTTGTATCTATAAAACATCAAAACTTGGAGGATAACCTTATGTACCATACTAGCGAAAGGATCATTAAAAATAAAGTAGGTCTTTTGAACTTAGCTGAAGAGCTTGGAAATATTTCTAAGGCATGCAAAGTGATGGGATTTTCGAGAGAAACTTTTTACCGATATCAACGAGCTGTAGACGAAGGCGGTGTAAACAGTTTAATTGAAAAAAGCCGGAAACAGCCGAATGTCAAAAATCGTGTAGATGAAGTTATTGAAGCTGCCGTTAGAGAAATAGCAATCGAAAACCCTGCTTTTGGTCAATTAAGAGCCAGCAATGAATTGAGGAAACGGGGAATCTTTGTTTCTCCCAGTGGAATCCGTTCTATTTGGCTAAGGCTGTCACTTGCAACGATGAAACAGCGTCTGAGAGCCTTAGAAAAGAAGTCAGCAGAAGAAGGCATTGTTCTCACTGAAAGCCAAATTATGGCCTTAGAAAAGAAGAAAGATGGTAACTACTCGCACCCCTCCAATGAAAATATTTTTCTAAAAACACTTGACACGTATTTTTGATACAATTTTTGTTTTTTTGTAATCCCTACCTAAAGATAGTCCTAAATCGATTATGGTGATCCTACAAGATCTTAAACAGCCGCTTGGGTCTTTAAAAATGGATTTGGATGATTTGTTGCAATGGTGTGCATTTACGAAAGCCGAAAAAATGCATGTTATCATTGTCGCATGGGTACCATTAATCAACAATCAGTACGAGAAGAAGCCGAGCGGATAAAAACCGAGTTTGATCGGCTCTCTGTAGATAAAAAAATAAACAGTGAAACCAAGATGCTTATCCGAAGCATGTTTATGCTTATTAATTTGCTGATAGCTATTTTCCTTGAAAAGACTACAAAGAAAAATAATAAAAACTCCAGCAAGCCATCTTCACAAACCGAAAAAGATGAATCCTCTCTTACAAATCATGGAACTAACAGTAAAGGTAAACCAGAATCTAATACCACGGCCGACAACACGAGAACCGTAGAAAGTATCACGATAGCCGAAGTGACGCAATGTGATGTTTGTGGGCAAGACTTGAGTAACATCGCCCACCAACATGTTGAAAGACGAACTAAAATCGATATCATCTTTGAAAAAGTAATTGAGCATATTGATGCACATGTTAAGCTTTGTCCTGACTGTGGTTCAACTGTTAAAGGGGTTTTCCCCGCAAACATGCATGGTCCCTTACAATATGGCAATGGATTAAAAGCATATGTCATAAATCTATTAATTTGCCAAATGATATCTCTAAACCGTGTTCAGAAACTAATCAAATCGATGATTGGGGAAATTCTTTCTGAAGCAACACTTTTGAAATTCATCTTGCGTCTTCATCTAGCATTAGCCCAATGGGAAGCTGATTCAATAGAACTGCTGCTGATAAGTCCGGCTATGAATGTTGATGAAACCTCTTTGAGAGTCGACAAAAAGAACCACTGGATCCATGTTTATTCGGCTGGCGATGTAACACTTAAGCTTTTGCACCCAAGGCGCGGAACAGAAGCAATAAATGACATTAATATTATTCCGCGATATAGCGGAACGATTATCCATGATTGCTGGTCATCTTATTTAACATACAATGACTGTGATCATGGTCTGTGTGGCTCTCACTTGGTACGTGAACTTACGTGCATAATCGAATCTAACGGATATAATTGGGCAGTCAATATGAAAGAGCTTCTTCTTGAGACGTGCAAAATAGTATCAAAAAGAAAAAGGAAAAAGCTCAGCGAAGGGGAATATGCTAATTTGCAGAAGCGCTACAGAAACATCATTACGCGTGGAGAAAAAGAATTACCCGCCATTCCCCCTAAGCCCAACGGAAAGCGTGGCAAAATGGCAAAATCAGATGCCCATAATCTGTGGGAACGATTAAGAGATTATGAATATTCTGTCCTACTATTCGCTAAAAAATCAGAGGTGTCATTTACGAATAATCGTGCTGAAAGGGATCTTCGAATGTCTAAAGTGAAACAGAAAGTATCAGGTTGCTTTAGAAAAGAGTTATACGCTCAGGCGTATTGCCGAATCTCAAGCTACCTTCAAACAATGGCTACTAAAGGATACAATCCGTTGATCGCAATTCAAATGGCACTTGTGGGAGAGTCTATCTAAAGGGAGTGAGCAGTTACCTTTCATCAATACTCTTAATTTCTAAAATAATACCAAGCTTACTTGTATCGTTTGGAATTAAAATAATATCATATCGCCCTAAACCACTTTCTTTATTAGAATCAATTTTATAGTGATTTTGATCTATGCCAGAAAGAAGCCCTAACATAAATCCATGATAAAATTTCTCAGAATTTTTACCTTTTATATCATGCGCGCTGAATGTCTGCAACAGAATTCTTCGCAAACCGTCTTCAAAATCTTTCATCTCGCCATTCAATAAATTATTTAAGAAGGTGTTAAATACCATTGCATTGTTAACACCCGATAGCCACTCAGCAATCAATCTTTTATACAAATCTTTAACTTCTTTATTGGGTATTTTTAGATAATATAGCGATTCATTATTTCCGTTTTTGATAAAATTAGCTTTAAGATATCCAGACATCGCCAATAATGTCCAGATAGCAATTTCGCTTTTATCTAGATTGTTCAGTGCGAGATGTTCATCCATGAGCATTATAATCTGTTCATCTTTTAAGAGTAATTCAAATTGCCCTTTAAATAGTTCACTTGAATGAACCCACAAATCTTTAATTAATGCGTTGTCACTTGTGTTAACCCAATATGAACTTAGCTTTCCTCTCTCTTGAATATAATTCACAATTGACCAAGGATTATAAATAATGGCATCTCCAATTTGGTAACCATTATACCAGGCCTTTACATCATTTATATGAGAATCCAAAGCTGTTTTTATTAATAATCGACTAACCTCATCTTCCACAAAACCAAAATATTCACCGTATCGATCATTTAGTACCGAATATGTTTTAATATTGTTTAATCCTGAAAAGATACTTTCTTTAGATACCCGCAAAACACCTGTTAATATTGCTCTATCCAAATGAGAATTGTCCTTAAGCCCTGCTCCTAAAAACTCTCTCATTAAAGTAACCATCTCTTCGTAATAATTTTTTACATAAGCCGTTTGAATGGGCGTATCGTATTCATCAATCAGCACGATGGGTTTAACACCATAACCTTGATATAAATAAAAAGTAAGGTCTTTTAAGGCACTTCTGATATCAGACTCTGGCGCATCCCTATTTAATATGCCGTTATACTGGTTTTTTTGACGTTGGGTTAGCTTTGAGTCAGATAATAAGTGTTCATGTTGCTCGTATGCTTGACTTAATAATTTACAAAAATCCTCATATGCAGATTTAAAAGAGGCACTTTTAATATCTTTAAGACTTAAGAATATGATAGGGTATTGACCTTGATGTTTCATGCACTCAGCATATTCAGCAATCTTTAGGCCTTTAAATAAATGTTCTGTCGGCTTATTATGCACAGTCTTCGCAAAAAAATGATGTAACATTGACATATTCAATGTTTTTCCAAATCGTCTCGGGCGCGTAATAAGCTTTACTTTTGTCAAGTCCTCTATCACATCCTTAATTAGTAAGGATTTATCAACAAACAAATACGGCTCGCCTGTGGAGTCTCTTGTTTCGATGATTTCTCTAAAATCGCTGACGCCGATCGGCACTTGTGGCAGCATATGCTCTCTTTTGAATAAAAACCTTACTTTTGTTATAGTACACCATTCAGTTTTAATGACACAAACATGCAAATCGGTAAACACAAGTTAGAAAACAATCTCATATTGGCGCCCATGGCAGGTGTCACCGATCGCCCATTCCGCCAACTTTGTAAAGCGCTTGGCGTTGGCATGGCCGTTTCTGAAATGGTCTCTTCGAATTCCTTGTTAAGAGGCAGCCAGAAAACCTTAAGACGCGCCAATCACGATGGCGAAACAGAGCCTCGCTCTATACAAATCGCAGGTGCTGATCCCTTCATGATGGGCGAAGCTGCACGATTTAATGAAGCAGAAGGTGCCGATATTATTGATATTAATATGGGATGCCCTGCAAAAAAAGTGTGCAATACTTTAGCCGGTTCTTCGCTGCTCAGAGATGAACCTTTAGTGACTCGCATCTTAGAAGCAACTGTTAATGCCGTTTCTATTCCGGTTACGCTCAAAATTCGAACCGGCTGGGATCCCAGCCATAAAAATGGTATTACGATTGCAAAAATTGCAGAACAAAGCGGCATTCAAGCATTAGCGGTGCATGGTCGTACACGCTCCTGTTTTTTTAAAGGCGCTGCAGAATACGAAACCATTGCGGCGATTAAAGACGCCGTTAAGATCCCAGTGATTGCCAATGGTGATATCGAAACGCCCGAAAAAGCAAAAGCGGTTTTAGAACAAACCAAAGCCGATGGCATTATGATTGGCCGAGCTGCACAAGGACGCCCTTGGATTTTCAAAGAAATTACATATTATCTTAAGACAGGCGAATTGCTGCCAGAACCCACACCCGCAGAAATTAAAGCCATCTTATTAGGTCACCTTCAAAATTTATACCAATTTTATGGTGAATACACCGGTTCTATGGTTGCTCGCAAGCACGTCTCTTGGTACAGTCGCGGACAAACTGGTAGCGCACGTTTTCGTGACTATTTTAATCGCTTGGAAAAACCCCATGAACAAATCGAAGCCATCGAAGCCTTTTTTACGTGAACATATCACATCCGCCTTACAAGACTACTTTTCTAAACTGGAAGATGAACCGGCTAGAAATATATACAGTCTTGTATTAAATGAAGTAGAATCCGCTTTGCTTGCCATTGTGATGAAAGAAGTTAAGGGCAACCAATCGCGAGCCGCCGAATGGCTGGGTCTTAATCGCGGCACATTAAGAAAGTTGCTCGTCAAATACGATTTGTCTTAGACTTCCGACGTCCCTTTTGTTTAATATATAATGGTCTTTTGCAGTTACACAATAAGTCCTTGCCACTGAATTCAAAGAGAGAGCCTGAAAATGAAAATAGCGAAACGCGCAAAAAAAGTTGTTAAACTTATTCTTTTCTTTGGTTTAATTACTCTCCTTTCACCCTTTATTCTTGCAAAGCTTAATTTTTATGGCCCGTCTCATGCGACAACGCCCGCTTCTGCAAATACAACGATTTCTTCTGTTACCCTAAACGCACCGGTTTCGTATGCTGATGCGGTAGCACTCGCTGCACCCGCGGTTGTAAGCATTAAAACCACACAAGAAGTCACAGTTGATCAAAACCCGCTGATGCAAGATCCCATGTTCCGATATTTTTTTGGCGAACAAAATGGTGGTCAAGGTAATGGCGAATGGAATGGTAACGAAAAAAACAAACCGGGAAATGAGCAACCCAAAGAAACGCTACAAGGATTAGGGTCTGGCGTTATTATTAGCGAAAAAGGCTATGTGCTTACCAACAATCATGTGATCCGAGAAGCCGATACGGTGATTGTGACTTTAGCAGATGGCCGTTCTGCGGATGGTAAAGTAGTCGGTACTGATCCCGATAGCGATCTGGCTGTATTAAAAATTAACCTGGACAAACTCCCCGTTATCACGCTGGGTTCTTCCCAAAAATTAAGAGCCGGTGATGTTGTACTTGCGATCGGAAATCCCTATGGTCTTGATAAAACCGTCACGCTAGGCATCATCAGCGCTACCGAACGCGCCGGCACAGATGTAGGTATTTTAGAAAATTTACTACAAACAGACGCCGCTATTAATCCAGGCAACTCTGGCGGCGCATTGATTAATTCATTTGGTCAAATTATTGGTATTAATACGGTTATCTATAGCCGTTCCGGCGGAAATCAAGGTATTGGTTTTGCGATCCCCATTGATCAAGCAACCGAAGTGATGAATAAACTCATCGAAGGAAAACCGATTATTCGCGGTTATTTGGGCATTATGATGCAGCCTATAAATAAAGAAATCCGCGGCTATATCGATTACAAAGAAGGCGATGGTGTTTATGTACGTGCCGTTGTACGTGGCAGCCCCGCACAAAAAGCGGGTTTATTACCTGGCGATGTGATTATTAAAATTAATAACACTGTCATTACAGATGAGCGCATGGCCTTACGTTTAGTCTCGGGATTAATACCCGGAAAAAATTACCCGCTGGAAATATTTCGCAAGGGTGAGTATTTGAGCTTTATCGTTACACCGAGCGAGCGAAAACCCGCACAACCAAAACGTAAAGAGTAGAGGCGCTGCCCCTTAGCAAAAAGCATCCAATCCCGTAATATATTTGCCCACAATGAGGTGATGAATATTGTCTGTCCCTTCATAGGTAAAGACAGATTCCAGGTTAATCATATGCCGAATAACCGCATATTCTGAGGTAATACCATTGGCGCCTAATAAATTTCTGGCCATTCGCGCAATTTTGAGAGCTTCACGACAAGCGTTAAGCTTCGCCAACGATACCATGGGATAAGTACATTGCCCTCTTTCTTTTAAACGACCCAATTGTAAATTCAAACAAAGTGCTTTTTGGATCTCTAAAAACATCGTCACCAAATCCTTTTGAACCAATTGAAACGATGCAAGTGGTCTATTAAATTGCATACGTTTTTTGCAATAACTTAAAGCGATTTCATAGCAGGCCATGGCAGAACCTATCGCTCCCCAGGCAATACCATATCGTGCCTCTGTTAAACAGTGTAGTGCTGCAACTAATCCAATCTCAGTGCCGGGTAGATAATGGCTTTCAGGTACAAAGCAATCTTTAAAAAATAACTCTGCTGAAATAGACGCGCGTAATGACATCTTTTTTTTAATTTCTTGTCTCGTACAACCTGGAAAATCTTTTTCGACAATAAAACCGCGAATCCCTTCCACGGTGTGTGCCCATATAATCGCACAATCTGCAATCGTACCATTGGTAACCCAGCGTTTAACGCCGTTTAACAACCAACCACCCGAAACTTTTTTGGCTTGTGTGCGAAGACTGCTCGGATCAGATCCCGCATCAGGCTCTGTTAAACCAAAACAACCTATTAACTTTCCTGCTGCCATTTTAGGTAAAAATTTTTGTTTTTGTGCCTCTGATCCAAATGTGAAAATGGGGAACATACATAAGGCATTTTGAACAGAAATAAAACTACGCAAGGCACTATCGCCCCGTTCTAATTCTTGACACACCAAACCATAAGCAATCGCACTTCTGCCAGAACCACCATACTCAATCGGCAGTTTAAGGCTGAGCAACCCTAATGCTGCACACTGTGGAATAAATTGTTGGGGAAATTGTGCAGTTTCATAAGCATCCGCCATAATAGGGATAACGTCTCGATCCACAAACCGACGCACTTCATCTCTTATTAAGCGTTCTTCTGGTGTAAAATCATCCTGGAGAAACAAAAAATCTTCCATAATTTTTCCAAAAAAGCGCTACGAATAACGAGGCTTAAGCTCTAAGAAAAAACAAGTTATTTTTCTCAGGGCCTTAAGGCGATAACGCCTTTAAACGCGTCTCGGCAATACGAGCAGCCGCTGATCCCGGATAACGACTTTTAATATCTGTAAAATACTTTCGAGCGGCCATTGGATCGCCTTTCTCATTTTCAATAATACCCAATTTCAATAAAGCATCCGGTACTTTGGGATTACCCGGAAATTGCGATGTAATATTAGAAAAAGCATCTGCTGCTTTGTCTAACAACGTTTTATTTGTGGGATTTTTTTGCCATTCAAGCATGTAGATTTCACCCACCCAATAGTGCGCATTGGCAGCATGTTCACCCGTTTTAAATCGTTCTAAATAATTTTGAAAAGCAGATGTCGCTTCGGTATACCGTTTTGTTCTAACCAAGTTGTATGCCGCTTCATAGGCCGATTTTTCAGTGTCATGCTCCGTCTCGCCTTTTTTATTCATAGCTGCATCTGAGAAATCAGAAGCTATCGGTTCTGCTGTCATTTTTTCTATCTTCTTTTCTGCAGATACAGCAGACACCGACGTTGTACCCGTTGGCACAATCGTGACAGAAGATTTTTTTGCGGCAGCACTAATTTTAGGCGATTGCAATTGCGTTACTCGTTTATCTAAATCACCATACAGATCTCGTTGGCTCTTTTTTAGCTGCTGAATTTCATGCTCTTGCGTCTCGACCAAGCCACGTAACTCACTTACTTCTTGTTTTAAAGTCTCTAAATGTTTCAAACTCAGTAAAGCAGCACGATCTTCAGCTGGAGCGTTCGTTGCGACCCTAGAGCCTGTCGCGCGATCTTCAGAAGATCGCGCGATCGGTGAAGGTACGAACTCTTCAGCATCATAAACAATGGGCTCTCCCGTTCGAGACTCAACAATTGCAAGCGCTTCCACAGAAAGTGATACACTAAAAGTTATTAAGCCTGCTAATGCCCAAACGGAATGCCAGTTCACGCTCTATTCTACCTCATAAATAATAACCGCACGGCGATTTTGACTCCAACTCGATTCATCATGTCCTGCAACAGCTGGCTTTTCTTTACCATAGCTCACGACACTAATTTGATCTTGTGGAACGCCTTTCAGCATCAGAATATTTGCTATCGCATTAGCCCTTCTTTCACCTAATGCAACGTTATACTCCCGACTACCTCGTTCATCCGTATGCCCTTCAACACGTACATGCATGCGTTTGTGATTAATTAAACGTTTCGCATGTGCATAGACAGACAAGACGTCTTTATCGAGTACATCAAAACTATCATAACCAAAATAATAGGTTCGCTTTGCTAACAAATCTTTTTCATGCGCCGGAGAAACATCCGAACCATAAAACCGCACGGTATCATTAACGCCGATAATATTGCCATCGGCATCGTAACCGCTACCTTTTTTAGCGCCACAACCCACTAATCCCAACAATAACAACGACGACAAAACAACTGAAGCGAACACTTTAACTTTAGTACGCATTACTCTCTCCTACAAACTTAAGGTCATTTAACAAAAGGGGACCAGGCAGGCTCTTGCACATTGCCTTGCCGAGAAGGTAAGCGAATCTTAACACGACCATCCAAAGACACCGCTCCTAACACACCTTGTTCCCCGACTGATGATCCATATATGACCATCATACCATTTGGCGCAAGATTTGGACAATCGCTGAGACTCGACTGCGTTAAAATTTTTAACTCCCCCGTATTTAAAGTCTGTACCGCAATGCTAAATAATCCAGATTCACCGCGATGCAACATTACTAATTTTTTATTGTCGGGTGTTAAAGAGGGCTTTGCATTGTAGTCACCCTTAAATGACAAGCGCTCAACTTTACGAGAATCCAATGCGACACGATAAATTTGCGGCTTTCCACCCCTGTTCGATGTAAATACGATTGAACGACCATCAGGTGCAAAACTGGGCTCGGTATCAATACTCGCTCCATCGGTTAAACGACTAAGTCGCTTACTGCGCACATCCATAGTGTAAATCTTGGGGCTCCCCTCTTTAGACAAAACCAAAGCCAAAGTTTGATTATCTGGAGACCACGTAGGCGCACCGTTAATCCCTGGAAATTGTGTTAGGCGTTCTACATGTCCACTCTTCACTTCTACAATATTAATCCCAGCTCTATTTTTTTCAAACGAAACAAAGGCTATCCTTTTCCCATCGGGTGACCAAGCAGGCGACATCAATGGATAAGCAGATCGATACAGCGGTTTTGGGTTAAATCCATCTGCATCTGCCACTTCAAGTGTATGTGTTGTTCCTTTAGATCCCTCTGTCACAGACACATAAGCAATCCGCGTTGAAAAAATACCCTTAATACCAATCAGTTTTTCAAAAATACAATCGCTGATATGATGCGCCAATGCACGAAAATCTTGCGACCGCACATTATCAAAATGCATGGCCAACAACGGTGAGCGCAGAGCGTCTTCCGATTTTTGTCGAATAATATCTAACAGTGCAAAACTGACAGTAAAAGTTGATCCGGTTTTTTTAATACGACCGACAACCAAATCTTCGATACCTAATCCTTGCCAATAAGCATACTGCACTTCATTTTGGTGTGTTGGAAATTCTTCAATCGATTGAAAACTCAAAGCCTTAAATTGCCCACTGTTTTCCAAATCTGATTTGATGATTTTGGAGAGATCCTCAACGCTATCAGAATAAGACCCTTCTACACCAAACGGCACAATAGCAATGGGTATCCCTGCAGCAACGCCACCTGTAATTTCTACATACAATCCGGCATTTGCAATGGATGTAATACACCAGATCAAAAGCCCCATGAAACAAAAAAAACCCATTTTAATACGCATTATTCCGAACCCTCGTCATTTCTTAAACCTAATTCAAAAGATTTGATCTGCTCTCTCACCATTGGATCTTCTGGCAACTCAAACGGCTCTGATTTGTAAACTGCTTTAATAGACAAATCATCATAAATGGCGTTCCCGCTACTTTGCAAAAGACGTACCTTAACGTTACCATCCGGCAAAACATTAATGGCCAATTTACAATACAAATCTGTCGCTAAACCAAAGGCTTCACGTTTATTGCTTTTAATTCTTTCTGCCCACATTCCCAAAACTTTTTGGACTTCGCTGGTAATGCGACCCTGACTTTCAACCGCAGCACGTTCAGCGATAATAGCCGCATCTTTTGCAGCCTTCGCCGCGGCAACCTGTTTTGCCTCGGTGGCTTTACGTTTAGCTTCACTTTTCTTTTTTTCTTCCTTCTCACGCTCTTGTCGCATTTGTTTCGCGCGATCTTGTTCTGCTTGACGTTGATCATCTAATGCAGCCAATTTTTTCTTTTCTGCTTCTTTCTCTCGCTTTAAGTCTTCGAGTTGTTTCTGTTCTTTTTCTTTAAAAATTTTGATTTCAGCTAAACGCTCTTGCTCTTGCTGCTTTGCAATCACCATATCTTTTTTTAATTGGTCCAATTTAACCTGTTCTTGTTCACGGGCATGCTTCAGCTGTTCTAGCTTTTGAGTCAACTGTTTTTCTCTGAGAGCTTGTTCTTGGCTATCTTGTTTTTCAGCTGTTTTGAGTCTTCTAACCTCTTCATCGACTTTTGTTTGATCAACAATTGTCGCTTGTACAATTTCACCTGGTTTTGCAGGCAATTGATTGTCGTTGTAACTCGCTTCGAGACTAAAAATAAAAAAAACTAATAAAAGAACATGCATCAAAACAGAGGCTAAAAAATATGGCGTATAATGTGCTGGAGACAACTCTATCGACCCATTATGCAGCAGCGCCCATCTTTTCATAACAACCCTATTCCTCCGTATGCTCGGTCATTAATCCTACTTTAGAAACACCCGCACGTTTTAACAACACCATCGCATTCATCACTTTGCCATAATCAACATTCTTATCACCCCGAACCAAAACAGAACGAGTGGGATCTACTTGAATGCTTGCCGCTACTTTAATCGCCAAATCCCCCGGCTGTATCGATTCTTTGGATTGGTCTAAAAATAAATGACCCGATGCATCAACCGACACAACAATGGGCGGTTTTTGATCTTGTGGAAGTGGCTCTGCTTTCGCTTGTGGCAAATGCACTTGTACACCTTGCGTTAAGAGTGGGGCTGTCACCATAAAAATAACCAACAGCACCAACATAACATCCACATACGGAACAATGTTGATCTCGGATACAAGTCTTCGCTTAGTATGTTTACGCATCATTTTCCGTATAGTTTTCGACACCATATGAATTCAGTGAAGATGTAGGAAGCGTATAAGCCTGTCTATGTAAAATGCTCGTAAATTCTTCAAAAAAAGTCTCGTAACGGTTCACCAACCCTTGCAATCGATTAGAATATCGGTTGTAGGCAATAACCGCAGGAATAGCGGCAAACAATCCCATCGCTGTCGCAACCAATGCTTCCGATATTCCCGGTGCTACCATAGAAAGTGTAGCCTGTTGCACACTGCCCAGCGCTCTAAAAGAATTCATAATTCCCCACACAGTACCAAACAATCCAATATAGGGACTGACTGATCCAACGGTTGCTAAAAAAGGCAAGTGCATTTCTAAACGTTCAACTTCTCTGGCCATCGCCACCCGCATCGCGCGCTGTGAGCCTTCCATCACAGCAGCCGGCTGAATACCTGTTTGTTTTCTCAGGCGCACAAATTCTTTAAAACCCGCCAAAAAAATACTTTCGGATCCGCTCACTTCATGATGTCCGCGTTTACCTGCCGAAAATTGTTGATAAAGCTTCGTCAATTCTATGCCAGACCAAAAGGTATCTTCAAAACCATCGACGGTTTTAAGCGCATAGCCAAATAATTTCCATCGCTGAAAAATAAGCGTCCAAGAAACCAAAGACACTGCCAATAATAGCAGCATCACGATTTTTACCAATAAACTGGCGCCTAAAAACAAACCTATTAACGACTGATCAGGTGTCATTACTTTATCCCCTGCTTAGCTTTACAATCAAATTTCTACGGGTGAATTGTCTTCAGCATCAATCGCCACTTCAAGGCTTTCGACCTCGTCTATGCGTTGAATGCCGACTAATTTTTCACCTTCACCTAAATTGATCAAGCGTACACCCTGCGTATTGCGACCTACAACTGAAATCTCTTCCACACGGGTACGCACCAAGGTTCCGCCATCACTTATCAGCATCAGTTCATCATTATTAAAGACTTGAACTGCGCCAACAACATGACCATTACGCTCGCTCGTCTGGATCGCAATAACCCCTTGTCCGCCACGCCCTTTCGCAGAAAACTCTTCCACTTCTGTTCGTTTTCCATACCCTTTTTGGGTTGCAATTAAAATAGCACCTTCGGGCTTTAAAACAATTAAAGAAATCATCTGTTGCCCAGATTGCAATCGAATACCGCGCACGCCGCGTGCAGTACGCCCCATCGTTCTCACATCTGTTTCGGAAAAACGAACGGCTTTACCGGTATCCGCAAACAACATCACATCTCTAGCACCATCAGTAATATCCACGCCAATCAAGGTGTCTCCCTCATCTAATTCTAGCGCGATAATGCCGCTGGATCGGGGTCGCATAAACTCGGTTAACGCAACCTTTTTGACCGTACCATTGGCTGTTGCCATAAAGACCATTTTATCTTCTGTATAGGCGCGAACCGGCAATAAAGCGCTGATGCGCTCGTTTGGTTGTAAGGGCAACAAATTAACAATGGGGCGCCCCTGAGAAGTGCGGCTTGCCACGGGGATTTCATAGACCTTCATCCAATACACTTTCCCAAGACTAGAAAAGCATAAAACCGTATCATGTGTACTCGCGATTAATAAGCGCACCACATAATCTTCTTCTTTCACTTTGGTTGCAGCTTTTCCCTTACCACCACGCCGTTGCGCTTGATAGCTACTTAAAGGTTGTGCTTTAACGTATCCACCATGCGACAAGGTTACAACTCTATCTTCTTCTGTAATGAGATCTTCTGTAGAGAGGTCGAGATGATCGCTTAAAATTTCAGTTCGACGCTTATCCCCAAATTCTTGTTTGATCTGTAAAAGTTCATCGCGGATCACAGTCATTAATCGGGTTTGATTTGACAAGATATCCAATAAATCTTGGATATTAAGAATAATGCTCTTAAATTCTTCTAAAATTTTATCCTGTTCAAGGCCCGTTAAACGATGCAATCTTAAATCCAAAATCGCTTGCGCTTGTATAGCCGATAATCGATAGCCTTTTTCCTGCAAGCCAAATTCAACCTGAAGATCTTCAGGGCGACACACATCCGCACCCGCACGTTGCAACATATCTGCGACAATACCAGGTGCCCACATTCGCCCCATTAAACCTGCTTTTGCTTCAGTGGGTGTGGGAGACGCTTTAATCAACTGTATGACCGGATCAATATTAGCTAAAGCGATCCCTAACCCTTCTAATACATGCGCACGATCACGTGATTTTCGCAATTCAAATGCCGTACGACGCGAAACCACTTGACGCCGATGTTTTAAAAATTCAACCAATAAGTCTCGTAAATTCAAAATGCGCGGTTGTCCGTCAACCAACGCAACCATATTAATACCAAACACGGTTTGTAACTGTGTTTGGGTATAAAGATTATTAATGGTGATATCGGCTGCTTCTCCACGACGGAGCTCAATCACCATACGCATCCCATCTTTATCGGATTCATCGCGCAACGCGGTAATGCCATCTATCTTTTTATCTTTCACTAATTCTGCAATTTTTTCAATCAATCGCGCTTTATTAACTTGAAAAGGCAATTCAGTCACAATAATCGACTGTTTTTGAGATTTCTCATCGGTCTCGATTGAAATGCGTGCCCGAACATGTACACGCCCACGTCCCGTACGATAGCCTTCTATAATACCCGCCCGCCCATTAATAATCCCCGCGGTTGGAAAATCCGGACCCGGAATAATTTTCATTAATGCATCGACACTTAAATCAGGATTTTCAATCAACTGCAAACACGCATCGATGACTTCAGTCAGATTATGCGGAGGAATATTCGTCGCCATACCCACTGCAATACCGGAACTACCATTTACCAATAAATTAGGAAATGCGGCCGGCAATACCATTGGCATCATCTCGGACTCGTCATAATTAGGAACAAAATCCACCGTTTCTTTATCGAGATCCGCTAATAAGGATTGTGCAATTTTAGCCATACGGACTTCTGTATAACGCATGGCAGCCGGTGGATCGCCATCAACAGAGCCAAAGTTACCCTGACCATCGATTAACATATATCGCAGCGAAAAAGGCTGCGCCATTCGCACAATCGTGTCGTAAACAGCGGACTCTCCGTGCGGATGATACTTACCAATCACATCACCCACAACACGCGCGGATTTTTTATAGGGTTTGTTCCACTCATTGCCCAATTCACGCATGGCATATAACACCCGCCGATGCACGGGCTTTAAACCATCACGAACGTCAGGTAATGCTCGCCCAACGATAATACTCATGGCATAATCCAGGTATGACTGTTTTAGCTCATTTTCTATGCTAACGGGGGTAATTTCTCTGGCAAGATCTGCCATGGAACAACTCCTAAATACTTGTTTTACAGGGCGGGATTGTACCACGTTCCTCTTAAAAACTCACCTGTTCTTGACTAGAAAATTTAGAAATGATATGATATTTTTCTAACTTTATAATGAATTATCCGTAGGGGAGGACCGCCGTGTCCGCCCTTGTTTGATTGATAAGGTATTAAGCTAAGGATTAACAATGACGCTTTCAAGTCTCATAAAACAACGGTGCCAACAGGCTTTAGCCCAAGCTTTTCCGGCAAAGGTCGCGGAAATTGACTTTGCCATGCTCGACATTACCGAAGCCACTCAACCAAAATTTGGGCACTACCAATTCAACAGTGCAATGAAGTTAAGCAAAATTTTGGGCGAAAATCCGAGACAAATCGCCGAAAAAATGGTTAAAGCACTTAACGCTCTGTCTGACGGGTCGACACGGAGGTCAACCCCTACATTTTCAAAAATTGAAATCGCAGGTCCCGGGTTTATTAATTTTAGTTTTAACTCCAACTTTATTGCAAACACCCTTCAAGCACAATGCAGAGATCCACATTTAGGTGTATCTCCCCCTCAAAAATCTTTAAAAGTCATACTCGATTTTTCTTCTCCCAACATTGCCAAAGAAATGCATGTCGGACATTTACGCTCGACCATTATTGGAGATTGCCTTAGCAAAATTTTAGCCTTTATGGGGCACAACGTCCTTTGTTTAAACCATGTGGGCGATTGGGGTACACAATTTGGCATGTTAATCGCCTATTTAAAAGAAACACTCCCTGCTATTACAAATCCCATTCCGCCTAATGTCGATTTAGGATCGCTGGCTACTTGGTATCAAGCCTCCAAAAAGCGATTCGATGAAGATCCTGTCTTTAAAAAACAAGCGCAGCAAGAAGTCGTTGCCTTGCAAAGCGGCGAAGAGACCTCTAAACGAGCTTGGGAACATATCTGCACCATTTCTCGTACCGCATACCAACACATTTATGATTTACTAGATATTCGTCTTATTGAAAGAGGCGAGTCTTTTTATAATCCATTGCTAGCATCTGTGATCCAACAGTTAGAAAAAAAAGGGCTTTTAATGCACTCCGAAGGTGCGAAATGCATTTACCTCGACGGTTTTACAAATCGTGAAGGCGACCCCCTGCCCCTCATTTTACAAAAATCCGATGGCGGGTATAACTATGCAACGACCGATATGGCTGCATTACAGCATCGCATTCAAAACGAACAGGGTGATTGGCTTATTTACATTACCGATGCGGGACAAGCTCTTCACTTTCAAATGGTGTTTGCAGCAGGCGAAAAGACCGGCATTTTTGATCCCAAAAAAGTTCGAATTGATCATGTGCCTTTTGGATTGGTTTTAAAACCCGATGGCAAAAAATTTCAAACCCGTTCAGGCAAAACAGAACGTCTGATTGATCTTCTGCATACGGCAATAGAACACGCTAAACAAAAGCTAAAGGAACATAATCCGGATATCTCTGACTCCGAACTAGAAGCCTCTGCCAAAGTACTTGGTATCAACGCAATTAAATATGCCGACCTGTCGTGTCATCGTTTAAGCGATTACGTCTTTAGTTACGATAAAATGTTACAGTTTGAAGGAAACACTGCAGCATTTTTACTATACGCTTATGTTCGAATACAAAGCATTCAACGCAAAGTCAATGTCGACATTGCAAACTTACTCGCAAATCATACTCCCCTGATATTAGAGGACCCCACAGAAATTGCTTTGGGACTTTTGGTTTGTCAATTTAATGAAGCCTTAGAAAACTGTGCACGCGAGCTATTACCCAATCGTTTAACCGATTATTTATATCGTCTGGCTGAAAAATTTCATGCGTTTTTCCATCAATGTCGTGTAGAAGGAACACCCAACCAAAACAGTCGATTACTGTTATGTTTTGCAACTGCACAAGTCTTAGGTCAAGGATTATTGTTGTTGGGCCTAAAACCGTTAGAACGAATGTAGGAGAATCAATATGAATTTTCAACTACGAATGTTAATCGCCGCTCCTATTATGATTGCTGCAATATGCGCACGCCCCTCGTATGCATTAGAAACTGATAGCGAAAGTGCTTATCAAAAAGGTTTAGCGCTTTACTCAAAGTCTGGAATAGAAAAAAACAGTGTCACTGCTGCTGTCTATTTTAAAGAAGCGGCCGAACAAGGTCATCTGGATGCGGCTTTTAGTTTAGGCGTGCTTTATCAAAATGGCGAAGGCGTGCCTACAAGCAGCCAGGAAGCTATAAAGTGGTATACAAAAGCCGCCGATCAAAATCATGCCAAGGCACAATTTAACTTAGGTTTTTTATTATATGAAGGTATTGGGACAGAGCGTAATGTCACCACTGGATTTAGCTGGCTCCAAAAAGCCGCAGACCAAGACAATGCCAAAGCCCAATACAAAATCGGTTGCGCTTACTTATCTGGCAAGGGAGTTTCGAAAGATCTTGATTTAGCGATTAAATGGCTAAGTAAATCCGCCGAACAAGGTGATAAAGATGCCATTCATACATTGGGACTGGCGCGTGAAATGCATGCACAAAAACATTGAAGTAACCGAACTCGATAAATTCGATGCCATGGCCGCCGAGTGGTGGGATCCAAAAGGCAAATGCAGCCCCTTACATGCATTAAATCCTACGCGTCTTCAGTTTATCGTTGACCGCTATTCTCTTTTGCAAAAAAATGTTTTAGATATCGGGTGTGGTGGTGGAATATTGTCCGAGAGTTTATTCAAACGCGGTGCCTATGTTACGGGTATAGATGCAAGCTCTGCTGTTTTAAAAGTCGCAACGCTACATGCGATGGAGATTAAACAACAGGAAAATAATTTACATAACCCAAGCACAAATACATTGAATTATATTCATACCACAGCAGAAGAATATGCCACAACACATCCAAATAGCTTTGATGCTGTAACCTGCTTGGAGCTTTTAGAACATGTGCCCGATCCCTTGTTGCTCATTAAAGCGGCAGCAACCTTGGTAAAACCCGGCGGTCATTTATTTTTTTCAACGTTAAATCGCACACCAAAATCCTATTTGTTTTCCGTTTTAGGCGCAGAATATTTGCTAAAACTTTTACCACGTGGTACACATCAATACGAAAAATTTATTCGACCCGCAGAGCTAGAGCAGTGGCTAAGACAAGCAGGGCTTCGCTTGAAAGAACTCGCCGGATTGCAGTATAATCCCATCACACATAAAACGTATTTAAACGATGATGTGTCTGTTAATTATCTTGCACATGTTGTCAAGGAATCGTAAGGCCAGAAGGTACACGAAACTAATAGGATGATACCATGACGATTTTATTTGATCTCGATGGCACACTTGTCGATACAGCACCGGATTTTATACACGCACTAAATGTCGTACGGGCTGAAATAAATATGCTGCCTTTGAAACCTTCAAATCAAACTTCCATTCGTATGGTTGAAGTCGCAGTTACAGAGGGGCTTGCAGGTTTGGTTGCAGCAGGACTTAAGGTCAAAGCCGAACATCCAGAAAGTCCTTTATTGCAAAAGCGTCTGCTACACGCTTATCAAAAAAATTTAGGGCTGTATTCAACGTTGTTTCCGGGAATTGAAGCGCTATTGAAAACGCTAGAACAACGACACATTCCTTGGGGAGTGGTGACCAATAAACCCGCCCAGCAAACCCACCCACTTATGGATAGATTAGGGCTATCGCATCGCGCGGCTTGTATTGTCAGTGGCGATACCACACCATACGCTAAACCACATCCAGAGCCTTTGTTTTATGCCTGCCGCCAAATCGGTGTTTCGCCAATAGAGTGCCTCTATATCGGCGATGCCGAACGCGATATCATTGCCGGAAATGCAGCCGGGATGACGACTATCGCCGCGTTATTTGGCTATATCGAAGACATTACACTCGCAAAAAACTGGGGTGCACATCATTACATTCATCATGCAGACGAAATCTTGCCCTGGTTTGAAACATGGGAACGCTTAAAAAATCCACATGAAATAAAGTCCTCTTTTGAGCAAGGTATTGTTTGAGCACAAAACGCGCTGCTAACACATTCTTAGAAAATGCTTACCAAAAATGCGAAATACTTGCTCTCACGCACTATGAAAATTTTCCGGTTGCATCCCGCTTTTTACCAAAAAAAATTCGTCGCCCTATTGCCGTTATTTATGCTTTTGCAAGAGAAGCGGACGACATTGCCGATGAAGGTGATTTCACAATAGCGTCTCGTCTAGAGCAACTCGAGCATTATGAAAAAAATCTAGAAAAAATAACCCAAGGCATAGTGCCTTCTCATCCTGTTTTTATTGCACTCAATGATGTTCTCAAAAAACATCCTACACTTCCCATCTCGCTTTTTTTTAATCTCCTCACGGCTTTTAAACAAGATGTTATAAAAAAAGAATATAACGATTTTGAAGAAGTCTTAAACTACTGTAAATATTCTGCAAATCCTGTTGGCAGATTGCTGCTCTATCTCACAAACAATGCATCAACAGAAAACTTAAGCTATTCTGACGATATCTGTACCGCACTACAGCTCATTAATTTTCTGCAAGATTTAGATTCTGATTTAACACTTCGTGATCGCTGTTATTTGCCAATCGACGAAATGCATGCAATGCATATTTCCAAAGAAGATTTCAAAACACACCAACAGTCTGCTGCAATGCAAAACTTTATAATAACCCAGCTCCTCCGAACAGAGCGCTTATTACAAAACGGCTCGCCTCTTGGAAAAAACTTAAGCGGTTTATTTGGATTTGAGATCCGGATCATTATCAATGCAGCCAATACTATCGTTCAACAGTTAAAAAAGAGACGGTGTATATACGACCGCCCCACGCTCAAGCGTTGGCATTGGCCTAAGGTCTTGCTCACCGCTTTAAAATAAGGCAGAATGCGAGACTGACGTGCTTTTCATGCTTAACTTCACTTTTTAAAAGGGGCAATTGCAATGTTATTCGGCCGATTTTACGCATTTGGTTATCGATTTAGTCGCTTTACCTCTATTAAAACGGGTATTCGAAACTTGAAATTACAACCATTGGAGAATTTATCATGCGTAACAGAGCAAGAACAAAGTCAAACAACTTAAACCGATCTTCTAAAAATAAGATCCTGTCCCTTGTCCTCGCCTTCCTTGTAAGCTTCGTCACCTGCCTAGATATCTCAATCGCCGAGTCTCTTACTCAAAAAACAATCGGCATTAGCCAAATCGTAGAGCACCCTGCGCTCGACTCTGTACGCGAAAGTATGCTGGCCGCTTTAAAAGCAGAAGGATACGAAGCGGGAAAAAATTTAAAAGTGATATACGATAATGCACAAGGTAATATTGTTACTTCAACACAAATCGCCAATAAATTAATGAGTTCGAAGATTAATCTGGCGGTTGGCATTTCTACACCCTCTGCACAAACCTTGTTCTACGAAGCCAAAAAACACGGCTCAAAAATTCCTATCGTATTTAGCGCAGTGAGCGATCCTAAAGCAGCGGGCTTAGAATCTTGTAACGACTTTCCTATAACGGGTGTTACAGATACAGCCCATCTAGAGGGGCTGCTTGAACTGATAAAATCTTTAATGCCACAGTTAAAAACACTGGGATTAATGTATAATGCGGCAGAAACAAATTCTGTTTCGACCATTGGCCGTTTAAAAATATTATTAAAGAAAAATGACATTCGTTTTGTTGAAGTCACTGTTAATAAAACGCAAGATGTTGCAGATGCGACAAAAAGTTTGATCGGCAAAGTGGATGCACTCTACTTTCCACAGGATAATACACTTGTATCTGCTATCCAAACCATTGTTAACATTGCCTCACAATCGTCACCGACACTTCCGATCATTCTGCCTATTTTCACCAGTGATCCTTTGTTGGTTCAAAGCGGTGTCTTAGCCGCAGTGGGGTATGATTATCAGGACATTGGGCGCGAAACTGGCATAATAGTCGCGAAAATTCTAAAGGGAGAAAACCCAAAAAATATGCCAACACACAATCCCAGTACGCTTAAAGCGTTTATTAACAGTTCGCTTGCAAAACGCTTAGGATTAGCGATTCCTTCAAAATTAGCATTTTCTGAAATCCAAGTTACAAAGGATAGACCTTAACTTTATACTTGCCCTAATCTTGTGCTAAACAGGCTATTTTAGAGCAATTCTTTCTGGAAATTCACACTTGAATGCACTAAGCTAAGATAATATGCAAGCACATTTATGAATAACTACAAAACAGGAGTAGTTCTATGTCAACCCAAAACGAACCACGCCCACAAACGGATTCGCATACCAGAGAAAAATTGCTAAAAGCGTTATATCTCGTTTTATTCTATTTTGTTGGTTATGTCGTTTGGATTTTAACCGTCGCCATTTCAGTTTTTCAATTTTTCTACAGTATTTTTCTAAAACACCCGAATCAAAATTTATTGGATTTTGGAAAAAGTCTGAATCAGTATCTGTATGAGATAGTACGCTTTATCTCGTTTAATACAGACACAAAGCCTTACCCATTTTCACCCTGGCCAAGCAGTGATAAAATCAACTAACACCTTGCAAATATTGTCGACCCTTGTTAGGGTAAGACGATGGATGATTCAGACAAATATTGCCGAGAAAAAACCGCCAAAAGTGGTTCTAGCTTCTATTACAGCTTTCTCTTTTTACCTACTGAGCAAAAAAAAGCCATTATGGCGGTCTATGCCTTTTGCAGAGAAGTCGATGATATAGTGGATGAATGTACAGACAAAGAAATTGCACAAAAAAAACTTGCTTGGTGGCATACGGAAATCGACCGTGTTTTTACAGATCAACCGCAACACCCCGTCGGAAAAGCACTCGCACAGATTAAAGATCGCTTTTCGCTTAAAAAACATTTATTCGAAGAAATCTTGCAGGGTATGAGCATGGATCTCTCTTATCAGGGATACCAAACTTTTGAAGATTTGCGACTGTATTGCCATTGTGTCGCCAGTGCACCCGGGCTATTAGCCGCCGAAATTTTTGGATATACAAATCCCAACACGCTAGAATACGCCAAAAATCTAGGGATCGCTTTTCAATTAGTCAATATTATTCGAGACGTAGGCGAAGATGCAAATCGCTGCAGAATTTATTTACCCGAAGATGAACTGGCCAAGTTTTCACTCACACCCCAAGATATTTTAGAAAAAAAATACACCCAAAATTTTCAAGATTTAATGGCGTACCAAGCAACACGCGCGCGATCCTATTATGAAAAAGCTTTACTCACCTTACCTGAAGCGGATAAATATGATCAGCGGTGTGGACTGATTATGGCTGCAATCTATTTTGTACTTCTTAGTGAAATTGAAAAATTACATTTTAAAATTTTAGATCAACGCGTCAGCTTAACACCCTTACGTAAGCTTTGGATTGCATGGAAAACCCAAAGAACCCTGAAGCCCTCTAAAAAAAATACACATGTTTAAATTATCTGAAGAAAAAATGGCGTCGACCTCGGCATCTACGCTCGTTGTTGGCGCCGGCTGGGCAGGACTCGCCGCAGCACTCACACTCACCCGACAAGGGCATCAAGTCGTTTTATTAGAAGCAGCCCCACAAGCAGGCGGCCGGGCACGCGGCATTCCATTTGGATCTTATACGGTTGATAATGGACAACATTTATTCATGGGCGCTTACACAGAAACCTTAATGCTCTTAAAATGGTTAAATATTTCAGAAGATGCTGTGTTCGATCGAAAACCCTTTGAATGGTTCATGCTTAATCAAAAAAACACTCAAAAATCTATTCATCTAACAGCACCATCGTCTGTATCACTATTAAAACAGCTACTCAGTTTTTCAAAAATCCAGGGCTTTTCATTGAAAGAACGTTTAAGAGCAATCGCGTTTTACCGTACAATTTATCATAAAAACTTTCATCTCTCTCAAGATATCTCTGTATACGAACTATTGCTGCGTTTTAAGCAACCGATTTCTCTCATCGAAAAATTATGGGGACCCATGGCACTTGCTGCTTTAAGCACGCCTATTCATCAAGCTTCCGCACAAGTATTCGTGAAAATCCTACGCGACATCTTCAAGCAAAACATTAAACAGGGTAATACGAAATCTCCTTCCGATTGGTTATTCTCTAAAGTTGATCTCAGCACATTGTTGCCCAATCTAATCATCAAATATATTAAAGAAAAAGGTGGTTCCATTTTTTATAATCAACGCATACAAGAGTTGATCATTGAAAATAACGAATGCACGGGCGTTCAAACCGCAATACGCACATTTTATGCAAAGCACATTATATTAGCAACACCACCGCATGTTTCAGCAAAATTACTCCTATCGAATTCAGAATCTACGGATCTCTGTAAAGAATTAATAACCAATTTATTAAAATTTCATTACCAGCCAATTAGCACTGTCTATTTACGCTACGCTAACGAGATCAATCTTATAAAGCCTATGATAGGCTTTATAAATTCAACCCTACATTGGATGTTTGACCGACGCTTTGCGGGACAACCCGATGTATTAAGCATTGTTATCAGCAGTAGCGGTGCTCATAGTTTACTGTCTCATGCTGAATTAGTCGCAAAAATTCAACAAGAGCTCGAAAGCACATGCACCAATCTTCAAGTATTCCCAACACTTCATACAGCACCGCTCGATTATCGTGTTGTAACAGAAAAACGTGCTGCTTTCTCATGTGATATTGGGATCAATGATTACCGACCCCGAACTTCCACCCCTCTTGTTAACCTTTGGCTTGCAGGTGACTATATCGAACCTTGCTACCCTGCAACACTCGAAGGCGCAATCCGGAGTGGCATAAAAGCAGCACAACTGATACTATCTAAAGATGCGCTATTTGCTTAATGTTTTTTCTTTAGATGACAGAGCTTCTCTATTGCTCAAGTTATTGCAAAAACTCCTTATTGTTATTGTAATTTATTTTTCTAACACGGTTTTTGCAATCGAAACCAATTTTCCGGATATGGGAGAATCCTCCGAAACCATTCTAGAAGCTAAAAACCAGCGGGTCATTGGCAATATGATTATGCAAAAAATCCATGGGAGCGATTTTTTGGTTGCAGATCCCATCGTTAACGAATATTTGCATGGCATAGCTGGACACTTTACGTCTCAACCCCATCTTCGTCACATCAATCTCGATATTTTCGGCGTCAACACACCGGAATTTAATGCTTTTGCATTTTTTGGTGGACACATTGCTGTTCACAGTGGTTTGATTTTAGGTGTAAATAACGAAAGCGAATTAGTCGCTGTGCTCGCGCATGAAACAGCCCATATCTCACAAAGGCATTTAGCACGCATCATGGATGCCAGTCGTCAGATGATGCCATTAACTGCTGCAGAAATTCTAGCGGCTATCGCAGTCGGCGCCTTGGGCGCGCCCGAAGCGGGCATACATTTAGCAACTGCTGCCATGGCGGGCCACATGCAGAGCATGATTAATTTTACGCGAGAACATGAAAAAGAAGCCGACCGTGTGGGTATACAAATGCTCTCTCAAACAGAATTTGACCCCAATGCCATGGCGAGTGTTTTTCAATGCATGAAAAAAAATAGCCAATATCAAACAAGACCGCCCGAATACTTACTCACGCACCCTGTGTTTGATTCACGTATCGCCGATGCCCAAAACCGCGCTGCCACATTTAAACAGAAACAAGCAACCGATAGCCTCTCTTTCCATTTGGTTCGTGCACGTCTTGAAATCGCTATGGAAGAAAGTACGCACAAAAAAATACATCGCCTCAAAGAAAAGCTAGACAGCGGCCGGTATCAAAACAAAATAGCCGCAGAATATGCTTATGCACTTTCTTTACTGAAAAGCCCCAAACAAACAAACACAGGCTTAACGCGCTTACAAAACCTGAATACTCAAAATCCACATCAATGGATGCTTGAGCTCGGCCTTGCAGAAGCAGAACACATCACGGGCCAACTCGACGCTGCTCTCAATCGCACAAAACGTTTAATGGAAGCTTATCCCTCTAATTATGCAATTGTCCTACAACACATAACACTCCTATTGCAAAATAAACAACCTGAAGTTGCTGTCAAATTACTTGTTGCGCAACGCCAAATGCACTTTAACGATCCGACGTTGCATCAAATGTTAGCGCGTGCTTATAGCTTATCTCACCAACCAACCGATCTGCATCGCTCACAAGCCGAATGGCATTTTGCAAGAGGCGAGTTTAAAGACGCTTTTAAACAATTGGATTTGGCTTTGGAATATGCGCAAAATAAAAAATCTGTTTTAAGTAAAATTCATCAGCGCAAAGAAGCGATGCAAGCAACCATAGAAGAACAGGAAGATTTAAAATTATAGGAAGGTGCGCGAAATAGCTTCCTCAATGATCGTAGTCATTTCCCCATTCTAAAGGTGCATCGATATCGTGCGATTGCACACCCATAGCACGCTCTTCTTCTATTTTTAAGTCAATCGTACTTCCCGTTGGCATAAATATTTTGCCATAAAACGGCAAAGCAACTAAAATTATGCCTAAAAATACATAAATAATCGGCCTTTCTAAGGGGACGAATTTTGGATTCAACCGATTTGCTCTAAATAAAGAAAATGCCATGATAAATAAAAAACACCCAACAACAATGCTAACAAAGTGCAGCAACCGTGTTACCGCATCAGTTCCGACAACCAGTGAATCTGCAATACTCGCTAGGCTTGGCTGTTCTGTTGCAAAAACACTGTCTAATATTAATAAAAACATCAGTAATAATGCTGTTTTTTTTATATTTACAACTTTCATGCCATAAATCCTCTACGTTGCAAGATATAAACTTAAATATTTATCAAACGATAAAGTGTCTGTACTCTCTAGTTCCTTTTGAGCCACAAAAGAATTCTGAACCAATGTGTTGTAAGCCTTAAGCTCTGAAGGAAGCATTTGTTGATTTCGAAAATACTGCTGGTGCTTTACAGACCAATGGCTCGCAAAATCAAAATAAGATCTCCCCTCTGCTTTCATCTCTTTTAATACCTGCGCAGACGGCAAAGTATCGGGCTCTAAAACCCGTTTTTTTGCAATCTGACATGCATTTGTAAAGGCTTGAGATCCATAAGCCTTGTCCAATAATACTGCTACAGCTTCTATTGATGTCAATAATTCCATAGCCCAATCCACTAATTCACGAGGCTTGCCGTGTCCGTCAAGAAGACTCAACTTTGGTTGACGACCACGTTCTACAACCTGGCTATGATTGTACTCAATTTGCTGGTCTTCTGCATCTGTTAATAATGGACTATCACTTAATAAACAATAGATTAAAAAAGCATCTAATAGATAAACCATGTCCTGTTCTATACCTATCGGTACAAACGGATTAATATCCAAAGCGCGCACTTCGATATATTCTATCCCATCGCGTAAAATCGCAGACATCATTCGCTCTTCGCGACCAGAAACACGTTTGGGGCGCACTAATGCATAATGTTCATTTTCAATTTGAAACACGCAATCGCTGAGTTGATTATATTCACCGTCTTTAAAAACACCTATTCGACGATATTGTGGTACGGATGTATGTACCGCCTTTCGCATTGTTTCCAAAAATGTTGAAAACGTATTATACGAAATTTTATCCTTCATTTCCTCTCGATTATGATACCCTAAATCACTCAACCGTAATGAGGTAGCAAAAGATCCCACATAGGTATCCGAACCATGCACTTCTAAATCCGGTTGATGCTCTGCAAAAAAAGAAGTCGATACCGCAGGTGATGCACCAAACAATAAGGGTAGCAACCAACCAAATCGCAAACTGTTTCGAATCAGGCCAAGATATTGTTCTGATATAAATAACTGTTTTTTCAAGGATGAGCCTGAATGTGCATAATACTTCTGCCAAAAATTATCCGACAACGAAAAATTATAATGAATACCTGAAATCGTTTGCATAATTCGACCATAACGAAACGCTAAACCACGTCTGTAAATATGCTTAAGCCGTCCAAGATTGGAAGAACCATATTCAGCAATCGGAATTTCTGTTTCTTTAGGGAGCGTACACGGCATACTTGCAGACCATAATAATTCATCTTTTAAGTTCTGATTGGTATATAGATGTAAAGCGTTGAGTATGTCGTAAGGCGCATTCAAATTTTCAGTGGGTGGTGTAATAAATTCTAATAAGGCCTCCGAAAAATCGGTGGTAATCATAGGGTGAGTTAAGCTAGATCCCAATGTTTTAGGATGTGGTTTGGTACTAATAAGTCCCTGCTTATTTACCCTTAAACACTCTTTTTCAAACCCACGTTTTATCCCCGATAAACTCTGAAGCCAATCAGGAGATTCTAACATTTGTAATCGTTTTAAAAAAAAAGAATTCATCTTGCAACAAGCGTTCTTTTTTGTACTGCATGCAACACATCCGGATGTTCTCTACAGGTTTTATCGTGTTTCATTCTTTGTAAAAAGCTCCAATCAATATGCACGGCGCGCGTAAAATGCGTTACTGAATCAACATCCCGTGTAAATAAACCATACCAACCATGTAAATATTCAGGGTAGCCCCAGGTCTCGTCTGCTTGTTCTGCAATTTGAATCAGGTTGATAGCCCCTAAAACATCACCGCGCTCGAACATCCAAAGCGAGTATCCCACAAAGGCATAGGCTACATCATACCCTTTTAAAGGCCTTGGGCCAAGACTGCCTAATAAAACAAGATTGTCTTCTAATCTAATATCCCGTATTAACCAATTAATTTGCCGCTCTTGAGCAACGGCAACTGCAAAGCGCATTAAATACCACCAACGGTACTCCTCGTGCTTTCTAAAGGTGTTATGAGATAAACAATGTACAAGTAAGTCATACAGCCCATTATAATCACTTTTTCTGCGCAGACGCCCGATCGCACAGCAAACAACCGTAAATGAGCGCATCAGTAGCCGACCTATAACAGGAAGCTTAATGCCATAACTTAAAAATTCAGTCACAACGCCTACAATACCCGACAATGGCAAATATTGAGTTCGATTCTGAATAAGGTCTTTGTATGTTCTACGGTCTTTTGTTTCTTCATTCATAAAAAAGTTATCGGCCATAGGCATCGACCCATGAACGGCTTAGAAAACGGAACATATGAACAGGCTATTTTTTTTGACTTTTTTTATTGATTTTTTGGCGGAATCCTGATATTTTGCTCCGTTAAAGGCATTGCGCAAAAGTAACTTTCTCTATTTCAGCGAGGTATTTTTGGGCACAGCAAGCTGAAGGGGATGCTAGTGCGTGTATGGGTTGATGCAGATGCTTGTCCAAATGCCATTAAGGAAATTTTATTTCGAGCAGCGATGCGCACAAAAACTGTGGTTACTTTAGTATCAAACAATTTTCTAAGTACTCCTGTATCTCCTTTTATTCAAAAGATGCAAGTACCCATGGGTTTTGATGTGGCAGATAAAAAAATTGTAGACAGTCTTGAGAAAAACGATCTCGTTATTACCGCCGATATTATCTTAGCAGATTTAGTGGTAGATAAAGGCGGCACCGCTTTAAATCCGCGCGGTAAGCTTTACACGCCTAAAAACATGAAGCAACATCTCTCTTTGCGTAATTTTAATACTGAACTCCGAAATGCTGGTGTGATGACAGGCGGATCCGCGGGTCTTAGCAAAAAAGAGATCCGTCTGTTTGCCGATAGCTTAGATGCTTTTCTGGCACATCATTTACCAAGCGCATAAGAGATAATTTATGGAAATAAAAAGCTACAGAACGCATATTGTAACGCCAAAAGAGTCGCTTTCGAAAATTGTTATGCAATATATTCCACATGTTCCTGAAAAAAGCATTCTGGTAATAACCTCCAAAATATTAAGCGTATCTCAAAATAGAATTTTTTCAAAAAAAGTGGTTAATAATAAATTCGCATTAATTCAACAAGAGGCTGATTTATATTTAGAGGGCGATTATATTGAAAAATATGGCGTATGCCTGACCATCAAAAATAACATTTTAATTCCAACCGCCGGAATAGACGAATCAAATAGCGATGGGAATTATGTTCTTTATCCGTTGAATATTCAGGCAGAAGCAGAAATGCTTTGGAAAACACTAAAAGAAGCTTATCACTGCAATGAAATGGGCATTCTGATTACTGACAGTCATACAACGCCTCTTCGACGTGGCGTAACAGGTATCGCGCTAGGTTGGTGTGGATTTCAACCACTCTATAACTACATTGGTAAACCCGATATTTACGGTCATCTGCTGCGTTGCACTCAGATGAATATCTTAGATAGTTTAGCAACAGCCGCTGTGTTCGTAATGGGCGAAGGTGCAGAACAAACCCCATTAGCGCTTATTACAGATGTCGAGAAAATTATTTTTCAAGAACAGCCACCCACTGAAGAAGAAGTAAAATCCATCTCTATCTCGCTTGAAGAAGACTTATACGCTCCGTTAATCGCTTCGGTTAATTGGCAAAAAGGCGGCACATAAAATTATTGTTAAGATGATCAAAGTTTTTACATAGGAAAAGGAGGAATTATGTTTGAGTTTGAAGACGTTAACGGATTCTCAGAAATGAAAAAAGCAGACGACTTTGAAGAGAAACATGAAAAAGAAAAGCCAGGCATTGAATTAACCGGATATTCTCTTGTTTTTTTTAAAGTGGTTGAAGCGGTATTAGAAGAACGCGGAAAACAACAATTAACAACGCTTTTGCAGAATTTCCTTAATTCTTGTGAGGGAATCTTAAAACATTGCTCAGGAATGTCGGCATTTGATGGGCCATGGCGAAGAGAATCGAGCACCTCTTTAAGTATAAATGACGCTGAGCGATTTGTTGACAAAGATTTTTTTAATGGCATGACCTGCCTTTTTGAGACAGAGCTTGAAGGTGCAGATCTTACCATAGCACAAACACAACAAGTTTTGGGAACCTTTTTTATATCAAGCTTACTAAAACTCTATCAGGAAGTCATGCTACAGCGTTTATTTCAAACCAAGCTACGCAATCTTGCGGAAGGATTGAAAACTCACCCTATTGCTCCATCCGCTACTGAACCGCAAAGGCTGGATTATATTTTAGCGATATTTCAATCGAACGTTAGTGCTTATGAGGAACTGCAGGAAAATACCCAACAACAATTTGAAGCTATCTTTCAAGATTTAGCATCGAAGAACGATACAGAAATTGTTAACTTGGTTAAGTTGTTTTTTCTTAGACCTTTTCCCTTTGAAATTATACAAAATGCTCATTTTATTCTAAACCACCCTGAGTTAATAGTAGCTAGCATTGAACCATTTATGAAACGATTAGAATCATCAGAACAAAAGGGGCTCAAACCTAGGCAACAGGGGAAAAATCAAACCTTCATTGCAAAACACGCCACTCATATAAAAACAGCTTTTGAAACGTTGACAACGGCACTTAAAACTGTAAGTGATAAAAAAGGAATTCAGATTTTAAATAAAGATACAATATCCAATGAATTTATAGAAATAATTCAAATACAGACTACAACTGCCCCCCTGGTTAAAATAGATGAACAAGATGAATCTGAAGATATAGCTCCAATAAAAACAATAGGAAACGACAATTTTATATTCCATCAATATTTTCTTGCTGTCCATCTGAAACTATTTCAGGAAAACGATTTTGATGATGTTCTCGAAGCCTCATTAGTACGTAAAGCAATACAAGCAATTAGTCCGAAAATTACTCAAATGCTGAAAAATCCCGCCGAACTAGAGCCATTTCTAAAGCTCATGTCTTCCAAAAATCCTGCCGACAAAATAGTACTGGCCCCCAAAGAAAGCTTGTTACACACCTTGGATATTACGGAAGAAGAGGATAAATTTGCGCTTCGGCATCTACAGTATGCAACAGGCAAGCGGCGTTGTTGTAATCCTCGTGATCGTGAAACTTTGTCTGCATTATTGAACGCCAACCCACTTGTAAAAGCATTATTACTTTCACAAGTGCCCATTGCGGTTGTATTACAAATTTTACGGGTAAATGATACTTTTAAAGATGTTTCTACTGTTATGTGGTTTGAACCGTTCTTAGGAACACTCGGATTTTCTGGCGGCGTTTACGCCTTAAGAAATCCAAAAACTTTAGTTAATACGCTATTTAGAACATTGGAAGCTTTATCAGCAAGTGCTGTCGTTTTAAGCAAGTGCTTAGAAATTGCTATTTTAGTACATACGACACTGTTGCCAGCAGAAAGCAGGTCCGGAGGTATGGATCTTGAAAGATTTTTAACACGCGTCGCTTCTATTCCTATGGCTTTAGCACTACTCTCTTTGGCATATAATTCTATTTCCCCTAATTTTAAGAAGCGTTGTTGTTCTAAGGGTGTAAGACGTGCTTTTGATTTCATCAATTATTCTACTATTCATTGGGGACTGTATCAGATTATCCGCACCGATATCATCAAAATAGTCAGTAAATTTGAAACACCCGGTTTTTCTTCCGACTTAGACAAATGGCTTTTTGAATGCTTTTCTGCAATTCCTGCCCTTGTTTTTGCTTTCACCCGAGTTGCACCAATATGTGCTTCTAAAAGAGACGCTGTTGGTGGCAATATCAGCGAAACGCTTAATACCGCTGCTCTCTATGGATTTACCATTGCATTAGGAATGAAGTTAATCATTGATTTGTATTTCTCTGGTTCTGATAATTTACCAATAGCACAAACCAACTTTAGAAGAGTTTTTTTCCCAATATTGCTGTCTGCCTCTACGATAGTGATGGCACGGTTTGGGAGGAGTTTTCGTGAATTCTACGAGGGAAATCCAGAAGTGATCGTCCTAAAAATTTCTAAAACCGACACTTTACCAGATTCAAACGTT
>Ga0209477_1000214_pt1 | contig 34159 bp, 33 predicted proteins | sample KloWWTupernatant_FD_187180 | JGI IMG/M metagenome (GOLD analysis project Ga0209477, IMG submission 187180) | Active sludge microbial communities from Klosterneuburg, Austria, studying microevolution and ecology of nitrifiers - Klosterneuburg... | ecosystem: Engineered > WWTP > Aerobic digester >...
CGTCGAGGTGAGCGACCACAACACGGTGACCCAGCACGACCTCTTCGCCGACGCGCAGGCCCGCCAGCCGAGCCTGCTCTTCGTGCCCGGGATCGAGTTCACGACGTACGCCGGCCACGCGAACGCGATCGGCGCGACCCGCTTCGTCGACCACAAGTTGGGCCAGCCCGGGGTGACCATCGGCGGCGCGGTCGACGCCATCCTGGCCGTCAACGCCGCACCGGGGTTCAGCGAACACCATGCCGGGCTGGCGCTGGACATCGGCGCGCCGGACGAACCGCCGGCCGAGGAAAGCTTCGAACGGACCGCCGCGTTCGCCTGGCTGCAGGAGCATGCCGGGGAACACGGGTTCGCCATGAGCTATCCGCGCGACAACCCGCACGGCATCGTCTACGAACCCTGGCACTGGCGTTACGCCGCCGCATGACGCCGCCCAGCATCGCCGGGGCCTGGGCCGGGCAACGCAACAACTTCAACCTGATGCGCCTGGTCGCGGCGTGGATGGTGATCTACGGGCACGCGCATGCAGTGACCGGCATCGCCGGCAACGACGGCATCGCGTGGCTGACCCAGTTGCGCGGCGCCGGCGCGGTGGCGGTGGACATGTTCTTCGTCATCAGCGGCTTCCTGATCGCCGCCAGCCTGGAACGCAACAGCGTGCGCGGCTACCTGGTCTCGCGCGGCCTGCGCATCCTGCCCGCGCTGGTGGTGTGCGTGGCACTGACCACGTTCGTGCTCGGGCCGATGCTCACCACCGCAGCCGACTACTGGCGGCAGCCGATGACGTGGAACTATTTCCTGGTCAACGCCTCGCTGCTGCTGAGCCGGTTCCAGTTGCCGGGCGTGTTCGAGGGCCATCCGCTGGACGTGGTCAACGGCTCACTGTGGACGCTGCCGAACGAGGCGAAGCTCTACCTGCTGCTGATGGTTGCCTGGCTGCTCGGGCTGCTCGCGCCCAGGCGCTACACGCCGCTGTGGGCAATGGCGATGCTGGCGGGCTATGCCCTCGCCCGCCATTACTGGCCCTTGCCCGACCACATCCAGAAATACGGCGAGTGCACGGCATTCTTCATCACCGGCACCCTGCTGTGGGTGAACCGCGCGCGCATCCCGCTGTCCGGCTGGGCCGTGCTGGGTCTGGTGGTCGCGTTCGCCGCCCTGCGCGGGACGAGCTGGTCGCACCTGCCCTACTTCGGGCTGCTGGCCTACGGGTCGCTGTGGCTCGGGCTGTGCGTACGCCTGCCGATGATCCGTCACACCGACCTGTCCTACGGCCTGTACCTGTATGGCTGGCCCGCGCAGCAGCTGGCGTGGATGCTGCCCACGGGCAAGACCATCGCCGGCAACATCGCCATCGCGACGGCGATTGCCCTGGCTTGCGCGGCACTGTCCTGGTATCTGGTCGAACGCCCCGCGCTGCGGCTGAAGAAGCGGTTCGTGGCACGCGGGCCGGCCGCCTCGCCGGTTGCGGCCCAAGACTGAGCCTCAGCGCGGCGGCGCCATCTCATCGAGCGTGCGCCGCAAGCCTTCGCGCCAATCGGGCGGGAGGATGCCGAAGTCGCGCTGCAGCAGCGACGTGTCCAGTACCGAATACGCAGGCCGCCGCGCCGGCGTCGGATAGTCCGACGTCGGGATGCCGACGACGCGCGGCTTGCGGCCGACCAACCCACGCACCTGCGCTTCATCGATGATCGCTTCGGCGAAACCGTGCCAGCTGGTCTCGCCGCCGGCGGTGAGGTGCCAGGTGCCGGATGTCTCCACACCCTGCCGGATCAACGCTGCCGTGGCGTCAGCGATCCACGCGGCTGGCGTCGGCGCCCCGACCTGGTCGGCGACCACGCGCAATTCCTCGCGCTCGCCTGCCATGCGCAACATCGTCAGCAGGAAGTTCTTGCCGTGCGCCGCGTAGACCCATGCCGTGCGCAGGATCGCGTGGCGCGCGCCGCTGGCGCGGATCGCCTGCTCGCCCGCGAGCTTGCTCTCGCCATATGCCCCTAGCGGCGTGGTGGCGTGGTCCTCGCGATACGGCTGCGTGGCGCCGCCATCGAACACGTAGTCGGTCGAGTAATGCACCAGCAACGCGCCGCAGGCGGCACAGGCGCGTGCAATCGCCGCAACGGCGTCCGCGTTGATGCGGAACGCGGCGGCAGCGTCGGTCTCGGCCTTGTCCACCGCAGTGTAGGCCGCTGCGTTCACCACCACGTCGGGAGCGATGCGGGCGATCAATGCCGGCAGCGATTCCGGCACGTCGAAATCCGCCCGCAGGTCGGCATCGCCGCCATCACGCGTGGCAACCAGCAGTTCGCCCAAGGGCAACAGACTGCGCCGCAGTTCACGCCCGACCTGGCCGGTGCCGCCGAGCAGCAGCAGCTTCATTCGCTGAAGAGCGGAAGCCGCTCCGCCGGCAGGCTTGCCAGCGGCGGCGCGGCCGCATCCTTGGGCGACAGCGAGACTTCGGCCAGCGGCCAATCGATGGCAAGCGCGGGATCGTCCCAACGCAACGAGTTGTCGCTGGCGCGGTCGTAGGGCGCGGTGCACAGGTAGGTGAACAGCGCCGTCTCGCTCAGCACCAGGAAGCCGTGCGCGAACCCTTCCGGGATCCAGAAGTGGCGTTTGTTGTCGGCGCTGAGGATGGCGGCAACATGCTGGCCGAACGTCGGCGAGCCGCGACGGATATCCACCGCCACGTCGTACACCTCGCCTTCCAGCACGCTGACCAGCTTGCCCTGCACGTTATCCGGCCACTGGTAGTGCAGCCCGCGCAGCACGCCCTTCTGCGAGCGGCTGACGTTGTGCTGCACGAACGCGGTGGGCAGGCCGTGCTGGCCGAAGCGCTGCGCGTTCCAGCCTTCGTAGAAGAAGCCGCGCTCGTCGCCGAACACCGCCGGCTCGACCACCACGCAGCCGGACAAACGGGTTTCGATGATCTTCATTGGATGCGGCCGTGCTCCAACAGGCCCAGCAGGTACTGCCCGTAGCCGTTCTTGGCCAGCGGCGCGGCCAGCTCACGCAGGCGGGCGGCGTCGATCCAGCCGTTGAAGTAGGCGATCTCTTCCGGGCAGCACACCCGCAGCCCCTGCCGCTTCTCGATGGTTTCGATGAAGGTCGAGGCCTCGACCAGCGACTCGTGGGTGCCGGTGTCCAGCCAGGCGTAACCGCGGCCCATCTTTTCCAGGTGCAGGCTGCCGTCCTCGAGGTAGCACGTGTTGAGGTCGGTTATTTCCAGCTCGCCGCGCCGCGAAGGTTTCAATGCCGCCGCGTAATCGCAGACACGCCCGTCGTAGAAATACAGGCCGGTGACGGCGTAATTGGACTTTGGCGTGGCCGGCTTTTCCTCGAGGCCCACCACCTTGCCGGACGCATCGAACTCGGCGACGCCATACCGATCTGGATCACGCACCCAGTAGCCGAACACGGTAGCGCCGTGCGCGCGCGCATCGGCGCGCTGGAGCAGCTCGGTCAGGCCGTGGCCATGGAAGATGTTGTCGCCCAGCACCAGGCAGGACGGCCCGCCGGCCAGGAACTCGCGGCCGATCAGGAACGCCTGCGCCAGCCCGTCCGGGCTCGGCTGCACCGCGTATTCGATCTTCATGCCCCATTGCGAGCCATCGCCCAGCAGGCGCTGGAACAGGGCCTGCTCATGCGGCGTGTTGATGATCAGCACTTCGCGGATGCCCGCCAGCATCAGCACGCTGAGCGGGTAATAGACCATCGGCTTGTCGTACACCGGCAGCAGCTGCTTGCTGACCGCCTGGGTGATCGGATACAGCCGGGTGCCGCTGCCGCCGGCCAGGATGATTCCCTTCCGGAGCTGGCCCTTGCGCGCCGTCATGCCACGCCTCCGATCCGCTCCAAACGATAGCTGCCATCCAGCACGCGCTGCACCCAGTCCTGGTGATTCAAGTACCAGTCGATGGTCTCGGCGATGCCGCGCTCGAAGTCGTACTTCGGAACCCAGCCAAGTTCGTCGCGCAGCTTGCTGGCATCGATGGCATAGCGGCGGTCATGGCCGGGGCGGTCGGCCACGAAGGTGATCTGCGATGCGCGCGAGATGCCGTCGGCGCGCGGGCGGCGCGCATCCAGCAGCGCGCAGATCGCCTGCACCACTTCGAGGTTCTGCTTCTCCGCATTGCCGCCCACGTTGTAGGTCTCGCCTACCCGGCCCTTTGCCAGCACGGTGCGGATCGCCTCGCAGTGGTCGGCCACGAACAGCCAGTCGCGCACCTGCTTGCCGTCGCCGTAGACCGGCAGCGCCTCGCCGGCCAGCGCCTTGGCGATGATCAGCGGGACGAGCTTTTCGGGGAAGTGGTACGGGCCGTAGTTGTTGCTGCAGTTGGTGGTCAGCACCGGCAGCCCGTAGGTGTGGTGGAAGGCGCGCACCAGGTGGTCGGAGGCGGCCTTGCTGGCCGAATACGGCGAGTTGGGCGCGTACGGGGTCTCCTCGGTGAACTTGCCGGTCTCGCCCAGCGAGCCGTAGACCTCGTCGGTGGAGACGTGCAGGAAGCGGAAGCCGTCCTTCGCCTCACCCTGCAGCGATTTCCAGTGGTCGCGCACCGCCTCCAGCAGCGCCAGCGTGCCGACCACATTGGTCTGGATGAACGCCGCCGGGCCGTCGATGGAACGATCGACGTGGCTCTCCGCGGCGAAGTTCAGCACCGCGTCGGGACGGTGCTCGGCCAGCAGCTTGGCGACCAGATCGCGATCACCGATGTCGCCATGCACGAACACGTGGTTCGGATCACCATCCAACGACGCCAGCGTGTCGCGGTTGCCGGCGTAGGTCAGCGCGTCCAGGTTCACCACCTTCACGCCGCGCGCCACTGCCTCCAGCACGAAGTTTCCACCGATGAAACCGGCGCCGCCGGTGACCAGCCAGGTCGTCATGCTTCAGCTTCCTTGCGTGGACCGGATGGAGGCGCTCAGAACGGGATGTCGTCGTCGAACGGCACTTCGTCGAAGTTGGGCTTTTCCGGGGCCGCCGCCGGCTCGCGCCGCTGCGCGGGTGCGCGCTGCTGGCGGTCGCCGCCGCTGCCGCCACCATAGCCACCACCACCGCCGCCGCTGCGCTGCTGGTAGCCACCACCTTCGCTGCCGCCGCCACGCTGGCCTTCGCCGCCGCCGAGCATCTGCATCTCGTCGGCGACGATGTCGGTGAAGTACTTCTCGACGCCGTCCTGGCCGGTGAACTTGTCGTAGCGGATCGAACCCTCGATATAGACCGAACGACCCTTCTTCAGGTACTCACCGGCGATCTCACCGAGCTTCCCGAACAGCTTGACCCGGTGCCACTCGGTCTTTTCCTGCTGGTTGCCGTCCTTGTCCTTGCGCACCGAGGTCGTTGCCAGCGAGAGCGTGCAGATCGCCATGCCGCCCTGGGTGTACTTCATCTCGGGATCGTTGCCCAGGTTTCCGATCAGGATCACCTTGTTTACGCCGCGGGCCATGTCATTCCTCGCCTTGTTGCCGTCCGGATCGGACGACCAGCATTGAATTATAGCCGCCGCGCCTTCGCCACCGGGCTCCGCCCCGCCGTGGCGTCGGAATTTGCCGCATCCCGGCCGGGCGCGGCCCACGGCCTATAATCCCGCGTCCACCGAAGCCCTTTCCCATGCCAGATTTCCCGATTCCGCAGCAACGGCAGCTCGACCTGCCCGCGATCCAGGCCCTGGCCGCACCCGACATGGCGGCGATGGATGCCCTGATCCGCCGGCGGCTGGCGTCTGACGTGGTGCTGATCAACCAGGTGGCCGAATACATCATCGGTGCCGGCGGCAAGCGGCTGCGGCCGATGCTGCTGCTGCTCACCGCCGGCGCGCTTGGCCACCATGGTGCAGACGCCCACCAGCTGGCGGCGGTGGTCGAGTTCATCCACACCTCCACCCTGCTGCACGACGACGTCGTCGACGAATCCGACCTGCGCCGTGGCCGCAAGACCGCGAACGCGGTCTGGGGCAATGCCGCCTCGGTGCTGGTCGGCGACTTCCTGTACTCGCGCAGCTTCCAGCTGATGGTCGAACTCGAGCGCATGGACGTGCAGAGGATCCTGGCCGACACCACCAATACCATCGCCGAGGGCGAGGTGCTGCAGTTGCTGCACGTGCGCAACCCGGACACCGACGAGGCCGCCTACCTGCGGGTGATCGAGCGCAAGACCGCGGTGCTGTTCGCTGCCGCAACGCGCCTTGGTGCGCTGCTTGCCGGTGCCGACGCGGCCACCTGCGACGCATTGCATCGCTACGGGATGGCGCTGGGCTACGCCTTCCAGATCGCCGACGACGTGCTGGACTACGCCTCCGACACGGAGACGCTCGGCAAGAACCTCGGCGACGATCTTGCCGAAGGCAAGGCGACCCTGCCGCTGATCCATGCCATGCAGCGCAGCGACGCCGCCACCCGGGCGTTGCTGCGCGGCGCGATCGAACAGGGTGACGCTGGTGCGCTGCCGCAGGTGGTGGCCGCGATCCAGGCCTGCGGCAGCCTGGGCTACAGCCGCGACTGCGCGCAACGGTACGCGCGCGATGCCGCGGCCGCGCTCGAGGGGCTCGACGACAACGATTTCGTCGCCGCATTGCGCGGCCTCGCGCAATACTCGGTCAACCGCGACCACTGAGCGGCGACGCCGCGTTCATTCGGCGGCGAAGCGTTCACGGAAGAAGTCGTCCATCATCCGGTAGGCGCGCCTGGCGGCGCGCTCGTCGTAGCGGCAGTTGCTGGCCGGGTCGTTACCGGCGCCGGGTTCCGCGAAGCAATGCACGGCACCGGCGAAATCGACGAATTGCCAGTCCGCGCCGGCGGCATCCATCTCCTTCTCGAATGCAGCGATGTCGGCATCGCTGACCCCCTTGTCGGCGGCACCGTTGAGGACCAGCACCGGGGTCTTCACGGCCGTGGCCGTGGTTGATTTCGCGCCAGGCGCCAGCCCGCCGTGCAGGCTGACCACGCCGGCCAACCCGGTGCCGCCGCGCGCCAGCTCGAGCACGGTGGATCCGCCGAAGCAGAAGCCGAATGCGCCGATCCGCCCCGCATCCAGTGGCGCCGCACCGGCCTGCGCCTTCAGCGCCGCCACCGCGCCCTCGATGCGCGCACGCAGCGTTGCGCGATCCTCGCCGCGCAGGCCGCCGGCCAGCTTGCCGGCCTCGCCCGCATTCTTCGGCCGCACGCCGGCGCCATACACGTCCGCCACCAGCACCACGTAGTCGTCGCCGGCCACGGCACTTGCGCGCGCGAGCGAATCCTCGGTCACGCCCATCCAGTTCGGCACCATCACCAGCCCCGGGCGCTGCGCCTTGCCGGCATCGTCATAGACGACGTAGCCGCTGAAACGATCCTCGCCGACCGACCATTCGACCGGCTTGGCCTGCATCTTCGCGAGGGCCGGGGCGGTGGCGAGCAGCAATCCGATGGCAAGCAGTGCGCGGCGCATGGGCGGGTCCTTGTGAAGTGCGTTCTTGAGGGCGCCTACGCTACCCGGCGCAGGTTCAACGTGCGTGAACGCGGCGGGCGCGGTCAGGCGATGCCCATCCCGCCGATGCTGGAAATCGCGTCCGGGTCGAAGCCGGCCAGCTGCGCGAAATGGCGGCCACGCGCCACGTAGTCCTTGTAGGCGCCGAAGCTGGGCGCGCCCGGCGACAGCAGGACCACCCCACCAGCAGGCAGGGATGCGCGCGCCCTGTCCATCGCATCGGCGAGATCGCTCGCGGCCTGCAGTGCGAAACCGGATGCCGCGGCGACCGGCGCCAGCAGCGCATGGATGCGCGGGCCGTTCTGGCCCATGGTGACGATGGCGCGCGGTGCCTGCGTGCGCATCGCCGCGGCGAAGTCATCCCACGGCACGCCGCGATCGTGGCCGCCCACCAGGACCGCCACCGGCCGACCGCGATACACCTCCAGCGCCGCCAGGGTGGCGTGCGGGGTGGTGCTGATCGAATCGTTGACGTACAGCAGGCCTTCGCGCTCGCCGAGCGGCTGCAGCCGGTTCGGCAGCGGCCGGAAGCTGGCGGCGTGCGCGGCCAGCGCGGCCGCGTCCAGCCCGAACGCCTCCAGCGCGGCCAGCACCGCGCACAGGTTGCCGCGGTTGTGCCGGCCCGGCAGCGGCAGCGCCGCGGTGTCCATCACGAATTCGTCGCCGCGATGCAGCGCATCCCCGCGCAGATGCCAGCCGCGCGCATCGCCATACCAGCGGATCTCGCTGTCCGGCAGTTGCAGCGCCGCCAGCCGCGGGTCGGCGGCATTGAGCACGGCGACGCGCGGCCGCGCACGGGTCACCAGCGCCAGCTTGTCCTCGATGTAGCGGGCCTCGCTGCCGTGCCAGTCCAGGTGTTCGGGAAACAGGTTGGTGACCACCGCGATTGCCGGCCGCGCGCCGGAGGCGGCGACATCGCCGGTCTGGTAGCTGGACAGTTCGACCACCCACGCCTGCGCGCCTGCGTCCAGCAGTTCCAGCAACGGCAGTCCGATGTTGCCGGCCAGCGCTGTGCGCAGTCCCGCCGCGCGCAGCAGGTGCGCCAGCAGCGCGGAGGTGGTGCTCTTGCCCTTGGTGCCGGTCACGCACAGCGTGCGCGCCATGGTGCCGTCGTGCGCGCGTTCGCCGAACCACAACGCGGTGCCGCCGATGAAGCGCGTTCCATTCGCCGCCGCGAACAGTGCTTCCGGTTTGTTGGGGCTGATCCCGGGCGACTTCACCACCACCTCGAAAGTCGCCAGCCGCTCACCACTGGCCACGTGCTCGATGGCGAGCAGCGGGTCGCCGCAGGCCATGGCATCCGCGGCCTCCGCCGCGCTGCAGAACAGGTTCAGCGCCTGTTGCGGCAGGCGCGAACGCAGCGCGTCGTAGGCGGCGCGGCCCTCGCGGCCCCAGCCCCAGAGGGCGACGCGCTTGCCCGCCAGCGCTTCGAAGCAAAGCGGCCGGCCCTCAGGAGGCAAACTGGCCACGCAGCGTCTGCCACAGCGCGGGCGGGATGCGGTGCTGGTCGTCGATCACCAGCAGCGGCTCGATGCGCAGGTCGGCGGCATCCAGCTGCGGCCCGATCTCGCGGCGGAAGCGTTCGACCAGCGCGTCCTCACGCCATTCCGGGCGCTGCGCGAGCGCTGCCATCGCCGCCCGTGATTCGCGGCCCTCGCCCACGCATTCGAACGGCTTGTGGTCCTGGTATTCCAGCAGGGCGTCGAAGCCCGCGGTCTGCGCGGGGTCGTCCAGCAGGTTGCGGCCGATGATGCCCACCAGCCGCGGCTTCGGCATGAATGGCGCCAGTGCCAGGAACACGAAGTGGCACTTCGGGCAGACCCCGCACCAGCGGCTGGTCGGGCGCTCGCCGAGGATGTGGAAGTTGCGGTTGCAGCTGGAGAAATGCGCGTCGTAGCGGCTGACCCGCGCGAACTGCCGGGCCACCGCCAGCTCGCTCAGCGGCCGCAGCAACGAGTAGTAGCGCAGGTCGGCGGCGACGTGCCGCTGCAGCCAATCGCCGAGCGCGGATTCGAACGCCCAGCCCTTCGACCACTGGTGGTTCACCTCGCCGGTGACGCTGCCGTCATCAGCAATGATGATCGACCCGTAGCTGGCCGAACGCTCGTTGGAGAACACCACCTGGTCCACGCCCAGCAGCACCGCGGCGAAGGCCAGGATCGCCGAGTTCACCGCGGTCACCGGGATGTGGCCGTTCCATGCGCCCAGCCGGTTGTATTCGAACAGCTGCGAAGCAAGCTGGCGGCCGATGTTCAGCGTGGGCAGGCCGGTATGCGCGGCGCAGGCCGCGATCAATTGCGAGCCGCCGATCCAGGTCACGGTCTGTTCGACGCCGGCACCACGCAGCGCCTCGATGCTGACCAGCGAATCCTTGCCGCCGCCGATCGCGACCAGCGCGTGTCCGCGCAGGCCCAGTGCCGGCGCAGGCGCCCCTGCCTGCGCATCTGCCGGGAAGCGGATCCGGCCGCGCAGGTCCAGCCCGTTGCGATAGGCGAACTCACCGAGGCCGTTGAGGTAGACGGTTTCGAGGAACGCCGCGGTATCGGCATCGATCTCGTACGCCTCGATGCGGATATCCGTCGGCACCGCGGCCTTGTAGTAGCTGACGCCGGCGACCAGGTGCAGCAGCCGCAGCGCCTGCCCCGCCGCCGCCGCGCGCGCATCGTCGAGGTCGAACGGCGCGCCCGGCACGGTGACCGTCTCCACCAGTTCCGGGCCGTCATCGAAGGCATACACCAGCCGCGCGATGCCGGTCTGCGCATCGAAGGCGCAGCGCACGAAGCGGAACGTGCGGATCGCGTCGCGCTCGAACATCCACTCACTCATTCAGGCATACCTTCTTCAAGCAGGTCCTCCGCGGGCAGCGCGCGCAGGTTGTATTCGTTGGACATGCTGCGGCCGTAGGCGCCGGCATCGGCCACCAGCATCGCGTCTCCGGGCGCGGTCCCGGCAGGCAGCTTGACCCGCTGGCCGAACACGTCGCTGGATTCGCAGATCGGGCCGACCACGTCGAAATCGATGTCGCCACCGGCATCCAGCCGCGACAGGTTGACGATGTCGTGCCACGCGTCGTACAGCGCCGGCCGCAAGAGTGCGTTCATGCCTGCATCCAGGCCGACCCGGCGCACGCCGTCCTTCTCGATCACCTGGGTCGCGTGCGCCAGCAACACGCCGGCTTCGGCGACCAGGAAGCGGCCGGGTTCGATCGCCAGCCTGAACGCCGGATGCAGGGCCTTGATCGCGGCCAGGCCTTCGGCCCAGGCATCGAGGTCGAAGGGTTCGTCGTCGTCGCTGTAGGCGATCGGCAGGCCGCCACCGATGTCGATGGTCTCCACGCTGCCGATGCGCCGCGCGAAGCCCGCCAGTTCATCGACCACGCCCTTCCAGTGGTCGACGGTTTCGATGCCGCTGCCCAGGTGCGCGTGCACGCCGGTGATGCGCACGTCCAGCGCGCGCGCGGCTTCGACGAATTCCTCGACGCGCTGCGCGGACAGGCCGAACTTGGAGTCCTTGCCGCCGGTGTTGACCTTGGCGTGGTGGCCATCGCCGTGGCCGAGGTCGATGCGCAGCCACAGCGCGCGGCCGCGGAACACCCCCGGCCAGCGCCGCAGCAGCTCCACGTTGTCCACGGTGACGGTGACGCCACGCGCCAGCGCGGCTTCGTATTCGCCGATCGGGGCGAAGCTGGGGGTGAACAGCACGCGCGTGGGATCGAAGCCGGGCACGGCCTCGAACACGCGTTCCACCTCGCCTTGCGACACGCATTCCAGGCCGAAGCCTTCCGCGGCAAGCGCGCGCAGCAGCGCCGGATGCCCATTCGCCTTGATCGCGTAGTAGCGGCGGTCGATCGCATCGATGCCCTGCAACTGGCGCGCGCGCGCGCGCACCGTCGGCAGGTGGTAGACATAGCGCGGCGTGCCGTGGCCGGCGAGTTCCAGCAGGCGTTCGCGTTCGCGCGGCGCGCGCCACCACGCGGGCGGGCGCGGGCGCACCGTGCCATTGATCTCGCGCCAGCGCGGGCCGAACACCTCGGCCTCGTAGACCGGCATCGCGCCGCTGTCGATCAGTTCCGCATGCAGCCGGTGCAGCAGGCCGTCGGCCGCGGCCTCGTCGACCACGAAGGTCAGGTTGAGGTCGTTCGACGACTGCGAGATCAGGTGCACCCGCTCGCGCCCGAACATCTCCCACACCGCGGACAGCTTGTGCAGCAGCGAGCGCATGCCGCGCCCGACCAGGGTCACCGCCGCGCACGGCACGATCACCTTGACCCGGCACACCTGCGCCAGGTCCTCCGACAAACGCGCAAGCACGTCGGTGCTCACCAGGTTCTCCGAGGGATCCAGCGACACGGTGACGTTGGTCTCGGACGAGCCGATCAGGTCCACCGACAGGCCATGGCGCTTGAAGCGCTCGAACACGTCGGCCAGGAAGCCGACCTGCTGCCACATGCCGACGCTCTCCATCGACACCAGCACGATGCCGTTGCGGCGGCTGATCGCCTTGACCCCGGGCACCGCGGCCACGCTGCCCTCGATCCGGGTGCCCGGCAGTTGCGGGCGGCTGGTGTCGAGGATGCGCATCGGCACGCCGCTGTCGCGGCAGGGCTTGATCGAGCGCGGGTGCAGGACCTTGGCGCCGGTGGTGGCGATTTCCTGCGCCTCGGCGTAGTCCAGCCGGGTCAGCAGGCGCGCATCCGGCACGTCGCGCGGGTTGGCGCTGAACATGCCGGGCACGTCGGTCCAGATCTCGACGCGGCGGGCGCCGAGCAGCGCACCGAAGTACGCGGCCGAAGTATCCGAACCGCCGCGGCCGAGGATCGCGGTGCCGCCATCGGGATGGCGGGCGATGAAGCCCTGGGTCAGCAGCAGTTGCGCCGGCTGCGCGGCGAAACGCACGCGCAGGGCGGCATCCGCATCGAAGCGGCAGTTGACCGACAGCCGCTGCGCCCAGTCGCTGGCATTGGGCAGCGAGACCGCATCCAGCCAGTCGCGCGCGTCGCACCAGCCGAAATCCAGGCCCTGCCGGCGCAGGTAGGCGGCACCGATCGAGGACGACAGCAACTCGCCCTGCGCCAGCACCTCGGCCTGCCAGTCCAGCGACCGCGATGCCGCGCGCGGATCGTCGCCGAGGGCGTGCAATGCGCGCAGGCGTTCGCCGATGGCGGTGTCGGGATCGATGCCGAGTTCGTCGCTGCAGAACGCGCGATGGCGGGCGACCAGCGCGGCGATGCGGCCCTTGACGTCATCGCCGTTGCTGATCGCCTGCAGTTCGTTGGTGACCCCGGACAGCGCCGACACCACCACCAGCACGCGCGCACCCCCGGCCGCCGCGCGTCCCTCGGCCAGCTGGCCGATGGTGTCCCAGCGCTCGCGTTTGGACACCGAGGTCCCGCCGAACTTCAGCACCAGCCAGGGCTGTGCAGGGGCGGTGGGATCGGACGCGGCGGCGATGGACATAGGCCCTTTCGGAATCAGTCGGGGGATGCCCGCGGCACGGGCAGTGGTGCATTCTAGCGGGCCTTTGGATCCGTGCCCCTTGCCCGCCATGCCCCGTCGTTATGTGCAACTCGATGTGTTCGCGTCGCGCCCCGGCGCCGGCAACCCGCTCGCCGCCGTGCTCGATGCGGAGGGCATGGACACCGCCTCGATGCAGGCACTGGCGGCGTGGCTCAACCTGTCGGAAACGATCTACTTCCTGCCACCCGATGCCGGCGCCGATTACCGGATCCGCATCTTCACCCCCGGCTGCGAACTGCCATTCGCCGGCCACCCCAGCGTGGGCGCGGCCTGGCTGGCGGCCACCCACGGGCTGGCCACGCCACGCGATGGCCAGCTGGTCCAGCAATGCGCGGCCGGCCTGCTGCCGGCGCAGGTGCACGGCGATCCGCTGCGGCCGGGGATCCTGCTGCGCAGTCCGCGCGGGCGCCTGCTCGAGGCGGCCACGGGCGCGCTGCCGCGGGAACTGGCCGCGATCGCACGGCCCGGGCAAGCCGTCGAACTGTGGAGCAACGGTCCGCGCTGGTGGCTGCTGGAAGCCGGGTCGGCCGACGCGTTGCGCGGGCTGAAGCCGGATTTCGGCGCGATCGCCGGCTGGACCGATGCCACCGGGTCGACCGGGGTCGCGGCATTCGCCTTCGAAGACGGTGGCGACCACCAGCTGGTGGTGCGCGCGTTCTGCCCCGGTGATGCCGTTGGAGTGCCCGAGGACCCGGTCACCGGCAGCGCCAATGCGGTGATCGCGGCGCGCTTGCATCGCGAAGGCCGGCTGCCCGGCCGCGACGGGCGCTACATCGCCAGCCAGGGCCGCGAGCTCGGCCGCGACGGCAGGGTCACGCTGCAGGTCGATGCCGATGGCGAGGTCTGGATCGGCGGCGAGGTGCAACAGGTCATAGCCGGCAGCCTGGAATGGCCGGATGCGCAAGCCACCGGGCCTGCAAGCCCATGACCCGGCGCCGCTACGTGCAACTCGATGTGTTCGCCTCGCGCGCCGGCGACGGCAATCCGCTGGCGGTGGTGCTGGACGCCGAAGGCCTGGACGACGCGCGCATGCAGGCGATCGCCCGCTGGACGCGGCTGCCGGAAACCACCTTCGTGCTGCCGCCGGTGGCCACCGACGCCACCCACCGCATCCGCATCTTCAGCCCGCGCCGGGAAGTCCCGTTCGCCGGCCATCCCAGCGTCGGCACCGCGCATGCCTTGCTGGATGCGGGCCTGGCCGCGCCGCGCGACGGACTGCTGGTGCAGGACGGGATTGCCGGCAAGCTGCCGCTGATGGTCACCGGCGCGGGCCGCGAACGCACGATCGCCGTGCGCACGCCACGCGCACGCGTGCAGGAAATCGCAACGCCCGACGACCCGCGCCTGCGCGATGCACTTGCCGGATTGCCGCTGGGCGGACTGCCGCCGGTGCTGATGGACGGCGGCCGCCGCTGGTGGCTGGCGGAGCTGGCCAGCGAGGCCGACCTTCGCAACGCACAGCCGAACTGGGAGGCGATCGTCGCGCTCGCGCACGCGACCGACAGCATGGGCCTGTTCGTCTATGCACGCAGCCAGGATCCGGTCCACTACTTCGCGGTGCGCGCATTCGTCGGTGCACCGGCACGCTTCGAGGACGCCGCCTCCGGTGCCGCCAACGCCACCCTGGCGGCGTGGCTGGCCGAATGCGGTGCCCTGCCCGATGGCGGCTTCTACCGGGTCAGCCAGGGCCGCGAAGTCGGCCACGACGCGATCATCGAACTCCGCGTGGATGCCGGCGGCGACGTCTGGTCGGGCGGGCGGGCCGTCGCCGTGGTCACCGGCACCCTGGATTGGCCCGACTAGCGATGCGCCGGGCGCGGCCGCCGCACCCCTGGTCGGCATCGAGGCAACACAAATGAAGAAGGGGCCGCGCGGCCCCTTCGCCTTGATCAGGGTGGCGCCTGTTACTGCGGCGACACATCCACCCGCACGCGCACGCGGTCGCCCGGGTGGTAGTCCATCCGGCGGGTGTAGCGGCGGCCGTTGTATTCGTAAGCCACGTCATAGGCGCTGGCGCGTCCATCGCCGGATCCGCTGTAGCCGCTGCCGTAACCGCCGCCCGCCGGTTCCGGGTCGCACACCCGCACCACGCCGGCGCGCACGTAGCGGTCGCGCTGGGTCTGGTCGTAGATCCCGCGGCCTGCCATGCCACCCACCATCGAGCCGATCGCGGTGGCGGCATAGGTGCCGCTGCCGCCACCGACCTTGCTGCCCAGCACCGCGCCGGCGATGCCGCCGACCACGGTGGCGATGTTGCGGCCCGCCATGCTGCCGCCCTGGGTGCGGCCGTACGGGTCGTAGTAGCCGCCATTGCGATAGCCATCATTTCGGTAGCCATCGACGTCGTCGTAGCCGTCGCGCTGGTCGTTGCCGGCGCTGGTGGTTTCGTAGCAACGCTGGCCGACGGCGCTGGACCCACCGCCGTAGCGACCATCGAGCACCGGGTCGACCCGGATCACGCGCGCATAGTCGTAGTAAGCCTCGCCCTGCTGCTGGCCGTTGAAGCCATCGCCGGACGGATACGGGTACGACTGCGCGGACGCGGTGCCGCCGGAGGCAAGGCCGACGGCAACAAGCAAGGCAACGGCAAGGCGCTTCATGGTGGACTCCGGTCGCCGGGATGGGTGGAGGGCCGGCGCGTCGCGAACACTGCGGCCACGCCGCTAACGCGAAGCTGAATCCGGTGGCTTCGCCCGAATCCGTTTAGCGCGGCGACAGTTTGCGGGCGCAGCCCGCGGCCGCCATCGCGGTTCCGCCACCGGCAGCGAAGCGCGCCGCGCATGCTGCACCGCAAGACAAGACCCGGTTCCGCGCTGCGAGGTTCCGCGCTAAGGTGGATGCCCGCCATGACCGCCCGCCGAGCGCCCACGCTCCGGCGCGAAGCGCGGACAGCCATGACGCTCACTCCACGCACTCGAGGAGAAACGGGCTCATGTCCTACAGCACACAGCAGATCCGCAACGTGGCCCTCGCAGGGCACCCTGGCGCCGGCAAGACAACCCTGTTCGAAGCCCTGCTGCATGCCGGTGGCGCGATCCAGGCGGCAGGCACGATCGAACGCGGCAGCACCGTCTCCGACTTCGACCCGATCGAGAAGGAACGCGGCCACTCCATCGATTCGGCGATCGCCAGCACCGACCACGCGGGCATCCACCTCAACCTGATCGACACCCCCGGCTATCCGGATTTCCGCGGCCCCACCCTGTCCGCGCTGGCGGCGGTGGAGACGGTGGCAATCGTGGTCGATGCCGACACCGGCGTCAGCTACGGCACCCAGCGGATGATGGAGCACGCCAAGGCGCGCAACCTGTGCCGGGTGATCGTGGTCAACAAGATCGACCATCCCGGCGCGAAGCTGGGGGCATTGCTCGACAGCCTGCGCGAGACCTTCGGCGCCGAGGTGCTGCCGCTCAACCTTCCCGCGGAGGGCGGCAAGTCGGTGGTCAACTGCTTCTGGCAATCCACCGGGAACAGCAACCTCGGCGCGGTTGCCGACTGGCACCAGAAGATCATCGACCAGGTGGTGGAGATCAACGAAACGGTGATGGACCGCTACCTCGAGGTCGGCGAGGGCGGCCTGTCCGGGCAGGAACTGCACGACGCCTTCGAGCAATGCCTGCGCGAAGGCCACCTGGTGCCGGTGTGCTTCGTGTCGGCCCGCAGCGGCGCCGGCGTGCGCGAATTGCTGGACGTCGCCGAGAAGCTGTTCCCGCACCCCGGCGAAGCCAACCCGCCGCCGTTCGTGAAGGGCACCGGCGACGACGCGCAGGCGATCACCGCCACCCCGGACCCGCAGGCGCACGTGATCGCCGACGTGTTCAAGATCATCAACGACCCGTTCGTCGGCAAGCTCGGGATCTTCCGGGTCTACCAGGGCACGGTGAAGAAGGACACCCAGCTGTTCGTCGACGACGGCAAGAAGCCGTTCAAGGTCGCGCACCTGTTCAAGCTCAAGGGCAAGGACCACGTCGAGGTCGTGCAGGCGATCCCGGGCGACATCGCCGCGGTGGCCAAGATCGACGAGGTGCACTTCGACGCGGTGCTGCACGACAGCCACGACGAGGACCAGATCCACCTGGCGCCGCTGGCGTTCCCGCGGCCGATGTTCGGGCTGGCGATCGAGGTGGCGCGCAAGGGCCAGGAGCAGAAGCTCGCCAACGCCCTGCACCACCTCGCCGAGGAAGACCCCTGCTTCCACGTGGAGCACGAGCTGGAGACCAACGAAACCGTGGTCCGTGGCCTCTCCGACCTGCACCTGCGGGTGAACCTGAGCCGGCTCAAGGATCGCTACGGGGTCGAGGTCGGCGCGCGTCCGCCGCGGATCGCCTATCGCGAAACCGTCAGCGGCAAGGCCGACGGCCACCACCGCCACAAGAAGCAGACCGGCGGCGCCGGCCAGTTCGGCGAGGTGTTCCTGCGGATCGAACCACTGCCGCGCGGCGCCGGCTTCGAGTTCGTCGACGAAGTCAAGGGCGGCACCATCCCCGGCCAGTTCCTGCCGGCGGTGGAGAAAGGCGTGCGCCAGGTGCTGTCCGGCGGCGCGGTGGCCGGCTACCCGATGCAGGACGTGCGGGTGATCGTGTACGACGGCAAGCACCATCCGGTGGATTCCAAGGAAGTCGCGTTCGTGGCCGCCGGCAAGAAGGCGTTCCTGGATGCGATCGGCAAGGCCAGGCCGCAGGTGCTGGAGCCGATCGCCGAGCTCGAGGTCACCGCCCCCGAGCAGCACATGGGCGACATCAGCGGCGGCCTGTCGACCAAGCGCGCGCGCATCAGCGGCACCGATTCCGCCCGCGGCGGCGAGATCGTGGTCAAGGCGCAGGTGCCGATGTCGGAGCTGGAGGGCTACGCCGCGGAACTGAAGTCGATCACCGCCGGCCGTGGCCGCTACGCGCTGGATTTCAGCCACTACGAGCCGGTACCGGCGCAAGTGCAGCAGAAGCTGGTCGACGCGTACAAGCCGCACCACGAAGAAGACTGAGCCCGGGCAGGAGCGGTCATGGCCAATGCATTGCAGACGTCGGTCGTGCTGTATGCGCTGCTGGCGGGCATCGCGCAGGATCCGCCCACGCCGACCGGCGCGGGCGATCCGGTCGCGCCGCTGGCGACCATCGCCTGGGAAGCGACGGAGCGGCCGCCCATGCGCGGCATCATCGACGCCTTGAGGCGGACCCGGCTGGATGGCCTGTCCACGCGGATCAAGCTGGACTTCGATGCGGACGGAAAGGTGGTCGATGCCGTGCTGCTGGAAAGCACCGGCAACCAGAACCTGGATGCGGCGATCCTGAAATGGGCCAGGGATGTGAAGCTGAAGCCGGGGTCGCCCGGCGGACCCGGCGTGCTGCCGATGACCCTGCTGCGCCCTCGCTGAGGGCGGGCTGGCGCCGCCATCCGTCGCAACCCGTTAATGTGGGCGCAGCTCCCCACCGGACCCCTGCCATGCGCCGCCTTGCCACGATCATCGTCCTCGCCTGCGCAGGCCTGCTCGCCGCCTGCTCCAGCCTCGGTTCCTCGGTCCTGCTCGGCCGCGACATCAGCTTCACCGCAGCGCAACTGCAGGAGCAGCTGGACCGCAAGTTCCCGCGCGACTACCGCAAGCTCGGCGGGCTGGTCAGCATCAGCCTGCTGAATCCGGACCTGAGCCTGCCGGGCGGCGGCCGCCTGAAACTGGATTTCGACCTCGGCATCGGCGCGATGGGCAAGCCCAGCCGCAGCCCGTCGGGCCACTTCGCGCTGGAAAGCGGGCTGCGCTTCGATCCCGGCACCCGCGGCCTGCACCTGGACAATCCGGAAATCGTCAGCGTCGACGTGCCCGCGCTCGGCGGCGTGATGAACGACACCGCGCGCTCGCTGCTGAACAGCTGGCTGCTGGACTACGCCCGCGAGGAACCGGTCTACCGCCTCGACGACGACACCTTCGGCCGCATCGCCGCGCGCCGGATCGATCGCGTCGCGATCGAGTCCGGGCTGGTCACCCTGCACCTGGATTGAACATGCACGCCCATCGCATCGGATTGCTGCTGTGCTGCACCCTGCTGGCCGCCTGTGCTGGCGACAAGCCCGACGGCGCGGGCGCGCCGGGCGAGGACGGCCTGCCGAAACCCGCCGCCGCAAGCGGCTCGGTGACCGGCATGCCGGACCCCGGGGTCGCCGGCCCGCGGCGGGAGGCCCGCGCGCTGCCGGAGCCGGGGCCGGTCGAGTTGCCGCAGCCGATCGATCCCGGCGAATCCGCGCCGGTCGATCCGGCGATGGCGTCCGAGGGCATGCCGGCCATGCCGTCCGAACCCGGCCAGGCGCCGGAGGCAGCCGTGCCGCCGGTTGCGCCTGCCGCGGACGCCGCGGGCACCACCGACCCGGCCAGCCCGCGGCAATGAAGCGCTTGCTGCCGGCCGCCTGCGCGGTAGCGATCGCCAGTGCATGCACGCCGCAACCGGCGCCACCCGCCGCCCCGCCCGGGCCAGCGGCGGCGCCGGCCGCGATACCGCCAACCGCGCCCATCGCCGCGGACGCGGCGCCGGCACGCCCGCAGGCCGCCGCCGAATCCTGGGTCCTGCCCGGCAGCCTGGGACCACTGACCACGCGGCTGGAACTGGACGCGCGCTTCGGCAAGGACAACGTGCGCGAGGCGTCTTTCCCGGGCGCGGAGGGCATCGGCACCCATCCGGCGCTGGTGGTATTCGCCACAGACCCGCGCAAGCGCCTGGAGCTGGTGCTGGATGCGGACAACCCGGATGCGCCGATCCGCGAGCTGCGGGTGTCGCATCCACAGTCGCGCTGGCAGCTCGCCTCCGGCCTGCGCCCGGGCATCAGCCTGGCCGAACTGGTGGCGCTGAATGGCGCGCCGGTCAGCTTCTACGGACTCGGCTGGGACTACGGCGGCACCGTGCAGGACTGGCACGGCGGCAAACTGGCCAACGCGGTCGGCAACCCGCTGTTCCACCGGGTCACCCTGTCCGCGCGCCCGGACGCGGGCGATGCCACCTTGCCGACCGGCGACACCAGCGTCCGCAGCGATGATCGCAGGTGGCCGTCGCTGGGCCAGGACCTGGTGGTCGCGGAACTCGGGATCAGCTGGCCGGACGACGGCGACTGAAACGCGGGCGCACGGACTTGCACGCCGCGCACGCCGGATCGTGGATGCGGAACCACCGCGAGCCGGATGACGCGCTGGTACCTCAGCGCTTCGGCCGCAGCATCGTCCCGGTGCAGTCCTTCGCGCCGCAGCGGCAAGCCCAGATCTTCTTCAGCCGCGGGGTGTGGCGCTCGGCCAGGGTGATGCCGTAGTCGTAGGTCAGTTCCTCGCCCGGCCTGATCGCACGGATCGCCTCGATGAACACCTGCGACTTCTCGGGGTCGTCTTCATGCTCCACCAGCACCGCTTCGCAGTTCGGCGCACAGCTGTGGTTGATCCAGCGCGCACTGTTGCCGCCCACGTTGGCGTCGATCACGAACACCTCGTTGAGCGTGAACAGGAAGGTGTGGCCGCTCTCGATGTCGCCGCTGTCGCCGGCATCCACTTCCTCGTGGGTGCGGCGGAGTCCCTTGTACTCGATCAGGCGCTCGCCCTTCCTGATCTGGGCAACGGCGAACATGCCATTGCCATGGATGGCGGAACGGCGGGTGGTGATCTTCTTCGGCATCGGATCGGCCAGGGTGGAGGAGCGCCATTGTGGCGCAGGCCCGGGGCGCGCGTCACCGCATGCCCGCGCACCGCCAGTGCCTGTGCCGGCCGCCACAACGCCCGCTGCACCGGCATCGCCGGCGTGCGCGCGGTCGGTCAACCGCGCGCGGGACGGCACGTTGGCAGCAGCAGTCCCCGCGGAGATTCCCGCATGCGCCTGCACCCCGCAGCACTCGTCGCACTCGTCGCCTTCGTCGTACTCGCCCTGCTGGCGTTGCCCGGCAACGGCCAGGACCGGCGCAACCGCATGCAACAGCTGCGCGAGGCCAGCCGCCAGGAGCGTGCGGTCGCGGTGCCGGCCGGCGGCGTGGTGCTGCGCAACCTCGCCTACGGACCGGACCCGGCGCAACGCTTCGACCTGTACCTGCCGGCCCGGGCCACGGCGGCGCCGGTCGTGTTCTACGTGCACGGCGGCGGCTGGGCCAACGGCGACAAGACCAACCGGGGCCTGGCCAACAAGCTGGCGCATTGGCTGCCGAAGGGTTACGCGGTGATTTCCACCAACTACCGGATGCTGCCGGTGGCGATGCCGCTGGAGCAGGCGCGCGACGTCGCCCGCGCGGTGGCGCAGGCGCAGCGGCGGGCCGGCGAATGGAAGCTCGATCCGGCCCGGGTGGTGCTGATGGGCCATTCCGCGGGCGCGCACCTGGTGGCCCTGCTCGGCGCCGACCCGCGCCTGCTGGCGGAGGCCGGCGCAAGCCCGCCGCTGGGCGTGGTCGCGCTGGACAGTGGCGCGCTGGACGTGCCGGCGCTGATGGCCCGGCCGCGGGTGCCGCAGCTGTACCGCGACGCCTTCGGCGCCGATCCCGCGTATTGGCGTTCGGTCTCGCCGCAGCAGCAACTGGGCAGGAGCGGCCTGCCGATGCTGCTGGTCTGCGCCAGCGAGCGCCGCTTCCCGACCGCGCCCTGCGACGAGGCCCGCAAGTTCGCCCGCAAGGCCGGCGCGCTGCATGTGCCGATGAGCGTGCAGCCGGAGCCGCTGGACCATGGCGCCATCAACCATGACCTCGGCCTGGACTCTGGCTACACCCGCAAGGTCACGGCCTGGATCGACCGCCTGCAGGCCGTTTCCGCCACCCGCTAGGGCGCCGCTTGGCTGCGGCCGCCCGAAATCGTACAATTCCGGTACGCTTTCAAGGCACGCCTTCGCAGCCATGCTCCGGGTCACCAAACTCACCGATTACGCCAGCGTGGTGCTGACCGTGCTGGCCAGCGATGCCACCCGCGTGCTCAGCGCCAGCGAGCTGGCGGAGCGCGCCGGGCTGGAAGCGCCGACCGTGGCCAAGGTCCTCAAGCCGCTGGCCCAGGCCGGGCTGGTGGAAGGCTTCCGAGGCGCCAACGGCGGTTACCGGCTCGCGCGCGACGCCGCGGCGATCTCGCTGGTCGAGATCGTGGAGGCGATGGAAGGCCCGCTGGGCATGACCGAATGCAGCGTGGCCGCAAGCCAGTGCGGGATCGAACACTCCTGCGGCGTGCGCGCCAACTGGCGGCGCATCAACGACGTCGTCGCCGATGCGCTGCGCGGGGTCTCGCTGGCGCAGATGCTGCAACCGGCAGCCGCCCCGCCGCGTAAGCGCATCGACATGAAACTGGCGAAGGCCTGAGAGGTCGCCATGAACCAATCCAACGAACAGAACGCGCAGATCCACGCCCAACTGGGCCGCAAGTACGAGGCCGGCTTCGTCACCGACATCGAATCCGATTCGTTGCCGCCGGGACTGTCGGAGGACATCATCCGCGCGCTGTCGGCGATCAAGGACGAGCCGGAGTGGATGACCGAATGGCGGCTGGCCGCCTACCGGCACTTCCTGGGCATGCCCGTGCCCGACTGGGCGAAGCTGCGGATCGGCCCGATCGACCTGCAGGCGCTGAGCTACTACAGCGCGCCGAAGGGCCCCAAGTACAAGTCGCTGGACGAAGTGCCGCAGGAGCTGCTGGACACCTACGACAAGCTGGGCGTGCCGCTGCACGAACGCGCCAAGCTGGCCGGGGTGGCGGTGGACGCGGTGTTCGATTCGGTCAGCGTGGGCACCACCTACCGCAAGGAACTGGCCGAGAAGGGCGTGCTGTTCTGCTCGATGTCGGAAGCGGTGCGCGAGCATCCCGACATCGTGCGCAAGTACCTCGGCAGCGTGGTGCCGACCGGCGACAACTACTTCGCCGCGCTGAACTCGGCGGTGTTCTCCGATGGCAGCTTCGTGTTCATCCCGAAGGGCGTGCGTTGCCCGATGGAACTGAGCACCTACTTCCGCATCAACGCCGGCCACACCGGCCAGTTCGAGCGCACCCTGATCGTGTGCGAGGAAGGCGCCTACGTGTCCTACCTCGAAGGCTGCACCGCGCCGATGCGCGACGAGAACCAGCTGCACGCGGCGGTGGTGGAGCTGGTGGTGCTGGACGATGGCGAGATCAAGTACAGCACCGTGCAGAACTGGTACCCCGGCGACGAAAACGGGGTCGGCGGCATCTACAACTTCGTCACCAAGCGCGCCGAATGCCGCGGCGCGCGCAGCAAGGTGACCTGGACCCAGGTCGAGACCGGCAGCGCGATCACCTGGAAGTACCCCAGCTGCGTGCTGCTCGGCGACGACAGCGTGGGCGAGTTCCACAGCGTGGCGCTCACCCACCACCGCCAGCAGGCCGACACCGGCACCAAGATGATCCACGTCGGCAAGCGCACCAAGTCGAAGATCGTCAGCAAGGGCATCAGCGCCGGCCATGGCCAGAACAGCTATCGCGGGCTGGTCAAGGTCGCGTCGGGCGCCGACGGCGCGCGCAACCACACCCAGTGCGATTCGCTGCTGATCGGCAAGCAGTGCGGCGCGCACACCTTCCCCTACATCGAAGTGAAGAACCCGACCGCCACCGTCGAACACGAGGCGACCACCTCGAAGATCAGCGACGACCAGCTGTTCTATTGCCGTTCGCGCGGCATCGGCCAGGAGGACGCGGTGAGCCTGATCGTGGACGGCTTCTGCAAGTCGGTGTTCCGCGAGCTGCCGATGGAGTTCGCGGTGGAAGCGAAGAAGCTGCTGGACGTGAGCCTGGAAGGCAGCGTCGGGTAACTCTCTCCCGCCCTTTCCCGGCAGCGGGAGGGGAAGAAAACGAATACGGAAACCAACATGCTGAAGATCGACAACCTCCACGCCAGCGTCGCCGGCAAGGACATCCTGAAGGGCCTGTCGCTGCAGGTGAACCCCGGCGAAGTGCACGCGATCATGGGCCCGAACGGCGCGGGGAAATCCACCCTGGGCAACATCCTGGCCGGGCGCGAGGGCTACGAGGTCACCGCCGGCACGGTCGAATTCGAGGGCGAGCCGCTGCTTGGCCTGGCCCCGGAGGAACGCGCCGCAGCCGGCGTGTTCCTGGCCTTCCAGTACCCGGTCGAGATCCCCGGGGTCAACAACACCTACTTCCTGCGCGCCGCACTGAACGCCCAGCGCAAGGCGCGCGGCGAACCGGAACTGGATTCGATGCAGTTCCTGAAGCGCGTGCGCGAGAAGCTGGCGGTGCTGCACCTGAAGGACGAGCTGCTGCATCGCGGCGTCAACGAAGGCTTCAGCGGCGGCGAGAAGAAGCGCAACGAGATCTTCCAGCTGGCGCTGCTGGAGCCGAAGCTGGCGATCCTCGACGAAACCGATTCCGGGCTCGACATCGATGCGCTGAAGGCGGTGGCGGACGGCGTCAATGCGCAACGTTCGCCCGGGCGCGCCTTCCTCGTCATCACCCACTACCAGCGCCTGCTCGATTACATCCGCCCGGATTTCGTGCACGTGCTGGCCGAAGGCCGCATCGTCCAGAGCGGCGGGCCGGAACTGGCGCTGGAGCTGGAAGCGCATGGCTACGCCTGGCTCAGGGATCGGGTCGCGCCCGAAGCGGCGGCCTGAGATGGGCGCCCTGCTCGATTCGCTGGCCGCGCCGTTCGATGGCGATGCCGCGCAGCGCGCGGCGCTGGATGCGCTGCTGCAGGACGGCCTGCCGCATGCACGGGTGGAGGCGTGGAAATACACGCCGCTGCGCGCGCTGGAGCGCCGCAGTTTCGCCGCGGCCGGCAGCGCCACCGTCACCGTCGATGCCGAGCTGCTGGCCGCGATTCCCGCGCCGCGCATCGTGTTCGTCAACGGCCGCTTCGATCCCACCCTGAGCGCGCTGGAGGGCCTGCCTGCCGGCGCTTCGCTGCGGCCGCTCTCGCAGTTGCTGGCCGCCGCCGACGCGCATGCAGCCGGCCTGCTGCAGCACCGCTACCAGCGCCGCGACGAACCGTTCGCGCGGCTCAACGAGGTGCTGGCACGCGAGGGCGCGGTGCTGCGGATCGGCGATGGCGTGCAGGTCGCGATGCCGCTGCAGCTGGTGTTCGTCGGCGCCCCCGCCGGCGGCGACCAGGCCTGGCACCTGCGCCAGTGCATCGCGCTTGGCGAGGGCGCCGGCGCCACCGTGGTCGAGCACCACCTCGGTGGCGGCGAGCATGCCCACCTCGGCAACGCCATCACCCATGTCGAGGTCGCCGCTGGTGCGCGCCTTCGCCATGTGCGCATCCAGGACGAGGCCAGCCGCGCCACCCTGTTCGCGCGCACGGATGCGGTGCTGGCCACCGCCGCCGACTACCGCCGGATCGACCTTGAACTCGGCGCGGCACTGACCCGGCATGAGCTGAACGTGCGGCTCGAAGGCGAAGGCGCGAGCCTGCAGGCCGACGGCGTGCTGCTGGCGGATGGTCGCCGCCACGTCGATACCCGCCTCGGCATCGCGCACACCGCCCGCGACACCAGCTGTTCGCTGACCTGGCGCGGGCTCGCCGGCCAGCGCGGCAGGGCGGTGTTCCACGGCGGCATCAGCATCGCCGCCGGTGCCGACGGCAGCGAGGCCGCGCTGTCGAACAAGAACCTGCTGCTGTCCGCCGAGGCCGAGATCGATTCCCAGCCGGTGCTGGAGATCCACGCCGACGAAGTGAAGGCGGCGCATGGCGCCACCGTCGGCCAGCTCGATCCGACCGCGCTGTTCTACCTGCGCTCGCGCGGGCTGCCGGAAGCGGACGCGCGGCGCCTGCTGACCGCCGGGTTCTGCCGCGAGATCGTCGCCGGCGTCGGGGACACGGGCTTGCGCGCGCAACTCGGCGCGGCACTCGACCGGGCGCTGGCGCGGGTGGACGCATGAGCATCCGGCAGCACCCTCGCCCCACCCCGCCCCCGCCGGCGGCAGGCGGCATGCGCGCGGTCGACTGGGACGCGGTGCGCGCGGATTTCCCGTTGCTTGCGCGCCAGGTCCATGGCAAGCCGCTGGTCTACCTGGATTCGGCCAATACCGGGCAGAAGCCGGCGGCGGTGATCGAGGCCGTCGACGGCTTCTATCGCCGCCACAACGCCAATGTCAGCCGTGCGGTGCACGCGCTTGGCGCCGAGGCCACCGATGCCTACGAAGGCGCGCGCCGCAAGCTGGCCGGCTTCCTCAACGTGCGGCATGACGACCTGGTGCTGTGCAGCGGCACCACCTTCGCGATCAACCTGGTCGCCTACGCGTGGGCGCTGCCGCGCCTGCAGCCGGGCGACGCGATCCTGCTGACGCGGATGGAGCACCACGCGAACATCGTGCCGTGGCAGCTGGTGGCGCAGCGCACCGGCGCCACCATCAAGGTCGCCGAACTGCGCGAAGACGGCAGCCTGGACCTCGACGCGCTGTTCGCGGCGATGACCGCGGAGGTGAAGCTGCTCGGCTTCACCCACGTCAGCAACGTGCTCGGCACCATCAATCCGGTGGCCGCGATCTGCCGGGAGGCGCGCAGGCGCGGCATCGTGACCGTGGTCGACGGCTCGCAGGCGGCGCCGCACATGGCGCTGGACCTGCCTGCGCTGGGTTGCGACTTCTACGCGATCACCGGCCACAAGATGTGCGGCCCCACCGGTACCGGCGCGCTGTGGGCGCGGCGCGAGCACCTGCAGGCGATGCCGCCGTTCCTCGGCGGCGGCGAGATGATCAGGGAGGTGCGCTTCGAGGGCACCGTGTACAACGATCCGCCGCACCGGTTCGAGGCCGGCACCCCCAACATCGCCGGCCACGTCGGCCTTGGCGCGGCGGTCGATTACCTGTCGGCGCTGGGCATGCACAACGTCGCCGCGCGCGAGGCCGAATTGCTGGCGCATGCCACCGAAGAACTGCGCAAGCTCGACGGCCTGCGCATCATCGGCGAAGCAAGCGAGAAGGCGGCGGTCATCAGCTTCCTGGTGGATGGCGCGCACGCGCACGACCTCGCCACCCTGCTCGACCTGGAAGGCGTGGCGGTGCGCTCCGGCCACCATTGCGCACACCCGCTGATGCAGTCGTTCGGGGTTCCGGCGACCTGCCGCGCGTCATTCGCGTTCTACAACACGCACGCGGAAGTGGAGGCGTTCATCGCCGCGTTGCGCAAGGTTCGCGGGCTGCTGGCATGAGCGCGCTGGCCTATCGCGCCGCCACCGCGGCCGACATCGACGCCGTCGTCGCGCTGGTGGAATCGGCCTACCGCGGCGACGCCAGCCGCCAGGGCTGGACCACCGAGGCGGACTTCCTCGACGGCCGCCGCACCGGCGCCGACGACGTGGCAGCCTGCATCGAACGCGAACGCAGCCGCATCCTGCTCGCGGAGCGCGATGGCGTCATGCTCGCCTGCGCGCACGTGGCGGAAGGACAAACCGAACAAGAGCGGGGCGCCGGCTACTTCGGCATGTTCTCGGTCAGGCCCGGGCTGCAGGGCGGCGGCATCGGCAAGCAGGTGCTGGCCGAGGCCGAGCGCATCGCCCGCGAGGACTGGGGGCTGGCGGTCATGCGGATGACCGTGATCGACATCCGCGCGGAACTGATCGCCTTCTACGAACGCCGCGGCTACCACCGCACCGGCATCCGCAAACCGTTCCCCTACGGCGACGAGCGCTTCGGCCTGCCGCTGCGCGACGACCTGCGCTTCGAGGTGCTGGAAAAGGAACTGGCCGATGGGTGACTGGGTGTTCGTGTGCACCACCGCGCAACTGCTGCCCGGCGAGATGACCGTGGCCTGGGACGGCGATACCGCGATCGTGGTGTTCAACCACGACGGCAGCTTCCATGCCCTGGAAGACCGCTGCAGCCACGAGGATTACGAGCTGTCCACCGGCAGCTTCGACCCTGCCACCGGCTCGATCGAATGCGTCCTGCACGGGGCCCGCTTCGATGTCCACGACGGCCGCGCCCTGTGCGCGCCTGCCTACGAACCGGCGACCCCGTTCCCGGTGCGGGTCGACGAGGCGGGGATCTGGACCCGCGACGATCGAAAATGATTCGCTTGCGCGAATAGTTTGCATTTGCGAATTGTTCTCATTAGCATGGTTGATGAAGCGGCCAGCAAGTGCCGCGCCCCCTGCCCGATGAGACCCCGATGCCTTTCCAGCCCGCTTCGCGCCGCGCGCGCCTGCTGTCGCGCTCGCCCCTCGCCCTTGCCCTGCTGACCCTGGTTGCGCCGCTGGCGCAGGCCGCCGGGACCGACCCCGCCACCGATCCGGCCGAACCGACCGACCTCGACAAGGTGCAGGTGGTCGGCCAGCGCTACCTGCCGGATTACGCCGCGCGCGCCACCCGCAGCGCCACCCGCACCGACACGCCCCTGCTCGACGTCCCCCAGGCCATCACCGTGGTCACCGACAAGCTGATCTCCGACCAGGCCATGACCAGCCTGTCCGATGCCTTCCGCTACATGCCGGGGATCGGCCTGGCGCAGGGCGAAGGCAACCGCGACACCCCGGTGCTGCGCGGCAACAGCTCGACCGCCGATTTCTTCGTCGACGGCATCCGCGACGACGTCCAGTACGTCCGCGACACCTACAACGTGGAGCGCATCGAGGCGCTGAAGGGGCCGAATGCGATGGTGTTCGGCCGCGGCGGCAGTGGCGGCGTGATCAACCGCGTCACCCGCCAGGCCGATGGCCAAAGCCACCGCGCAGGCAGCCTGCAGGTCGGTTCCGGCAACCGCCGCCGCGGTACCGTGGATGTCGGCGATGCCATCGGCGAAGGCTCGGCCGGCTTCCGCATCACCGCCATGTATGAAGACTCGGACAGTTTCCGCGACGGCTACACGCTGGAGCGCCACGGCATCAACCCGACCTTCGGCGTCGATCTCGGCGAACGCACCCGCCTGCAGCTGTCCTACGAGCGCTTCCACGACGAACGCGTGGCCGACCGCGGGGTTCCCTCGCTTTACGGGCGCCCGGTCGAGACCGATCCCTCGACGTTCTTCGGCAATCCGGATGCCAGTCCGGTCGAGGCCACCGTGAATGCGCTCGACGCGGTGATCGAGCACGCGTTCGCCGACAACCTGAGCCTGCGCAACCACCTGCGCTGGGCCGACTACGACAAGTTCTACCAGAACGTGTTCCCGGGCGCGGCCGACGCAGCCACCCAGACCGTGTCGATCTCCGCCTACAACAACTCGACCACCCGCGAAAACCTGTTCAACCAGACCGACCTGGTGTGGGAAACCGCCACCGGCGGGATTCGCCACACCGTGCTGGCAGGCGCCGAATTCGGCCGCCAGGTCACCGACAACCTCCGCATGACCGGCTACTTCGGAGCACCCGGCAGCACCACCACCAGCATCCGGGTGCCGCTGTCGTCGCCCACGACTTCGATCGTGCCGCTGTTCCGGCAGTCCGCGACGGACGCGGACAACCATGGCGTGGCGCGGGTGGCCGCGGTGTACCTGCAGGACCAGGTCGAATTCACCCCGCAGTGGCAGGCGATCATCGGCCTGCGCCATGACGATTTCCGGGTGGAACTGCGCAACAACCGCACCGGCGCCATCCTGCGCAGCGACGACGGCCTGCTGTCGCCCCGCGCCGGCCTGGTCTACAAGCCGGTCGAACGGGTGTCGCTGTACGCCAGCTACAGCATGGCCTACCAGCCGCGCGCCGGCGAGCAACTGGCATCGCTCAGCGCCAGCAACGCCGCGCTGGATCCGGAGACCTTCCGCAACCGCGAACTCGGTGCCAAGTGGGACATCCGCCCGGAGCTGCAGGCCAGCATCGCCGTGTACCGGCTGGACCGCGGCAACGTCGCGGTCACCGATCCCGCCGACGCCACCCGCATGATCCTGGTCGACGGCCAGACCACGGAGGGCGTGGAAATCGGCGTCGCCGGGCGCATCACCGAGAACTGGCAGCTGATGGGCGGCTACGCCTACCAGGACGGCGAGATCACCACCACCCAGTCGGCCACCGCGGTCGCAGGCAACCGCCTGGCCCAGTTGCCGGAGCATTCCGCTTCGCTGTGGAACCGCTACGACTTCAACCAGGCGTTCGGGATCGGCCTCGGCATCATCCATCGCGGGTCGATCTTCGCCAACGTGGACAACACGGTCACGCTGCCGTCCTTCACCCGCTTCGACGCCGCGCTGTACTGGACCCTCAACCCGGCCATGCAACTGCAGCTCAACGTGGAAAACCTGGGCAACAAGCGCTATTTCGCCAGCGCCCACAGCAACAACAACATCAGCCCGGGGACGCCGCGCAGCGCCTGGGTCAGCCTGAACTTCCACTTCTGACCGCGACGGGCGAGATGACCATGGACGCGAACAAGCCCGGCAGGCGCGGCCCGGCCGCCACCTACCGCTGGATCCGCCAGTTGCACCTGTGGGTCGGTGCCTGGGGCGCGCTCGCCGCGATCCTGTACGGCATCACCGGATTGGTGATGAACCACCGCTTCGGTGATGGCGCGTGGCCGCAGGGCGACAGCATCGAGGCCGGCAGGACCGCGCTGGCGATCCCGGCGCAGGCACGCACCAGCCCGGAGCAGCTTTCGCTGTGGCTGCGCGACGCCCGGCAGCTGGATGCGCAGGTGATCCGCAAGGGCGGACCCGGCGGCCGTGGCGGCGATGCCCGGCAGCCCCCGAAATGGAACCTCAGCGGCGGCACCGCCCGCAATGCGTGGTCGCTGGAGTACGCCCCGGGCAGCGAGACGGCCGAGTTGAAGCAAACCTCGCACACCACCCTTGCCGCACTCAACCGCCTGCACAAGGGCGTCGGCGGTGGCGGCTGGTGGATCCTGCTGGCCGACAGCTTCGCCATCGGCATGCTCCTGCTCGGGCTGTCCGGGATCTGGATGTGGGCACGCGGGCGCAGCGCCCGCGAGATGCTCGCAAGCGTGATGGGACTGTCGACGCTCGCCTTCGTGGCGGTGGTCGGGCTGGCCCTGCTCTAGGCCGGATCCACGGGCCGGACCCGGACCAGCAGGACTTCGCCGCCGCCATCCAGCACATACCGCGTGCGCGCGTCCGCGGCGACCAGGATGGCGGTGTCACCCATCTGCACGCCGCCCAAGCCGGACTCGTCGGCGAAGCGCGCCTGCCCCGCCAGCACGTGCACGGCCCAGGTTTCCGCGGGCTCCACGAACACCACCATGCTGCCGACCAGCGGCCGGTGCCATAGCGCGGCATCGGCCAGGTCGCGCTTCCACATCAGGTTGAAGTCCCGGGTCGGGCCGTCGATCAGCTCGCCGAAGGCCGCGCGTTCGCCGGCGAAGCGCAGCTGGTCGTGCGGTGGCCGCAACGCATGCGACTCGCCATCGTCGAAGCGCAGGCGCAGGCCGTTGCCGCTGAGCAGCACAAGCACCCGTTCGACCCCGGGGAAAGCGGAGAACGGTGCGTCGGACTCGATCTCGGCGATCGACAACCGCCACGCCCAGTCATTGGTGTCGCGTTCGTCACCGTCATGGACCTTGAGGATTTCCGAGGTCCAGCCGGCATCGTTCTTCCAGCGCATGCGGCGGTAGCCGCCTGCACGCAGGACCTGCGAAGACTGCGGCGATGGGGAACCCATCGCCGCAGTGTATCGCCACCACGTCCGCCGATCAGCGGCGCGCGACCGTGGCCGGCATCGGCTTGGCGGCGACCTTGGTGCCCGCCTTCGCAGCCGGGCGGGCGGCGCCGAGGGCGATGCGGTCGCGGTTCTTCTCGACCGTCTTCAGGCCGATGCCCTTGACCAGGGCCAGCTGCTCGGCGCTGCGGAAGGCGCCGTTGGCCTTGCGGTAGGCCACGATCGACTCGGCCTTGGCGGGGCCGACGTTGACCAGCACGCGGTCGATGGTGGCGGCGTCGGCGGTGTTGATGTTGACGGTCTCGCCGGCGATGGCGGCGCCGGCCAGCGCCAGCGACAGGATCAGCGAGGAAAACAGGGTGGTCAGGGACTTCATGGCGGGCTCCTCAGGGTGGTTTGGTTCCGCGACCGCGGGCTGCGATCCGGTGAGCACAGGTTGCCGATGGCGCCTGCCGGCCTGTATCGGCGAGCACCGCACGCGCACGCCCGCCTTCGTCCTGCCGCCACGTAGGGGATTCCCGACCCGGGCGCTAGAATGACCGTCCAGCCACAGGGGGCCGTAACGATGGATGCCAGCAGGACCAAAGCCTTCGTCGATGCCATGTGGGACGAGCAGATCGTCCCCCAGCTCGTCGAGTACATCCGCATTCCCAACAAGTCGCCGATGTTCGACGCCGATTGGGTGAAGAACGGCCACATGGATCGCGCGGTGGCGTTGATGCAGGCGTGGGCGAAGGCGCAGCCGGTCCCGGGGATGCAGGTCGAGGTGGTGCAGCTGCAAGGCCGCACGCCGCTGATCTTCCTCGACATCCCGGCCACCGATGGCGGTGGCGGCGACGACTGCGTGCTGCTCTACGGCCACCTCGACAAGCAGCCGGAGATGACCGGCTGGGACGAAGGCAAGGGACCGTGGGTGCCGGTGCTGGAAGGCGAGCGCCTGTACGGCCGCGGCGGCGCCGACGATGGCTACGCGATCTACGGCTCGCTCACCGCGATCATGGCGCTGCAGGCGCAGGGCGTGGCGCATGCGCGTTGCGTGGTGCTGATCGAGGCCTGCGAGGAATCCGGCAGCTACGACCTGCCCGCCTACGTCGACCACCTGGCCGCGCGCATCGGCAAGCCATCACTGGTGGTGTGCCTGGATTCGGGCTGCGGCAACTACGACCAGCTGTGGTGCACCACCTCGCTGCGCGGCCTTGCCGGCGGCAACCTGACGGTCAAGGTGCTGGACGAAGGGGTGCACTCCGGCGATGCCTCGGGCATCGTGCCGTCGAGTTTCCGCATCATCCGCCAACTGCTGTCGCGGATCGAGGACGAGGCCAGCGGCCGCATCCTGGTCGAAGGCCTGCACGTGGATATCCCGGCCGAACGCAAGCAGCAGGCGGCGAAGGTGGCGGAGGTGCTCGGCACCGAGGTGTACGACAAGTTCCCGTTCCTGCCGGGCATGCATCCGATGGCGGAGGACCTGACCGAACTGGTGCTCAACCGGACCTGGCGACCGGCGCTGTCGATCACCGGCGCCGACGGCATCCCGCCGCTGGCGTCGGCCGGCAACGTGCTGCGCCCATCCACCGCGGTCAAGCTGAGCCTGCGCCTGCCGCCGACGCTGGACGGCAAGCGCGGCGGCGAACTGCTGCAGCAGATCCTGCTGCGCGACCCGCCGTCCGGCGCCCATGTCAGCCTGCACCTGGAGAAGGCCAGCACCGGCTGGAACGCGCCGGCGCTGTCACCCTGGCTGGCGCAGGCCATCGACCAGGCCAGCGCGGAGTTCTTCGGCAAGCCGGCGATGTACATGGGCGAAGGCGGCACCATCCCGTTCATGGGCATGCTCGGCGAGAAGTTCCCGGGTGCCCAGTTCATGATCACCGGCGTGCTTGGCCCGCACTCCAATGCGCACGGCCCCAACGAGTTCCTGGACATCCCGATGGGCAAGGGCGTGACCGCCTGCGTGGCGCGGGTGATCGCCGAGCACCACGCGGCGCGCCTGCGCGGCGAGACCTCGGGCGTGGCGGCGATGGCCGGGAATTCGTACGCGGACACGCCGGGCGGCTGCTGCTGACCCGGGTGGTGGCGATCGCCGCCGCCATCGTCCTGTTGTTCGGGTACGAGGCGATGCGCACGAGGAAGGCCTGATCCCGGCCACGCGGCATCCGACGCCCCGCCCCGTGCGGGGCGTCGGCGTCGTGGGCCCTGCATAAGCGCATAACCAGCGCTCCTTTCCCGGTGCGCGCGCACCCGCCTAGCCTGCATGCAGCCTCCTTGCCTGCATCGCCATGTCGCCCGCCGCGCTCCCCCTGCCAAGCCCGCTTTCCAGCGAACACGGCGCCCTGCTGGCGCAGTTCGCCGCGCGCGCGGAGACAGCCTCGCTGCTGTGGGCATCGGGCTACCTGGCCGGACTTGCGCGTGCGCTCGATGCCCCGGCGCAACCGCAGGTCCCGGCGCACCCGGACGCCGGCGTGCGCACGACCGTGCTGTACGGCAGCCAGACCGGCAACGCGCGGCGCGCGGCGGAAGCGCTGCATGCGCGTCTTGAGGCCGCCGGCCTGCCCGCGCGCCTGCTGCGCGCCGATGCCTATCCACTACGCGAACTGAAGGACGAGCGGCTGCTGTACATCGCGATCAGCACCCAGGGCGACGGCGAACCGCCGGACGATGCGCTGGCCTTCGTGGAGTTCCTGTCCGGCAAGCG
>Ga0209477_1000215_pt1 | contig 34016 bp, 29 predicted proteins | sample KloWWTupernatant_FD_187180 | JGI IMG/M metagenome (GOLD analysis project Ga0209477, IMG submission 187180) | Active sludge microbial communities from Klosterneuburg, Austria, studying microevolution and ecology of nitrifiers - Klosterneuburg... | ecosystem: Engineered > WWTP > Aerobic digester >...
GCGGAGGATACGAGATTCGAACTCGTGAGGGCGTAAACCCAACCCGCTTTCCAAGCGAGCGCCATAGGCCTCTAGGCGAATCCTCCGCCGGTTACGATACCGGGTTCGTCGGGCAGAACTCCAACTAGCGACGGACGGCGCCGCGTCACGTCCCAGCACGGGCCAGGGTGGCCCCCAGAATGCTCACTCGCCCGGGCGGTAGCTGGCGCGGGTCCCGTCCGCCGTCGTGTACTCGATCGACGTCAGCCCGCCGTCCATCCTCGCCGGCTCAGCGCTCGTCGGCAGCCGGGCGCTCACCACGAACACGTCCCGGTCCCCGAGCCGCACGGTCGACACCGACTTCTCCGTTGCCTCTTCGCGCCAGATGAACTCCGCGTCAGTGGCCCCCTTCGGCAGCACGCCCAAGCCGGACGCGTCCCAATGATCCGCCGCCTCCGACGTACTCAAGCCGGCGTGGAAACTCACCCGGGGGTACTGGCGCACCTCGACCCGCAGGTCGCCGCCGACCTCGTCGTGGTACCTCAACCCAGGGCCTTCCGGCTCCAGATAGACCACGCCCTTCGCCTTACCCACGCTCACCTCAGTACTCACCACCGACAACCCAGCGCTGTCGTGCAGTCTTCCCCTCGCGTCAGCCCACACCACCCCGGCCGCGTCGGCCGCGCTCGTGCCCTCCTCCGGAAACGCCATCACGAACGCCGTCGCCTCGCCGACCTCCCCGGACTCGCCCAACGCACCAGTCTCCACCCAGCCGCCTGCGCCGGCCACCGCGAACGGACGCACGTCGACCCACGTCGCGTCCCCACCGATCACCCCGACCAGCACCTCCGGCAACAACGCCGTCGTCGTGACCCCACCAGCCTCAACGTCGACCACCTTCACCGTCCGCTCGCCCGCCACCGTGATCACCGTCAACTCGTAACGACCATCACCCTGCGGCGAGACCTCCACTCGAGCCGGCATCCCCGGCTCAACTGCCGGCTGCGCAGTCACCTCGCCCTCGTCAGTGTGCGTCACAGACTTCATCGTGAACTGGGGGAGCACATCAAAACTCACCACGTTCAGCGCCACAGTCGGCACGGTCGGCACCGTCGGTGCCGGCGCCGGGGATGCCGCAATAGTTGCGCCCACATCCGGCGCGCCAGTGCTCAACCGTCCGCCCAGCCCCCAGGTCAGCAGTCCCACCGCAGCGGTTGCCGCCAACCCGACACTCGCCGTCCGGACAACCCTCCTCGATCGATCCCTCCGACCAGCCGCCACGATTGCGTCCGCGTCCACCTCCACCGCGAAGTCCGTAGCTCGCAGCAGGTCCTCCCGCAGCCGCTCCTCCAGTTGATTCATGACCGCCCACCCTCCTCAACCGTCACGTACAGACTCCGCAGAGTCCCTAGACCGCGCGACGTCGCCGACTTCACCGCGCCCACGCTGATCCCCAGCACCTGCGCCGTGCCCGCCTCCGTCAGGTCGCCGAAATACCTCAGCACGATCACCTTCCGCTGCTGCGCCGGCAGCTTCGCCAGCATCCGCACCACCTCGTCGCGGTCGTCCACCCTTGCCATCGCATCCGCCGGGTCGACCCGTTCGACCTCCCACCTCGGCTCTGCCGGACGCCGCCGCCAGCGGTCGATGTTCACGTTCACTAGAACCCGCCGCGCGTACGCTCCGGCCTCCTGCGTGCGGACGCTTCCCCACGCCCGGTACGTCCTCACCAACGCCTCCTGCACCAGGTCGCGCGCAATCTCCCGATCACCGGTCAACAGATACGCCGTCCGGGTCAGCCCCGCGGACGCTTGCTGGACGAACGCAGCGAACTCCGCATCGCGCGTGCGTCGCGTGGCTGAACTGAACATCGAGGCTCCCGTCCCTTCATCCTTAGCTACGCACGCGTGCCACGGAAGGTTGCCTCGCCCGAACTACGGACGGAACGTCACACGTTCGCCGACCGCATCTCGGTACTCGATCGCGCGAATCGGGCTGCCCATCTCGTCATCGGTCTCACACAGCACCAGATACACCAGTTGCCCCTCAGTCCCGATCCGGTCGCCGGCCACCCCGCATGTCACCGCACCGGTATCCACTTCGATGCCCTCCTGGCTGCCCTCCGGCAGCACCACGTACGAGTAACTCTCATAGTGCTCGTAGCCTGAGTGGGCTCGCGAACCCTGCCCGCCGCCCACCTCGATCAGGTTCTCGGCAGATACCTGGGACAGGTCACTGCACGCGAGATCCGAGTAGTCGTCGTGCCTCTCGCCACCACAAGCCATCGTCCGGTCCGCATCCCGAACGAAGGAGAACTCGCGTCCCGACAAGCTGATGGTTGCCGTCGGCACCGTCGTGCCCACCGCGTCCCGCACCACTGCATCCGCATCCATCCACAGCAAACCGCCCAACTCCGCCGTCTCGCTCTCCGCCTCGAGCAACACTGCCCACGCCCCCGCGTCCGGCACCGGACGGACGTCCGCAGCCGCCAGCCCGCCACCGGCTCGCGCACCCTCAACCCAAGCTGGCTCCTCCGCGAACACCATCGCCCACACCTGCCCGCTCACCTTCACCAGCAGCGGACGCGTCCCCGTCGCCACGCCCCCCGACTCGACGTGGCCGCCCTCCGCGTCCACGCTCGTGACGACAGCTCTGACCCCTTCGGCGGCCTCCTGCGTCCGAAACTGGATCGCGCGCAACCCGTAGTCCGGCATCTCTTCGCGGTCGGCAAGCACGATCTGAAGCGAACCGTGTCCGCTCGGCTCCCCGGTTGCGGACGCCGTCGGCGTTCCCGGGCTCACCTCCACACTCGCGGACGGCACCGGCGCCGGCGTAGCGATCACCGCTGCGCCACCACGACCCCCACCCAACAGGCCGGCCAGCGGCGCAGCCACCACCAGCACCGCTGCTACGCCAGCCAGCCCACCGATCCAGCGCCGCCTTCGCAGTCGATTCCCAGCCATCACCGCCAGGTGCGCATCCGACCCGGCCGCCATCGGCTCCGCAAGCCGCCACAACTCGTCCCGCAGTCGATCCTCAAGCTGGTTCATCGTCGTTCCTCCTCTGCAACGGCCAACACCAGGCGGAGCTTCGCGATCCCCCGCGAACAGGACGACTTCACCGCACCCACGCTGATCCCCAGGGTCACAGCCACGTCCGCCTCGGACAGATCGTTGAAGTAGCGCAACACGATCACCCTCCGTTGCTGCGGCGACAGCTCCACCAGCAGCCGAGCGACCTCGTCCCGGTCGTCCACTCCCCGCTCCGGATCGCCAACGGACGCGAACTCGAACTCACCGATCGGCACAGCCGTCGTCCTGCGACGCCGATCGATGTTCAGGTTCACCAGGACCCGCTGCGCATAGCCCCGAGCATCCTCGCGCCGCACCCGCCACCAAGCGGCGTACGTCCGCGCGAACGTCTCTTGCACCAACTCGCGAGCCAGGTCGGCATCCCCGCAGATCAGGAACGCGGTACGACTCAGATAGCGGTCGGCCGAGATCACGAAATCTGTGAACTCGGCGTTCCGCCCAGCGGTCGTGCGACCAAGCATCGGTGCCTCCTGACGAACCTTCACCGAACTCCTACGTCTGGAGCCCCGGTTAGGTTGTCACCCGAGCCCGACTATGCCGGATCGGTCACCTCCCGGCCGTCCGCTGTGGTGTACGTCACCGACTTGACTATGCCGTTGATCGAATCGGCGCTGCCCGGCATCACCACCAACAACCGGTCGGCCAGGTCGACCAGCGCCACCTTCGTCGACTCCGCCAGTTGAGCTTCTGGGTTCTGCGCGCCGGGCGGCAGCAGGCAGAACACTGTCGACTCCCACGATCCCTTGAGTTCCTGGCCGGAGAAGTAGCAGCGCGTCCGCTTCGAAGCCTCGGACGCAGCGAAGCGGAACCCAAAGCCGTCCGAATCGGCATACCCGAACGTGTCGAGCCCTTCGTCAAGGTAGGCGGTGCCAGACCGGCCGGCCACACTCACCGTGGCAGACGTGATCTCCCTGCCGACCCCCACTCGCACCGCACCGTCGAGCCCCTGCCACACCACATTCGGCAGGGTGATCGGCTCGCCCTGGCTCGGCGGAAAGACCAGCAGGTATACCGTCACGTCCAGGGCGGGCAACTCCCGTTGCGCCACCTGTGCACCCGCAGCACCGCCGATGGGCACCACCCAGCGTGCGACCTCATCGATCAAACCCACCTCTATCGAGGTGCCGTCGTCCAGACCCATGGACACCTGGCTGATCGCGTCATCCCCTGCCCCGGTCGACGTGCTGAACTGCGGAAGGCCCGACGCATCGAACACGGTCAACGCCGCGTCGACCTCCGCTCCCGAGCGGCTCACCTCAGCCACCAGCGACGCGTACCGCTCGGGCACTTCGTAGTCGGTCAGGTCGAAGCTGACCCTCGCCCGTCCATCCACCACCACGGGCGTGGACGCGGGCGCAGCCGGCACCGCCGGCCCCTCGAGCGTGCGACCGATCGCCAGCGAGTAGGACGCCATCCCGACCACCAACGCCGCGGCGACGGTCCCGATCGTCCACAAGACCCTTCGCTGCGTCCGCACGCCTTTCGCGATCTCCAGCACGTCGTCCGCGTCCACACCCAAGTCGAGCTGACCAGTTCGCACTCCATGCAGCCCCGAGCGAACCCGCTCCTCGATGTCATTCATCGCGGTTCCCTTCCCGATGGGGTGTACGTCGAACGCAACGCAGCCAACCCTCGCGATGTCGCCGACTTCACCGACCCGACACTGATCCCCAAGCACTCGGCCGCGGCCACCTCGGACAGGTCCTCGAAGTAGCGCAGCACGATCACCTTCCGCTGCTGCTCCGGCAACCCGGCCAGCATTCGCACCAACTCGTCCCGGTCGTCCACCCCGGCCTCGGCATTGCGCAGATCCGGCCGGTCGTAGTCGTCGGTCGGAATCGCCGGACGCCGCCGCCACCGGTCGATGTTCAGGTTCACCAGCGTCCTTCGGGCGTAGGCCGCCGCCTCGCCGCGGCGCACCCGTGGCCATGCCAGGTAGGTCTTGACCAGCGCTTCCTGAAGCAGTTCGGCCGCCGCGTCCTTCTCGCCGGTGAGCAGGTAGGCCGTCCATGACAGCGAGCCGGACGCCGAGCGCACGAACTTCGTGAACTCTTCGTCCCTACCGCGGGTGGACGATCCGAACATCTACGCGCCTCTCAAGGTGTGCTCATCAGGCCATACGCAGATCGTGGCCGTTTGGTTGCTCGCCTGTAGCGATTCGCACCGCCGATCGCCGAAATGGGCGGCCAGTTTCGGGCCAGAATCGGCATCCATCGCGCAAATCGTTCGCCCATGCCAAGCTGGGCCCATGCGGGTTGCCCTTGCCCAGTTGATCGCGAGCACCGATCCGAGCGTGAACCTCGACCAGGTGCGCGAGCGGATCGAGCAGGCAGCCGCGGCCGGCGCCGACCTCGTCGTCTTCCCCGAAGCCACAATGTGTTCCTTCGTCCGACCGCGTGCCGACGCCGCCGAGCCGCTCGACGGGCCCTGGGCGAATGCGGTCCGCGAGGCAGCGACGGCCGCGAACCTGACGGTGGTCGTCGGCATGTTCACCACCACCGACACCGACCTGGTCGCCAACACCCTCCTGGTCACCGGCGCCACCGAGACCCACTACGACAAGCTTCACCTGTTCGACGCCCTCGGCTACGCCGAGTCCCGCCAGATCCGCGCCGGCGACCACCCCATCCACTTCGAACTTGGCGGCCACCGCATCGGCTTGGCCACCTGCTACGACGTCCGCTTTCCCGCCCTTTTCACCCACCTCGCCAGGCAGGGGGCCGCGCTCATCCTCGTCCCCTCGTCGTGGGCGCCGGGGCCTCGCAAGTTGCACCAATGGCGCACGCTCGTCACGGCCCGCGCCATGGACGCCACCGCCTTCGTCGTCGCTGTCGACCAGGCTCTGTCCCCCGAATCCCCGGACGGGCGGACGCCCACCGGCGTTGGCCACTCGATGGTCGTCGATCCGTACGGAACTGTCCTCCTCGAACTCGGCGACGGCCCTGACCTGGCCGTCATCGACCTCGACCCGGCTGATGTCGAAGACGTCCGCCACCGGCTCCCCGTCCTCGCGCACGCCCGCAGCTTCAACTGAACCGAGGCGCTCATGCCACCCGAAGACCTGCCCGAGACACCCTCCCCGGAACCGACCGACGAACCCGCCGACGCGGCCCCGCCTGCGCCCAAGCACCGCCGCCGGTGGCCCTGGATCACCCTCGCCAGCGTTCTTGCCCTTCTGATCGCAGGCGCCATCACCGGCTACCTCGTCTACCAGGACGGCATGCGCGCACGCGACGCATTGCAGGTCGCGGCCAGCGCTCTGCCGCAGGTGGCCGAGCAGATCCGCAATGACCCTGAGCAGGCGGACGTCTCCATCGACGCAGTGCAGGAAGCAGCCCACGTCGCCGCCGCGGCCACGGCCGGCTCCCACTGGACGATCGCCGGCTGGCTGCCCTGGATCGGCGACAACACGCGAGCCATGCAGACGATCACCTCGGCAGTCGACCGCATCGCCACCGAGGTGTTGCCGCAACTGCCCGCCGTCGTGCACACCGTCACCCCCGATCGACTCGCCCCGAAGGACGGCAAACTCAACCTCGCCCCGCTGCTGGAGGTGCGCGACGGCGTCGTGGCTGCCGATCGCGTGGTCGGCCAAGCCTTCACCGACGTCTCGGCCATTCCCCGCGGAAACCTCATCGCCCAGCTGGCGGACGCGACCGATCGCCTCCAAGCCGAACTCGCCGAGGCCCGCGAACTGACCTCGGCCGCCTCCAGCGCCGTGCAACTGCTACCGGCGATGCTCGGCGCGGACGGTCCTCGCAACTGGTTGCTGCTCGCCCAGAACAACGCCGAGTTGCGCTCGACCGGCGGCATCCCCGGCGCCGCGATCCTGCTGCACGCGGACGCGGGCAAGCTGGGCATCGTCAAGCAACGCTCCTCGGGCGATTTCGGACCCTACAAGCAGCCGATTCTCCCACTCACTGACGACGAACTACGCCTGTTCGGAGTGCACCTCGGCCTCTTCCTTCAGGACGTGAACCTGACTCCCGACTTTCCTCGTACCGGCGAACTCGTCCGCGCAATGTGGGCAGAAGCGGACGGCGGCGACGTCCAGAACGTGCTGTCGCTCGACCCGGTGGCGCTGCAGACCATGCTCCGTGCGACCGGGCCGGTCGAGTTCACCGACCCGAACGGCGCGAAGATCACCCTCACCTCTGAGAACACAGCCAGCTTCCTGATGTCCGAGGTCTACGCCAAGTACGGTTCGCCAGAGGTGCAGGACGCGGTGTTCGCGTTAGCCGCGCGGGCGGTGCTGAAACAGCTGATGTCCGGGGACGCGGACGCCGGCGCCCTGCTCGGCGCCTTCACTGAGGTCGTCGACCGAGGGCGTCTGCTGGTCTGGTCGGCGAACCCCGCCGAGCAGGCCCTGCTGGAGGCTGCCGGGGTCTCGGGTGCGTTGCGCGGTTCGATCGCCGCGGACGAGGCCGTCGCGCCCGTGGTCGGGGTATTCCTCAACCTCACCACCGCTTCCAAGATGGGCTACTACCTCGACACGACCGCCGAGGTCTCGCCCGCGACCACCAACCCAGATGGCCGTCAGGAGTTCGACGTCCGCGTCCGCATCACCTCGACGCTCAAACCCGGCCAAGCCGAACATCTGCCCGCCCACGTCATCGAGGGCAACGCGCTGGACGGCACGAATCGCCTCAACCTGTTCGTCTACGCCCCAACCGAGGGCACGATCACGCCTGGCACGGACCAGCCGGCCGGCTTCGTGAGCCAGCACAACGGCCTGGGAGTGGCCGCCCAGACAGTGACGATCGCCCCGGCCAAGACCGAGGAACTCACCTTCCACATCGTCAGCGGTCCCGACCAGACCGCCGAGCCCCGACTCCGCATCACCCCAGGCGCCCGCAACACCTGACCCCCGAGGGCCCCTGACTGCAATTCGAGTCAGCAGTCTGACCTACAACCCGGATTCCCCAGTGACACCTGGGTGGCGAGGTGTAGTCTGATCTTGCGGCCAAGGTCGGGGGGATGTTGGCCACGCAATGCAGAGTTCTGCAGCTTGGGGGGAGCAAAATGAATCTGCGCACACTTGGAATCGCCATCGCCGCTTCGGCCGTGATCTTCGCGTTCCCTGCTGCTGCCTACGCCGAGAACGACGTGACTGAACCGCCGGTGGATTACACCCCGCGCGAACTCTGCGCCATCTCGGCCAACCCGTCCAGCCTTCAGGCCGGCGGGACGACACAAATCAGCCTGATCGATGCACCGAACGAGGATTCTGACCTCAGCGTCACCTCGGCGGACGCCACTATCCCGAACAGCGCCATCCAGATCGCCGGCAAACAGACCGCCGTGAAGAAGGCTGACGCTGACGGCAAAGTCTCCTTCACCGTGACTCTGACCGAGCCGGGCGACTACATCCTCGATGCTTCCATGGTCACCGGCCAGTTCTGCGGGCTCACCGTCAAGGTCTCACCCAAGGACAAGGAGACCGTCGTCGACGACGCAGAGGACGAGGACACCGCTCCGGCCAAGGCGAACGCCGCTGCGGCCGTTCTGGCCAACACCGGCGCGACCACCCTGCCCTACGTAGCAGCCGCCGCGGCGCTCGTCGGAGCCGGCGCAGTCGCTGTCGCAGCTTCGAGGCGTCGCAGGAACAACAGCTGAATCAGTTCACGACCAGGGCGGCGACAGTGCTCGCCGCCTTAGTCGCGCTCGCAGGGTGCGCCTCCGGGCCGGCAGCCTCGCCGAGTGGCTCGACGATCCACGTGGCCGCCAGAAGCGCGTCCGCGGTCCTCGAGCCGTCGGCCTATGCGGACGCCATCCTCACCGAGACCAACCGGGTACGAGCCGAACGTGATCTGGCCGACCTCACACCTTCGGCCTGCGCGGCTGAACAGGCCATCGGACGCGCCGAGGCACTCGTCGGTGATCCCCTTGAGCACGCGTCACTCAAACCCGTGATCAGCGCCTGCGCGCCCCCGTCCGGTCTGGCCGCCGAGAACCTCAGCCGCGCTGCCGCAACGCCCGCGGAGGTCGTCAACGCCTGGCTCGGCTCCGCCGGGCACGCGAACAACCTGCTCAGCCCTCAACTCACCGAGCTCGGGGTGGGCTGCGTGCTTGACGACAGCAACGGCCGGCAGATGCTGTGCTCGCAAGTGTTCCTCGGCTGAACCGTCGCCGGCTCGCCACTTCGGCTCGCGGGCGGGTAGTCTTGCCCGTGGTTCCCCGCGCGGCGGTACCTCGCCCAACTCCCCCAGGGTCGGAAGACAGCAAGGGTAAGTGAGCTCTTCCGGGTGCGCGGGGGCCGCTTCATTTTCCTGGGCAGCTTGGTCTTCCGGGCCCGCTGCAATTCCGGCCGGCAGAGTTCTGTCACTGGCACCCCGTAAGGTTCAACCCGTGGACGAGCGCGACGATGACCTCTTCGAAGAGGAGCCGCTGGATCTCTTCGAGCAGGACGGTCCCGACCTGTTCGGCGGTCCAGACGAATCTGCGGTCGACGAACCCCTGGAATCCGGGTCCGCCGAACCCCCGGTCGAAGACCCGCCGCTCGACGCCGTCGATGCCCAGGCGGTCGAGGTTGGCCCGCACCGCCGTTCGGAGGAAGAGGTCACCGCTTCCCTGATGGAGGTCGTGGACGCGTTGCGCCAGCCCAGCGGGACGGTGTCGCGTCCGGAGACCCCGCTCGCGCTCTACCGGCGCTACCGTCCCGACACCTTCGGCGACGTCATCGGCCAGGAGCACGTCACCGAACCCCTGCAACGGGCGCTGGTGAACAACCGCGTGAACCACGCCTACCTGTTCTCCGGTCCGCGCGGTTGCGGCAAGACCACCAGCGCACGCATCCTCGCCCGGGCGCTCAACTGTGAGTCCGGTCCGACGCCGGTGCCCTGTGGCAAGTGCCGCTCCTGTCGCGACCTCGCCCGCGGGGGCTCGGGCAGCATCGACGTGATCGAGATCGACGCCGCGTCCCACGGCGGGGTGGACGAGGCGCGCGACCTGCGCGAACGGGCCTTCTTCGCACCGGTGCACAGCCGCTACAAGATCTACATCATCGACGAGGCCCACATGGTCACCAACGCAGGCTTCAACGCCCTGCTGAAGGTGGTCGAGGAGCCGCCGCCCCACGTGAAGTTCATTTTCGCCACCACCGAGCCCGAGAAGGTCATCGGCACCATCCGTTCGCGGACGCACCACTACCCCTTCCGGTTGGTGCCACCGAAGACCCTTTCGGCCTACCTGGCGACTCTTTGCGAAGCCGAAGGCATCGCAGTGGAGTCGGCGGTGCTGCCGCTGGTCGTGAGGGCCGGAGCGGGGTCGGTGCGTGACTCGCTGTCGGTACTCGACCAGTTGCTCGGCGGCGCCGGCGAGGCCGGCGTCAGCTACCGTCAGGCCACCGCACTGCTCGGCTACACCCCGGACGCGCTTCTGGACGAGATCGTGGACGCGTTCGCGGCCGGCGACTCCCGCGGTGTGTTCGCCGCCGTCGACAAGGTGATCGAGGTCGGGCAGGATCCACGCCGCTTCGCCGAAGACCTGCTGCGCCGGCTGCGCGACCTGATCATCGTCGCGGCCGTCCCCGAAGCCCTGAGCAGCGGCCTGGTGGACGTCTCCGGCGACCAGGCCGAGCGCCTGCTCGTGCAGGCGAACGCCATGGGCGCGGGCGAACTCACCCGCGCCGCCGAGGTCATCGCCGTCGGCCTCACCGAGATGCGCGGCACCACCGCCCCGCGCCTGCACCTCGAACTGATGTGCGCCCGCGTCCTGCTCCCTGGAGCCGACGCAGGCGGGCGCGGAGTCCACGCCCGCCTGGATCGCCTGGAGCGTCGCCTGAGCATGGGCGCCCCCGACCAACCGTCGGACACGGCGACACCTCGTGCCTCACGGCCAGATCCCCGACCGATCCCTGAGAAGGCCGCACAACGGCCCGCTCCCCAAACGGTCCCTGAGAAAGTTGCACAGCGAGCAACCCCACAAACGGTCCCTGAGGAGGTCGCTCTGCGACCGTCACGAAGGGCGGCCGACGCATCCGAGATCGCAGCCACCCCGATCGCCAAGCCGGCAACCGACACGTCCGAGGCGGCGGCCCTTCGTGACGTCTCGCTCGCAAGCTCACGAGCCTCCTCAGGGACCGATACTGGGGATACCCCCCAAACGGTCCCTGAGGAAGCCGGTCAGCGGCCCACCCCCCAAACGGCCCCTGAGGAGATCGCACAGCCAGCAACCCCCCAAACGGTCCCTGAGGAGGTCGCTCTGCGACCGTCACGAAGGGCGGCCGACACCACATCCCTGGTTGGGGACATCCCCGACGAGCCTGCAGAGACTCCTGCGCCTACCGTTGGCGACGAAGTCACCGAAACCGGCGGCATCGGCACCACGGACGTGCGCAGATTCTGGCCGCAGATCCTCGACAACGTGAAGAACCGGCGACGGTTCACCTGGATCCTGCTCAGCCAGAACGCGCAGGTGGTCGAGGTGCGCGAAGGCGTCCTCACCCTTGGGCTCAGCAACGGTGGGGTGCGCGAAGGCTTCGCCAGGGGCGGCAACGCGGACGTGCTGCGCGAGGCGATTCTCGAGGTGCTCGGCGCCGCGCTGCACATCAACCCGATCATCGACTCCACTGCGGACGGCCAGGTGGGGCAGCCAGCAGCAAACGTGCCGGCTCGCAGCCAGGCCCCGACGCCGGATGCGGCTCTGACCTCGCCGGCCAGTCCGCAGCGTTCGGCCGCAGCCGAAGCCGCGCGGGCGAATCTGCGTCCGACCCGCAAGGTCGAAGCGGCCACCGCCGAGCAGCCCGAACCGGAGCCCAGCCGCGACGACGAGGTGATCGACGAGACCAGCACTACCTCGTCCGAGGATCTCCTGATGAAGCACCTCGGCGCTGAACTACTGGCCGAGGAAGACAACTGACCCAACCTCCGGGTGCGACCAGCGTGGCCGCACCCTCTTTGACAAGGAGAAGCAATGTTCGACCCAAGTGGGTTCGACCTGGAGGGCCTGCTCTCCCAGGCCCAGGCAATGCAGGACCAGCTCGAGGCCGCCCAGGCAGAGCTGGCCAACCGCCTCGTCACCGGCTCGGCGGGCGGTGACCTCGTCGAGGCCACCCTCACCGGCACCGGCGAGCTGGTCGGACTGGTGATCAAGCCCGAAGCCTGCGACCCCGAGGACACCGAAACCCTCGCCGACCTGATCGTCGCAGCCGTCCGCGACGCCAACCACCAGGCCATGGCCCTGGCACAGGCGGCCATGCCGCCCATGCCCGAGCTCGGCCTGTAACCCATCAACTCCGGCTGGTCGAGTCAGACGCCGGCCAGGTCGAGTCCACGCCTCGCCAGGTCGAGTCAAGTCCGGCTGGTCGAGCCTGTCGAGACCACCGCAGAATAGGGAACCACTGTGTACGAAGGCCCGATCCAGGACCTGATCGACGAACTGGGCCGACTGCCCGGCGTCGGGCCGAAGGGTGCCCAGCGCATCGCGTTCCACATCCTGCAGACCGACAAGGCCGATGTCGAACGGCTGGCGCACACTCTGCGCGAGGTCACCGAAAAGGTTCGTTTCTGCGAGATCTGCTTCAACATCTCGCAGGAGGAGCGTTGCCGGGTTTGCCGTGATCCGCGTCGTGATCGAACGTCGATCTGCGTGGTCGAAGAGTCCAAGGACGTGATGGCGATCGAGCGGACGCACGAGTTCCGCGGTCTCTACCACGTGCTCGGGGGTGCGATCAGCCCGATCGACAACGTCGGTCCGGCCGACCTGCATATCCGCGAACTGCTCACCCGGCTACAGGACGACACGGTCACCGAGGTGATCCTGGCCACCGACCCGAACCTCGAGGGTGAAGCGACGGCCACCTTCATCGCGCGCCTCCTCAACGGCACCGGCGTGACGGTCTCCCGGCTCGCCAGCGGACTACCGGTGGGCGGAGACCTGGAGTACGCCGATGAGGTGACGCTCGGCCGGGCCTTCTCCGGACGCCGCCGGCTCAACCAGGAGAGCCCAGCGCAGTGAGTCCTCGACACTCGTTCGTTCGGCTGATCGCCAGTGACTTGGACGGCACCTTTCTCCGGGACGACAAGACCATCAGCGGACGGACCATCGGCGCGGTCCAGGCGGCCAAGGCAGCGGGCATCGCGGTGATCGCGGCCACCGGACGGCAGGCGCAGCAGCTTCCCGACGAGATCGCCGACAGCGGCGTCCGCCACGTGGTCGCCAGCAACGGCGCGATCGGCTTCGACCTGTTCGAAGACCGGGTGCTTTTCCAGGATCTGCTCGCCCCGGCTGCGGCGACCGCCATCGTGACGTACCTCAGGGCCCGGCTGCCGGACGTCCGCTTCTCGGCAGTGCGTGATTTCGGCGCCCGGCATGCGGCCGAACCGGGCTATCTCGACCTGCTCGCCGAGGTGGAACGCGTCCATCGTTGGTGGCGCATCGACACCGAACCGCTGGCCGACGTACTCAGCGAACCAACGCTCAAACTGACCGTCCGGCACCCCACGTTGAACGCCGACGAACTACTCGTCGTGCTCGCCGAGTCGGGGTTGGACGGGTTCCACGCCACCACCTCGGGAGCGCCGTTCCTGGAGATTGCCGGCGCGGGCGTCACCAAGGCCAGCGGCGTCGCGCAGCTATGCCGAATGCTCGATGTGGACGCCAGCGAGGTGCTTGCCGCCGGCGATGCCAAGAACGACATCGAACTTCTCACATGGGCCGGCGTGGGCGTGGCCATGGGAAACGCCGTGCCTGAAGCACAGGCGGTCGCCGACTGGGTAACGGCGAGCAACGCCGACGACGGACTCGCCCTGGCGATCGAGACCGTCCTAATCGCGCGGACAAGGACGGAGCCGGCCCTCCGAACGACCCCTGAGCCTGACGAAGGGATCCCTGAGCCTGACGAAGGGATCCCTGAGCCTCACGGAACGACCCCTGAGCCTCACGGAACGACCCCTGAGCCTCACGGAACGACCCCTGAGCCTCACGGAACGACCCCTGAGCCTGACGAAGGGCCACTGGGCCGACCAACCGAACACTGAACATGACGAAGCCACCAGCGTGACCGAGCGATCCCTGACCCCAGCGGACCGATCCCTGACCCCAATGGACCGAACCCTGACCCCAGCGGACCGATCCCTGACCCCCATGGACCGATCCCTGAGCTTGACGAAGGGTCTCCCCACGACCGGCGACCCGATCCTGACCGCCTGGGCCGCTGCCTGCGCGGAGCACGCGCTGTTGCAGTTCAGTGGTCTGGCAGACACGGCGGCCGGTGCCGCGTCCGCAGCCATCGCCGCCGCTCGCACGTGGTCCGACGGCACCGGGGCAGCGGACGCGAGCCGCGACGCGGCCTACGCCGCCCACCTCTCCGCCCGCGATCTGCAGGACGACGGCTATCACGCGGCAGCGATCTGCGTCCGCGGTGCCGGAAACGCGGCCGCGAGCGTGGATGACCAGAATCTCGCCATCAAGGCCGCCGACTACGCCGTCGAAGCCCTCACCCTGAACAGCGCTCCCTGCGAAGAGCAGTACAACGCCGGCTCTGAGCGCCGCTGGCAGTGGACGCAACTACCCGAGCGTCATCGCCGGTTGGTGTTCGCCACCGAGCCGGTGGTTGCGGCTGCGTCCTGCACCGTCGACCCGAGCGCAGACCGGAACTGACTGCCCTGAACGGAGGTTTAAAACTCGCCGGTTCGAGGGAAACGGGGGTGTTTTCATAGGCCCACCACAGGAACCCGAGCAACTATGGAACGCAGACCGGCGCCGACGGGGCGCCGTTGAACCATGAAGGAGGTTCAAATGCGTCCCTACCCCGGACACGGCATGGGCTCGATGATCGCGGGCATCTTCGGCTTCCTCGGCACGCTGACGCTGCTGGGCCTGCTCGCCCTTCTCATCCTGTTCCTGATCAAGCGCGCCAAGGGCCGTGGAGGCCCTGGCGGGCCGAAGGGCTTCGCCGGCCACCACCACCGTCCGCCGATGCCGCCCGCACTGCAGATCCTGGACGAGCGCTTGGCCAACGGCGAGATCGAGATCGACGACTACGTCGCTCGCCGTGCGGCGATGCTCGGCACCCAGCCCAACGAGAACGAGTGGACGCCACCGCCCACTCCCCAACCGCCGACGCCACCCGAGGGCGAAGACCCCCACATCTGAGCCGAGTTGTCAGAATCTCACGGCGCTATGGCGCCGTGAGATTCTGACAACTCGGGGTTGCGGGGGCGGTGCGGCTAGACTGGGCGAGTCCGCACGGCATTGATGGGGCCATCACCCCGGAGTTGCCGGAAGAACAGAGAACCGCGATGACGACTTGCGCAGCTCGTCCAAGCGGATCTCCTACTAGAACCGGCCGCGGCGAACCTTGAGTGGGGCCTACTCGGCCCAAGAAGGGTGGTACCGCGGGCCCGCCGCAAGGCGCTCTCGTCCCTTCGTCCGAGCACGCAGACGAAGGACCGACCCGATGACTCAAGACGCCACCCAACCGCTGTATCGCCCAGTGCCGGCGATGCTCGACCTGCCGGCGATGGAACGAGAGATCCTCGACCTCTGGGCGAAGCAGGACACGTTCAACGCCAGCCTGAAGCGCACCGAGAGCGGCCGTCCCTGGACCTTCTTCGAGGGCCCGCCGACCGCCAACGGCATGCCGGGCACGCACCACATCGAGGCCCGCGTCTTCAAGGACGTCTTTCCGCGCTTCAAGACCATGCAGGGTTACCACGTCGAGCGCAAGGCCGGCTGGGACTGCCATGGCCTCCCCGTCGAACTGGCGGTCGAGAAGGAACTCGGCTTCAACGGCAAGCCCGACATCGAGGCCTTCGGCGTGGAGGCGTTCAACGCGAAATGCCGCGAGTCGGTCTCGCGGCACGTGGACGCGTTCGCCGAACTCACCACCCGCATGGGCTACTGGGTGAACCTCGACGAGGCCTACTGGACGATGGACTCGGCTTACGTCGAATCCGTCTGGTGGGCGCTGAAGCAGATCCACTCGAAGGGACTGCTGGTCGAGGACTACCGCGTCGCCCCGTACTGCCCTCGCTGCGGCACCACGCTGAGCGACCACGAGCTCGCCCAGGGCTACGAGGACGTCACCGATCCGAGCGTCTACGTCCGCTTCCCGCTGCTGTCGGGGCCGCTGGCTCAGAAGGCGTCCCTGCTGGTCTGGACGACCACACCGTGGACGCTCGTCAGCAATACCGCGGTCGCGGTGCATCCCGATGTCACCTACGTGGTGGCTACCCGAGTTCCCGCCACGCCGACTGAGCCTGACGAAGCCCTGCTGATCGCCGAGCCGCTGGCTGAGAAGGTGCTCGGCGAGGGCTGGCAGCTCGGCCAGACCTTCACCGGACGCGAACTCGAGCTGTGGAAGTACGAGCGTCCCTTCGACCTGGTTGAGTTCCCGGACGTGGTCGGCGGTACCCACTACGTCGTGCTCGCCGACTATGTGACCACCGAGGACGGCACCGGACTCGTCCACCAGGCGCCCGCTTTCGGCGAGGACGACATGGCTGTCTGCCGCAGCTACGGCCTGCCGATGGTGAACCCGATCCGTCCCGACGGCACCTTCGACGAGCATCTCGACCTGGTCGGGGGCAAATTCTTCAAGTCGGCCGACAAGCTCCTGGTCGAAGACCTGACCAAGCGCGGACTGATGTTCAGGGTGCTGGACTACGAACACTCCTACCCGCATTGCTGGCGCTGCCACACGACGCTGCTCTACTACGCGCAGCCGTCCTGGTACATCCGCACCACCCAGATCAAGGACGCCCTGCTGCGCGAGAACGCCGGCACCAACTGGTACCCCGAGCACATCAAATGGGGCCGCTACGGCGACTGGCTGAACAACAACATCGACTGGGCACTATCGCGGTCTCGCTATTGGGGCACGCCGCTGCCGATCTGGCGCTGCCCGGCCGGTCACCAGACGTGCATCGGTTCGCGCGCGGAGCTGTCCGAACTGACCGGACGCGACCTCGCCGGGCTCGACCCGCACCGTCCGTTCGTCGATGACATCACTTTCGCCTGCCCGAACTGTGCGCAGGTTGCGCACCGCGTGCCCGAGGTGATCGATGCCTGGTTCGACTCCGGCTCGATGCCGTTCGGCCAGTGGGGCTACCCCTATGCCGAAGGCTCGAAAGAGGCCTTCGCCAAGGCCTACCCGGCCGACTACATCTGTGAGGCGATCGACCAGACCCGGGGGTGGTTCTACTCGCTGATGGCCGTCGGCACGCTGGTCTTCGACCAGTCCTCGTACAAGAACGTGCTCTGCCTGGGCCACATCCTGGCCGAGGACGGCCGCAAGATGAGCAAGCATCTGGGCAACATCCTCGAACCGATCCCGCTGATGGACACCCACGGAGCGGACGCCGTCCGCTGGTTCATGGCCGCCGGCGGCTCCCCCTGGGCGTCTCGCCGAGTCGGCTACGGGACGATCCAGGAGACGGTCCGCAAGGTGTTGATGACCTACTCGAACACCGTCGCATTCCAGAGCCTGTATGCCCGGGCCAACGACTGGTCCCCGGCCTCAACGGTCCCTGAGGAGACCGGTGAGGAACGAGCCGGCCGCCACGTTGGGCTGTCCGCGCACACCGACCCGACCCTTCGTGACGCTTCGCTCGTAGGCTCACGAAGCTCCTCAGGGACCGTTATCTCAGAGCACGTGCTCGACCGCTGGCTGGTCTCGGCGCGCAACACGCTGGTCAAGCAGGTGACCGAGGCACTGGAGGACTTCGACACCCAGCGGGCCGGCAGCTTGCTGGCGACCTTCGTCGACGACCTGTCCAACTGGTACGTGCGGCGCTCGCGCCGGCGCTTCTGGGACGGCCAACCGGGCGCGCTGCAAACCCTGCACGACACGCTCAACGTGGTCACCCGACTGATGGCCCCGATGGTGCCGTTCATCACCGAGCGGGTGTGGCAGGACCTCTTCGTCGCCACGGACGCGTCCGCGCCGGCGTCGGTGCATCTCGCGACCTGGCCCGAAGTGGACGCAGCCGCGATCAACCCGAGGCTCGACGAGGCGATGGGTGTCACCCGTCGGATCGTCGAACTCGGCCGCTCGGCCCGCGCCGAGGCGAAGGTGAAGACCCGCCAGCCGCTGAGTCGCGCACTCATCCCGTCCGGTGCGTTCGGGCTCCTGGACGCCGAACTGCGCGCCGAGGTCATGGCCGAGCTGAACGTCGAACGGGTGGAGTCGTTCGCGTCCGCAGGCGATCTGGTCGACTACTCGGCCAAGGGCAACTTCCGCAACCTGGGCAAGCGTTTCGGCAAGCAGACCCCGCTGGTGGCGTCGGCGATCGCGTCCGCGGACGCGTCCGTGCTCTCGGCCGACCTGGCCACCCACGGACGCGCGGAGGTGCTGGTCGCCGACCTGGGTGCCGTAGAGGTGACCCCCGAAGAGGTGATCGTCTCGGAGCGTCCACGCGAGGGCTGGTCGGTGGTCAACGAGCAGGGTGAAACCGTTGCCCTCGATCTCGAACTCACCCCCGAACTGCTGCGCGCAGGGTTGGCGCGCGAGGTCATCCGTGGGGTGCAGGAGGCGCGAAAGGCCTCCGGCTTCGAGGTCTCGGATCGCATCCGGCTCACCTGGCACGCCACCGATCAGGCGACCGCGGACGCCGTGCGCACCCACGCCGCACTGATCGGGACGGAGGTGCTCGCCACCGAGGTCGTCGAGCTCACCGCGGGCGAACCGGCCCAAGCCGGTTGGTTCGCCGACGACGAGCTCGGGCTGGGCTTCGCTGTCGCCAGGATCGAGCAATCCTGATGGCCGAACCCGGGCGACCCACCGCCGTCGTGCTGCTGCACGCCGCGGGACTCACTCCGCAGATGTGGCAAGCACAGGTGGAGGCAATCGCCCTTGGACAGGCCCAGGAACCAGAGACTCAGGTGATGGCTCCTTGGCTGGCCGGGTTGCGTCCGGGTCGGCCGGCCGAGCTCTCGCTGACCGGGGCAGCCGCGCAGCTGGTTGGATCGCTCGACGCCTACGGCATCGAGAACGCGATCCTGGTGGGGCACCAACTGGGTGCGATGGTCGCGCTCCAGGTCGCCGCGACCGAACCAGAGCGGGTGGCCGGATTGGTGCTTTCCGGCGCCATGGCCGCACCGGGACGCGTGGCCCTGGCCCTGCAGAAGGGCGTGATCCGCATGCTGCCGAATCGGGCATTGGCCGACAGCGGCGCGACCAAGTCAGACCTGATCAAGGCACTGGACGTGATCGCATCCGCCGACTACGGACGCCTGGAGAAGGTGGCAACCCGGACGCTGGTGATCGCGGGCAGTGCCGACCCGCTGATCGCTTCGGCCAAGCAGCTCGCGGCACGCCTACCGAACGCCGAGTTCGCCGAGGTGGCCGGGGCCGGAGCGCACCCCAATCTCGAGGCACCCCAGAAGTACAACGAACTACTCATTGCGTTCCTCGGTTGACTCCCGGCCAGTCCGCGCCCTGATCTGGTCGGGCTGGCGTCCACTCGGCTGGCGAACTCGTTGTGCATCACCTTCAGCGTCGAACTCGTGGCTCTCGTAAACCGCACTCCGAAACCTGGCCGAATAGTCAGTCGCGCGTCACGATGTGCGCACCACAAGCGTGAATGCTTTTAGCGTTCAATCCGTACGGAATTCCGTTCCTCTTTCCCCAGAATCGTTGACAGGCACTCAGCAATTCCCGTACGTTCCTCCAATCCTGGCCGGGGGCTTACCGGCGAAGGTGGCACAGGCCACTCGGGATCGATCATCTGCCAGATGTCCGGGCACTGGCTGCCCGGCCGGACCGAAGTGTTTTCGCAGACCCACAACCCAAACAGCAAGGGGCCTACGTGACTGATCGCCATACCCCAGCGGGTATCCCAACTCCAGCAGGACTACCTGAAGCCAACCTGCCCGCGCAGCATTGGCCGCTTCCCGAGATCACCACCTTCGAGGACCATCCCCATCCGACCGCCTCCATGTACCAGAAGGTGCAGGCGTCCGAGAAGTTCCAGCGGCTCCGCACGGCATTCCGGGGCTTCGCGTTCCCGACCGTGGCTGCCGTGGTCGTCTGGTACCTGCTCTACGTGATCCTCTCGGTCGTGGCAGAACCAGGAAAGCCGTCCATCATGGGCACCAAGGTGCTGGGCAACATCACCATGGGCATGCTGATCGGCCTGCTGCAGTTCCCGACCACCTGGATCGCCACGTGGTACTACACCCGGCGGATGGCCACCAAGATCGACCCGATGGCCACCGAACTCCGTGAGCAGATCGAAGGGGAGGTGGCGGCATGAATACCGGTAACCCGCTGATCAACATGGCCATCTTCGGGGGCTTCGTCCTGATCACCCTGCTGGTCGTGATCCGAGTCACCCGCGAGACCGAGAAGAAGGCCGGCTCGTTCTACACCGGCGGCGCCGCCTTCTCAGGTCGGCAGAACGGCCTCGCCATCACCGGTGACTACCTCTCGGCAGCCACCTTCCTCGGCGTCCCCGGCGCCATCGCCATCTACGGCTACGACGGCCTGCTGTACTCGGTCGGCTTCTTCGTCGCCCTGCTGCTGGCGCTCTACCTGGTGGCCGAGCCGCTGCGCAACACCGGTCAGTACACCATGGCCGACGTGCTCAGCTTCCGGATGAACCAGCGCCCGGTGCGCACCGCGGCAGCGCTCTCCACGCTGACCATCTCGTTCGTCTACCTGTTGGCCCAGATGGCTGGCGCCGGCGGCCTCGTGGCCCTGTTGCTCGGCGTCACCGACCCGCTGGGGCAGTCGGCCGTGATCGCCATCGTCGGCGTCGTGATGATCGTGTACGTGCTGATCGGCGGCATGAAGGGCACCACCTGGGTGCAGATGATCAAAGCCACCCTGTTGTTCGCGGGCGGCGCGATCATGGCGATCTGGGTGATGGCGAAGAACAGCTTCAACCTGTCCACCCTGCTCGGGAATGCGGCCGCGGTGCATCCCAAGGGCGACGCGGTACTGCAACCGATGCTGCAGTACGGGGCCAGCCCGATCACCAAGTTGAGCTTCGTCTCGCTGGCGATCGCACTGATCCTGGGCCCATCCGGCCTGCCGCACGTGCTGATGCGCTTCTACACGGTCCCGACCGCCAAGGAGGCCCGACGCTCGGCCGTTTACGCGATCGTGCTCGTGGGCATCTTCTTCCTGTTCACGCTCGTCCTCGGTTATGGCGCCCTGCAGTTGGTCGGCTACGAGACCATCCTGGCCGCTCCCGGCAAGGCGAACTCAGCTGCTCCATTGCTGGCGCTGCACCTGGGCGGCGAGGTGTTCATGGGACTGATCTCCGGGGTGGCGTTCGCCACGATTCTCGCCGTGGTCGCCGGCCTGACGATCACCGCGTCGGCCTCCTTCGCGCACGACTTCTACAACGCCGTGCTGAAGAAGGGCAAGTCCGATCCGGTGCAGGAGGTGAAGGTCGCTCGGATCACCGCTGTCGTGATCGGCGTGCTGGCGATCATCGGCGGCATCGCCGCCAACGGCCAGAACATCGCCTTCCTGGTGTCGCTGGCCTTCGCGGTGGCCGCCTGTGCGAACCTGCCATCGATCCTGATGACCCTGTACTGGAAGAAGTTCACCACCCGTGGTTCGGTGTGGTCGATCTACACCGGTCTGATCAGCTCGCTGCTGCTGATCGTGTTCAGTCCGGCCATCTCCAGCCCCACCTGGACCAACCCGGTGGCCTGGTTCCCGCTCACCAGCCCGACCATCGTGGCGCTGCCGCTGGCGATCATCGCCGGCATCGTCGGCACGATGACTTCGAAGGAGGTGGCGAGCCCCGAACTCCAGGCCGAGATGGAAGTTCGCTCCCTGACCGGTGCCGGTGCCGCGGAGGCCGTCGCCCACTGAGCCGGGTTGCCCGTCCAACCGCCGAGGGCCACCCTTCGCGTCCGATGCCTGTACCCAAGTGCAGGCGAAGGACGCGGACGGTGGCCCTCGGTGTTCGCTGGGTGAGCCGAGGGCTAGGGTGAGCGGGTGCCGGACGCCATCGAACCCAAGCTGGATTCGCGAGGGCTGCTCCTCGCCTTCCTGGCGTACCTGCTCTGGGGCGCGTTCCCGCTGTACTTCCAGTTGCTCAGCGCCGCCGACCCGGTCGAGATCATCGGGCACCGCCTGGTCTGGACCTTCCTGTTCTGCCTTGCCGGTGTACTGATCTGGCGTGAGTGGACGCATCTGCGCCAGGTCCTCGCCGACCGCAAGCTGTTCTGGGGACTCAGCCTGGCCGGCGTCCTGGTCAGCGCAAACTGGCTCATCTACGTGTGGGGCGTGCTGAACAACCACATCGTCGATGCAGCCCTGGGCTACTTCATCAACCCGCTGTTCACTGTGTCGCTCGCTGTGTTCGTGCTGGGCGAGAAGCTCCGCAAGGCGCAGCAGGTTGCCGTAGGCATCGGCCTGCTCGCGGTGGTCGTGATCGCCGTCGGGTACGGACAGGTTCCCTGGGTGGCACTCTCGCTCGCCATCTCCTTCGGGCTGTACGGCCTGGTGAAGAAGCAGGTGGGCGGACGTGTCTCGCCGCTGGTCGGACTGACCGTGGAGACGGCCATGCTCGCGCCCATCGCACTGGCCTACCTCGTGTGGCTGCAGGCTAGCGGCGGCAGCGCCTACCTTGCCCACGGTCCCGGCCTGACGATCGCCCTCACCCTCGCCGGGGCGATCACCGCCATCCCGCTACTCATGTTCGCCGCCGCGTCGAGCCGCATCCCGCTGAGCATGATGGGCCTGATCCAGTACCTCACCCCGGTGATCCAGTTCTCCTTCGGCGTCTGGGTGAACCACGAGGTCATGCCGCTGCCGCGCTGGATCGGATTCGGTCTGGTCTGGGTGGCCCTCATCGTGCTCACCGTCGACGGCCTGCGCAGGGCGCAGCGGCCGGACCTCGTCGAGCCCGAGGTGATGAACTAGCCGACGACTGGCTCTCGCGCAGTCAGGCATGATTTCCGGCTGGTCCAGCACCCCTCCATCCGGCTGGTCAAGCACCCCTCCATCCGGCTGGTCGAGCCTGTCGAGACCCCCGAGCCGATCTCGACACGCTCGATCAGCCGATGGACGAAACCCATCGCCGCCCCGGCAGTCCCACGCCGAACGGAGCGGACAGCTCAGGCGTCAGGCCTGCGAGCCCTCCTGCGGCGTCGAGATGTTGAACATCCACTCGATGCCGAACTTGTCCATCACATCGCCATACATGTCGCCCCAGACCTGCTTCTCCAAGGGCATACCGGGTCGTCCGTCTTCGGCGAGCCGGTGGTACCAACCGAGCATGGCGTCCGCTTCGTCCCCCATGAAAGCCACGTAGACCCGGGTGCCGCCCCAGGTCTGCTCGGCACCGGGCATCGCGTCCGAGGCCATGATCGTGAAGCCGGGGTGCTTCAACTCGGCGTGCATGGTGCCGTCGGCCGGCATTGCGTCCATGCCGTAATCGCCGAACGAGCTGATGCTCAGTTCACCGCCGAATACCGACTGGTAGTAGGTCATCGCCTCCCGGGAATTGCCGGGGAAGTTCAGGTAGGGCACTGCAGAGATCATCGGACGCCTCTCGCCGGTCGGTTCATCACTGCAAACCGTGCCCTTTGGACAGCGTCCGGGCAACCGGACCAGCTGCGAGGAATTGCTCAGCGGAGCTCCGGCGGACGCTCCCCCAGCGCGCGGGCGATCCGGCGCCGCTTCAGCTCCTTGGCCACCTGGCCCAGCACAATGCTCGAAATGATCGCCACCAGGACGTTCATCATGAACGCGCCAACACCGAGAACGCCGAGCAGGATCGCGACCGGCCAGATCACCCCGATCACCACGTTGAGCATCGACTCCGCCACGCCTGGGGCGGACGCGGGCACGGCCGGCTCGCCGGGCACCACCACGCTTCCGCTGACCACGGGTGCGTCTGCGGGATCGCTCCCCGGGGCGAACGGCGGCTGGTGCCAACGGCCCTGCGGTTCCTCGGTCGGCGTCTGGCTCACCCTGCCATCGTACGTTCGTTCGGGCGCACGCAGAGAAGCGGGGCGTTCCATCACCGCGCGCGAGGCTGGGCAGCGCGCTCCCGCTCTGGCAAAGTAGGGGCGGCTCCGAGCAGCCTGGAGCGCTTCGGCCGAAACAGGGAGACGAGAAGTTGCGGGTGGTACAGAAGTTCGGCGGCTCCTCGGTCGCCGACGCCGAGAGCATCAAGCGGGTGGCCCGGCGGATCGTGGCGACCCAGGCTGCGGGCAACGAGGTTGTGGTCGTGATCTCTGCGATGGGCGACACCACCGACGACCTGATGGATCTCGCCCAGCAGGTGTCCCCGAACCCGCGTCCGCGTGAACTCGACATGCTGCTCACCGCCGGCGAGCGGATGAGCGCGGCCCTGTTGGCGATGGCGATCAACGATCTCGGGGCGGACGCACGTTCGTTCACCGGTTCGCAGGCGGGCGTGATCACCACCGGCACCCACGGGGACGCCCGGATCATCGACATCACCCCCGGACGCATCGTCTCGGCGCTCGAAGAGGGCGATGTCGTGATCGTGGCCGGGTTCCAGGGCGTCTCACAGACCACCAAGGACGTGACCACGCTCGGACGCGGCGCGTCCGACACCACCGCGGTCGCCCTGGCCGCCGCCCTGGATGCGGCGTACTGCGAGATCTACTCCGACGTGGACGGCATCTTCACCGCCGACCCGCGGATCGTCCCGGGCGCCCGCCAGATCCCCCAGATCGGCTACGAGGACATGCTCGAGATGGCCGCCAACGGGGCCAAGATCCTGCACCTGCGCTGCGTGGAGTACGCGCGCCGCGAGCACGTCCCGGTGCACGTCCGCTCGTCCTTCTCGGACAAGCCGGGCACCTGGGTGAAAGATATCGACTACGAGGAGTCCGGCATGGAGCAGCCGCTGATCGAAGGCATCGCACACGACCGCAGCGAGGCGAAGATCACCATCGTCGGGGTACCCGACCGGGTCGGCGAGGCCGCCGAGATCTTCACGGTGGTAGCCGAGGCCGACGTGAACATCGACATGATCGTGCAGAACGTCTCCCGCGCTTCTGAGCAGGCCACCGACATCTCCTTCACCCTCGCGCAGCAGGACGGCGCCAGGGCCATCGCCGCGCTCCGCGCAGTGCAGGAGACCATCGGCTTCGTGGACGTGCTCTACAACGACCAGGTCGGCAAGGTCTCCGTCGTCGGCGTCGGCATGCGCTCGCACCCGGGCGTCACCGCGCGCTTCTTCCGCGCGCTGGCTGCCGCGGACGTGAACATCGGCATGATCTCCACCTCCGAGATCCGCATCTCGGTGGTGGTCGGGATCGACGACGTCGACCGTGCCGTCCGCGCCGGCCACACCGCCTTCGGCCTCGACTCCGAAGAGCAGGCTGTCGTCTACGGCGGCACCGGCCGCTGACGACTGCCCCCCCCCCCGGCCTCGAGGCAGCGTGAACGAAAAGGGGACGGTTCCGTTTTCGTTCAAGTTATCCACAGGTCGACCCGAATTCAGTCGCCTGCTGTGGAGAAGCTGAACGGAAAAGGAACCGTCCCCTTTTCGTTCAGGAGTGGGGCTTGAGTAGCGGGAACAGGATCGTTTCGCGGATTCCGGCGCCGGTGAACAGCATCATCAGGCGGTCCATGCCCAGGCCCATGCCGCCCATCGGGGGGGCGCCGAACTCCAGGGCGGCGAGGAAGTCCTCGTCCAGCTGCATGGCTTCGAGGTCGCCGGCGGCCGCCTTCAGCGACTGAGCCACCAAGCGTTCGCGCTGGATCACCGGGTCGATCAATTCCGAGAAGCCCGTCCCGCGCTCGACGCCGCCGATGATCAGGTCCCAGGCCTCGATCAGGTCGGGGTCGCTGCGATGCTGCCGGGCCAGCGGCTGGGCGATCGGCGGATAGTCGCAGACGAAAGTGGGCTGCAGCAGGGCAGGCTCGACGATCTCGCCGAACAGTTCCATCACGAGCTTCTGCGCGGGCCAGGACGGGTCGTGCTCGACGCCGTGCGCCGCAGCGATCCCGAGCAGCACGGACGCGTCCGTCGTCGGCGTGATCTCCACGCCAACTGCCTGTGACAAGGTCGGATACACCGGCTTCCAGGCCCACTCACCATCCAGATCGATCTCTCCGGACGGGGTGCCGATCACCCGTGTGCCCAGGGCCGCGTCCGCCGCGTTCACGATCAACCGCTGGGTCATCGCGGCGATCGACTTCTGGTCACCCCACGCCTGGTAGGCCTCCAGCATCGTGAACTCCGCCGAATGCGAGGAGTCGATGCCCTCGTTGCGGAAGATGCGTCCGATCTCGTACACCCGATCGGCGCCGCCGACCATCGCGCGCTTCAGGAACAGCTCCAGCGCGATCCGCAGGGTCATGTCGATGTCGAAGGCGTTCAGGTGCGTCCCGAACGGACGCGCGGTCGCGCCGCCGTGCACCAGTTGCAGCACCGGGGTCTCGATTTCGAGATAGCCATCGCCGTGCAGGGTCTCGCGGATGCTCCGCGTCACCAGCGCGCGAGTGCGCACCATGTCGCGCGCCTCGGGCCGGGCGACCAGATCGGCATAGCGCTGCCGCACCCGGGTCTCCTCGCCGAGTTCCTTGTGCAGGGTCGGCAGCGGACGCAGGGCCTTGCTCGCCAGCACCCAATCGCTCGCCAGCACCGACAATTCGCCCCGCTTGGACGAGATCACCCGTCCGGTCACCGAGACGAAATCGCCCAGATCGACGTCCGCCTTCCACGCGTCCAGCTGTTCCTGGCCGACCTCGGCCAGCGAGAGCATCACCTGCAGCCGCGCGCCCGAGTCGGACTGCGTGAAGCCGTCCTGCAGCGTGGCGAAGCAGAGCTTGCCGGTATTGCGGATGAAGACGACGCGGCCGCTCACGCTGACCACCTCGGCGCTCTCCTCGCCTGCCTGAAGGTGGCCCCACTGTGCGTGCACGGCGGCGGCGGAATGCGTCCGCGGCACCTCGATCGGGTACGGCGCCACCCCTTCGGCGAGCAGCCGGGCGCGCTTGTCGTGGCGCACCTGCTCCTGCTCGGAGAGGGACGGGGTCGCAGCGGTCGGCTCAGTCACCGGGCTAGGTTACCGATTCTGACTGGACGCTTGCCGCGGCGCTCGCCCCCATCGCGCTTGACTGAGCGGGCACACCGTCCCTGGTGCATCCAATCACAGGTAGCGCGAACAGCGGCGAGCGTCAGGCAGTCACCGGCAGGTGGCGGTTCCACCAGCGCAGGATGTGCTCGAACCTCGCCAAGCGATGCAACGGGCCGCCCGTTCGGGACAGCTCGTGGTTCTCACCGGGGAAGACGAGCAGCTCGGCGTCCACACCGCCTTGCTTGAGTTCGGTGTAGTAGCGCAGGGCCACCGCCAGCGGGCAGCGCAGGTCGTTCTCGGAATGGATCACCAGCGTCGGGGTGCGCACCTGTCCAACCAGCAGTAGCGGCGACCGCGCGTCCGGATTGTCGCCGTGTGCGGCTGCGGGGAAGTACCAGCCGATGTCGGACGGGCCCGCGAACGACCTTCCGTCCAGGTAGGCCCGCTCGACGACGGCCGCGGCGAACCGGTGCTCGTGCGCGATCAGCCAGGCGGTGAGGTAGCCACCGTACGAACCGCCCATGATGCCGACGCGTCCAGCGTCCAGCCCGGGCACCGTAGCCAGGGCGTGATCGAGGAACGCGAGCACGTCAGAAGCGTCCAGGTTGCCGAAGTCGTGTTTGATCGCGGCTGCGTGCGCCTGCCCGTAGGACGCCGACCCGCGCGGGTTGCACATCACCACCGCGTAGCCGGCCCCGGCGAGCACTTGTGCCTCGTCGAAGAAGGTCGGCCCGTAGGCGCTGAACGGCCCGCCGTGGATCATCAACAGCACCGGATGCGGCCCTTCCTCGCTGGGCAGGACCACCCAGCCGTGCACCGGGTAGCCGTCGGGTGACGTCGCTTCGAGTTCGAGCGGCCGCAGCGGCGCCGACGCCTCGCGCGATTCGGCGGCGAAATCGGTCAGCCGTACGCCCGGACGCGCCAGGTCGATCAACTCACCCGGGCTGTCAGCCGAGGCCACCACGGCCACCAGACGACCCGCTGCGGCGCCAACCGCGAGCACCGAGGCTTCGTCAAGCTCGGCCATCGGTTCGGCAGGCACGGCCGACGTAGAAGTGTCGACACGAATCACTCGGCCCACACCCCGGACGAGGTTCACCGCCAGCACGCCGTCGCCGTCGACGACCAGTTCGCCGTCGATGTGGACGGACTCGGCCGGCGTGAGTCGCCGAGCAATCCCGCCGGAGCGCGGAACCGCGAACACCCCCGGATTCTGGCCGAAGAAGTCCAGCCCGGTATCACCGAGCTCACCGCCGACGAAGAACACCTCATCGCCCACCAGTACCGGCGAGCCGATCACCCCGACCGTGCTCGCCGCATCGGTCAGGCGCGCCGGCTCGGCACCGGGCGATTCGAATCGGTACAGGTCCTCTCGCAGGTCACGATCACGGGCGTCGTGCCTGGCCGAAACCGCGATGACCGCATCCCCGTCCCACACCGGAGCGCGGTGGTCGAAGTCGCCCGACGAGAGTCGGGTCGCGGCCGGCACCGCCTCGAACGCCTCGTCCGCGGCACGTCCCACCGGCACCACCGTCGGCTCGCCGAAGAGGTCAGGCACGCTCACGACGAAGACATGGGCGCGTTTGTCCGCGGTGTATCCGAGGCCGTTCTGCTGGAAATGTAGCGACGTGATGTGACGCGGATCCTCCTTGGCCGGGCCGACGTCGGGCAGCGTCCCGTGGCGGCCCTCCTCCGGCGCCGGCGCGATGAAGGCCAGCCGCTTCCCGTCCGCACTGAAGGCGAACTCCCGGACGCCGAGCTTGGCCGCGGTGATCACCATCGGTTCACCGCCCTCAGCGGGGACGATCGCCAGCTGCGGTGCAGCGTCCGGGCTGGACCGCAGGAATGCCAGCATGGACCCGTCCGGTGAGAACCTGGGCGAGGTGTCGAGGAAACCGCGGGTGATTCGTCGCGCCGGAGCGCCGTCCAGCGGCACGCGCCAGAGCTGGCCGACGTAGGCATCCGCAGCGAAGTCGGGACGAGTGACCGCGACCGCAGCCCAGTCAGCGGCATGAGCGAGGACTGGTGCGGAGACGGTCTTGAGCAGGGGCAGGTGGGGTGCTCGCACCGTTGCAGCCTAAACCCGTGAATTCCGGTCCGCAGACGAGCCGGATCATTGTGTCCGAACCGTTGTCGATCCTGCCCGAGAACTCGTCGTCACCTGCGCGGGAATGACCACACTGCCTTGTCGCACGCAGCTCTCCACGCAGGGAAATCAACGTCCGGGCACCGAGTTCCAGTGAATTCGACTTGCCCTTGCTCAAGACCACGACCACCCTTGTTGCCCTGCAACAAGTCACAGCTGAGATCGGTCAATCACGTCCAAGTCGGTGTTCGGGGCGCGCCGGACACTGCGGCGCAGCCCTCAAGGGTGTCCAGATCGCGGACACCGACGGCAACACAAGACCCCTGTGGACGGCAAGCCGTCAACTGACCAGAAGAGTCGGGACCTCGCCCGCTTGATGAGTGAGTGCTCACTCACTACACTCACAGCGTGAGCAGAGCAACCCCGATGGCCCCCGAAGTTCGTCGCCAGGCGATCATCGACGCCGCGCTCCCACTATTGCTCGCCCAGGGAACCGAGGTCAGCACCCGCGAGATCGCCTGTGCCGCCGGAGTGGCCGAAGGCACCATCTTCCGGGCGTTCGAGACCAAGCAGGAGCTGATCCACGCCACCATCCATGCCGCCCTGCAGCCGGACGCGGCGATCGAGCAACTGACCGAGCTGCCGGATGCCCAGGCGCTGGACGCGCGGGTCACTTCGATCTTCGAGGTTCTCAGCGCAGAGATCGGCCGCACCAGATCGTTGATCGCGCACCTCTTCCACCCGCCGGTCGCAGCCCCGTCCGACGCGGCCGGCGCACCCCGTCCAGCGGATTCGTCCGCACCTGCAACAGCGCCGAACGGCCCATTCGGCCACCGTCCGTTCCCGCCGCCCGTCCACGCCCACGAGGGCAAGGCGAAACTGTCCGCCGCGGTCAGCGCGGCCCTGGAACCCTACGCGGACCAACTCGCGGTGCCCACCCAGTTCGCCGCCCAGGTGCTCTCTGCACTCTCGTTCGCCACCAGCTTCTCGCTGCCCGATGACAACCCCCTGAACCGACCCGAAGAACTCGCCGATACCGTGCTGCACGGCATCGCCAAAGGAGCTAGATGATCCGCCTGCTGCGACGCTTCCTGCGTCCCTATGTCTGGCCGCTGGTGATGGTGCTGGTTCTCCAGCTCACCCAGGCGATGGCCGCCCTCTTCCTGCCCAGCCTGAACGCATCGATCATCGACAACGGCGTGGCCACCGGCAACACCGGCTACATCTGGGCGCTCGGCGGTGTCATGCTGGCGGTCAGCCTCGTGCAGATCGGCGGCCAGATCGGCGCCACCTTCTTTGGCGCGCGCGCGTCCATGAGCTTCGGACGCGACCTGCGCAGCGCCATCTTCGACCGCGCACTGTCGTTCTCGGCCAAGGAGGTGAACCATTTCGGCGCCCCCACCCTGATCACCCGGAACACCAATGACGTGCAGCAGCTGCAGATGCTGGTGCTGATGACCGCGATCATGATCGTCAGCGCCCCGCTGATGATGATCGGCGGTGTGGTCATGGCCCTGCGCGAGGACGTCGGCCTGAGCTGGCTGATCCTGGTGGCGGTGGGTGTGCTCGGCGCCATCATCGGCGTCCTGATCGTGCAGATGACGCCGTTGTTCAAGGACCAGCAGACCCGCATCGACACGCTGAACCGGGTGCTGCGCGAGCAGATCTCCGGTTTGCGGGTGATCCGGGCGTTCGTTCGCGAACCCACCGAGGCCGAGCGTTTCGACCGCGCGAACCATGACTTGGCCGCCACCGCGACCGCGGTCGGCCGACGGATGATGACCATGTTCCCCTCGGTGTTCTTCGTGATGAACCTGTCCAGCGTCGCGGTGGTCTGGTTCGGTGCCTTCCGGGTGGCGGACGGCTATCTGCAGGTCGGCCAGCTCACCGCCTACCTCGCCTACCTCAGCCAGATCCTGATGAGCGTGATGATGTCGACGATGATGCTGATGATCGCGCCGCGAGCGGCCGTGGCCGCCGGGCGCATCAATGAGGTGCTCGACACCTCGTCCTCGGTGGTGCCCGCCACCCATCCGGTGACGAAACTCTCCCGACATGGCGAGGTCGCCTTCCGCGACGTCAGCTTCGCCTACCCGGGGGCAGAGTCCCCGGTGCTGGCCGACATCAACTTCTCCGTCCGTCCCGGTGAGACCACCGCGATCATTGGCTCCACCGGATCGGGCAAATCGACGCTGGTGAACCTGATCCCTCGACTCTTCGACAGCACCGCCGGCACGGTTTCGGTCGACGGCGTGGACGTCCGCGACCTCGACCAGGACCTGCTCTGGAGCCGAATCGGCCTGGTGCCGCAGAAGCCCTACATGTTCAGCGGGACGGTCGCGTCCAACCTGCGGTTGGGCGATCCGGACGCCACCGACGAGGAGTTGTGGCATGCCCTCGAGGTGGCACAGGCGAAGGACTTCGTCTCGAAGATGCCCGACGGGCTCGACTCCCACATCGCTCAGGGCGGTACCAACGTCTCCGGCGGCCAGCGCCAGCGCCTGGCAATCGCGCGGGCGCTGGTTCGGCGCCCGGAGATCCTGGTCTTCGACGATTCGTTCTCCGCGCTCGACGTAGCCACGGACGCGGCCCTGCGCGCGGCCCTCGCTGCCGAGACCAGCCGTGCGGCCGTGGTCGTGGTGGCCCAGCGGGTGTCGACCATCCGTAACGCGGAACAGATCATCGTCCTCGACGACGGACGCATCGTCGGCGTCGGCACCCACGACCAGCTGGTCGAGGGCTGTCCCACCTACGCCGAGATCGTCGAGAGCCAGTTCGCCAGCTCGGAGGTAGCGGCATGACCCAGGAGACCACCGCCACGACCACCCCCGACACCGCGGAACAGCCGGCGCCGGTCAAAGCCAACGCGCGGCCGAAGTACGCCCCGCAGCGCGGCGGCGGACCGATGGGCCACGGCCCGGGCGGCGGCTCGGTCGAGAAGGCCGTGTCGTTCGGACCGTCCATGAAGCGGCTGCTCGGCCACCTGCGTCCCGAGATCGCGATGATCGTCGCAGTCGTGGTGATGACCCTGCTCGCGACCATCGGCAACTCGGTCGGCCCGTTGATCCTGGGCCACGCCACCGACCTGATCTTCAGCGCGCACGTGCTCAACCAGACCGCGATCGACTTCGGCGCGGTCGGGCAGGTGCTGCTGCTCGCGCTGGTGCTGTACGTGGTCTTCTTCCTGTTGTCCTGGGCGTCCGGCTGGATGATAAACGGCATCGTGCAGCGCTCGGTGTACCGGATGCGAGCCCAGGTGAGCGAGAAGCTGACCAGGCTGCCGCTGCGCTACTTCGACGGCCAGCCGCGCGGGGAGTTGCTCAGCCGGGTGACCAACGACGTCGACAACGTCGCCCAGACGCTGCAGCAGACCCTGGCGCAGATCCTGTCGAACCTGTTCACGCTGATCGGCGTCGTGGTGATGATGTTCGTCGTCTCACCGATCCTGGCGCTGATCTCACTGGTGACCATCCCGATCGCGCTCGCGGTCACCATGTTGATCGGCAAGCGCTCGCAGAAGCTGTTCGCCAAGACCTGGAAATCCACCGGCGAGTTGAACAGCCAGATCGAGGAGGCCTACACCGGCCACGACCTGGTGAAGGTGTTCGGCCGGCGTCGTGAGGTGCAGGCCGCGTTCAACGCGAAGAACCAGGAGCTGTACGACGCCTCCTTCGGCGCCCAGTTCATCTCGGGCATCATCATGCCGGTCATGTTCTTCATCGGGAACATCAACTACGTCCTGATCGCCGTGGTCGGTGGCCTGATGGTGGCCGGCGGCACGCTCAACATCGGCGCGGTGCAGGCGTTCATCCAGTACTCGCGGATGTTCACCCACCCGATCACGCAGCTCGCGTCCATGGCGAACCTGCTGCAGTCGGGTGTGGCGTCGGCCGAGCGCGTGTTCGAGGTGCTCGATTCCGAGGAGGAGCCCCCGGAGGCGTCCGGGACACTCGGTGATGACGTGACCGGACGCGTGGAGTTCGAGCACGTGGACTTCAGCTACAACCCCGAGCGTCCGCTGATCACCGACCTGAACCTGGTTGCCGAGCCCGGGCACACCGTGGCGATCGTCGGCCCGACCGGGGCGGGCAAGACCACGCTGGTCAACCTGATCCTGCGGTTCTACGACCTGAACGCCGGACGGATCACGCTGGACGGCGTCGACATCGCCAGCATCCCGCGGCGCACGCTGCGCGAGCAGATCGGCATGGTGCTGCAGGACACCTGGCTGTTCGGCGGGACCATCCGCGACAACATCGCCTACGGCCGCCGCGGCGCGACCGAGGACGAGATCGTCGCGGCCGCGAAGGCGACCTACGTCGACCGGTTCGTCCGTTCGCTGCCGGACGGCTATGACACGGTGATCAACGACGAGGCGACCAACCTCTCAGCCGGTGAGAAGCAGCTGATCACCATCGCACGGGCCTTCCTCTCCGACCCGTCCCTGCTGATCCTCGACGAGGCCACCTCCTCGGTGGACACCCGCACCGAGTTGCTGGTGCAGCGGGCAATGGGCAAGTTGCGGGCCGACCGCACCTCGTTCGTGATCGCCCACCGGCTCTCGACCATCAGGGACGCGGACGTGATCCTGGTCATGGAGGACGGCGCCATCGTCGAGCACGGCAACCACGACGACCTGCTCGCCGCCAAGGGCCACTACTACCGCCTCTACCAGAGCCAGTTCGCCGCCGCCATGGTGGAGGAGGAAGAAGCCGCGTAGACGTTTCTGCACTGCTGGCCGAGCTTCGCCCGCTCGGCCAGCGGTGCGGAAACGGGACAAAACGGACAGTCGTTGCCGCTGGGGCCCGACTCAGCTGTGAGATCGGAGCCTGGTGGCGGTTCTGTCCCGATTCCGTTCTGGGCGTCCGGCGCGCGGAACGCGGTCAGCG
>Ga0209477_1000216_pt1 | contig 33987 bp, 25 predicted proteins | sample KloWWTupernatant_FD_187180 | JGI IMG/M metagenome (GOLD analysis project Ga0209477, IMG submission 187180) | Active sludge microbial communities from Klosterneuburg, Austria, studying microevolution and ecology of nitrifiers - Klosterneuburg... | ecosystem: Engineered > WWTP > Aerobic digester >...
TGCGGAGAGGGGGAAGCTCGCAACGGCCGTCATTCCACCTTCGATATCGAAGAGCCCCTCGATTCGGTCATCGCGTACGCCCGCGCGCGCCTCGTGCATGCTCCACTTTTGCTCCCGATTGAGCCACACACGCACTTGAGCACTCTCTCCACTCGACGGGTTTCGTACCGACAGTGAAAACTTTGAGTTGTCTGTCGCCTGGAGGATGGATGAATACGGCACCGCTGAGCCAGAACGGAAGCCACGCACGGACTCCATGACGTAAGTTGCCACGAGGTAGTCCCCCTGCACAGCGAGCGAGACTGAGTCGATATCAATACCGACTTTGCTCATCAAATCGCCTAACGCATCGACGCACACCGCAGTGGTCTGCCCCTCAGTTGAAACCACGCGTTCAGGCTCCGGAGTGATGCCTAGAAACTCCTCAGTGACCCGGGTCGCCTCAGCATCTGACACAGTGCTGGTGCAGCCCGTTAGCCCGAACGCTACGGTTAGCAGCAGAATTCCCACGCGTCTCCCCATAGCGCCGAGCGTATCTGAGCCGGGCTAATAGGCACGAATTAGGCACACGTCAGTTAAGCTGAGCGCAGCACAGGTAGAGAATGCCAGTTCAGCCGCAGGAAGCTTCAGTGGCTCCGCGCACGACTGAAAATCGTGAGGTCACGGGATCGACGCCCGTCGGAGCCACAAGAACCGTCGTTACAACGGTTCTAGAAACCCTCGCGTAGCTTCTACATCGCGGGGGTTTTGCTTTTCCCTGGCGCTGGCTTCGGCCCGTCGCACGGCGTTCGTCTGCACTGTCGTCCGGGCTCTCTTGTCGCCCGCGCGGCGTTCGCCTGGCCCGTTCTGCGGGCGCGACACGCCCGGAGCCGCACACTGCGCCAGGTGAACTTTGACCCGCCGCTCATCTGGCCGGGCGTGCGGCCTCGGCTCACGCGTGGTCACGAAGTCGGCCAGGTGAACGGCCCGCGAGGTTGAGGCATCCACTGCGCCCCGCGCAGGAGGCGCACGCTCAGCAGGCGCACCGCCGCTTAACGACAAAACGCGCCGGCGAGCGGCGCGCTTTCTTTCGTACGAATCGGATGCCCCGCCCAGTTCGCGCCACTCCCCAAAAGTGATGCGACCCGGGCGGGCCATCCTGCAAGTTTCAGTCCCCACTGTGACTTGCGAACGTTGTGGTCATTCCCTCCGCAGCCGCCATCCGGCAGGCCTACGAGGTTCCTGATCCCCAAGTCCCCAATGTGTCTTTGTCATTCACCCCAATGAATAACTCCGACAAGTAAGACTCTAAAACCCCGACCTCAAGCCAGGCTCAGGACTGGCTTAAGGTCGGCGTTACCCGCGTAACTGTCAGCGAACTTCCAGCTTCGCGCGAGCGCGCTCTCGGATCGACGACACGCGCCCATTAGGCTCATTTCGAACGGCCGGAGGTACGCGCGCGCCACCGCCGCCGCACCTCACAAACGAAGGCGAACCGCATGGAGCCCACCCGAGCCAGCCGGCGAGCCGCCGCGCAGACGCAACCAAAGCGTCGCCGGTGGGTGCGCACACTGGGGTGGAGCGTGCTTGGTCTCGTTCTCGTCGGCGCGGGCGCGCTGGTCACGGTCAACCTTGTGGGGGTGGATGCCGGGGCTCAAGCATCCACACCGCCCACGCAAACACCCACCCACACACGGCTGCCGCCGACTCCCCCGCGCAGCGACGCCGAGCGTCTGCTCGCCCGCTCGGCCGACCCGTCACTCTGCGCAGTGACGCTGACCGGTGATGAGATCAGCGACGGCCCGATCTTGCAGCGGCAGGGAGATCTGTACGGCGAGCTGCCGATCCCGGCGCGCGAAGGATTCGTGTTTGCGGGTTGGTACGCGACGCCCGAAGCCGCGGGGGCGCTCGCGATCGATGGGCGGGTGAACCGCGCCGACACGGTGCAGTGCACCGAACGCGAGGTGACGCTGCACGGCTCATGGTCCACTCCCGAGGCCAATGCCGCCGAAAATGCGCGCATCCCGATCTTGATGTACCACCAGTTCACGACCAAGCCGGAGGGCGAGAGCGGCTGGCTGCGCGGCAACTATGCCTACATTGGTGACTTCGACGCGCACATGGCGCACATCGCGACGACCGGCTTTTACCAGCCCAGCTGGCTTGAGTTGAGTGCATTTATTGATGGGCAGCTCTTCCTTCCCAACCACTCGGTGATTGTCACCGATGATGATGCCGACCAGACGTGGTTCGATCTGGCCGTGCCCGTCATCGATAAGTACCAGGTGCTTGCGACATCGTTCATGATCGCCGCGCACCGGCAAGACCCGGCACCCTCGCCGAACGTGCTGCGCCGCTCGCACACGCACGACATGCACGAGGCGGGGGCCAACGGCAAAGGCCGGATGGTCAACTGGAGCGCCGCAGAGATTGCGGCAGATCTGCGCACCTCCGCGGGCATCCTTGGCGTCGCCGAAGTGGTCGCGTATCCGTACGGACACTTCAACGAGACGTCGAAGCAGGGCGTTGCCGAGGCAGGCTTCCTCATGGGGCGGACGATCGATGGCGGCCTGGTGTCAATCGGCACCGACAAGTTCGCGCTGCCAGTCGTGCGCATCAACTACGGCATGGGGCTCGATTCGCTCGTGTCGCTGATTGGTTAACACCTTCGGGATGCTCCGGGTTGGTTAACACGTTCGGGATGCTCCGGGCCGTTGCATCTTGATCCGCCCTTGCTGAGACGCACGAGGGCTCTCTGGCTGCCTCAGCATTGCTTCGCCGCAGATCACCGAAACTTGGTGCCGAAAGGGCTTCCGCCTCTCGCCTGAACACGGTATCGTCAGAAGCTCAATCAACGTCACGGTTTTCGTGACCGCCGTAGGGATGGGACCCTGTAGCGCGATTGAGAGAGTAAGCCTCCGCCGGGAAGTGGAGGCCTTGGGGAAATTGGGGATCTCTGAGTTGCATATTTATGTAACTCTCGCGTCCTCTGGGGAGAGACGCGATGAGTGTTGTCGAACGTGATTTAATTGTCGGGCCTGCGCCAAGCTTTTTAGTGGCGCCACAAAAGCCGCTGACTGCGCTACCGCCGCGCGTGCGCGAGGTGCTCGCCTCGCCGGTTTGCCCGCGGCACGCGGCATCTGACCTGCCCCGTACGATAGTGGCGCCGGTGGCGACCGACTCGCTTGCACACCGTCAGCGCTGGGAGCTCTCTTACCGCCTGCGGATGTCTGCAACTGACACAGCTGTCGTGCTCGGAGCGACCGCTATCGCCGCCTGGGTGCAGATCGCAGGAGTCGCACAGGTGGAACTCACAGACGCTCCCTGGCAGTACACACGCGTCTTCCTGCTTACAGCGGGAATCTGGCTCCTGATGCTCGCGCTGTTTCAGTCGCGATCACCCAAGATCTTTGGGCAGGGAACGGCTGAGTACCAGCGTGTGCTCCACGCGACCGGTCTCGCCTTCGGGATTCTGGCGATCGCATTTGTTCTCATGCAATCACAAGGGATTCGCACACAGCTGCTCATCGCTCTTCCTTTGGGAGCACTCGGATTGCTCTCCGGACGCCTCATCTGGCGCCGCTGGCTGCAGCGCCAGAGAACGATCGGGCGATATGCATCTCGGGCGCTGGTCGTCGGAAGCCGTGCGGATGTCGAGCACGTCGTCTCCAGCCTCAACGCTGTAGGGCGGTTCGCCTACCACGTGGTCGGAGTAACGATTACCGACAGCGACGAGAGTGTCGTCGAACTCGATGGGGCGGAATACAAAGCATGCGGCACGCTGCACTCAGTCGCCCAGAATGCAACTGCGCTGGGAGCCGACTCGGTGATTCTCGCGACCACGCCCGACAACGATCGTGGCTATGTCAAGTCGCTCAGCTGGCAGCTCGAGGGCACCGCTGCCGAGCTCGTCCTTTCGAGTCCGATTGCCGATGTGGCTGGGCCGCGAATGAGCCTGAAGCCGATGGAGGGGCTACCTCTTATTCAGGTCGCTATCCCGCGCTTCGAGGGTGGGCGCCACTTGATCAAGCGTGCACTTGATATTGCATTGTCTTCGTTCGCGCTGGTCTGCATCCTACTTGCCTTCCCATTCATCGCGCTCGCGATCAAGATCGATGACCGTGGACCAGTCTTCTTCAAGCAGCGCCGTGTCGGACGTGATGGGCAGGAATTCTTCATGCTCAAGTTTCGATCAATGCGTGTCAACGCCGAGAGCCACCTCGCTGGCCTGCAGGCGAAGAACGAAAGCGAGGGGCCGCTTTTCAAGATGAAGTCTGACCCTCGAATCACTCGCATTGGTGCGTTTCTGCGCAAGTATTCGATCGATGAATTACCACAGTTCTGGAACGTGCTTATCGGCGACATGAGCCTCGTTGGGCCAAGGCCCCCGCTCCCCTCGGAGACTCGTGGCTACGGACGGACCGTATACCGCCGGCTGTACATCAAACCCGGCATCACCGGCCCGTGGCAGATCGGCGGTCGAAGCAACCTTCCGTGGGAGGAAAGCGTCCGAATCGACCTACGCTATGTCGAGAACTGGTCGGTCATTGGTGATCTTGTGATTCTCTGGCGCACGGTTGGATCTGTTCTCAAAGCAGATGGCGCATACTGAGGTTCGCATTTCGCGTCGTCGTCGCGCGTTTCAGTCTCCCGCGAACGTGGTTGCGTTAGGAGGTGCGCAACTGGTCGATGACGGATCGCATGCTCAGAACGCGATCTGACCAGTCTGGCACGTCAGCCCCGTAGCTGTTGGGCCGGTTTTCCCGCACCACTGCTGCAACGATCTCTGGGAACAGCTCTGGTGTTGCCACCACGACGCCAGGTATACCGTCCTCACGAAAACCGGCTACGGGAGTGCTCACGATTGGTCGACCCACCGCTGCGTACTCGTACCGTTTGATCGGGTCAAGACTGTCAGTGAATCCGTCGATCACATGCGGCACGATCAAGGTCGTGGCGTGTTGCAGGTAGGCAGGAATTTGGTCGAACCTGCGTGCCCCTAGAACGAAAACGCCCGCGCTGTGCAGTTGCGCCGTGCTGGTGTGCGCCAATGCGTTCGGTCCGACAAGCACCAGGGATACACCGTCCTTGGCGAGCCTCTGTGCGGTGCGCGCAACGAGCTCCACGTCCAATCGATCCTCATGCAGTGTTCCGACATAAGTCGCAATTGCCCCGTCCGGCAGGTCTCCGGGCCGTTCAGCTGGCGTCCGATAGCGCTCGACGTCAACGGCGTTCTGAATCAACACAACGTCGCGGTTCTGGCCTTTGGACAGTTGCAGCGCCGGCGAGCATACAACCACCTGTTGCGCGCGTTCCAGGAGGAGCCGCTCGTTGCCAGCCGTGCGTTGCAATTGCCGTGACGCACGCTGCGCCTCAAGCCAGTCGTCGGTGATGTCATACATCACCGACGTGCTCTGGTGGACGAGCCCGGCCCAACCGGGGTCATTTATCCAAAACACCGGATCTTTCATACCGCTGGCGCGCATGGCACGCGCGATGCTCATCCTCAACAGCGAGTCGGCCAGCCCCCCGGCAATTCGTGGAATCACCTTGGTCGGCTGGAAAAGCACAAGCCTGCCGGCATAGCCAGGCGCCGTGCGCAACCCTCGCCCGCGAACGATGCCACGGCCGGAACGAAGCGCGTGCACGACGTCGTTCGCGGGCTCCACAAAGAGCACACGCAACGATGTGTCAGCGCGCAACAAACCATCGAGCAGGTACTGATTGCGCCGCCATATTTCGTCCCAAGGCTCCAGTGAAAGGACCACGAGTTCATCGCGTGTCATGAAGCGGCCCGCTCATAGAGTGCGATCGTGTGCTCAACCTGGCTCTCGAGCGTAAACGTTCGCAACTGCAGTTGGCGAAGTCGTTCGCCCAGAACATCACGTCTCGTCGCATCGCTGATGAGGCCATCAATAATGAGCGCAGCTTGCCCCGCATCGCCGGGAACGAAGAGCAGGTCCGGCGCAACTGCGCCAACGCTCTCAAGATGCCCCCCGCCGCCCGCTGCGACAACCGGAGTCGCCATGGCCATCGCCTCAAGGACCGAGATTCCAAGCCCCTCACGCGGGGTCGGGGCAAGCACCGCACCCGCACGGCGAAGCAACCAGTCGATGTCCGTGCGATATCCCAGAAACTCAGTTGTCGCGCTGATACCCAGTTCTCCAGCAAGCGCCTCGAGCCGTGCTCGCTCAGAGCCTTCTCCGGCGATGCGCAACGTCCACCCTTCGTCACGAGCTTTGGACTGTGCCCACGCGCGCAGTGCAAGGTCGGTGCACTTCTCCGGCTCAAGCCGCTGCGCCACGAGCACAAAGGGTTGACGCAGTTCGACGCCCTCTGCCACGGGGACGCCTGTGTAGACAACGTCACTCTGTCCGTCGACATTGTCGGCGACGAATCGTGAGATTGACAATTGCGCCGTGATCCTGTGGCCGATAGCTGCGAACAACCACCGTGTGAGCACATTGCGGCCACGCGGGCTTCCGAAGTGCCGAGTACTCACGAGCGGAATCAAACGGCCGCCACTTCGCGTTGCTCGGTGAAACACTCCGATGAGGTCTGCCTGCGACATATGGGTGTTGACCAGGTCCGTCGGGCCCGCCCGCCGGAGTTCAGACAGAGCCACCCGCATACTCCCACCCGGGCGCCACCGCACGCTCGAACCTGCGAGCGCGGCCGGCATCGCGACTGGTGAGCCGCCGATCACGAGCACATCGATACCTCTTTCGGCAAGACCTACCGACAGAGATGCAATGTACCGTTCAACCCCGGCGAAACCGTCGGAACACACCACGTGAACAATCCGCATGCCCCTCCCCCTCCGCTCCGAGCCACATAGGCATTCTACGGTTCCGCAAGATCGTGCACCTCTCGCATAGCTCTGGCAGCTAAAATGACATAATGCGCGTTGCCATGTCATCTTTCCGCTTCAACTATGAGGGCGGCATCGAGAGAGCATCTTTTGAACTCGCCAAGCGCCTCGCACCGCAGATCGACTTAACGCTTGTCGCGCAAGACGTTGATCCTCGGCCGTCGAGCCCCCTGCGGTGGCGTCGGGTTGACACACGCACGCGTCCGGGTTTTCTCATCCCGCTCTCTTACTCGGCTGCTGCGAGCCGCAGCATTGCTGATGAGCACTTCGACCTAACGCACAACCAGGGTGGATGTGCGTTGCGCGCTCAAGACATCATCACAGCGCACAGTTGCCACCGCGCGTGGTGGCAGATGAAGTTCCGACAGGGTGAGGCCCTTCGAGCAATCATGAATCCTCATCACCATGCTGTGTTGCAGGTTGAGCGCGCGAACTACCGCCCCGGAGCTTTCCGACGCGTGATCGCTGTCTCACACGGTGTCGGGCGCGAGATCACGGAGCACTACGGCGTATCCCCTGAGCTCATCACGGTGATTCCCAACGCCGTCGACCATGCGCGGTTCCAGCCGAGCGACGCCGCTGTAAGGCGTGCACGCATCCGCGCGCAACATCGCATCGCCGAAGATGACGTTGTCTTGCTCTTTGTCGGCAAGGAGTTCCGTCGCAAAGGCCTCGCACCCCTCATCGACGCCCTCCCATTCCTCCCATCGCATGTCCGAGTGCTCGTTGTCGGCGGCGATGACGCAAAGCCGTTCCGTGCACAGGCTGAACATCTGCGCGTGGCGGATCGTGTGACGTTTGCCGGCCACTCCACGAAGGTCGAAGATTACTTCCAGTCGGCTGATGTCTTCGTCTTCCCGACGCTCTACGAAGCGTTTGCACTCGTCTCACTTGAGGCCGCAGCAGCAGGATTGCCGCTCGTGACAACAAAAGTCAACGGCACCGAAGACTTCGTCGTGGATGGCGTCAATGGCGCATTCATTGAGAGAGACGGAGCATCCATCGCTCAGGTGGTGGCCCCGATCATCAGCGATCGTGAGCTACGCCGCCGTCTTGGGAATCGCGCACGGGAGGACGTCGCGAAGTACACATGGGAGTCGGTCGCGCAGCAAACCTTGGACGTCTATAAAGAGGTCTGGGACGGCAAGCGGCTTGAGACGGGTATCAGCTGAGCGTTTGAAGGTAGCGCGCCGGACCCTGCAGAAAGATTCGGCGGCGGCGGCGAGCGTTTCTCCCGCGATCACCCGGCAACACGACGCCGCGAACGGTTGCACCGACAATCATCGCCAGCCGGAAGCTTTGCCAGCCGAACGCACCGAAGTGCTTACGCTGGAATGCCTCGTTGCTGGCGAAGAAGAGCGCTTCGCGATACTCACCAGAGCCGCCCGTTCCGGCTCCGATATGCGTTGCAGACACCGCAGCCACACGAATGTCCCACCCCGCATCACGCGCCCGTTTCTGCCAGTCGACCTCCTCCGCATAGAGGAAAAAGCGCTCGTCGAAGAACCCGACCTCCCTGATCGCCTCAGCACGCAGCAGCAGAATCGACCCGATAACAAAACCGTGGGCTCGGTTGAGGCGGCCCAGCCCCACTGCCTCGAGCCACGCGCGGCTGGGCGCAGGAAACGGCCACCACACCCGCACGGTGTCTCCGGTTTCGGGTTCGGTCTGGGTAGCTCCAACTACCGCGAGCTTGTCCTGCGCATGGAGTAAAGAATGCATTGTCTCAACCCCGGCAGCCGAGATCCGCGCATCAGGGTTCAAGAGGAGCACATCATCGTCTGCACGACCCCGCTCCGCGAGTGAGCGCAAAGCGACGTTGACCCCCGCACCAAAGCCGAGATTGCGACCGGGGTCAACGTAGTGTGCGCCGCGTCGCATGGCGAGTGCACGAGTGTCTGCCGCCGAAGAGTTGTCGACGATCGTCACTTCGTGGCCTTCACCGAGTTCTTCTAGCGCCCCCTCGAGCATCTCCGGATCCCCATAGGCGACAACCACGACTTGTGGTCGACGCCCTCTCCCGGAATCACGCGTTGGCACGATCTCGCGGTATAAGGCTTCCTGTTCGCGGGCAACCGCATCCCAAGTGAACTGCCGCGCGCGTTCAACTCCGCGAGCACGAAGCTCCTGCCACACCGCTGGCTGGAGTGCGCTGTCTATGCCTGCCGTGAGTGCCACGGGATCGCCCGGCGCGACGAGGATGCCGGCATTACCGACGACGTCGGGGATCGCTCCAGAGCGGCTGGCAACCACGGGCACTCCCGAAGCCATTGCCTCTACCGCGACCCGGCAAAACTGTTCGAGCCAACCCGGCCACGGGATCGACGGAATTGCAACAATATCGGCACGACGATAGCGCTCCGCCAATTCAGCATCTTGCGCAAACCCAAGAAAAGCAACGCGGCTTGCCGTGCCAAGTTGTTGCGCGAGGGACTCAAGTTCAGCACGTTGGGGCCCTTCACCGGTGATCTCTACGCGCCAGTTCGGGCGCGCTGCAGCGGCGCGGATTAACGTGTCAACTCCCTTCTTCTGCTCCAGGCGCCCAAAGTAGGCGATCAGCGGCAGCTCTTGCACCTCTGTCCGTGGCGAGGGCGAGTAGACGGTCGTATCGACGCCGAGCGGAATCAGCCGTACGGGGCCGACGAGTCCCTTCCGGACAAGAATCTCGCCTGCTTCCCTATTGCAAACATAGGCCGCTGCGGCGCCCCGCAATGCCCATCGTTCAAACCAACGGAATGGGATCGGATGCCGCTTCTCGATATTCTGCGCCGAGTAGAGGATGTAGGGAACAGAGCTCCGCCGCAGCTTTCGCAAGAACAGCGTTTGTGCAGTCGCGAGCGCGTATGGCTCCTCGTGTAAGTCGATCAGCGCAGGCCCGGCTCTGAGCGCCCGCCAGATTGGCATTGGAGCATAGATAAAGGCATTCGGATGCGTCCCGAACGTGCGCACTCCACGAACGAAGGTGTCGCCCTCGGCGTCGAGCTTGAGATCCCTGCCGCCCTCATTCCATTGGCGCGCTGAGAGCATCGCGACATCGAGACCAAGACTGCGCAGTCGCCGCTCACGCTCGCGCCACGCCGAGACAACGCCGTGATGCGCGATCCGCAATACCCTCATGCTGCCCTCCCCCCTCGACTCTACCGAGCGCTCCGCCGTCTCAGTCGCGGATACCCCGCGCACGGCGCCAAACACCGTCGACGAGACCGCGTGGGGCGACGCGCAGCGCCCACCCAACGTCGGCGAGTGCTGCCCCAGGCTGTTTCTGTCTCAACGCCGCCTTCGCCGCGCGCAATGCACTCCACCACGCAAACCTGTCGTTCTTGCGGAGGCTCTCCGCAAGGGCACGCGCGAGTTCTTCATCGCCTTTTTCTACTGCTGCCCAGCGATGCAACGTGAGCACGTGGTCGATGCTCCGCATCAACTCGCGATGTCTCTTGGTGGTGTTCTCGTCGTGTGCCCGATAGTCAACCAGCACTGCCCGCTCACGCACAAAACTCCCGAGCTCTGCCAGGCGCAGCACGAGGTCGAGATCCTCCGCCTGCCGGATTCGAGAATGAAAGCCTCCGGCCTGCTCAAACGCGGTGCGGCGAATCAGCAGGTTTGGCAGGATGATTCCCGTGTCACGCCGCGCGACCGCAAGGCGTCCATCAATGTCGCGTTGCTCAGCTTCGGCAAGCACGAGACCGTTGCTATCGATGGTCCTCATGCCGCAGAACGAAGCAACCGCGTCCGGCCTCGACTCGAGGAGCTGAACTTGCCGCTCGAGTCGTGTGTGCAGCCACCGATCATCGTCGTCGAGAAACGCGAGGTACTCCCCTCGGGTCTGTGCAACACCCGCGTTGCGCGCGATGCTGACCCCCAGGGGTGGTTGGTGAATCACGCGCGCTCCGGAAACTGCTTCGGCCGCCCGCAGGATTGCGGAGGAATCCGGAGCACCGTCGTCAACGACAACGAGCTCCCAGTTCAGATATGACTGTGCCTGAACCGATGTGAGGGCATCTGCCAGAAACCGACTGGTCCGGTTTGTCGCAAGCACGATGCTCACGAGAGGCGCGCTACGAGTCATAGGTCGATGCTACCCACGCTGCTGGCCAGCGAGCACTGAAGCGTAGACGTCTGCATACTGCTCAGCGATCTTCGCCCAAGTGAACTCGCCCGCGCGGGCCAGCCCTCGACGGCCGATCGCCGCTGCTTCAACCGGATCGTCTACGACACGGCTCAATGACTCAGCTAGCGCGTGCGTGTCGAACGGATCAACGAGCCAGCCGTCGACGCCGTCGTTGATGAGGGTCGCGGGTCCACCATGTGTGGTCGCGATCACTGGCACGCCCGCCCGCCACCCTTCAAGCAGTACGATCCCGAACGACTCGACGCGACTCGACACCACCATCGCGAGTGCGCCCTTGGCGACAGCAACCACCTGCCCGCGCCCGATTGAACCAAGAAATCGCACACGCTCGGCGACCCCCAGCTGGGCGGCCAGTGCGGCGAGTGCTGGTAATTCAGGACCGTCGCCGCCGATCACGAGCTGTGCGTCGCTAGGCAGCGTCGCACAGGCGAACGCTTTCAGCAGCAGATCAAACCCCTTCGTCGCGACAGCCCTCCCCAACGCGAAGAAGTAGTGCACAGGAAGATCTGGTGGGAGCTCACCGGCCGGTTCGTTGAGATCGACCCCATTAGCGATGATCGACGCACGCCCGAGCGACAGCGCAAACCTTGATTCGAGATCACGTGCGGTAAACGCTGAGCATGCAGTAACCGCGTCGGCGGTGGCAAGCGCACGCCGCAGACTGCTGCGCAACAGCGCAGATTGATCGAAGACGCCGTTTGCATCCCCAAATGTCTCGCCATGGCTCGTAACAACAATTGGGATTCGTGCAATGCGAGCAATCGCGGTTGCCCAAACCCCGTTCGGCCCGAAGCAGTGTACGTGCAAGATGCGCGGACGATCTCGCCGGAGCATCCGCCGCCACTGCAACGCCGCGCGCGGCAAACGCCAGGCGAAGGAGGTGACAGCTCGGAGCGATCGGGCGGGCGTTGGGCACGGCAACGCATGCACTCGGATGCCGTCGAGTTCTGTCGGAACGTCGTCGCCCTGATCGACTGTCCAGACGACGACATCCATGCCACGGTCCCGGAGTTCGCTTGCAACACGCCGCACATGTTCCTCGACCCCACCGACACGAGGGAAGAATGAGCTCGCGATCAGCACCACATCTACCATCAGAATCTCTCCCGCTACACTCTCATCGATACACCGGCACTTCGCCACTCGTCGCCGCCTGGAGGTCACGCCATCGAGATCACATTCGCCACGATAGCCAATGCCTCGCCCATGGGTCAGCAGCGGTATGAAGAGGAAATCATTCACCGGGCTCCGCAGGTGCTCGGCCCTCTTCACACGGTACGCCGTGAAATCGTACGTTCGATGCGCTCAGAACTGGCGGGCACGAAGCGATTGCCGACCTGGGTGCTGCAACGTGCGCCCCAGCCAGTGCGACGCGTCATTGGATCAGCACTCTACCGAGATGCTGACGTCGTGCATCGAATGGGGCTAGGGATGCCACCGGCTCGCGTCCCCGAGATCATCACCATCCATGACACGGTCGCATGGCGCTTTGACGATGAATCGGCACCGGAACCATTCGCCGCCGACGAACTTCGGCGTGCAGCAGCGGTCATCGCACCATCCCAGTTCGCAGCGGACGACGTCGCCGAGTACCTGGGTCTCGACCACGTTCACGCCATCCACAATGGTGTGGACGCGACGTTCTTCGATGCGCAACCGCTTGAGAGCGGGGCATTGCAACAGCTTGGGATCATCGGAAGTTACGTCATCCATGCGGGTGGCGCTTCTCGTCGAAAGAACCTCGAAGCGCTCGCTGATGCCTGGCGGATCGTCTCGGCGGCAAGACCAGATCTGACACTCGTGTTGTCTGGACCACCACATCCTCGTCGCACCGCGCTGTTCAAAGACTTGCCTCGCACGCGGCTCCTCGGTCGCGTAGGCAGCGACCTGGTGCCGTCGTTGATCGCCGGCGCGGCCGCCGTCGTCGTTCCGTCGTTGTACGAAGGTTTCGGTCTCCCTGCGTTGGAAGGCATGGCCGCTGGCGTTCCAGTGGTAGCAGCGAATACCAGCTCACTCGTCGAGGTCGTCGCAGATGGTGGCTTCCTCGTCGAACCGACGAGCATCGCCCTCGCCGACGGAATTATCTTCGCGGCTTCGGACCACTCTGACGTACGCGCCGCTGCGGCCCGCGGGCAACAACGCGCACACTCTTTCTCCTGGGAACGCAGCGCACACCAGCATGCACAGATCTGGCTGCAGGCTGCTTCGATGCGCTGAACCTCTCACCACTGCCCGTCGCTTGCGCAATGTCTGGGATTACCAGGTAGATTCGCTATGTGGTGACATCGGGGGAACCGGCGATCAGCGTGGCCGGACTAGGAAAAACATATCGCTTGGGCGCGCAGGGTGAGCGCCCGTCAACGGCGGCTGCAGCTACCGTTCAATGGCTGCGCAACACCGGGAGAGCGAAATACACACTCTTTGACGCGCTTGATGACGTCTCATTCGAAGTTCCTCAGGGCGAAGCTATTGGCATCGTCGGCCGCAACGGTGCAGGCAAGTCGACACTGCTCAAGTTGCTCACTCGCGTCACTGCACCATCCCGCGGAATGATCACCCTCAACGGGCGCATCGGCTCGCTTCTAGAAGTCGGCACCGGCTTCCACCCCGAGCTCACTGGTAAAGAAAACATTTTCCTCAATGGGGCAATTCTGGGGATGACTCGCAAAGAGATCCTGAAACGCTATGACGAGATCGTCGCGTTCTCCGGAATTGAGAAGTTCCTCGCGACGCCGGTGAAGCGCTACTCATCAGGCATGTACGTACGACTTGCGTTCTCCGTCGCCGCGCACCTCGACACCGAAATCCTCGCGATTGACGAAGTACTCGCTGTCGGTGATGCCGAGTTCCAACGCCGTTCGATCGCAAAGATGCGTGAAGCAGCGTCCGGCGGACGCACCGTCCTCTATGTGAGCCACCAGTTGCAAACCGTTCAGGCGCTGTGCAGTTCGGCGATGTTGCTCGACCGTGGGCGACTGATCTACTCCGGCACCGTTGACGGCACACTCGAGGCCTACCGAGACAGCTTTGAGAGTTTTGCGCTTTCGCAGGGGGACCCAGCAAACAGGCCAGGGAACGGGCGCCTGCGTCTTGAGAGCGTCTCAATGGACGACGAGTTCATCAAATCGGGTGATGACATCGTCGTTGAGTTCGCTGCACCACCCGCGAAGAACCTGATCGGCAGCTATTTCGTCTCGGCTCACATCAACAACGATCAAGGCTCTGTGATTGCCCAGTGTGATTCTCGCCTTGTTGGCAAATGGTTCGAGCCCGACGCCGCGCAAACGGGTCGCCTGATCATCCGCGACCTGTGGCTCAAACCAGGCACCTACACCGTGGACGTGTTCGCATGCCAGGCAGGAATCCTCGATGCCTGGGAAGGCGCCTGGAAGTTTGAGGTCCTGCCCGATTTGCCTTACCCAGAATTCACCGAAGCATCGAGTACCGAAAAGGGTCTTGTCTTCGTCAACTTCGACTATGAAAGAGTCTGATGTGCAGACTGAAGTAGAACGAACGGTCATCACTCCGCCCGGACGGCTCAACCTCCCGCCATGGCGAGAGATCTGGCGTGCCCGGGAGGTTGCGGTCCGTCTCGCGCAGCGCGACATCATCGTGCGATATCGCCAGACCATCTTCGGTTTCACCTGGGTCATCTTGCAGCCGCTTGTGACCGCAGGAATCTTCACGATCGTCTTCGGCGTCATTGCGGGGCTGTCTACGGACGGGGTCCCGACCTTCGTGTTCACGCTGTCTGCCATGCTCGCGTGGAACCTCTTCAATGGTGCCCTTGGGAGGGCATCATCGTCGATGGTCAGCAACCAGTCGCTCGTGCAGAAGGTCTTCTTCCCGCGCTTGCTCGTACCGATTTCGAGCTTGGCGTCAATCGTCGTCGACTTTCTTGTCGCCTTTGTGCTCCTCGTGATTTTGCTATTTGTATTCGGCATCAATCCTGGATGGGCCGTGCTTCTGACCCCAGTCTGGGTCGTTCTCATCCTCATGCTCGGCGTCGGATTCGGCCTCATGGCCGCTGCCTATCTCGTGAAATATCGCGACGTTGGCTATGTTCTGCCTTGGTTTCTCCAAGTGCTGATGTATGCGAGCCCTCTCGCATATGCACTCTCCGCAGTACCCGAGAACCTGCGCTGGCTGTTCGAAATCAACCCCGTGACCTGGTTCCTCGAAGTCTTCCGCTGGTCGACGCTTGGCACTGCGCTTCCCCCAACTTGGCAGATCATCGCAATCGTCGTGGCGGCTCCCCTCGTGCTCTTTATGGGCATGCTCGTTTTCCAGAAAAACGAACGCGAGTTCGCGGACTACATCTGATGCGCATCTCCGCCTATGTGCTGGTCGCTGACCCCGCGTTCGTCCAGGAGAGCCTGCTCGCGTACTACGATCACGTCGATCGAATCGTGCTTTCCTACGATGAAACCGCGACCTCTTGGACAGGCACTCCTTTGCCCGTCCAAGAGTGTTTGAGCCTCATCGAGGCGATCGATCGCGACAGAAAATGTGTTCACGCACCGGGCCGATTTGCGCGCCTGGACGAGCACCCACTCGAGAACGAAACGTACCAGCGCCAGACTGCGCTTGACGCGGCGTCTGAGGATGCCGACTGGGTTCTGCAACTCGACACTGATGAGGTCATGCTCGACGCACCTCGGTTCTTCGCGGCGCTCGACCGCGCAGACGCGACGGGGACATCCGGGATGGACTATCCGGCGCGATGGCTATATGCGCGGGTGGGCGACAGTGATCGCTTTCTCGAGGCCAGCTCAAGGTTATGGCGTGTTCGCGCTGGCTATCCTGGCGCAGTTGCGGTGCGTGCGGGCACGCAACTCGCGCATGCCCGCCAAACCGACGTACCACTGTATCGGGTTGACTTCCGGCCCTGGAACACAGACCCGGCCCACCGGAAGGATGCGGCTGTGCATGCCACGATCCCGATCAATTCGGCGATCGCACACTACTCATGGGTGCGCGACGATGAGACGATGCGCCGCAAGTTTGGGTGGTCCGGGCACGCCGCCGACTACTCGAAACCCGAAGTGTATCGCCGCTGGGCTTCGAGACAACGGCATCCGTTGCGAACCGTGATGACCACACCGTTCCGTAACGATGATTGGTTTCGGCTCGCACGAGTTCGTCAGATGAGGGGGGCGCGAGGATGAAACTTTCAGTGAGCGTCATCGTGGTCACCTATGGTCGACCTGAGCATGTGCGCACCTGTCTTGCACACTTGTCTGCGCTGCAAAGTGCGCCGCGAGAAATTGCGGTAGTGGATGCTTCTCCCGACGACCGCACAACACGTATCGTTCGCGACGAGTTCCCAGACGTGATCTATCTCCGCAATGAACTCGGACGAGGCACAACCGCAGAATCTCGTCAGCTCGGTTTCAACGCGACAACGGGAGACATTGTCGCTTTCGTCGACGATGACGCCTTCGCTGAACCAGAGTGGCTCGACGAGCTCGTGAAGCCATACCGCGATTCCCGGGTTGTCGGTGTTGGTGGGCGCGCGCTCAACGGCATCGACGGAGAAGAGCACACCGGAACCGATAACATCGGGCGTCTCCTGCCGGATGGTCGCCTCACCGGCAATTTCGCAGCACACCCGGGCAAGGTCGTGGAGATCGATCATCTCCTGGGGGCCAACATGTCGTTCCGGCGTGCGGCGATCGAGGCCGTCGGCGGTATCCGCGGGAACTACCCAGGTACGTGCCTGTGCGAAGAGTCGGATATCTCGCTGCGCCTTGCACAAGCGGGCGGTGTGCTCGTCTTTGCCCCGGACGCCGTCGTATTTCATGTCGGCGCGCCGTATGGCATCGGTGGCAAGCGGTTCGACCGGCGCTGGCTCTACTACTCCCGTCGCAACCACATCGTGATGCTCGCGCGGGTATATGGATGGCAGGACCCAATCATCCGGCGCTACGTCGGCACCACCCTTCACGCTCAAGAAGAGTACTTCCAGCTCGCTTGGCAACGGCTCCTCGGCCGCGACGCGGCCGAGGGTGGATCGAGTCTTCGCACCCGAGCTGGCTCGGTTGCAACGCTGACACGATCGGCCGCAGAGCTCGCGGGACTCGCCGCCGGATTCCCTGCTGCCGCAATCGCACGGCGGAGAGATAGCCGTGACCGCAGGAGTTGAGTCGTCAGCCGCAGTTACAGTGCACTCGCAGGCTACTTCATGACCATCCCCGCGAGCGTCATCGTAGTGACGTGTGACCGACCCGAGAACGTGCGGCGTTGCCTCACCCATCTCATGGCGCTTCAAACGCCTCCTTTGGAGATCATCGTCGTCGACGGCTCCCGCAACGACGAGACTGCACGCATTCTGCGTGACGAGTTCGCAGGCGTCCAGCTCCTGCGCAATGAGCTCGGCAAAGGAACCACAGCAGGGTCGCGCCAAATCGGTCTGGCCGTCGCTCGCGGCGACGTCATCGCTTTTGTCGATGACATCGTGTCTGTCGACCCCAACTGGCTGAACGAGTTGGTCAAGCCCTACACGGATCCTCGGGTCGTCGCAGTCGGTGGGCGCACGTTAGAGGGCGTCGACGGCGAAGAGGGCGCCGGGATCGGTGAGATCGGACGATTGCTTCCCAACGGTGGCCTGAGCTACAACTTCGCGGCGGACAGCGGTCGACCGATCGAGGTTGATCACCTCCTTGGTGCCAATATGTCATTCCGACGACGGGCGATTGAGGCGGTGGGAGGGATTCGCCATGACTATGCGGGAATGCAGTCCCTGCGCGAAGAGGTCGACATCTCACTTCGCCTCGCACAGCGTGGAGGAGTGCTGATGTTTGCGCCAAAGGCACTCGTTCATCGCATCGGGCCACCCAACGGAACTGGTGGTGAAAAGGTCGATCACCACTCCCTGTACTGTGCGCGGCGCAATCATGTAATGATGCTCGTCCGTGTGTTCGGCTGGCGCGACCCGATGGTGCGCTACTACGCGCTACGAACAATTCACGAACAACGACAGCACTTCTGGGTAGCGCGGAGCCACCTGCGTCCGCGCAAACTCGATGGCACCGTACGATCCTGGCGAACACGAACCAGAGCGATTCTTCCCCTGACACGCGCGGTATCAGAACTCGCCGGTCTCATTGCAGGACTGCCCGCCGCCATCGTCGCCACGAGACATGATGCTGCCGCCAACCGCGTGGCCCGCAGTAATGTGTCACGCAAAAGTATTGCGCTCTCGAGAGGGCGAGCACGATGAGCGAACCGCTGCTGGGCAAGACACGAACGCGGAGCATCCTCATCGGGGACATCACCGATGAGGATGCATTGAAATGGGCCGCGCTCGCCGAGAAGGCACGAGAGCCGAATGCCTTCTTCCATCCCGCATTCCTCCTCCCCTATGCAGACGCTACGGCGCTCTATCCCGACCGGCGGCAAATCGTCAGCCTGCTGATCGCACCGGGGTGGCTCTCAGGTCTGTTTCTCCGTGCCCGACCACATCTGCTCGACGTCCGACAAGCGATGGTGCGACTCATCGACTCTGCAACAGCATTCCACCCAGAGGGGATCTCAAGATGAGCGTCCAGCAACCGACGCTGGTGGTACGCAGGCGCGCCATCGATGGCCCTCCATTTGCGTCTCGCGAGCTCGAATCTGCCACGATCCAGCCGCGGGCCCTCGCACGGCTTGCAGCAAGTTCACTCGCGACGTTTTGCGTGAGCGCATCAGCGCCAGAAATTGCGGTGACGTACGACGATGGGCCCCATCCAGTTCACACCCCACGCATTCTTGACGTACTCGCGGAACACAATACCCACGCCACATTCTTCGTGCTCGCACAGCCTGCTGCCGCGCACCCAGAGATTGTTCGGCGCATCGTTGATGACGGACACGAGTTGGCGCTACACGGACCCGACCATCAGTCGCTCCTCGAGCGTTCCACTCAGGAAGCCGTGCAAGCAGTCACAGCCTCGCGGACGCTCGTCGAAGACGTCGCCGGAGTGCCTCTCCGGTTTTACAGGCCCCCGTATGGGCAGCACACTCCCGCCCAAGCTCGTGCAATTCACCGTTCGGGCCTCGACCTCGTCGCGTGGTCGGGTGACCCTCGGGACTGGGTCGACGACACGGAGTCAAACATCGTCGATCGCGCGATCGGGCAGGTATTCCCCGGTGCAATCCTCCTCCTGCACGATGATCGAGCCGATCCACACACGCTTGGACACGGCGAGAGGCTGCCTGCTTTTGATCGCGCGAAGGTTCTCGACGATCTCCTCAGCCGTGCGCGGGATGCCGGGTTTCGGGCCACCACCGTAGGAGAGCTGTTCTCACGACACGCGCGCGTGAAGAGTTTTGCCCGTGAGCGGAGCGGACGGTAACGATGCTGACTGGCGATGGGCTACCTAAAATCAGCATCATTATCGCGGCGCTGAACGCAGAGTCGACGCTTCCCGCACAGCTCGCAGCCCTGGAGGCACAACGACCGAAAGTGGCATGGGAAGTGATCATCGCCGACAACGGTTCACAGGATCACACCGCAGATTTGGTACGAGAGTGGTCGACGCGAATGCCTGAGCTGCGGCTCGTCGATGCCGCTGCGCGCCGAGGGCCAGCAGCAGCCCGCAATCTTGGTGTCGCCGCCGCACGCGGATCGTGCATCGCGTTTTGTGACGCGGACGACGAGATCGGTGACGGATGGGTCACCGCAACTTTGCGTGCACTGCAGTCGCATCAGTTCGTCGCGGGCCGCTTCGATGTTGAGCGGTTCAGACCACCCTCGGCCTTTTCCGTGAGCTGGTCACCACAGCTTGATGGTTTGACGGCGCTGTCTTATATGCCGGGGTTCGTAACAGCCGGTGCGGGGAATATGGCAATGCATCGCGCGGCATTTGACACGATCGGCGGGTTCGATGAGGGTGCGCTGACCGCTGAAGATGACGACCTGTGCTTGCGGGCACAACTTGCGGGTTACCGACTTGCATATGAGCCGGACATGGTCTTGCACGTGCGCCTCCGCGAAGGTTTGCCCGCTATCTTTACGCAAGCGAAACAATACGGGCGTGGTGCGCGCAGGCTAGAACATCGTTTTGCGCTGATTGCAGCGGATCCACGTGTCGTTCCGCCCAAAGCACCCGTTCTCGAAAATCAGGACATACTTGCTGGTCGCACACCCTCTGAGCACGGCCAGACACCGGCGCGACGAGTTGTCAATCGAGCACGGATCGCCAATGCCATTTGGCGAATTGGCTGGCAAATCGGATGGCGGCGCGCGAACCTCACCGACGTCGTGCAGCTCACGCTAGACGATGTTCAACGTCGATGAGCTAGGCGATACCGCACTCGCTCCCCGCATCGAATGAGTGAGACCCAGCTCATGGCTGCGGCGTAACGCGCCTTGCCTCCGAAACTCGGCGGCCAATCTTTGCGCCAGATCGAGATCCAAACGAAGGTACCCGCCCGAAGCTCTCCGAGAAGTTCCTTCAGGTCATCACCCTTCGATTGATCAGCAGCGAGTGCTGCCATTCCACGTGCGACTCGAATCGACTTGACAGTGAGCTCGGACCAGGTGGGGCGGGATGGGTGGTCGACAACGGCATCGTCGCTGTACACCAGCCGCCCACCTCGTTCTCTCAACCGACGACCCCAATCGTCATCCCCGCCTGACTGAAGGTCGTCGTTGAACGGGCCAACACTCTTCAACGTTGAACTCGTCGTTACGAGGTTCGCGGTAGCGGCGAAGTGGAACGATTCGACAAACTGCCGCTGGTCGAATCCGTGAATCGACTCGTAGAGCTCTGGACCCGTTGTAGGCAGCTTGCCTGCACGATAGATCAGGTTGATTGCGCCACCCACCGCGTCGACATCGCTGCCGTTCTGCAGAACGGCGACTGCAGAACGGATCCAATTTTGGTGAGGCAAACAGTCTGCGTCGGTGAATGCAACGACTTCTCCCGTGGCCTGCTTGAGTCCCGCGTTGCGCGCGGCGTACGAACCACGTTTCTCCTCGCGGATGAGTTGAAATCGTTCGTCAGTCGCTGGTATCGCCTGGCTGAGATCAGTACTCGAGTTATTGTCGACGATGATGAACTCAAGGAGCCCCGGATAGTCCTGAGCTGCAAGTCGCGCTACACATTGGCGCAACCGCTCGACGTCTTCGAATACGGGCACAATGACACTCACAGAAGGGGCAGATCTTGCCTCATGCCTTTCAAGGGCCATAGCAGTCATTCCTTCGCTAAGAACTTACGTGAGCGCCCTCGGCGAGACCCCGTTGAGGCGTCCTTCCATCGTAGAGGTCGGCTCAGGGTATACAGACGACGCATAGAGAATCGAGTTCTGAGCGAACAAAATCGTGACCCCGCCTCCAAAGAGCGTGCCCAGCTCGGTACAGCGTGATCCGCTTTCAACGAACTACTGACCCCCAGCCATTTCCGGCTCGTATCGCGGCCCGGGCAATCTAGACTTGAGTCATGATATCGGCAGCCTCGCTGCACCCGGGGGTGCGGATACTCGACGTCGGCCCGGCGGATGCATCCGTGGCTCTGGACTTCGCCGCAGCGGGATTCGAGCGCTACCTCGGTCTTGTTGAACCACCGCTTCTTCACCAAGCGCGCGCGACCGCCGGCCCTCTCTCAGACCGATTCGTAACATTGCAATCTCCGGACATGATCTGGAACTGCAACGCGGATTTGCTCATCCTCCGAGCCGACTTCGCCAAAGCTCTATGGACCATGCGCGACTTCAACCACCTTCGCTATGTAGCAGTAGAGCAACCTCCAGGCCGCTCCGGTTGGGAAGCACGACTCGCAGCCCTCGTCGGTCGCCGCGGGGGCCGACTCACTGTGCTTGGCACGCAGCGTTGGGGTGGACAAAGTTTTGCACTCTTCGAACTGCCTACTCCACATGAGCGACGCACGCGCACATACTTTTCCCCGGCTTGGGGGCCAGCGGGCCTCGCAGCACGGCTAAATGATGCTGGCGTTCGCTATGCCCTACTCCGATGGTTCGAACTGCTGCCGCGAATCGAGGAGGGAGAAGACCTTGATTTTCTTGTGGCCGATGACGACATCGAGGCATTCAGGGCAGTGTTGGAGTCAGAGCCAGGAACGCAACCCGTCGATCTCTATAGCGTGTCAGGTCTTGCCCGGAGCGACTATAAAGGTGCCGCCTATTACACTCCCGAACTCGCCACGCGCATTCTCGATGCGGCAGTCGAGCATCAGAGCGGGTTCCGCGTTCCCGCGCCAATGGACCATCTCCACTCTTTGACGTATCACGCCGTTTACCACAAGGGTCCACGTGCTGGCATACGCTCAGAACGCTACGGCCCCGGCGAGTCAAATCCCGAGCACGACTACGCAGTAATTCTGCGCGATCTTGCGCAAGAGCTCGACGTCTCGCTTCCTGACACCGTTGAGGGGATAGACGGCTATCTTGAGAGCGTCGGATGGCGACCTCCAGCCGACGCGCTTCGACGGCTTGGAGCATCCAATCCTTGGGCACCGGGCTTCGTCTCGACAGGCGATGAAGCCGACCTCCGTGCCAGTCTCGGCGATACTGAGCTCACGGTCTTCCTCGTACGACGGGCTGCGCTCGATGTTGTCGACGTCGATGAGGTTGTCAGCACCTTTGCGCACTTTGCCTTCGATGTCATCCATACCGAACTCCTCGGCGAGAAGGCACAAGCCGAGGCGTCGCTTGAGCTCCGGGGCGGCAACTGGGGCCGTGGCCCGTTCCCCAAAAGTGGTGGGCCTCCAGCACTCGTCGTCGTCGCCGTGCACTACGGCGCCAAGCCACCGTCTGAATGGTTGCGCTCACGCTACCCTCACCTGAGCAACGCGGAGGTGTTCGAAGCAAAGGTTGCGCTCCGTGAACTCGTGGAGGCGAGAGTCGAAGCATCCGAACGCTTCAACACAGTTCATTCGTCGGACAACACGCAAGAGGCGTGGGAGTACCTCACGGCTCTTTTTCCCGAGCAAGCAGTGGAATTGCTCGAGCGCGCCAGCAAACTGGCTGCGGCATTCCCCGCGCCGCAGGGCTCTCGAAGCGTCCTGAGCCTTGGCCGACGTGCGCGGGTTGACCTCTTGGACGGCCCGACGGGCAAAGTCGTGCAGAAAACATACGCACCGCCTTTCGAGCGTTTTCTGACGCGTGAGCTTGCTGCAATGTCGGAGCTGAAAGGGCTCGTCGCGGCCGTCCCTAAGCCGCTTCAGACGGGGCAATATTGGTTCACTTTGCCCTACTACAACAATGCACTGGGCAACCTGGCCAATCGGACTTCCCGCAGATTGCTCCCGCTGTCGGTCGTACGCGAGATGGTGAGCGTACTGCGTCAGATCTACGATCTGGGGTACGACGTCGTGGATGCTCGCCCATGGAACTTCCTGCTGGATCCTGAGCGCGGGCTGAAGATCATCGACCTTGAGTTTCTCTACCGCTATGACGGCGACCGGCCGGCCTTCGAACGAAGCGCAAACTTCGTCGGCCCATGGCCTGGGTTCAAGGGAGACCGACCAGTCGGAAATACGTCGTACGACTGGCGGTGGCTTCCCTCCACCGGCCTTCCACTCGACATCCTTGTCGGAGGTTCGCCGCTGACGCAGCATGTACACCGTACCGGCTATCGGATTCGCCACCTGACCGTCGGACCAGAGTCCCTCCCGCGACGCATCTTGAGACGCGCTCGCGCGGCACTGCGACACCTGAAGTGGCTCACTACCGGCGCTTTCACCCGTTGGGCCCGCCGGCGCGCCGCGACCATCAGTTCCTCAAGCCAGGAGACCGTGAAGACATGAAAGTTGTAATTATCGGCCTAGGGTACGTTGGCGTTACCGCGCTGGCCTGCATCTCCTCCCAAGGGCATCACGTCGTCGGTATCGACACCAACGAACAGAAGGTGGATACCGTCAACGCCGGCCGTGCACCGATTATCGAACCCGGCGTGGCTGAGCTCATCGCTGATGGCCTTCGTGCCGGACTGCTGAGCGCTTCCACCACAATTCCTCCGCTCAACGACAACGACGTCGTGATCGTTTGCGTCGGCACCCCGAGCACCGTTGATGGTTCGCACAACATGGGACACATCGCGGAGTCAGCCCGTCAGATCGCGCACGCTGCCCAAACAGTTCGAGGTCGGATCACAGTTGCATTTCGGTCAACATTCCGCCCGGGCACAACCGAAGACCTCATCGCTCCGATATTTGCCGAGGTTTTGGGGGAGAACTTCACCAACCAGGTCGAGTTGGTCTACAACCCGGAATTCCTTCGCGAATCGACCGCGGTCGCGGACTACTTCGACCCACCCAAGATTGTCATTGGAACCCAAGATGGCCGTCGCTCTGAGGCGATGATTGCGCTCCATGAGGGAATCGTTGCACGGGTGTTTGAAGTCGGGTTTCGTGAAGCAGAAATCACCAAATTCATCGACAACTCCTGGCACGCGGCCAAGGTCGCGTTCGCGAACGAGGTAGGTCGCGTTTGCGCCGCCTACGGAGTGGACTCTGCAATCGCGCACTCCATCTTTGTCGCCGACACAAAGCTCAATATCTCGGCGTACTACACGCGTCCGGGTGGAGCATTCGGAGGATCCTGCTTGCCCAAGGATGTGCGGGCGATGCAGTCCATTGCGCGCACAGCCAACGTGAAAGTAGAACTGCTCGACTCGTTGCTGCGCTCAAATGATTCCCACAAAGACTTCCAACTTGCGCGAGTTGAACAGTCGGCAGAGCCCGGGGCCAAAATTCTCATTGTCGGTTTGGCATTCAAGGCAGGCACTGACGATATGCGAGAAAGCCCTCACGTAACGCTTGTCGCGCAGTTGCTGGAGAGAGGGTACAAGGTGCGGATTCTGGATCCCGCCGTGCGCACCTCGGCATTGATCGGTCAAAACCTTGGGTACACCATGTCGCAGTTGCCCACGTTGCGAGAGCTGCTCATATCTGCCGAAGAGATCGCGGCGGCAACTTTTGATCTCGTCGTCAGAAACAGTGATGCCGAGCCAGAGTTGCAGCTCCAAGCGGGTACTCCCGTGCTCGATCTGCGTTCAATCTCCTAGCCCCGAATCGTCCAGAGTCTGCCTCACCTCAGACCCGTAAAGCGGAACGGTTTCGCGCCATAGCTCCGCCAGCCAAAAACAGCCAAGGAATCGCATCTCAATGACGAAAGAGTCCGACGACATTCACGTCATGATGGACCCAAATCCGGACGACGCGCCCGAAACGATACGGATGCTGGTCAGCTCGCTCCCTGCGAACGTCAAGGTGACGGGCTTTCGTTGGAAGTCCGCATTCCGTGGTCGCTACGACGTTTTGCATCTCCACTGGCCAGAACTGAGGGCATCCGCGCCAGGCCGAGTCCGCCGCTCTGCATACCCAACAATGTTTCTCGCGCTCACCCTGTTGAACCTGATGCGACGCAAACCCACGGTGTGGACGGTGCACAACGTGGAACCACACGAGCGTCTCTCCCCACTCTCCCGCTTGGCTCTCGGAACATGGGAACGACACGTGTCGGTCCGTGTGTTCATGTACGAGAGCGCGCGGTTTCCGGACCAGCGCACGAGCGATCTCGTCATTCGCCGCGGCGACTACCTGCCGTACCTCGAGGCGCTCGCCATCGACGCCGCAGCAGTCGAACCCGCGGGGATCCTGAACTTTGGACTCATCCGGCCATACAAAGGTATCGAGACACTCCTTGACTCTTATGAGGCACTGCCTGAGTCAGCACGTCCCGCGCTTTTCGTCTGTGGCAGTCCAGAAGTGCCCGACTACGCAGAAGCCATCGCCCGCCGCGGCGCGGAAATCCCTGGAGTCGTCGTCGAGCTCGGGCATGTCCCCGACCGAGAACTCGTAGACCGAATACGAAGAGCCCGCTTGATCGTGCTCCCCTACCGCAAGATTTACAACTCCGGAACCGTGTTGCTCGCGCTCACGCTAAACCGTCACGTCCTCGTACCGGACTCACCCACGATGCGAGAGCTTCGAGAAGAAGTCGGTGGCGACTGGGTGATGCTCTTCTCCGAGCTAACACCCGAAGCACTCCAGGAAGCATTGACACAAGCGCAGTCCGCCGCTGCCACGTCCACGCCGCCAAATCTCACCCTGAGAGATTGGAAAGATGTGGGCGAATCGTACGCGGCGCTCTATGCGAACCCGTTCGAGAACACCACCGTCACCAGAGACAAGCTGGCCTCCTAGCGCCGCAGTCGAACGTTATCGGTATCAAGCCTGACCCTCGAGTCAGAATCTTGACGCCGATCGCGCAGTCCACAAGACGGGGTGAGGCAGAAGTCAGGCGCCGACCAGCGTAGCTCGCAACTCACCGAGACGGCCCAAACCCACCACGTCCGTGGGTTCGACTGTCGGCATCGGCGTGGGTGTGGGAGTCGGCGTCGGAGTGGGAGTCGGTGTGGGAGTCGGTGTGGGAGTCGGTGTGGGAGTCGGCGTCGGCGTCGGAGTCGGCGTGGGAGTCGGCGTCGGCGTCGGTGTCGGCGTCGGTGTCGGCGTCGGTGTGGGTGTGGGAGCTGTTGATCCTGACTCGAACAGCGCCGCAACCTCAGCCGCGGTCAACGCACGGTCGTACAGACGTGCCTCATCAATCGCGCCTTGGAATGGGGATGCCCCACCAGGCTCCGCCCCAACAATGAGGGGAAGGTTATTCGTACCGATATTTGCCACGCCCGCAACCGAACCGACAAGCACCCCATTCAGATACAAACGCAGCGTTGCACCATCATAAGTTCCGACGAGATGCGTCCAAGTCGTCCCATCAGCACTCACCGCAGCCGATCCATCTACCCGGAACGCATTCGCAGCTGATGCCTGATTCAAGCGGAAGAACGGCTTCCCCGAGCTCGCCACCGCCAGCTCGAACCCATCCGTCACATGCAGCTGAGCCTTCTTCACAACATACTGCGTCGCCACCCGCGAAGGCTTCACCCACGCGGAGACCGTCACCGCACCAGTCACGTCCACCGACGCACTGTCAGCAACAGTGACTCGCCCAGTCGAGCCATTGAACGAAAGCGCCCCTCCCGAATGGCCAGACACACGTGTCACACCACCCGAAACCACACCATCATTCGCCAACCCAGAGCTATCCGAAACCCCCAGCCCCGAAGCCTCATCAAAACCCCAGAACCCCACCGCACCCGGCTCTACCGGCGTCGGAGTCGGCGTCGGCGTCGGTGTGGGAGTCGGTGTGGGAGTCGGCGTCGGTGTCCCTGGGGTGCCGGCAAGAAATAGCGCCGATACTTCAGTTGACGAGATCGCGCGTGAGTACAGACGAATATCATCTACTCCGCCTTGCAACGGATTTCTTCCTGACTGCTCACCACCGAATATGAGGGGAAGCGAGTTCGCCCCCATGGATTGGGGTCCACTCTTCGACGCCGCTTCAACGCCGTCGACGTAAAGCCGAATACGCGTGCCGTCGTACGTGCCAACCAAATGCACCCAGGTGGAGCCGTTGGCCACGAGAGCGGTCGTCCCGGTTACCCGGTAGTTGTTGTCATCCGTTGCATGGTTGATGCGGAAGAAGGGCAATCCGGAGGACGCGATACTCAGCTCAAACCCGTCTATTTGGTTATCGTCCGCCTTCTTGACGACGTACTGAGTTCCTACCTTTTCAGGCAGCACCCAAGCCGAGACCGTAACGGCTTCCAAGCCCGCAAAAGCGGGTGATGTCGGCACTGTCACACGTCCGGACAAACCGTCGAGCCGAAGCGCGCCGCCACTCTTGCCCACGATCCGGTCGGTGCCGCCCGAGATCATCCCATCGTGCGCCCATCCCGAACTGTCTACGGCGGTCAAGCCGTTGCTCTCATCGAAGGCCCATCGTCCCAGTTCGCCGACCTCGCTTGTGACGCCGACGGTGACACGAGCTTGACCCGACCATTGACCGCCGGCCTGCACTCGATATGTGAACGAATCGAGTCCCGCTGAACCGGCCGACGGCGTGTAGGTGAACGACCCCTGCGTGGACGAAAGGGTCACATCGCCAGCCAAGGGCGCCTCAACAATCTCAACGGATTGGAGGGTCATTCCCTGGGCGTCGTAGTCAAATTGGCCGTCAACAGCCGTGTCAACGGAAGTCGCAATTGATGTGTCACGTGCTATCGGTGCGCCTGGATTGACCCATACCAGGTTCATTGTCCGCGTCGCCGTGGCACTACTCGCCATGACGACGACATTGCCGCTGGTGTTTCGTTTGACACTGGTGACGTTGTTGAAGGAGCCAGCTGCGAGTACCGTTGCGGGCTTCGAAAAATCCAGGGCCGAGAGTGTAGTGACCTTCTCGAGGATGTTGTCCGGCTGACCGCTTGCCGTATATATGACGCGCAACCCCTGGGTAGCTTCGTCAATGAGAACGATAGGTCGCGTGCCCCGCGTGTCTACCGTGCGCATCGGATCCCAAACACCATTTGGATGACGAACGAGCAATGCAATCACCGCGTTGCTCGCAGTGTCGTAGGAAGTCTTAACCGCGGCATACAAGGTGCCATCTGTTGACACTGCGACGTTGAGATGGTCGTCTGCCATGCCTGCGCCAACCGGGAGCCCAGATGCGGCCGCAGGCACCTCGTCCACCGACCACGTGCCAGGATCTGCACCGTCGTCATGGGTGCGAAATCCAAAATTCCGCGTTGTCTGATTCGACCAGAGCACGCCAATTTTGCCCGGCAACGTGGTCACCACAGAAATATCGTCTTCGTTGATGTTAGACGCGACCGCGATGGGAGCGGAGAAGGCGGAATACGGTGCATCAGACCAGTACACGTTGACCTTAGGCCCAGCCTCGGACGCGAGCCACATTCGACCAGTGCTGTCGATGTCAATCGTCGCTGTTTCGCTACCAGGGAGTGACACAACCGTCGGGGTAGAACGAGAATGCCACGGAACGTAAGAGGAGGATGAAGCCTCATACTGCAGAGAAACAAGAGAACTCACCGGGCCGTGCAGCAAGACGTGAACGACGTCGCCTGTGGGAAGGACATCTGCGCGCACATCGGTACGATCGGAGATCCGCGAGACCGCGGTCCAGAGCGTCCCGTTATAGCGCCACACCCAGGTGCCGGGCACGCTGGTCTGCGCCGAGGCCAATACCGACCACCACGTGCCCTGCGCCATCCACAACTTCGATTGCGGCTTCTCACCCGTGTTACCAGCAAGGGGAATCTCGGCTGCGCTCAGGTCAGTGCTGGGCGGAACCTCAGGACTCACAGCGGCAGCAGCGGGCTCCCACGCCAAGCTGACCAGGGCCGCAGACGGCGCGGGTTCCTCCGACCGAACTTCAATGAAGTAGGTCTCCCCAGCGACTGCATCTATCGTCGCTTCAGCTGTTGCGAGATCGCCCGCCTTGGTGCCAGATCCAACAATCGTACCGTCCGCACCGCCTTGGCGGATCTCGAGTGCGGTGTCGATCTCGCTTCCGACGGTCGTGAAGCGCGTGGGTCCTGATTCTGGTGCCGTCCACGACCACCACAGGGTGTTGGTCAGCTCGGACGGAACCGCTGGCCCCGTATTGGAGGGAAGGAATGTGGCAGCAACGTCCTGCCCCGTCCGCCCGCCAATCATCCTAGCGTCCTCGGGGGCTGCCCCGACGATCACGTCGGGATCGCGCGGTGTCTCGGGTTCGGTGTCGACCGCGTCGTGCGGTCCAGGTGTACCTGCCTCAAGCGCGTGAGGGGCTTCAACGGATCCACCAGGTCTGGGCGCGCCGCCGACCATCGAGAGCACGATCGCGGTGCCACCAACAATTGCAACCGCGGGCGTAAGCCATGCCCACAACGGTAGACGTCGCGACGAGCCGGTCCTTGTTCGGCGATTACGCCCGGGCGCTGCGTCGCTGTCGTCAATCCCCATGAAAGCCCCAGTCCATCAGATCCGTAGATCTCCCCATTAACATGCCCCCGCATATCGAGCGCTATCTTACATGGGAACCCCGTGCGCGTCATCCTCGCGTTCGGCTGAGATGGAAATGCGGCTCATACTGACCACACGTCCTGCACAATTCGCGACGTCTGCTCGATGGCGAACCGCGCCCGAGCGCTCAGATACGCGTTGCGAGCCATTTCCATGACCAGTTCATCGTGCGTCATCGCCCACTGAATTGCGTCGGCGAGTGCTCTCGCGTCGCCCGGACGCACAAGGATCCCAAACTCACCGCGTGCGACCCCCTCAGCAATTTCGACCCGTTTGCCCAACGGCGAGAGAATCTCTGGGACTCCACCAGCATCGGTGGCGATGACCGGAGTGCCCACAGCCATCGCTTCGACAATGACTTGCCCAAACGGCTCGGGCACGGGCGACGCGTGCACGAGCATGCGGAGTTGCGCAATTTCTCGGACTGGGTCGTCAGTCCATCCGGCCAACTCAACCTGGCGAAGCGCTTCGGATGCCGCCACCTTCTCTTTTACTGCAAGCTCAATCGCTGCATCCTCGAACAGCGCGGCGCCAACAATTCTGAACCGTACACTCGCAGCCTTTGTACCTAACAACTCGATGGCGTCAAGGAACTCAAATTGGCCCTTCGTGGCGCTGATGCGTCCGACTATTCCAACCGCACTCCCGCTTTTGCGATCGAATTTGCCCGTGAACCAGTCCTGAGGGATGCCTGGGTAGGCTACGACGACCCGAGCAGATACGCCTCCCACTGTGTCTGCTGTCGCGCGCGAATTTGCAATGACTTTGCGTGGACCGAAGCGCGCCAGGAATTGCAGCATGCCAACGACCGGGCGTGGAACATAGTCAACTGCGATTCGATCGTGGAGGTGCCAGATCCATGGACGCCCGGCAAGCGGTGCAGCAACCCAGAGCAGAACCGCAGACTTCAACGAGTTGGCGACAACGAGATCTGGCTTTTCGGCCGCGATGCGCCCGCGCAACCCCCAAATGACGCGGAGCGAGTCGAACGCGTTGCGGACGAAACGCCGGGCTGAGTCGCTCTCGCCACGAGTCACACGCGCCAGTGCGCCGACCTCGAACACCGTGGTCGGCGTCTGCCTCGACCGAAGCTCCTCTGCCAATGGGCCGTCAGCGAGGAGTATCGCCGAAGTCGTGAATCGCGCAGGATCAAGCGCGTCAACCAATCGCAGCATCGCCGTCTCGGCGCCGCCGACCTCACCCGTATGGGTGACCAGCAACACCCGTTTCGCTTGGGATTGGGTCATCCTACGAACTATATCCAGACGCTTGTTCGCAGGTGCACCATCTAGCATGTGCTTGTGAGCCTGCTCCCTTTCTTGGCACGGCCCGGATCGGTCGCGCGCACCGTCACCGGGGGCGTCGTGCTGGGGATACTCGGGGTCGCCACCGGAGTCATCAGCGCGTGGGATCCTGAACTTGCGCTCCCATTCGCGCTCGTAGTGATGCTCGTTGCACTCGCAGCTATCGACCTCTCGCTGATACCCGTCCTCGCTGTGCCCGCGACAATGGTCATGAACCGAGTTGGGCCCATGAGCGTGTCGGATTTCGTTCTTGGTGCCGCCAGCATCGTGGCGCTCCTGATGCTTCGCGGCCGGGGCGGCCTCACTCTCCAGCCGCTCATCTGGGCTGGTACTGCCTACATTGCGCTGACCGCACCACAACTACTCCTCAACGCGTACGGCGCCAATGTGATCGAGTGGGGCCACGAGGTCGTGCTCGTTCTCGGCAGCATGGTGGTCGGTTTCGTCATCGGCAGAGAAGGACGGGCGCGGTTCGCCCTCAGCATATATACCGTGATTGGCATGTCGATTGCTGTCGCCGCGATCGTGGCGGCAATCGGCAATGGATTTGGTCCAGTGTATCTTGGCATGCTGCACAAGAACTCGATTGGTGGGATCCTGCTCGTGGCAGGCCTGATCGCTTTCGCGAACCCGCCATGGCTCGGGTGGAAACCCCGGTGGGCGTACCTTGGCTTCTTTTTGTGTGGATTTGGTATGCTGACTGCTCAGTCCAGGCAAGCGCTCATCGGAACACTAGTCGGCGTCATCATCATTGGGATGCGGCCACGATTTCACAATGGAAAGCGCTCCCGCTGGATCTGGTTCCTGTTTCTTCCTGTTGGGTACTTCGTTTACGGTGAGGTGGCAGAGCAACTCGCGTCGGATGACAACTTCAATTCATCAGCTCAACGCCTCGCGTGGTACGCGGATTCAATCGAGGTATGGCTGATGTCACCAATCTTCGGCGTGGGGCACCGTTGGTGGGTGACTGGACACACCGGCTACTCGGGCTTCCAACCGCCGAACGCCGAACTTGAGGTGCTCACAACCGTAGGACTTGTGGGCTTGTTCGGGTTCCTCGCCATGTTCGCTTCGTCGATATGGATGCTCGCCAAGATGAATCCGGTATATGGCACTCTTGGTCTCGCGATTGTTGTCGCACGCCTCGTGCAAACGCAGTTCGATTTATACTGGGTTGCCGGCCAGTCTTCGATCCTCTGGATCATTGCCGGCATTTGCTATGGTGTGCGCGAACGTGACCGAGCGCAGGGGATTGAGCTCATCTCCCACCCGGTTCAGACCGTGTGGCGACGCACCCGAGGAGTTCGAGCGTGACCCGCAACGTCATTCACGCGCTCACGCCAGGTGACCACTATTCACCGCGCACTGGTTCAGCGGTGCCTACCGTAGTGCACGGACTCGCGAGCGCGGCGCAAAAGTTAAGCACCGAAAACTACACGCACTCCGTGCTTCTCGATGGCTCGTCAATGCACCCGCGCTATGAGTCAGCCGCCGCAATCGAGTACGCTGGGGCAGCATACCCTAGTCGCTGGGAACGCATCGCTGACGCACTGGCCGCTCGGGCGGGGCTCCCTCGTCGGTCAACAATCGCGGCTTACCAACCACTTGCGCGGGCGATCAAAGAGTCGGACAACGAAGCGATCGTCGTGGCGCACAATGCACCGGTGCTCGCGGGATTGCTCCGAGAACGGTCTGGGCCAGTCATACTCTATGCACACAATGACGTTCTCCGCACGGTGAGCCGCCGCGAGGCCGCACACCAACTCGGCGGCGTGGCGTCGGTCGTGTGTGTGAGTGAGTACCTCGCCGAACAGATTACTGCCCGGCTTCCCGCCCATCTGGCTGCACGCGTCCGCGTTGTGGAAAACGGGGTCGACACCGATCAGTTCTCACCCGCGCAAGCCCCCACAACTTCTTCGTCTCGTCTCCGCGTTCTCTTTCTGGGCCGCACCATTGCGGAAAAGGGCCCCGACCTCCTCCTCGCTGCCGCGCGTCGCTTAGCGCGCGACGACATCGAGTTCGTCATCGTCGGGAGCTACGGATTCGACCGAGATGCACCGCTGTCCACCTTCGAAAGTGACCTCCGCAAAGAAGCGGAGTCATCCGGAGCCCATGTGAGCTTTGAACCATTTGTCGACCGGTTCGCGCTACCAGCACTCCTGCGCACCGCAGACATCTTCGTGGCGCCTTCACGCTGGCCTGAGCCCAGTGGACTCACTCTTGGCGAGGCAATGGCGACCGGCCTTCCGGTCATCACGTCTCGAGCCGGTGGGATCCCGGAGGTCGTGGGCGATGTAGGCATCCTGATTGCTCCGGGAGACTCGGCCGCGCTCGCGTCGGCTATCGCCCTGCTCGCCGATAGCCCGTCCCATCGAACCGCCCTCGGAGAAGAGGCCAGGAAGCGGGCCATCGCCAACAACTGGTCAAGGTCGTGGCGTCAGTTCGAGGCCGCCCTAAACGAGATCTGACGGGCTCAAGCAAGCTTGCGCAAGACTCGATCCAGAACGCTATCAAGCTCGGCAACCATCCGGTGCCAGGCCGACGCGGGCTCCATCAATGGATCAGCCACATCGTCATCGGGGTCTGATCCAAGAAGCTCGGATCTGCTTCGACCAGCGGCGGCAGAGCTCAGCCATTCTCCCAACTCAACCCCAAGTGGGACGGCGTTCGTGTCTAACCATCGGTCAAACTGCTTGAGAGTAAACACCCGGGGCCAGACGTCTGGGTTTTCAGCCACGAGGTCACGTGACTGATCACGCGCCATCGTCAAGACGACGTCAAAATCAGCGGCGTCATGCGTGTCTAGTTCACGGCTGACATGCC
>Ga0209477_1000218_pt1 | contig 33872 bp, 29 predicted proteins | sample KloWWTupernatant_FD_187180 | JGI IMG/M metagenome (GOLD analysis project Ga0209477, IMG submission 187180) | Active sludge microbial communities from Klosterneuburg, Austria, studying microevolution and ecology of nitrifiers - Klosterneuburg... | ecosystem: Engineered > WWTP > Aerobic digester >...
AGGGCTCAGCCAGCGTTCGCTTCGTCAGGGCTCAGCCAGCGTTCGCTTCGTCAGGGCTCAGCCAGCGTTCGCTTCGTCAGGGCTCAGCCAGCGTTCGCTCCGTCAGGCTCAGCAACCGTTCGGCTTCGTCAGGCTCAGCCACCGTTTCTCGTTAGGTCCAAGCGAACGCGCCGGCTTGGGTCTCTACCTTGGGTGTAGGTGACAATTCTCGACGCTACGCGTAGCCGAGTTCGTCCAGTTCGTGGTCGTCGATTCCGAAGAAGTGGGCCAGTTCGTGCCACACGGTGATGCGGACTTCTTCGATCAATTCGGCCTCGGTCGCGACCATGCGCAACAGGGGGCCGCGGAAGATCAGGATTCGGTCGGGAAGCACTCCCGAGTACTGCGAAGTGCGCTCTGACAAGGGTGTTCCGTCGTAGAAGCCGAGCACGTCGCCGTACTCCGGGCCGGGCTCGTCCTCGATGATCAGCGCGCAATTCTCCACCTGATCGAGCAACTCGGCCGGGATCTGCGCCAGCGCCACGTCCACCAGATCCTCGAACCGCTGTTCGGTCACCGTCAACGCCATGCGCTCAGCCTAGCCGTCACATCGTCGGCAAATCGGCCCTGACAAGGCCCCCAAGCATCAACTGGCGGTTGAGCTCGACTAGTGACGCGACCCCGCCATCGTGACTACAGTCCGCTGCTGAGGCACCAAGGGACGGGTGTGGCGCGAGTCACGGGGAAGGCCCGTCCCGCCTCAGCCACAGCAGGCACCCCCAAGAAGGACGGTCATCGTGAACCGTGTGCACCAAGGTGGCCGGGCCGCCCTGGCCTGGCTGGTCCTCATCGCGACCCTTGCGGCCCCCGCCCTCGTCGCCAGCCCTGCGGACGCGGCCGTGGCCACCACCTACACCGCGCACACCTCCGTCAACGTCCGCGCCAAGGCCAGCACCTCGTCGGCCATCCTCGGCCAGCTTGCCGAAGGCCAGACCGTCCTCGCTGCCGGCGCCGTCAAGGGCGACTGGCTACCCATCAAGTACGCCGGCAAGACGGCTTACGCCTGGGCCGAGTACCTCACGATCAACCCCACCCCCGCCACCGAGATCACCAGCGGACCGGCCGGCAAGAAGACCGTAACCAAGAAGAACACCTCCGTCCGCGCCACCGCCGTCCCGGACAGCGAAGTGACCGCCACCCTCGCCAAGAAGTCCGTCGTACGCGTTACCGGACTCACCTCCGGCGCCTTCACCCAGGTCAACCTCAACGACGTGCTTCAGTGGGTGCCCACCGACCGCCTCTCCAAGGCCACAGACACCCTCCCCGACGTCGTCGCGCGGCACCGCACCACAGCCAAGCTCGCCTTGCGCGCGACCCCGTCCGCCAGTGCCAGGAATCGCGGCACCATCAAGAAGTCCAAGATCGTCGGCGCAACCGGAGTCCACAACGGCGGCTACACCCAGGTCATCTACGCCGGAAGGGTCGGCTGGGTGGTCACCGGGTACCTGAAGCCTGTCGCCGGCACCCCGGACGCCCTCGTCCTGCCTCGCGCAGCCGGCAAGCGCTACGTCGCCCAAGCGGACGCGCCCCTGCGCGGCACCCCGGACGCCGCCGCGGAGCCCGTGTCAACCGTCGCCTTCGGCACCCTGATCCGCATCACCGGCCAGACCCAAGGCGACTTCACCCAGGTCATCTGGAATGGCGCCGCCAACTGGATCGCCACCGCGTCCCTCAGCCTGGCCAAGCCGGTCGCGGTCGCGGCCACCACCACCCAGACCACGACCGACCTCGGCTCGGACAGCCTCAACAAGCTCGAGCCCTACGCCCAGGCGGCCGTGCTCGAGGTGCGGGCCAGCTTCCCGCAGATCACCACCATCTATGGCTGGCGCGCCTCGAGCTCCTACTCGGAGGACCATCCCAGCGGACGCGCGATCGACATCATGATCCCCGCCTACAAGACCAACGTGGCGCTCGGGGACACCATCGCCGCGTACTTCATCGACAACGGCGTCCGGCTGCACGTGAGCTACGTCATCTGGCAGCAGCGCAACTACCGACTCAGCCGCGGTTATTGGGTCGCCATGGCCGATCGCGGTGGCGACACCGCCAACCACATGGACCACGTCCACGTGTCCTTCGAGGCGCCGTAGCGGGCTTCGTCAAGCTCAGCCAGCGTTCTCCGGCAGTGCGTCGCCGGCACTTGGGTAGGACGGCTGTGCGCCGGGACGCGTGCAGGCATAGGCGCCCACCTGCACTCCGTACCGGACGGCGTCGCGCAGGGACGCACCCCGGGCCAAGGCTGCGCTGACTCCGCCCACGAAGGCGTCGCCGGCTCCGGTCGAGTCGACCACCGTCACCGACGCGCTCGGGATCGAGGTCATTCCTTCGGCATCGGCCACCAGCGCGCCCTCGGCTCCGCGGGTGACGATCAGCGACTTCAGGCCCTGCGCAAGCAGCGCTTCGGCAACCGTCAGGTCGTCCTCCTCGGAATTGGACGGGAGGGCGCCCAGCAGGGCCAACGCCTGCCTGGCCTCGTGCTCGTTCACGATCAGCGGGTCCGCGGAGAGCAGGCAGTTCGTGGAAAGCGGGACGGCCGGGGCCAGGTTCAGCAGTATCCGTCCGCGCGCCAGTTCTATAGTCCGCTCGATCGCCGCCAGCGGAAGCTCGCACTGCAGCACCACCAGCTGGGCGGACGCGATCACGTCCGCCACCTCATTGATGCGCGCCGCGTCGACGTGACCGTTGGCGCCGGGCACCACCACGATGCAGTTCTCGCCCTGGTCGTCCACCGTGATGAACGCCATGCCGCACGGCCCGTCCACCTGCGCCACGTGGTCGAGTTGCACTCCGGCGTCCCGCAGGCCGCGCAGGGCGACGTCGGCGTAGGCGTCCGTACCCACAGCGCCGATCAGGCTCACGTTCGCCCCCAGCCGTGCCGCGGCGACCGCCTGGTTGGCTCCCTTGCCGCCCGGCATGATCACCGGACCGCTGCCCGGTACGGTCTCCCCCGGACGCGGAATGTGCGCGCTGCGCACCGTGAGATCGACATTGATCGACCCCACCACGACGACGCGCGCGCAAGCCGGCCAGATTGCGTCCATCAGTCTCGCTCTCGTTCGGTCCGGACGGTTCGAACCTACCAATCGCAGTCGTGGTGAACGCCTGCGGACATCGGCGTTTTGTCGGGTCAGACGCGGTGCCCGTATAGTTCTGGGGTCAGGTCCCCATCGTTTAGCGGCCTAGGACACCGCCCTTTCAAGGCGGCAGCGCGGGTTCGAATCCCGTTGGGGATACCAAGCAAAAGCCCTAGCCAGATACACAATCTGGTTAGGGCTTCTTGCTGCTTCAGGATGCCCTCGGGAACGATTCGGGAACATCAGGATTCGCTGACGGCGCCAAAGCGGCCTCCCGGGCGGCCTCCAGCGCGTCCGCGACGACGTCCAGGCGGTCGGGGAAAAGGTGCCCGTACAGGTCCAGCGTCATGGTCGCCGACTTGTGCCCGAGCATCTGCTGGACGACCTTCACGTCCGCGCCTGAGGCGATCGCCAGCGAGGCCGCGGTGTGCCGGAACTCGTGCGGATGGAACCCGGGCACCCGGACCCGTTTCGCGGCCGCGGCCAGGGCTGCGTCGCGGAACGTCGTCGAGCGCAGCACCGCCCCCCGCGGGCCGGTGAACACCAGCGCGGCCGCGTCCAGGCCGGCGATATGCGCCTCCAGCTCGCGGGCCAGGAACTGCGGCAGCGGCACCTCCCGGCGCTCATGTCCCTTCGGGGTCCCCCACACCATTACCCCGCGGATCGGGGTGACGGATTCGGCGACGATGATCCGCCGGCGCAGCAGGTCGAGCCGGGACACGCGCAGCGCTGCGACCTCACCCCAACGAAGTCCGGTGTAGGCCAGGAAGAGCACCAGCAGCCGCCACTCCTCCCCGATGGTGCCGGCGAGCTGGTCGACCTGGGCGTGGGTCAGGTAGCGCGGCGCGGCCTGCTCCACCCTGGGCAGGGAGACGCCCTTGGCCGGGTTGCTGGACAGCCGGCGGGCCTTGACCGCGTAGTCGAGGGCCTGGGACAGGATGCGGTGGGTCTTGCGAATGGTCGCCGGTGACCGGTCGAGGCCGCTGAGCCAGTCCTGGACGTCCTCGTGGCGCAGGCCGGAGAGCTTCACGTTCGCCCACCGCGGCTCGATGTGGGCCCGGATGGCACCTTCGTAGCGCTCGCGGGTGGACGGCTTCAGGTTGGCTTTCGCCTCCAGCCAGCGGGTCGTCCATTCGGTGACGGTGACTTCGGCGCGCTGCGGGTCGACGAACCCGCCGGCGTCCTTCGAGGTCTCGACGTCGCGGGCGAACCGGTCCGCGTCGCGCTTCAGGCGGAAAGTGCGGGCCCGGGGTCGGCCTTCGGGGGTGCGGTACTTCACCTGCCAGCTGACCGCACCGGTGAGATCGCTGGTGCGCTTGTGGACGCTAGCCACGGCGCAGGCCCTGGGCGCTGCGTTCGTGGCGCCCCTGGTCGCGGCGGTCGCGCAGCTGGCGGCACTCGGCCGGATGGGCAGCGATCACCTCAGGGTCGTCGATCGTGGCGGCGCCCCTGATCCCTTCGGCTGAGGCAGGCCGCAGTTTCTCTCGGGTAGACGCGGAGGCCAAGTGCTGGTCGTCGTGCCCGGGTTCGTGACCCGGAAGTCGCAACGGTCACAGCCCCAGGCCAGCGTCTTGGTGCGGGTGAGCCCGAGCCCCATGGCCTCGAACACCACATAATCCAGGTCGCATAGGTAGGGCGTCAGCTCGTCGGCGGACTGCGAATGCAGGTAATTGACGATGGCGCACTGCGTCGCGTCGAGCCCGAAGTCGAACGGCTGCCCCGCACCGTCGACGAACTCGTAGACCCAGTTGTCGGGATAGTCGTGTTCCGCGAACCAGCGGGCCTTCAGCGCCGCCTTCTCCTTCGTACTGGACCTGCCCATCGCGAGGCGCAGGCGCCGCGGTATCCGGCCGTACAGAGTCTGGATGGCGTAGTGGATCGCCTCGCCTGCGTCCTCGAGCGAGCCGCCGTGTCGTCGGACCACCCGGTACAGAGCGAGCGCCCACGGAGCCAGGAACATCGACATCGATTCGGGGTTGCTACGACCGCCAAGGTCGGGCAATCCAGGGACCAGGGCACGGTACTCCTGCAGCATCTCACGCCGTATCAGGCGGGCGGTCGGGGCACCGAACCGCTCTGTCAGAACGCCCGCCTGAAGCGTCACGAGCTGGAAGAGAATCTCACCGGAAGCGTTCTGAAGGTCGAAGTGCTGCCCGACACCAGCCGCCTCGGTTGTGGACGTGTCCTGGCGCTCGACGCCGGCCTTGATCGCAGACAGCATGCCGTGCATGGTCTTCGCCAGTGCTGCCGCGCTGGCTGACTCCAGCAGGCTCTCCCACCAGCTGAGGTCCTCTTCAACGACGACGAAGGTCAGCTTCGTGCCCGCGCCCTCGGCAGCGAACAGCCAGGTGAAGACCGGGCCGTTGGCAACTTCCTTCGTCCACCCCGCGAAGCGCACCTTCGCATGGGCCCGGCTGACGATCCGCTGATCGGGAACCACCTCGGTGTATTCCCGCTCGATCTGCTCGACCATCATCCCCTTGAGGAACCTGCCCGTGATGTGCGCTCTGGTGCCCACACCATCCGGTGTCATCACGACATCGGTGACCTCAAGCTGCGGCCATCCCACAAACAGATGATGCGGGTCGCGACAGTATTCGAAGACGTCGCGGACCGGAGCGTCGATCACCAGGTCGTACCTACGAGAGAAATCCGTCATCGCCAAGCCTCCTCTGACTTCGCGCGGACACCGCGATTCCAGCGTATTCCGAACCGCGGATCCGCGCCCGGGAACACCATGGACGTGCCACAGATCGCCTCGTCAGAAGACGGCGCTGGCCGACGTCCGAACACCCGAATCTGGCGCACCACTCGGACGTCCCTGCACGTCCCGTGGACCCGTCCATCACTCCGGCCCGGCCCTCAAGCCCGCCGGTTCCTGCCGCGCGTGACCAAGGCACCGGACCTTGGGAACTCGGTGGTGGGGCGCGCATCCTGGAGAGGCTCGATTTTCGCAGCGACGTTGGCTTACGTTATAGTTTCGGGGCTGGCCGGGAACGGCTGGTGAGGCCAGTCAAATGGCCCCGTAGCGCAGTTGGTTAGCGCGCCGCCCTGTCACGGCGGAGGTCGCGGGTTCGAGTCCCGTCGGGGTCGCTGAAGCGGTGAATTGCTTCTCGGCCAGGTAGCTCAGATGGTAGTAGCGTTCGCCTGAAAAGTGAAAGGTCACCGGTTCGATCCCGGTCCTGGCCACGTCGATGCGGTGGGGTTTCTCCCGCCGCATTTTGCGTCTCGGGAGCCCAGCCGCCACTGCTCGTGGAGCAGGCGGGGGCCCTTCGTGACGCGCTCGCTCGTCCCTCGCGAGCGCTCCTCAGGGACCGGTTGGGGTGGGCAGTCGGCAGAGAACCCAGCAAGACGCTCCCTGAGCCTGTCGAAGGGTGTCGACAGGCTCGACCAGCCGACGGTGGCTGGGCGCAGGCGCCGCTTCGGGTCAGGAGACTATGTGCTGCTGTTCGATGATCGCGTCTCTGAGTTCGCGGCGCTTCTTCTGCTCGGCGGGGTCGGGCACAGGCACGGCTGAGAGCAGGCGTTGGGTGTACGGGTGCTGGGGGGCGTTCACGATCTCGGCCGTCGGGCCGACCTCGACCAGACGACCGTCCTTCATCACCGCGATCCGGCTGCTCAGCATCTCGACCACGGCCAGGTCGTGGCTGATGAACAGGCAGGCGAACCCGTAGCGCTCCTGCAGGTCGGCGAACAGCTTCAGCACGCGGGCCTGCACCGAGACGTCCAGTGCCGAGGTCGGCTCGTCCGCGATCAGCAGCTTCGGCTCCAGTGCGAGCGATCGCGCGATGCCGATCCGTTGGCGCTGGCCACCGGAAAGCTCGTGCGGGTAGCGGTTGCGCATGGCTCGGGGCAGCTCCACCGAGTCCAGCAGCGCCTCCACCCGCTTCGACAGTTCGGCGCCGCGCAACTTCTCATGCAGGAACAGCGGCTCCCCGATCGACTCACCCACCGGCAGCCGAGGGTTCAGCGACGATCCGGGATCCTGGAACACGATGCCCACGTCGCGACGGAACGGGTACAGGTCGGCGTTCGTCGCGTGCGTGATGTCGCGCCCCGCGACCTGCAGCCGGCCCTCGGCCACCGGCAGCAACGCCACCGCAGCCCGTCCGATCGTGGTCTTGCCCGAGCCGGACTCCCCCACCAGGCCGACGACCTCGCCCGGGTCGATGCGCAGGTTCACGTCGTGCGCGGCTCGGAAGACCGGACGCCGACCCTGCTTCGGGTAGTCGATGCAGACACCCTCCATCAGTAGCGCCGGGGTCACATTTGGATCGCCGGGAGCCAACGGCACCGGGTTCTTCCCGTCCGAGACCAGCGACTGGCGCACCTGGACGCGCGCGTCGTGCGTCTGCGAACCCAGGTGCGGCACGGCGGCCAGCAGCGACTGCGTGTAGGGATGCTTGGGCGCATGGAAGATCTCGTCGGACGTGCCGTGCTCGACGACCTTTCCGTCCTTCATCACGACGATCCGGTCGGCCATGTCGGCCACCACACCCATGTCGTGGGTGATCAGGATGATCGCCGCGTCCACCCGCTCGCGCAGTTCCCGCATCAGCTTCAGGATCTCGGCCTGCACGGTCACGTCGAGTGCTGTGGTCGGCTCGTCGGCGATCAGCAGCTTCGGGTCACAGGCCAGCGACTGGGCAATCATGATCCGCTGCCGCTGCCCGCCGGACAACTGGTGCGGGAACTTGTCGAAGCTCGACTCGGGCTCGGGAATCTCCACCAGCCGCATCAGTTCCAGCGCCCGCGCCTTCGCCGCCGCCGGGGCCATCACGAAGTGCGTCCGCAAAGTCTCGACGATCTGGAAGCCGACCGTGTACACCGGGTTCAGCGCGGTCATCGGCTCCTGGAAGATCACCGCGATCTCATTGCCGCGCACCTCGCGCATCCGCTGACCAGTCAGGCCGATCAGTTCGGTGCCCTTCAGCTTCGCCGAGCCGGACGCACGCCCGTTGGCCGGCAGCAGACCGATCAGGCTCATCGACGACTGGGTCTTGCCCGAGCCGGACTCGCCTACGATCGCCAGCACCTCGCCGGCCTTCAGGTCGTAGTCCATGTGCTCAGCGGCGTCGAACCACTCGCCGTTCACCCAGAACTTCACGCCCAGGTCACGCACCTCGAGGATCACGTCGCCGCGCTTGACGTTTCCGTCCCCGATCCGCCGGGAAAGCCGGACGGCGCCCTCAAGGCTGGTCTCAACCACCGAATTGCCGTTCATCAGTTGCCCCCGGTCGCTTCGCGGTTGGCCTTGATCAGCGTCCGCGCCATCTCGCGCTCAGACGGGATGCGCTTCGTCCGCGGATCGAAGGCGTCCCGCAGCCCGTCGCCGATGAAGTTGACGCTCAACGCGATCAGGATGATGAACAGACCCGGCCACCAGAACAACCACGGACGCGTGGAGAACGCCCCCTGGTAGGTCGAGATCAGGTTGCCCAGCGAGATCAGCGGTGCGTTGATGCCGAACCCCAGGAAGGAGAGGGCGGTCTCCAGCACCACCGCGGTACTCATCAGCAGGGTCGTGTTCACGATGATCACGCCGATCGCGTTCGGCAGGATGTGCTTGGTGATGATCCGCCAGTCGCTGGCGCCGGCGACCCGTGCCGAATCCACGAACTCACGCTCGCGCAGGGTGAGGAACTCGCCGCGAACCAGCCGCGCCAGGCTCGGCCACAGGATCAGACCCAACATCACCGCCAGCAGGACCGGCATGTTGTTGTTGATCGCGTCCCGCACCTCCTGGCTCGCGTCCAGCTTGTCGGGGACGGTGGACAGCAGCTTGCCGAGCACCGCGCCGAGCACGATCACCGGCAGTGTGATCACCAGGTCGGTGAACCGCATCAGGAACTGGTCGACCCGCTTGCGGTAGTACCCGGCGAGCGCACCTACCGTGACGCCGATCACCAACGCGACGATGCTCATCACCACCATCACCAGCAGCGAGGTCTGCACGCCCTTCATCACCAGCGCGAAGTTGTCGCGGCCGATGTCGTCCTGCCCGAAGGGATGCTCACCGATCGCGAAGCCGGTGCCGCCCAGCCACGTGGGAAGGCTCATCGTCGGCGCCCCGCCGTTGAGGATCGTCGGGTTGCTGCGGTTGTAGTCCTGGAAGGTCCACAGGCCAGGGATCGGGCCGATACCCATCGCCAGGATCGAAAGGACTGCGATCAGGATCAGCAGGATGGCCCCGAACATGGCGCCGCGATGCCGCAGGAAGCGTGACCAGACGATCTGGCCCTGGGAGAGTCCTTCGACCTCCTTGACCTGGATCGCGTTGTCGCCGCGTCCGGCCTGGTCTTCGGTGCTGGGATCGATACTCATGCGTTCACCCGGATCCTTGGGTCGAGCAGGGCGTAGAGGAAGTCGGCCACGAGGTTCGCGATCATCGCCAGCGCTCCGGTGATCATCACGTACGCCATGACCGGATCCGCCTCACTCGCTCGCAGCGAAGTGACGAACATCTTGCCCATGCCGTTCCAGCCGAAGATGGTCTCGGTGATCACCGCGCCGCCGATCAGGCTGATGATGTCCACCGGAACGACGGACGCCAGCGGCAGCAGCGCGTTGCGCAGAGCGTGGCGGACGATGACCACCCGCTCGGTGAGGCCCTTGGCACGCGCCGTACGGATGTATTCCTGGTTCAGTACCTCGAGCATCGAGCCGCGCTGGTAGCGGGTGTAGGACGCGAACGAGATCAGCACCAGTGCGATCGTCGGCAGCAGCAGGTGCGTGAACCGGTCGAGCTGGGTGATCCAGAAGTCGCCGCCGAGCCCTGGTGTCTCCGAACCGATCGTGGCGATCGGACGTCCCTTGATGGCGTTGGAGTTGAAGTAGAGCGACCAGCCCTGCATCACCCGGTCGACGAAGGTCAGGCCGGCCATGATCACGGCGACCAGCGCGCCGCCACGCATCGACACCGCCCGGTCCGGACCGCCGAAAAGCCAGCCGATCAGCACACCGCAGCCGATCGCCACCAGCAGCAGGACGAACATCAGCGTCCAGTTGGCCGGCACGTAGTAGAAGAGCCATTGCATCGCGTAATGGGCGACGACGCCGACCACCGCGGTGGTGAGTGCCGAGTACAGCGCCCGGCGGTTGTTGATGCCGGCGAAGACTATGGTCACCGCGACCGCCCAGGCGAGCCCGATCACCGCCACACCGACGAAGCCGATCCGCGGGTTCAGCAGCCAGTCGGACACGAGCAGGTAAGCCAACGCGCCGAAGGTCACGACGCCCGCGATAGCTAGGGTGAGCAGCTTCTTTCGGTTGTCCCCACCGATGGCGCCCGCCCAGAAGAGCCCGGAGATCAATGCCACGACGATGATCGCCGGCCAACTCACCGTCGGGTTGTTCAGATAGTCGTTCAGGCCGATAGCCAGGAACTGCTTCAACAGCACCGCCACCCAGAACACGGGCAGGGCGTACAGCACGAAGGAAACGAAGGTGATCGAGTAGTCGAAGGTCGTGTACTGGCGCAAGGCGCTGATCAAGCCGACGATCACGCCGAGCACGATGGCGATCAGGGTCGCCGCCAGCACCAGCTGCACCGAGGTCGCGATGGCGCCGGGAAGCATGTCGTTGACGCGCTGCTGCGTGCTCCAGGCAACGCCGAAGTCACCGGTGACGAAGTGCCGCAGCCAGATCCAGTAGCGCTCCCACCAGGGCAGGTCGAGACCGAGTTGGTTGATGCGGGCCTGGACGAGTTGCGCCCGGTTCGGCGAGGTGCTCGTGCGCAGGTCCCACAACGGATCCATCGCCAGGTCGAGCAGGAAATACATGAACGCCGACAACACCAGCAGGATGCCCAGGGCAAGTGCTAATCGCCGGGCCAGAAAACGAACCATGTTGATCCCTCGACGGAAACGGTACTGGGGAAGACTACCGACAACCCCTCAATAGTCATGAGAACGGGGCGCCAGGGTTCATCCCTGACGCCCCGTTCCGAGTTGATCCAGCGCCGAACGCGGCTCAGGATCGACTACCTAGCACTTCAGATCTTCCACTCCCAGAAGTTCCAGAAGATGGTCGGCGCGATCGTGATCGGCGCCACCCCGGCGAGCTTCTCGCTGTAGGAGGTGATCGACGGGAACTGGTAGATCGAAACGCCGAACGCGTCATCCATCAGCTGCTTCTCCATCTGGGCCACCAGCTCGGCCTGCTTGGCCGGGTCAGTGGCGACCTGGAGCTCGTCCAGAATGCCGTCGACGGCCTTGCTTGAGTAGCCACCGAAGTTGTTCGGGATCGAGTCGGTGCGGTAGTTCGCATCGCTTTCGGTCACCGCCGTGGACGTCGACTGCCAACCGAACATCGAAGCGTCGTACTTCGAGGTGCCGGTGAGCTTCTGGCCCCAGTTTGCGTCGCCGCCGTCCACGATCTTGAAGCCGGCCTGCTCAGCCGACTCCTTGATCAGCTGGAACTGCTGAACCCGGCGCGGGTGCGGCTTCGCGTAGAGCACGCGGACGGTCGGGCTGGTGACTCCGGCCTCCTTGAGCAACGCCTTGGCCTTCTCGAGGTCCACCTGGTCGTAGGCGCTCATGCCGTTGGCAGCGGTGACCCCTGCGTAGTTGGGCGAACCCGGAACCACGGTGAAGGAGTTGCGGATGGCAGCCTCAGGGTTGAGCGGCTTGATGATCGTGTCGATGATCTGCTGGCGCGGGAGGGTCAGCAGGAACGCCTGCCGCACCTTGAGCGCCTTCTCCGCGTCGCCGCCGTAGGTCTTCGGGTCGAACGGACCGCCGTTGTTGAAGACCAGGTCGACGTGCTCGAAGGTGCCTTCGTCGCCCGTGAGCACCTTGACGCCCTGCACAGCCTGAAGCTGCTTGAGGATGTCCTGGGTGGATTGCGGCGAGATCAACTGCACCTCGCCGTTCTGCAACGCCTGCACCGCGGCCTGCGGATCCTCGTTGAAGCGGACGGTGATGGTGTCGATGCTCGGAACGTGCTCGCCCTTGTAGTTGGCGTTCTTGCTCAGGGTGAGGTAGCTGCCCTTGACGAACTCGGTCATGGTGTACGGACCGGTGCCGACCACCAGTTCCTTGTCCGCCGGCATTTCGGCGTAGTTCCAGTCAGCATTCCAGGAGTTCGAGATCTTGGACAGCGCGCTGTTGTCCTTGTTCTTGAACGCGTCCAGCACGGCCTGCGCGGCCTGCGTCGGGTCATCGATACCGAGTGCCCGCTTGCCGATGATGTGCGCCGGCAGTACGGCAGTTGCGCCGAAGAGGTTCTTCTCCCAGTCCGCGAACGGCTTGGTGTAGGTGTAGGTGACGGTCTTGCCGTCAACGACCGGGAAGTCCTTGATCAGAGCCCAGGCAGCACTGCTGGAGTTGAAGAAGACCTTGCCGTCCTTGTTGGCGCCGCCGACGTCACCGGTCTCCTCGTCGAGCTTGGCCTCGTAGTTGTTGAACAACCCGCTCTGCGCGCCGTAGCTGAGGACGTAGTCCGCGGGGGTGACCGGAACGCCGTCCGACCAGGTCGCGGTGTCGGCGACCGTCTGCTTGACGGTGAGCGGCGCGTCCGAAACCTTCTCGTAGGTGCCGAAGCTCTTGTTGTTGACGAGGTTCAGGTCCTGGTCGTAGTAGGTGACCGTGTCGTTGGTCAGGTACAGGATGTTGTTGTTCGCGGTCGCATTGCCGAAACCGGTCTGTCCGTTACCGGAATACAACGCCTGGTTCCACATCACGGAGACGGTGGTCTTCTCGCTGATGGCCGACTGCGTCGCCGTAGGGTTCGCTGACGGGGTGGGCGGGGTGCACGCGCTGAAAAGCAATGCCCCCGCGATCAGGCCCGATGCCGCAGCAAGGAGCTTATTGGTGCCCAATTCTTCCTCCAGTGTCTAAAACGAACCTTCGCCCATGCACGCATGAGCGCAGGTTCGTTGGTGAGCTTCGACCAAAGTACCCGGCAAATGGGTGCGAGACAAAGCGCGAACCATAGCTGTACGGAGTCGTTATCGAAGCGAAATCTCACCGATTCAGCGGAGATTAACAACAACTGTCCCCAGCAGGAGGTCGTTGAGTGCGCGGCGTTCGGCGCCGATCACGACGGTCGGCAGAACCAGGCAGATCATCGCCGCCCGTGCGGCGGCGCACGGCCAGCCCAGGCGCTGGCCATCGAGCCGGACGATGCCGATGCGGGCGAGCAATTGACCGAAGCTGCTGCCGGTCAGCGCGGTGAGCACCGTCGTCTGCACGAAGAAGACCGCGAGGATCATCCACGCCCGCCAGCCGCCATCGCGCAACACGCCTACGCCGAACAGGGTCACCGCGACGATCATGCACACGCCCCAGTCGAGCACCAGTGCCGCGATCCGCGCGAACCAGGACGCCAGCGACCCGCGTCCGCTCTCTGGAAGACCGATGCTCTCCCCTGGGTACTGGTCTTCCGCTTCGCTCACGGCCGCAGCTTACGTTCCCGTGCCCGTCGAGGGGGCTTCGTCAGGCAGCCACCGTAAGGAGTGGCTCAGCCACCGCGTAGAGCGAGTGCTCAGCCGCCGTCCGGGGCTTCGTCAAGCTCAGCCACCGTAAGGAGTGGCTCAGCCACCGTGAAGAGTGGCTCAGCCACCGTGAAGAGTGGCTCAGCCACCGTTGCGCATGGCTCGGCCGCCGAGGGCCGTTGGTGTTACCGGGCTGAAACATCTGCGCAACTCGACGGTTACGGCCAGTGCCTAAGGTTTGCAGCGTTCAACCCCCTTACTTCGTGGAGGAAAGATGTTCCAAGGCGCCGACGACCTGTTGGCCTACATCAAGGAAGAGGGTGTCGAGACCGTCGACGTCCGCTTCTGCGATCTGCCCGGTGTGATGCAGCACTTCACTGTGCCCGTCAGCACCTTCGGTCCCGAGGTCTTCGAGGACGGGCTCTCCTTCGACGGCTCGTCGATCCGCGGGTTCCAGAAGATCCACGAGTCCGACATGACCCTCATGCCCGACCCCACCACCGCGTACCTGGACCCGTTCCGGAAGTCGAAGACGCTGGTCGTGAACTTCTTCGTCCACGACCCGCTCACCAAGGAGCCCTACAGCCGCGACCCGCGCAACATCGCCCGGAAGGCCGAGAACTACCTGGCCTCCACCGGCATCGGCGACACCGCGTTCATGGGCCCCGAGGCCGAGTTCTACGTGTTCGACTCGGTGCGTTTCGAGACCAAGCAGAACGCCGGCTACTACTACATCGACTCCGAGGCCGGAGCCTGGAACAGCGGTTCCGAATCCGACTCCGACGGCCGCGGCAACCGTGGCTACAAGGTCAAGTACAAGGGCGGCTACTTCCCGGTGGCCCCGGTCGACCACTTCGGTGACCTGCGCGACGACATGGTCCGCCACCTGCTCGCGGTGGGAATCATCGTCGAGCGCGCCCACCACGAGGTCGGTACCGCCGGCCAGGGCGAGATCGCGACCAAGTTCGACACGCTGCTCGGCGCGGCCGACAACCTGATGAAGTACAAGTACATCATCAAGAACACCGCCTGGGAGGCCGGCAAGACCGCGACCTTCATGCCGAAGCCGATCTTCGGTGACAACGGCTCCGGCATGCATGTGCACCAGTCGATCTGGAAGAACGGCGAGCCGCTGTTCTACGACGAGACCGGTTACGCGGGTCTGTCCGACCTGGCCCGCTGGTACATCGGCGGCATCCTGCACCACGCCCCGTCGCTGCTCGCGTTCACCAACCCGACCGTGAACAGCTATCACCGCCTGGTGCCTGGCTTCGAGGCTCCGGTCAACCTGGTCTACAGCTCGCGCAACCGCTCGGCGTCCATCCGGATCCCGATCACCGGCTCGAACCCCAAGGCCAAGCGCATGGAGTTCCGCTGCCCCGACCCGTCGGCCAACCCGTACCTGGCCTTCGCAGCCATGCTGCTGGCCGGTCTGGACGGCATCCAGAACAAGATCGAGCCGCCGGCTCCGGTCGACAAGGACCTCTACGAGCTGCCTCCCGAGGAGCACGCTCAGGTGGCCACCGTCCCCGGTTCGCTGGACGCGGTGCTCGACGCCCTCGCTGCCGATCACGACTACCTGCTCGTTGGTGACGTGTTCACCGCGGACCTGATCGAGACCTGGATCGACATGAAGCGCGCCGACATCGACGCGATTCGCCTCCGGCCGCACCCGCACGAATTCGAGATGTACTACGACATGTGATCGTTTCGGCGCAACAGCACAACGGCTCGGGCATAGCCTGGGCCGTTGTGCTGTTCCCGGACGCAACCAGCCTCAACTCTCGCAGAATGCCAGCATCTCGGTGAGCGCCCGTAGCTCGCTCCCGTCGAGCGCGAGGTTCCAGGTTGCTTTGAGCGCGATCCAGCGCCGGGCGTAGTCGCACTGGAACTCCTTCTTCGGTCGCCAGGCGGCGGGATCGCCGCTGCCCTTGCTCGCGTTCGTGGGACCGTCGACGGCCAGCAGTTCGGCCAGATCGTTGGCGAAGGACTGTCGACGATCGCGAGACCAGTACGTCGCGCCGGACACCCAGGCCTCGGCGAGCGGCACGACATGGTCGATCTGAATCGCCTGCGCCTGGACCTGGTCCTTGAGATTGTCGAAACCGAGGTGCGCTCCCGTGTACGGATCAATCCAAACGCCGGCGACCACATCGTGGTCACAGGCGCCCTGACCGACAACCCGGACGCTGCCCGGGACCGCGTCCCGCAAGAGGACGTCGTCGCGCTGATTGCAGCCGTTGCCGTCGGTGTCGACCCAGCCGTTCCCGAACGCACTCCGTGAATAGCCGAGCCGCTCTGGTGATTCCCGCGCGGTGACGCGCAGTGCGTCCAGCTGCCGCATGGCCTCGGCAACGGACGGGATTCCGGGCTGACTGATCGAAGGGTTCGCCGGTCGCGCGGTCGACACGCTCGACGCCGCCGTGTCTGGCTTTTCGGTTACCGATGCGCTGCCGCCGTCCGAACACGACGCCAATGCTGCCAACGTCCCCAGTGCGACTACTGTTCTGCGCGCACCGTGCGAGGTCACGCCTTCTCGCAGGCGACCCCATCGTGGTCGCGGTCGAGGCCCCGGTTGTATGACATGGCCAACTTGTACAGGCTGTTGGACCTCTTGAAGTTCGTGACCCTCGCCTTGCCCGAGGAGACACTGTCGGTCGCCTTGGCCTTGCCGATGCCGTGCGGGTACTTCTGGTTGAGTTTCGTGCAGTTCTTCGTCCAGGCCGGCCTGCTCGCGGCTTCGGCAGGGGCAATCGCGGCGGCAGCGCTGAACACAGAGCCGAGCATCGCGGTGGCCAGAGCAAGGGCGATCCTGCGGCGGAGGGGCATGCCTGAAGTCTGGCAGAGGCCGAGGACTGTCGCTTGGTCTTCGTGGAGGTCGTTCGTCCCGGCGTCGGCTGCACCTTGGCCTAAGGTGGGCAGCGTGAATTCGGTCGCTCAGGTCGTCGCGGTGATGGGCCGCGGCGTGGTTGCCCCCCAGACTCCGTTGATGCTCGCCGACGACCTCGGTTTCACCCGCGGGGACGGCTGCTTCGATGCCCTTCGCGTGGTCGTGGAGGACGACACCACCCGCGTCGACCACCTCGACCGGCACCTGGCCCGCTTCGCGCGCTCGTCCGCGGCTCTCGAACTCACCGCTCCGGACGAGATCGCTTGGCGCCGCCTGATCGCGTCCGCCCTCGAAGCTTGGAAGGTGCCCGGTGAGGCCGTGCTCAAGCTCGTGCGCACCCGCGGACCCGAGTACCTCGGAGGCGGGCTCACCGAACTGCTCACGATCACCCCGGCACCGGACGCCTCCCGCGCACGAGCAGGCGTGACTGCGACCACGCTGGACCGCGGCTTCGCGAGTGATGCCTTCGGGTCCGCGCCCTGGCTGTTGGGCGGCGTGAAGAGCCTCTCCTACGCGGTGAACGTCGCAGCCAAGCGCGAGGCTGCGCGACGCGGCGTCGACGAGGCGGTCTTCACCTCCAGCGACGGCTTCCTGCTGGAGGGACCGACGGCCGGGCTCCTCATCGCCGCCGACGACCAGCTCTGGACCACCCCCGCCGCCGGCACCGGCGTGCTGGAGTCGGTCACCATCGCCGTGATCACGGACGCAGCCAGCGCCGAGGGAGTCGGCACCAATGAGGCGCTGCTCCGGGCGGCGGACCTGCCCGGCACGGACGGGGTGTGGCTGGTCTCGGCGATCAGAGGAGTGCTCCCGGTGCTCGAACTGGACGGCGTTCAGCTCCCCAACGATCCGCGACTGACCCGCCATCTGACCCGAACAGCCGGTTTCTGAGCCTGGGCAGAGGCGGGTGCGTCGAATCCCGGCTCGCCCGACCAACCCCGAAACCGACTTCCACTAGGCTTTTTGCCGCCCCTCGCGTCAAGGCCTGGCGAATTCTGTGCAATACCCCCGGCAGTACCCAATCCTGTAGTACGCTGGCGTGAGTCGCTCGGGACCGGACCGATCTGAAGATCCGTCCAGCCTCGCTGGGGCGACTAGACTGCCGCAGGTTCTGTGGGGGGTGCTTGGGAGGGGACGCTCCCAGAACCGCGGCAGCTCTCCGGCGATCTTATGCGATTGAATTCTCGAGCGTAGTCGCTTGTAGCACGCCGGTCGAAGCACTCACTGGAGCTGCGGCGCAGTCATGAATTCCAGCGCTTCAACCCTCACCAGGTTGCCCCACGGGTCGTCGACTTCGATCGCGAGCCCGTCTGTCCGAACATCCAGTCCGCGAGCTCGCAGGCGGGCAGCCGTGGCGTCCACGTCGGATACCGAAGGAACCTCGATCGCCACCTGGCCTAGGCCGAGCGCCGGGGCACGAAGGCCCACACCTTGGCTCGCCCAGGTGTTCATCGCCATGTGGTGGTGGTATCCGCCGGCAGAGACGAACAGTGCACCGGGAAGTTCGGCGGTCACCTCGAACCCGAGCATGTCCGCGTAGAACTCCTTGGCGAGGGCGGTCTGACCGACCTTGAGGTGCACATGGCCAACCACCTGCTCCGCCGGCAACACCGGACGGCGGTCGGCAGCGGTCTCCAAGAAGTCGCGGGCCGAGTCGTCGAGATGCTCAGTGAGGAACTGGTTCGGATCGAGCCAGAGCGTATCCATCACCACCTGCGCGCCCTGCCAACGCCACTGGTCGCGCGGCCGGTCGACGTACAGCTCGACGCCGTTGCCCTCCGGGTCGTCCAGGTAGAAGGCCTGCGACACCAGGTGGTCACCGCTGCCGGTGTACAGCTGAGGGGTGTTCTGCGCCACCGACGCGAGCGTGGTGGCCAGCGACTTCGCGTCCGTGTGCAGCAAGGCGGTGTGGAACAGCCCGGCGCTGCGCCGCTCACCCTTGGGAAGGTCGCGGCGATGCCGAAGGCGCACCAACTCGCGTCCGTTCGTCCCCAGGGCGACCTCACCGTTCGCCTCGGAGAAGACCTCGAGCAGCAGCACGTCGCGATAGAACCTGGTCATCGCGTCGAGGTCGGCCACGTCGAGGCTCACCTGGGACATCCGGGTCTCCCCCGGTAGCAGTTCGTTGAGCACTTTACCTCCCGTAGTAGTTGACCATTCAGCCATATCGGACGTGCTTGTATTCCTCGCCGGTTCACAGGGAACTCTGGTTTTGCGCACAACCTGCGGGAGTGAAGTAGTCATCAAGGAACCCGACCCGTAGGAGGCAGATGGCGAGCAACGACCCGATTCCCCTTCAGGCGCTTCGGCCCCGCCGGCCAACCGGCGGGGCCGCGGCGCGTCTGCCCTAGGGTTTGGGGCATGGAGGTCCTGCTGCTGGGTACTGGAGCCGCCGACGGCATTCCCAACCCGTTCTGCGCCTGCCCAACCTGCGCCGATCATCGGGAGCGCGGCGAACTGCGCACCCCCACCTCGGTTCTGGTGGACGGCCGGCTACTCATCGATCCGGGGCCCGAGGCCCCGCGCCAGGTATCGCGCTACGGACGCGACCTGACCGGACTGGCTGCGATCATCGCCGGGCATGCGCATCACGACCATCTCGACCCCGCGTTACTGATGCATCGCTCGTGGGTCACAGACGCCGCCCTCACCGTGGCCGGTCCTGAACCGGTGACCACCGCCTGTCGGCAGTGGGTGCCCGCCGAGTCGTCGATCGCGTTTCGCACTCTCACGGCCGGCGAGACCATCGAGTTGGCCGGATATCAGGTGACCGCCCTGACCGCGAACCATGAAGCCTTCGGCGAAGCACTGTGCTACCTGATCAGCGATGGCGTCAGCAGCCTGCTGTACGCGACCGACACGGGCCTGTTGCCGGTGCAGACTCTCGCCACCCTGCGCGACTGCACGGTCGACCTGGTGCTGCTGGAGGAGACCTTCGGTGTGCGCGGCGACAAGGGCGACCAGCACCTCTGCCTGGACACCTTCGCCCAGACGGTTGACGCGCTGCGCGATCTCGGCGTGGTTGCTCCGAGCACCCGCGTGGTCGCCGTGCATCTCGGGCACGACAATCCCCCGCTCACCGACCTCCGGATCCGTCTTGCCGGCTGCGGCGCCGAAGCTCTTCCCGATGGCAGCCTGCTTCGATTCTGAGCGCGCGCCCGTGCACGTCACCACGAATGGGACAAACCTGCCATCCAACGACACCCGGTGGCGCTGCTCCTCTGGAGGGCTCGCGCGAGTGGCAGGTTTGTCCCGAAACCTCCTCGAGCTGCGGCGCGCCGGGGTGGGGCTTCGTCAAGCTCAGCCAGCGTCGATGAAGCAGCCGCACCGCAGTCCTTGGAAGAGTCGGAGCGGTCTCGACAAGCTCGACCAATCGTGGTCGGCCGGAGCACGGTTGGTCGAGCTTGTCGCGACCCCGAGCATGAAGCCGGTGCGGCGCCTACTCGGTGTTCCAGAGGCGGGTGTAGAAGTCGAGCTTCTCGGCATCGAGGGCTATGCCGTAGCCGGCGAGGAATGCCGCGCGCCAGCCGTCCCCGAAGTTCCAGGTGAGGCTCATCAATGCGGGAGCCAGATCGGCCCATCGGTCGGCGGTTCCGAGTTGGCCGAGGTCGACGTAGCCGACGCACTGGCCGGCTGGATCGAGCAGGAAGTTGGGGTTGCAGGCGTCGCCGTGGCAGACGACAGCGTCCAGCGGCGGGATGCACTGAGTCAGCGCGGAGGATTCTGCACCGTGTTCGGTGGACAATCCTCCACGGCGATCCGCCAGCCGGTCCTCGACCGACCAAACCCACGGGCATTCAGCCACCGGGACCACGTCGTGGAAGTGACGCAGCGCGCGGCCGAGCTCGGGCACCACCTGTTCGGCGCGGGAGCGCCACCCATCGAGTACCGCGGAGGTGCCCGCGAGACCCGCTGTCCGCAGCCAGTGATTGCCGGACGCGTCCGCGCCGTGGTCGATCGGCTTCGGCGCGTTGACGAACTGACCCACCCAGGTGAGGCGCGCCCACTCATCGTCGGGGCGGAACTCGGGGTGGGGTGGACCGTACTTCACGTACTCCGCGCCACCATCGAGCTGGAAGGTGACACCACCGATCTCGTTGCGCCAGATCGGACGGATCGCGCGCCCTGCGGCCAACTCCGTGATCACTGCGGGGACGGTCACGTCCTCGAATCGGGTGTGCGGGAGGTCAGGGAGCGGAGCTGGGGCTTCGTCAAGCTCAGCCACCGTCCATCGAGCAGCCGCGGCCGCGTCGCTCGTCACGACTCCCACCTCGTCACAACGGCAGGAGCTTGAAGATCGGCTTGGGAATGTGCTTGAGGGCCATCATCACGAAGCGGAAGGGGCCGGGCACCCAGATCACCTTGGCGCCGTTGCGGGCGGCGTCGACCACCTGGGTGGCCAATTGTGACGCGTCGACGGTGAGTGGCGCCTCTTTGACGCCGGCGGACATCCGCGTGCGCACCTGGCCGGGACGCACCACCAGCACCTTCGGTCCGAACGGTTCCAGCGCGTCACCGAGCAGGCGATAGAAGCCGTCCAACCCGGCCTTGGTGGAGCCGTAGACGAAGTTCGAGCGGCGCACCAGCTCACCGGCGACGGAGCTCATCGCGATGATCTGGCCGTAGCCCTGCGCCTTCATCCGCTGGCCGAGCAGGACGCCGACGCTGACCGCGCCGGTGTAGTTCACCTGGGCGATCTGGACGGCCCTGGGCTGGTCCTGCCAGAGTTCCTCAGCGTCGCCGAGCAGACCGAACGCCACGATCGCCACGTCGATGTCGGCGATCCGCCAGGCCGCGTCGATCACGGCCTCGTGGGTGTCGAAGGCGGTCGCGTCGAACTCGAGGGCGCTCACCTCGGATGCGCCGGACGCACCCAGGTCGGCGATGGTCGCGTCCTTCAGCGGGTCGCCGGGCTGCACGCCCAGCACCACCCGGACGGGCTGCTTGGCCAGGTACTCCTTGACGATGGCCAGGCCGATCTCGGAGGTGCCGCCGAGCAGCAGGATGGTCTGGGGGTTGCCGGTGGCGTCGATCACTTTGCTAGCTCCTTGTGGTGGTGGCCCTTCGTCAGGCTCAGGGACCGTTCTGGCGTCCGATTCAGACGAGTTCGAGGCGACGGGCCAGATCGGAGACGAACACCCCGGTCGGATCGATCCGGCTCCGGGTGGCGATCCAGGCGTCCACCTCGGGATACATCGCATGGAAGGTGGCTGCGGTCGTCCGCGAATCCTTGGCGGTGTAGAGCCGGCCGCCGAACTCGAGCACCCGAGCGTCCAGACCATGCAGGAACTCGTGCAGGCCAGCCTTGATCGGGAAGTCGACGCACACGTTCCAGCCGGCCATCGGGTAGCTGAGCGGTGCCCGGTTGCCCTCGCCGAAGAGCTTGAACACGTTCAGGAACGAGTAGTGCCCGGACGCCTGGATGTCGCGGATCAGTTGCTTGAACTCGGCGATCGCTGCCGGCGGCACCACGAACTGGTACTGCAGGAAGCCGTGCGAGCCGTAGGCGCGGTTCCACTCGCTGAACATGTCGAGGGGGTGGTAGAAGCCGGTGAGGCTCTGGATCTTGCCGGTGTAGTTGCCGCTCTTGGCGTACCAGGCGGTGCCCAACAGGCCGAAGGTGAGCTTGTTCGCCAGCCCGTTGGGAAACACGTCCGGCAGTTCGAAGAGCGGCTTGGCGTTGAACGCCAGCGGGTCGGCGGCCAGCTTCGGGGCGTGCTCGCGCAGCTGGTCGAGGGTGGCCAGCGAGCCTCGCGAGAGCGCCGCGCGGCCGAGCTTGGGCTCAGGGCTGATCGCGTCGAACCAGGCGCTGGAGTAGTCGTAGTTCGCCTCGGAGCCGTCGGAGTGGACGGCGATGGTCTCGTCCAGGTTGTGGGTGACCACGCCGTCGGCCAGGAAATAGGCGGTCTCGGTGCGGGTCATCTTCAGCACCACCCGCAGGATGATGCCGGTCAGGCCGACGCCGCCGACGGTGGCCCAGAACAGGCTCGCGTCCGGGTCGTCGGCGGAGCCGTCCGGGGTGAGGGTGAGCACGCGTCCGTCGGCCACCAGCAATTGCATGGACGCGACGTGGTCGCCGAACGAGCCGGCGCTGTGGTGGTTCTTACCGTGGACGTCGCAGCCGATCGCGCCGCCGACGGTCACCTGGCGGGTGCCGGGCAACACCGGCACCCAGAGCCCGTACGGCAGGGCTGCGCGCATCAGCGCGTCGAGGCTGACTCCGGCGTCGACATCGACCAATGCGGCGTCCGGGTCGATGGAGTGGATGCGGCTCAGCGGAGTCATGTCGACCACCAACCCGCCCGCGTTCTGGGCCACGTCGCCGTACGAGCGGCCCAGCCCGCGCGCGACAATGCCTCGCTTGAGGTGGGACGGCGAGTCGGCGTTGTGGCCGGCGACCTGTGCGACCGCCTCGGCGATCACTTCGACGTCGGCGGTGGACAGCACCTGCGCCGTGGTGGCAGCGGTGCGTCCCCAGCCCGAGAGGCTGGCCGTGGTGGTGGGAAGGTCTGGGTTCTGGGTGGCGCTCATCGTGCCTTAGCCTACCCGTCGGCCGCGACGGACGAGGCTAGGCGGGTTCCCAGAAGACGCGGTCCATGACCTGGCGCGCGAGCCGGGCGTGACGGCGGTGATCCTCGACCAGTAGCGATGACTCGCCCTTGGCGTAGCCGAGCACCTGGGCGACGGCGGAGAGCTCGCGGGCGTCCGTGGGAAGGCGGTCGCCGGCTCGGCCGCGCAGCAGCATCACCGCGTTGCGAATCCGGGACGCGAGCACCCAGGCCGAGCGCAGCGCGTCCGCGTCGTCCGGGGCCAGCAGGCTGTTCTCGACGGCGACGTCGAGTGCGGCCAGCGTGTTGGTGGTGCGCAGCCCAGGCAGCATCGTGGCGTGGTGCAGCTGCAACAACTGCACCACCCATTCGACATCGGAGAGTCCGCCGGGGCCGAGCTTGACGTGCCTGGACGGATCCCCGCCGCGAGGCAGCCGCTCGGCCTCCATGCGGGCCTTCAGTTTGCGGATCTCGTGCACCTCGGTCCGGGAGAGCCCCGACTTCGGGTAACGCAGCGGATCGATCGAGGCCAGGAACTCCGCGCCGAGTTCGCGGTCGCCGGCACCGATGCCCGCCCGAAGCAGCGCCTGCGCCTCCCACGTGGACGACCATCTGGCGTAGTAGGCGCGATACGAGTTCAGGCTCCGGACGATCGCGCCGCCCTTGCCTTCCGGACGCAGGTCGATGTCGATCTCCAGCGCAGGGTCGGGCCCGGGCTGGGTGAGCAGCGCCCGCAACCGGCTGACGACCTTCGTCGCGGCCGCGGTGGCGTTCGGGTCGTCGCTGTCGGCCGCCACGAACATCGCGTCCGCATCCGAGGAGTAAGCGAGTTCCCTTCCGCCCCAGCGACCCATGGCGATCACTGCCAGCGGGGGCGCGTCCACGCCACGGCGAGCCACTTCGAGAGCCGCGTCGATCGTCGCCCCGGCCAGGTCTGAAAGCGCCGCGCCTAGCGTGGCCAGGTCGATCTCGCCGAGCAGGTCGGCCATCGCCAAGCGCAGCAGTTCGCTGCGCCGGGACGCGCGGACGGCCGCGATCGCGGCCACGTCCGACTTGTGCCGGCGAGCGGCGGTGAGCATCTCGGTCACCACCTCGTCGACCGGGCGCGGCCGCAGTCCCTCCGGGTCACCCAGCAGGGCGGCGGTCTGCGGAGCCCGCAGCAGCAGGTCGACCGCATACCGAGACGACGCCAGGATGCGGGCCAGGTGCTCGGCCATCGCGTCCCCGTCCCGCAGCGCGCGAAGGTACCACGGTGTACTACCAAGTGCTTCGGACATCTGCCGGAACGCCAGCAGCCCATGGTCGGGGTTCGGGCCGGCGGTGAACCAGGTGAGCATCGCCGGCAGCAGTTGCCGCTGGATCTCGGACTGCCGCGAGATGCCGGTGCTGAGCGCCTGGATGTGTCGCAGTGCGGCCTTCGGGTCGTCGTAGCCCAACGCCCGCAACCGCGTCTCGGCGGCCTCGGGCGCGAGCCGCACCTGCGCGGACGGGATGCGCGCCACGGCCTCCAGCAGCGGGGAGTAGAACAGGCGTTGGTGCAGGGTGAGCACGCGCCGGGTCGTCGATCGCCACAGATGCATCAGCTCCTTGGTCTCCGCCAAGCCGATGCTGCGCGCCAGCCAGCGCTGGCTGACCTCGTCCTCGGGCATCAGGTGCGTGCGGCGCAGCCGGTACAGCTGCACCCGGTGCTCGAGCAGGCGCTGCAGGCGGTAGGCGGTGCCGAGGTCGAAGCCGTCCGAGCGTCCGACGTAGCCGTGGTCGACCAGAGCCGTCAGCGCCTCGAAAGTGCCGCGCAGCCGCAGCCGTTCGTCCGCCCGGCCGTGCACCAGCTGCAACAACTGGACAGTGAACTCGACGTCGCGCAGGCCGCCGGCGCCCAGCTTGATCTCGGCGAGCGCCTCCTTGGCGGGCAGTAGGGAGATCACCCGCTTGCGCATTGCCTGGGTCTCGCCGACGAACTGGTCGTTGTCGGCCACCTGCCAGACCATCGGCCAGACCATGTCGACGAAGTCCTGTGCCAGGGCGAGGTCGCCGGCCATCGGCCGAGCCTTCAGCATGGCCTGGAACTCCCAGTTCTTGGCCCATTTCTCGTAGTAGACGCGATGGGACGCCAGCGTGCGCACCAGCGGCCCGGCCTTGCCCTCCGGGCGCAGGGCGGCATCGATCGGCCAGATCGTGCCGGCTGCGGTGTGTGCCGAACAGACCCTGGAGAGGGCACTGGCCAACCGTCCGGCGATGGTTACGGCGGTTCCCGAATCGCAGGCCGGGGTGCCGTCCGGGAGAATCGCCGGCTCGGCCAGGTACAACACGTCGACATCGCTGACGTAGTTGAGTTCGCGCGCACCGGTCTTGCCGAGGGCGATGATGCCGAGGCGGCACCGCTCCCAGCCGGGCACCTCGCCACGGGCGAGGGCGAGCGCGCATTCGACCGTGGCGTCGGCCAGATCGGCCAGTTCGCCGGCGATCTCAGGCAAGTCGGCCAGCGGATCGGCCGCCACCAGGTCGCGGGCAGCGATCCGCAGCAGCGCGCGCAGGTAGCCACGGCGGAGCGCGTCCGATTGGCTGGGATCGGCGACCGGGTCGTCGGCGTCCGCGTCCGCGCCGATCGCGTCCAGAAGTTCCGTCCGGAGTTCGGCCAGCGTGCGGCGCTGGATGTCGCCCTTGAGTACCTCGGCGTCGTTCGGGTGGGTGCCCAGGTGCTGGTTGAGCGCTGCGCTGGAGCCCAGCACGGCGCACACCCTGCGCGCGAAGCTGGGATGCGCCTCCAGTTCGGCCAACAGGTCGGGCCGGGAGCGCAACAGCCGGTCGAAGCCGGTGAGCGCCAGGTCAGGATCGGCACAGCCGGGCAACTCGGCCAGCGCCAGCTCGACCTGCTCGGCACTCCCCCAGTGCGACCACTCCGCTACCAGTCGGGACGCTTTGCCGGCTTCGGCGAACCCGAGGCGCGCCAGTCGCCCGGACAAGCTCTCGTTGCGGGTCACGTTCGCGATGCTAGCGTCTGCCGGGTGAAAAGCTCGGTGTCAGCTGCCCAGATCGTGGCATTGCGGGACGCCGCCGCACGCGTTCGGCAGGAGTCGCCAGACCTTTCGCCGGCTGAACTGGCCGGCGCCGCGCGCACGATCTGCGCAATGCTCGGGCTCGCTTTCCCCGGCGGCAGCGTCGAACTTCGGGTGCCGCCGTTCGCCGCGGTACAGCTGGGCATCGGCGAACGTGGCCGCCACACCCGCGGCACCCCGCCGAATGTGGTGCAGACCGACGCGTTGACCCTGCTCGAACTCGCATCCGGCCGGCTCAGCTGGGCGGACGCGCTGGCCGCGCGCCGGGTGCGGGCCTCAGGAATCCACAGCGACCTCAGCGAACTGTGGCCGCTGGTGGAGCTGCGCTGAACTTCTCGCACACCTCAGGTGGAGCGCGAAAGCAGAACGGGACAAACCTGCCACCAGTGATCTGAATCGGCCGCCAGCCGGCTCGCTCCGACCGCGGTTGGCAGTTTTGTCCCGTTTCTTGGCGACGGGCAAACCGAACTCCTGGCGATGCGCGAACTGGTGCCGCGGGCCGGGCACAGCTCGGTCACAGGTTCGCACGGGATTCGGCACAGGTGCCGCCCGTAGCGTGACGTGCGTGGGCAGGGCGCCCGAAGGAGATCGCACGAATGACAACCACCGAAACCCTTGATACGAAGTCCCCTGAAACGATCGAACCGCCAACGGCCAAGAAACGCCGCTTCCACCTTTCCTGGAAGACCTGGCTGGTGATCGGCCTGGCTACCCTCCTCGTGGTCGGCGTCGGCGTCGGCACATGGCTGGTGCTGAGGCCGAAGGGCAACGCAGCCGGGCGCTCGTTCTCGCAGACCGCCGAGGCCACCGTCGCCACCCAGACGCTCTCGGTGAGCCTCGACGGCACCCTAAGCCCGAGCAAGCAATCCGACGTCAGCTTCGGCGTATCGGGCACGGTGACCTCCGTGAAGGTGAAGGCCGGCGACAAGGTGACGAAGGGCGACAAGCTCGCCGCCATCGACAACAGTTCGCTCGAGGATGCCGTCGATCTCGCCCTGGCCAACCTCACTTCAGCCCAGGCGAACCTGGAGGAGGTCGAGGACAACGACGGCAGCGACGCGGCGATCAACGCCGCGTCGGCCCAGGTCGACTCGGCGAAGGCCGCACTGTCCAGCGCGAAGGAGAACCTGGAGGACGCGGTGCTCCGCTCCCCGATCTCCGGCACCGTGGCCACGGTCAACGTCGAGGTCGGCGACACCGTCGGCAGCAGTTCCTCTTCCAGCGGTTCCAGTGGCGCAACCAGCGCCGGCGCAAGCACCACAAGCTCAAGTAGCTCGGCCCAGTTCGTCGTGATCGCCACTTCGAAGTGGAAGCTGTCCGGTTCGGTCGGCGCGGCCGACCTGAGCACGATCAAGGCCGGCCAGGCAGCCACCGTCACGATCAGCGGCAATGAGGTCGAGGGCGAGGTCGCCTCGGTGGGCATCGTGGCCACCTCCACCAGCGACGGCGCGGCCACCTTCCCGGTGGTCATCAACCTCTCCGGCACCCACGAGGATCTCTACTCCGGAACCACCGCTTCAGCGGTGATCACCACCGGCTCCTACCCCGACGTGCTCACCGTCCCGACTGCAGCGATCACCACCCAGGACGGAAAGACCGTGGTCACCAAGGTGGACGGTTCCAGCACCAGCCAGGTCGAGGTCGAGATCGGCCAGGTCTTCGGCAGCAACACCGAGATCACCAGCGGCATCTCCGAGGGCGACACCGTGCAGATCACCTTCGTCCGGCCCTCCTCCTCCTCGACTTCCTCGACCGAGCAGGAGCAGGGCGGCGGGTTCAGCGGGCTCGGCGGCATCACCGGCGGCGGTCAGCCGCCGGCCGGAGGCGGTCAGCCCCCCGCCGGCGCTGGGGGTCGCTGAGCATGTTGAAGATGACCGGGGTTCGAAAGACCTACGCCACCGGGGCGGTGGAGGTCGAGGCGTTACGCGGCATCGATCTGCACGTCGCCAGTGGTGACTACGTCGCCGTCATGGGGCCGTCCGGCTCGGGCAAGTCAACGCTGATGCACATCATCGGCTGCCTGGACGTGCCCACCGTCGGCACCTACGAACTGGACGGCACCGACGTCAGTGTGATGAGCGAGAAGCAACTGGCCGAGGTTCGCAACCGCAAGATCGGGTTCGTGTTCCAGCAATTCAACCTGCTGGCCAGCCTGACCGCTCTGCGCAACGTCGAACTGCCCATGGTCTACGCCGGCGTGCCCGCACCCGAGCGTCGCGAACGTGCCCAGGCAGCCCTGGCCAAGGTCGGCCTTGCCGACCGTGTGGAACATCGGCCCGGCGAGCTCTCCGGCGGCCAGCAGCAGCGGGTATCCGTGGCCCGCGCGCTGGTGACCAACCCGGCGCTGATCCTGGCCGACGAGCCCACCGGCAACCTCGACTCCCATTCCACCAGCGAGATCCTGGAGCTTTTCGAGGAGCTGAACGACGCCGGACGCACGATCGTGATGATCACCCACGAACCGGACGTGGCCGAGCGCGCCAAGAAGATCGCGCATATCTACGACGGGCTGCTGGTGGACAGCATCCCGACCCATGGAGCGACCAAATGATGGAGTGGACCGAGACCATCCGCACCGCGATCGCCGCACTCAACGCGCGGCGGATGCGGTCGCTGCTGACCATGCTGGGCATCCTGATCGGCATCGCCGCGGTGATGCTGACCGTCGGCCTCGGCCAGGGTGCGCAGCAGCAGATCACCGAGCAGATCAACTCGCTCGGTTCGAACATGATCATCGTCAGCCCCAGCCAGACCACCAGTTCCGGTGGCTTCCGCGGGGGCGGGGGCTCGGCCACCACGCTGACCACAGCGGACGCGGCCATGCTGGCCGACCCCGAGATCGTGCCGGACGTGGTGGCCGTGGCGCCGACGTCGTCCACGTCCGGGTCGCTGCAGTCATCGAGCACCACCTGGACGTCGACCGTCGTCGGCACCGTGCCCGAGTGGCAGTCCGTAAGGGCGCGAACGGTGGAGAACGGACGGTTCTTCACCCAGGCCGAGGTGGACTCCTCCGCCGCGGTGGCGGTGATCGGGTCCGAGACGTCAACCGAGCTGTTCGAAAGCGGCTCCCCGATCGGCCAGACGATCAGCGTCAACGGCCAGGGCTTCACGATCATCGGCGTGCTCGCGTCCGAGGGCTCGTCGCTCTCAAGCAACGAGGACGACACCGTCCTGGTGCCGCTGACGACGTTCGCGTCAAGGCTCTCCACTTCATCGGCCGCGAACGCGGTCTCGTCGATCTACCTCGAAGGAAGGGACGCCGACAACCTCTCGGCGGCCTACCAGCAGGTGAAGACGGCGCTGCTCGCGTCCCACCAGGTCACCAGCGACACCGCTGACTTCACCGTCAGCACCCAGGCCGCGCTGGTCGAGGCGGCCACCTCGGTGACCGGCGTACTCACCCTGCTGCTCGGCGGCATCGCAGCTATCTCGCTGCTGGTCGGGGGCATCGGAGTGATGAACATCATGCTGGTCTCGGTGAGCGAACGCGTCCGCGAGATCGGCCTGCGCAAAGCGCTCGGTGCCACGCCGGGCGTGATCCGCAGGCAGTTCCTGGTGGAGGCCGCGATCCTGGGCATGCTCGGTGGCCTCGTGGGTATCGCGCTGGGCTTCATCGGGGCGGCGATCCTGACGCCGACGCTCGGCTTCGCAGTGACCATCTCGATCCCGGCGACCCTGATCGCCCTCGTCGTATCGGTGGGCATCGGCCTGGTGGCCGGCGTCTACCCCGCCACCCGGGCGGCCAAACTAGCGCCGATCGATGCGCTGAGGAGTGAGTGATGTTCAAGAACAGACCGATTCGCATGGTGCTGGCCTCCGGGGTCGCTTTGGCGGTGGTGGCCGGCATCGGCCTGGCCGTCGCGAACACCTCCAGCGCCGCCAGTTCACGCTGGGTCACAGCGGTCGCGGCGACCGGCGATGTCGCCCAGACCTACACCGCCACCGGCACCATCACCCGCAACAACACCGAGAGCGCGAGCTTCACGGTCAGCGGCACGGTGAAGTCGGTCAGCGTGGCCGTCGGGGACACCGTGGACGTCGGGGACACCCTGGCCACACTGAAGAAGGGTCCGCTGCAGTTGGCGGTGCTCGAGGCCGAGACCCAGGTGGCCGCCAAGAAGGCCTCCTTGTACGCGGCCAAGCATCCGTCGAGCACGAGTTCCGGCTCGGGCTCGGGTTCCGGTGCCAGCTCCGGTTCCGGTGCCGGGTCGGGCTCCGGCTCAGGTGCCGGTGCCGGGTCGGGCTCAGGCACGGGCACGGGCACCACAGTGACCATCGATCCGGCAGTGCTCAGCGAGGCGGCTTCGCGGATCAACCTGGCCGTGCTGGCCGAGGCCCAGGTCTGCGAACCCGTTTTCGGCACGATTCTGCCGAAGGCCGAGCCCACGGCCACGGTCACCCCGTCAGCGACCGCGTCCGCAACGGCGTCGGAGTCTGCTTCGGCCACCCCGTCCGCGTCCGCTTCGGCGACCGAGACCGCCCCGACGGAAACGGCCCCGAGCGAGACCACGCCCGCCGAGACCACGCCCGCTGAGACGACCAGTGCGCCCCCGCCCGCCACGGCGACCTCCGCGTCACCGTCCGCGGAAGCGTCGAGCGAGAGCCCGTCGGCCGAGGCTTCGGCCTCGCAATTGGCTGCGGCGATCGAGGCTTCCCAACCGACCGCGGACCAACTCCAGGCCTGCGCGAACGCCCGGGCCGAGGTGCTCACCGCTAACACCAACCTGCAGGCGATCGTCCAGCAGCTGATCAGCCCGCAGCCCGCAGCCGGCGGCACTACCACCAAGACCACAACCGCCAAGACGAGCACCAAGTCATCGTCTAGCTCGAGCTCGTCGAGTTCGGTCAGCGCGGCCCAGGTGGCATCGGCGGAGGCCGCTCTGCTGAAGGCTGAGCAGGCATTGCAGGAGGCGCAGGACGACCTGGCGGCGGCCGTACTGGTTGCGCCGATCAGCGGGACGGTCGGCACCGTCGACCTCACCGTCGGCTCCACGGCGTCCTCGGGCTCGATCACACTCATCGGTGAGGGCACGGCGGTGGTGACCTTCGAACTGCCGCTGAAGACCCGCGACCTGGTGGCCGTGGGCAAGGCTGTGGCGGTCACACCGGCCGGAGCAACCGCGCCCCTGGCCGGCGAGGTGACCGGAATCAGCGTGTTGGAGACCGACGGCACCAGCGGTGATTCCCCCACCTACGCGACGACCGTCGCGGTGAGCGATCCCGCCATGCTGCTCGCCTCCGGGGCGAAAGCCACGGTCTCGATGGAGGTCAACTCCGTGACCGGTGTGGTCACCGTGCCTGCGTCCGCCGTCACCCCGACGGGCACCGGCACTGCGACCGTTCAGGTGCTGGCGACGGCCGCGTCCGAGACTCCGGAGACCGTCACGGTGACGACCGGAACGGTCGGGGCGGGCCGGGTCGAGATCACCGAGGGTCTCACCGCAGGACAGATCGTGGTGCTGGCCGACCGCACAGCGGAGATCCCGGCCAATGCGACCAGGCGGCGCACGACAACCACGACGAGTTCAAGCTCGAGCACGTCGACCAGCAGTGCCTCGGCTCAGCCGTCGGCCACCGCGAGCAGCCAGCCGAGTTCGGAACCGAGCGCGAGCCGGTAGCAACTGGGCAATTATCGAGCCCGTCGAGTTCACTCCCAAGTTGACTCGACGGGCTCGTTGCCGTTTTACGCGAGTCGGTGCCACCCCTCCCAAAGGACACCGAATCAGGCGCGGCGGCCCCGAGGGACACAACGGCTGACCTCCATTAAAGGTCACCGCGATGCGAAACCCAGGGTTGTCGAACAGGTCCATACACTTTCGCGCAGCAGGTGCGCACGTTCCGGCGGGTCCGTCGGCGGGAAAGGCTGAGGCGGACGCCTGGTACGCGCGACCCGTCCGCCTACAGAGCCGGCAGGTTGTGCCGCAGCTCCCACTCCGAGACATTGCCCCGGTAGGAGTCGTACTCGGCCTGCTTGTTGCGCAGGAAGAACTCGAAGACGTGCTCGCCGAGCGTCTCGGCGACCAGTTGGGAGTTCTCCATCAGGTCGATCGCATTGCCGAGGCTGCGCGGCAGCGGGCTGATGCCCAGCGCCTGGCGCTGGCGGTCGGTGAGCGACCACACGTCGTCCTCGGCACCCTCGGGCAGTTCGAGCTCGTTCTCGATGCCGTTCAGGCCCGCGGCCAGCACCATCGCGTAGGCGAGGTACGGGTTCGCGGCGGAGTCGATCGAGCGCACCTCGATGCGAGCGGACGCGCCCTTGTTCGGCTTGTACATCGGCACCCGAACCAGTGCGGAGCGGTTGTTCTGGCCCCAGCAGATGTAGCTGGGCGCCTCCGCGCCGGCGACGAGCCGCTTATACGAGTTCACCCACGGGTTCGTCACCAACGAGATCTCGCCGGCGTGCTTGAGCAGGCCGGCGATGAACTGGCGTCCGACCTTGGACAGGTGGTACTCCGAGCTGGCGTCGTAGAAGGCGTTGGTGTCGCCCTCGAACAGCGAGACGTGGGTGTGCATGCCCGAGCCGGGGTGGTCGCTCAACGGCTTCGGCATGAAGGACGCGAACATGTTCTGCATCACCGCGACCTCCTTGATCACCACCCGGAAGGTCATGATGTTGTCGGCCATCGTCAGCGCGTCCGCGTAGCGCAGGTCGATCTCCTGCTGGCCGGGGCCGGCTTCGTGGTGGCTGAACTCCACCGAGATGCCCATCTGCTCCAGCAGGGTGATCGCCTGCCGGCGGAAGTCGGCGCCGGGCGAGGTGGTCGTGTGGTCGAAGTAGCCGGATTGGTCGGCCGGTTCGGGAGCCTGGCCGGGAATGATCGGCTGCTTGAACAGGTAGAACTCGATCTCGGGGTGCGTGTAGTAGGTGAACCCCATGTCGGAGGCCTTCTTCAACGCACGCTTCAGCACGAACCGCGGGTCGGCGAAGGACGGCGAGCCGTCGGGAAGCCGAATGTCGCAGAACATGCGAGCGGTGCCCTGGGTGGCGCCACGCCAGGGCAGCAGCTGGAAGGTGGACGGGTCGGGGTGCGCCACCATGTCGGACTCGTACACCCGAGCGAAGCCCTGAATGGCCGAACCATCGAAACCGATGCCCTCACTGAACGCGCCTTCGAGTTCAGCGGGAGCGATGGCGACGGACTTCAGGAAACCCAGCACATCGGTGAACCAGAGTCGGACGAAGCGAACATCCCGCTCCTCCATGGTGCGGAGCACGAACTCGGTCTGCTTATCCATGCGCTTTAGTCTGCCGTCGGGCATGTTTCAGTCGGGTTACATTCGCGGTGTCGGTGCGGCGGACTAGCGTTGGGTCATGAGCCCGACCTTCAATGCCATCGGCATCACGGTGGCCGACATGGCCGCCAGCCTCACCTTCTACCGTCTGCTGGGCCTCCAGTTCGAGGCGTCGGACGACACCGAGAGCCATGTCGAATGGGAGGGTCCGGGCGGGGTCCGGATCATGTTCGACACCACCGCTGGGATTCACAGCTTCAATCCCGACTGGCAACCCCCGGTGGGCGGCCCAGCCATGAGCCTCGCATTCGAATGCGCGGGCGCTGCCGAGGTCGACCAGGTCGTCGCCCAGATCGCGCAGGCCGGCTTCACCGTCGACCGCGCCCCCTGGGACGCCTTTTGGGGCCAGCGCTACGCCACCGTTCTCGACCCGGACGGCAACCACGTCGACATCTTCGCCTGGACCTGATCAGTCAGGCCATCCAGACTGTTCGTGAACGCTCCCTTAGCTGAGGAGCGAGCACCGCGCCCACCCCAACCGGTCCCGGACGAGCGAGCACCGCGCCCACCCCAACCGGTCCCGGACGAGCGAGCACC
>Ga0209477_1000221_pt1 | contig 33673 bp, 34 predicted proteins | sample KloWWTupernatant_FD_187180 | JGI IMG/M metagenome (GOLD analysis project Ga0209477, IMG submission 187180) | Active sludge microbial communities from Klosterneuburg, Austria, studying microevolution and ecology of nitrifiers - Klosterneuburg... | ecosystem: Engineered > WWTP > Aerobic digester >...
CCGAATTCGGGCCGATGGTGCAGGTGATGGTCGGCGCCCTGCTGGTGTCCGGCGTCGAGACCGTGTGGAGCGGCGTGGAGATCCCCGCCTACGCCGATGCGATCACCCGCAAGGACTACCGCGGCAAGGGCATCGCGCTTGAGCGCTTCGCCGAAATGGCGCGCTTCAACTACGGCAGCACGGTGATCGTGCTGTTGCCCAGGGGCGCGGCCATGCTGGCCGCGGGACTCGCCGCGGAAACGCCGGTCCGGCTGGGACAGCGGCTGGCGACACGCGCCTAGGCGCCAACGTGGCGGCCGCGGGTTGCGGCCAAGGCGGCACTCACAGCCAGCGCCTGACCCGCCGCAGGTAGTCCGCGTACGCGCCGCCGAACTTGCCGAGCAACGCCCGCTCCTCCGGCATGATCTGGAAGCGCGTGATGTAGCCGACGAACACGAAGACCGCCAGCAGCGCCAGCGGGTTCGCCAGCCACGCGCACGCGCCCAGCAGCACGCACGCCATGCCCAGGTACATCGGGTTGCGGGTGAAGCGGTACGGCCCGCCTTGTACCACCGCGCTGGTGCGCTCCGGTGACAGCGGGTTGAGGGTGGTGCGGGCGCGGCGGAATGCGACCAGGCCCCAGACATCCAGCGACAGCCCCAGCGCCACCAGCGCCGCAGCGACCGGGACCCGCGGCAGCCAGTCCACGCCGAGGCCGGGGCTGGCGCGCGCCAGCAGCCACGCCAGCAGCCCGCATGCCAGCCCGACCAGCGGGGGCGGGATGCGATGGTCCAGCGCGCTCACCTGCACGCCACCCGGCCGCACGCGCCGGCAGCGAGCACGTCGAAGCAACCGTCACCGGAAGCGACGACGCGCCTGCAGGCCGCTTTCATCCCCCGCATCCGGCCAGGGTCAGGCGCTGCCCGGGGCGGATCGCATACTTCGGCGCCTTCAACTTGTTCGCCTTTGCAATGCCGGCCAGGTCGCAGTCGAACTTGCGGGCGATGCTGCTCAGGGTCTCGCCGCGCTGCACCTTGTGGGTCTTCGGCTTGGCCGGTTTCACCGGCCTGGGCGGCGGCGCTGCGTCCTGCGTCGGCGCGCTTGCGGTGGCATCGCCGGGATTGGTCATCGGGCCGACCCGTACCAGCGCCGACTGCACGTTGCTGGCCACCAACTGCTTCGCAAGCTCCGCGCGCTTGCCGCCACGGCAGTTGAAGCGGTACAGCCAGGCGATGCGGGCAGTGGCGTTGAGGCTGGTCCCGGCCGGGAGGGTGGTGTCCGCTTCCCAGCGCGGGTTGAGGTTGCGCAGCGCGCGCATGTAGCCGTCGCGCGAACCGTAGTTGCCCAGGCAAATGGTCAGTTCGTAGATCGAGGCCGGCTGCGCCAGCTGCAGGGTGGCCTGGCGGGTGCTGACCCGCGGCCAGCGGATGCCGTATTCCTTCGGGTGCAGGAACAGCCACGCGGCGGCGATCACCATCGGCACGTAGTCCTTGGTTTCCGCCGGGAACTGGTTGTAGACGTCCGCATCCCAGAAGCTGCGCCCGCCGCTCTCGCGGTAGACGCGCGCCGCCCGCCCCTCGCCACCGTTGTAGCCGGCCAGCGACAGCTCGATGCTGTTGCCGAGGCCCGCCATGCGCTCGTTGAGGAATGCCGCCGCGGCGTCGGCGGAGGCGCGCGGGTCGTAGCGGGTGTCGAAGCCGGTGCCGTCGTTGCCCAGCCCGAAGCGGCTGCCGGTGGCGGGCATGAACTGCAGCGGCCCGACCGCGCCGGCACGCGAGCCCACGTGCACCTTGCCATTGGATTCCTTGGCCATGATCCCGAACAGCAGCGCCTCCGGCAGCCCGCTGCGCTTGAACGACGGCGACATCAGGTGCTGCATGTAGCGGTAGTTCTCGTAGCTGTCCATCAGCGACGGCCGCATGTCGGTCAGCCAGCGGCGGATGCCGGCCTGCACCGCCGGGTTGAACTGGACCATGCGCACGAAGCGCTGGCCATCCTCGCTCAGCAGCGAGGCGGCGTTCGCGGACTCCGGGACGTCGGCCGAGGCGAAATCGCCTTCGTCGATCGGATCCTCGCCCTCGTCGTCGAACACTTCCTCGCCCAGTTGCGGGGTCGCCTTCAGCAGGCGCTCGTAGGTGGCCAGCATGGTCGGCACCGAACAACCGCGCTGTTTCGAGCAGGCTTCGATCACCGCCTTCATCTCGGACAACGCCGCGCTGCTGGCGCGGGCGGCGGCTTCCTCGTCTTCGGCCAGCATGGCATCGCGATAGTGCTTCTCGGCGGCGCCCATGCGTTGCTGGAGCGCGGCCGACGCGGCCGTGTCGCGCTTGGACTGGGCCTGCGCGGGCAGGCTGGACAGGACTGCAAGGAACGACAGCAGCAGCGCGGCGGCGAGCGGCAACAGGCGTGGGGGCATCAGGCGAGGGGCAAGGAAGGGGATGCCGCAGGGTAGCCGCCACGCCTGCGGCGGGGCAACCGCCGCACGTCACGGCAGGCCCGCGCGCATCGCATAGAATCGGCGCTCCACGCATTCATGTGCAGCCGAGGCAACAGCATGCAGCAGGCGCCCGTTCCGTCGATCCTGGTCGGCAAGGCCATCACCACCGACAGCAGTGGCCAGGTCCACCTGTTGCCGAAGTACGGCAACCGCCACGGGCTGGTGGCGGGCGCCACCGGCACCGGCAAGACGGTGACCCTGATGACCCTGGCCGAAGGCTTCAGCCGGATCGGGGTGCCGGTGTTCCTGGCCGACGTCAAGGGCGACGTCGCCGGGCTGGCGGTGGCCGGCACCACCAGCGAGAAGCTGCAGGCGCGGCTGGCCCAGATCGGCATCAGCGATTACCGCAACGAGCCTGCCCCGGTGGTGTTCTGGGACATGTGGGGCAAGTCCGGGCACCCGGTGCGCACCACGGTCAGCGAAATGGGCCCGACCCTGCTCGGCCGCATCCTGGAACTGAACGATACCCAGGGCGGGGTGCTGGACATCGTGTTCAAGCTGGCCGACGACCGTGGCCTGCTGTTGCTGGACCTGGAGGACCTGCGCGCGCTGCTGGGCCTGATCGCGGACGAACGCAAGGACATCAGCACCACGTACGGGCTGGTCAGCACGCAGTCGATCGGCGCGATCCAGCGCGCGCTGCTGCGGCTGGAAGCCGAGGGCGCGGAGCTGTTCTTCGGCGAACCGGCGCTGGAACTGGCCGACCTGATGCGCACCACCACCGACGGCCGCGGCGTGGTCAACATCCTCGCCGCCGACCAGCTGATCCTGAAGCCGAAGCTGTATTCCAGTTTCCTGCTGTGGCTGCTGTCGGAGCTGTTCGAGACGCTGCCGGAAGTGGGCGACATGGACAAGCCGAAGCTGGTGTTCGTGTTCGACGAGGCGCACCTGCTGTTCGACGACGCGCCGCCGGCGCTGCGCCAGCGGATCGAACAGGTGGTGCGGATCATCCGCTCGAAGGGCGTGGGCGTGTACTTCTGCTCGCAGTTCCCGGACGACGTCCCGGACGAGATCCTGGGCCAGCTCGGCAACCGCTTCCAGCACGCGCTGCGCGCCTACACGCCGCGTGACCAGAAGGCGGTGCGCACCGCCGCCGAGACCTTCGTCGCCAACCCGGCGCTGGACGTGGCGCAGGCGATCGGCAAGCTGGGTACCGGCGAGGCGCTGGTGTCCACCCTGCAGGAAAAAGGCGTGCCGATGGCGGTCGAGCACACCCTGGTCGCCCCGCCGCGCTGCCGGATGGGTGCGATCACCGATGCCGAACGCATGCAGGTACGTGCCGGCAGCCCGGTCGGCATCAAGTACGACACCCGTATCGACCGCGATTCCGCCGCCGAAATGCTGGCGAAGAAGGCCGGGCAGAAAGCCGAACAGGCGCAGGCACCGCAAGCCAGGACCCGCGAAGACGACGAGGGCGAGCAAGGCGGCTTCGGCCAGGCGGTGAAGGACGCGGTGTTCGGCACCAGGCGCCGCCAGGGCATGATCGAGACCGCCGCCAAGCAGACCGCGCGCACCGTCGGCAGCCAGGTGGGCCGGCAGATCCTGCGTGGCCTGCTGGGCGGCATTTTCGGCGGCAAGCGCTAGCCGCCCCTCGTTCCCGAAACACCCCACGAACCCACCAACGAGCCACCCCATGAACCGACACCCCCTGCTGATCGCCCTGGCCATCGCCGCCGCCGTTTCCGCCATCGCCGCAAGCGGCTGCAAGCGCGCACCGGAAGCGCCTGCGCAGGTCGCGGCCGCGCCCGCCGAAGCAATCGACACCGCGGTGGTCGCGGAAGCCAACCACGCCACGCCGGACAGCGCCGCGCCGGACTTCGACGCCAAGGCCTTCGCCGGCCTGTACGCGGCCACCCTGCCCTGCGCGGACTGCCCCGGCATCGACACCAGCATTTCCTTCGCCGCCGAAGGCACCTATTCGATGAGCGAGACCTACCAGGACAGCGCCGACAGCAGCTTCGTGACCAAGGGCACCTGGAGCGTGCGCGAGGACGGCAAGACCGTGGTGCTCGACCCCGAGGACAAGCAAGAGCGCGACCGCTGGTTCCAGGTGGTGTCGGCAACCGAGCTGCGCGCGCTGGACCTGGAGGGCAAGCCGATCGAGAGCACGCTCGACTACAGCCTGCGCCGCAAGTAAGGCCGCGGCGCCGCAGCCATGGGTCGCTGGCGCCCGCCCGCCGAGCACGGCACCGCCCTGATCACCCGCGAAGGCCATGACCGGCTCAAGGCGGAGCTGGACGACCTGTGGCGGGTGCAGCGGCCGGAGGTGGTGCGTGCGCTGGCGGCGGCGGCGGCCGAAGGCGACCGCTCCGAGAACGCCGAATACACCTACCGCAAGAAGCAGCTGGGCGGGATCGACCGCCGCGTGCGCTATCTCTCCAGGCGGCTGCAGGCGCTGCGGGTGGTCGATGCCGCGCCATCCGACCGCGACGCGGTGTTCTTCGGCGCCGAAGTGACGCTGGAGGACATCGGCAGCGGCGAACTGGCGCTTTACCGCATCGTCGGCCCCGATGAAACCGATGCGCAGCGCGGCTGGATCAGCATCGACGCGCCGCTGGCGCGGGCGATGCTGAAGAAGCGCGTCGACGACGAATTCGATGCGCTGCTGCCCACCGGCATCGCCCATTTCGCGATCGTCGGCGTGGCGTATCCGAACGGCTGAGGCGATGCGGGTCCGGCCCGCATCCCTGCGCCGCGTTCAGAGCAGGAAGGGCAGCAGCCACCAGCTGCGTTGGCGATACGCGTGCCAACCCGGATGGCGCGACAGGCTGGCTTCCTTCATCGCCATGTTGGGCGCGAACAGCCCGCCCCAGATCAGCGCGAGCACGGCGAACGGCCACCAGTGCCAGACCATCAGGGCGAAGGACCCGTACACCAGCATCTCGCCCAGGTAATTGGGATGGCGGATGTAGCGATGCACGCCATCCGTGATCAGCCCCGGCTGCAGCCGCAGCGTGAAGTACTTCTGCGCGTCGGCGGCGATCATCAGCGCGCAACCGAGGATGCAGGCCGACACGCACAACGCGAACCAGGCGGGCTCCGGCAACGGATAGCGCGGCGTGGCGGTACCCGAAACCAGCAGCCAGCCGAACGACCAATAGGCGAGCAGGCCGGCGAACGTCGCCAGGCCGCCAGCGATCGTGCTGCGGCGCTGCCAGCCGGGGTCGGGGAAGGCGAGGTCCTTGAGCAGCCAGACCAGTCCGTACGAGCCATGCATCGCCAGGTAGATCCAGGCCGCCGGCGCGGTCGCGGCCGGCGTGCGGTCGGCGTATGCCCACATCAACAGGCCAAGGAACGGGAACGTGCCCGCCTTCTGCAGGTTGATCAGCCAACTCAACTTCCACGGGCGCGGGCCGCCGAACAGGTCGAACATCAGGTGGTCGTTGCCACGCCTGAGCAACCGCGCCCAGCCGGGTCGGCGCAGCTGGCGGGTCGTGTTCTTCGAGTCGGTGCCCATCCCGCCATCTCCTCGTTCGTGCCCGCGACCTGCAGGCGACTCGCCGGGCGTCCCGCAGGAACCCTCAGCCTTCGTATTCGACTTCGCCGTAGAGGTCGTGTTCGTCGCTGCCCATGATCCGGACCATTGCGAACTCGCCGGGTTGCAGCCCGGCCTCGCGGCCGTCCTGCACCTGCACCAGTCCGTCGATCTCCGGCGCATCCGCCATCGACCGCGCGATCGCAAGGTCGCCGTCGATGGCATCCACGATCACCTGCTGCACCGACCCCACCTTCGCGGCGAGGCGGGCTTCGCTGATCGCGGCCTGGCGTTCCATGAACCGGGCCAGGCGTTCCTGCTTCACGCCTTCGTCCACCGGGTCCGGCAGCGCGTTCGCCTGCGCGCCGGTCACCGGCGAATAGGCGAACGCGCCGACGCGGTCGAGCTGGGCTTCGTCGAGGAACTCCAGCAGTTCCTCGAACTCGGCGTCGGTCTCGCCGGGGAAGCCGACGATGAAAGTGCTGCGGATGGTCAGCTCCGGGCATGCGGCCCGCCAGCGCTGGATCCGTTCCAGGGTCTTGTCCACCGCGCCGGGCCGCTTCATCAGCTTGAGGATGCGCGGGCTGGCATGCTGGAACGGGATGTCCAGGTACGGCAGCAGCTTGCCCTCCGCCATCAGCGGGATGATCTCGTCCACGTGCGGATACGGATACACGTAATGCAGCCGCGTCCACGCGCCGAGCCCGGACAGGCCCTCGCACAGCGCCTTCATCCGGGTCTGGTAGGCGTTGCCGCGCCACAGGCGGGTCGCGTACTTGAGGTCCACGCCATACGCGCTGGTGTCCTGCGAGACCACCAGCAGTTCCTTGACGCCGCCGCGCACCAGCTTCTCGGCCTCGCGCAGCACCTCGTCCACCGGGCGCGAGACCAGGTCGCCGCGCATCGACGGGATGATGCAGAAGCTGCAGCGGTGGTTGCAGCCCTCGGAAATCTTGAGGTAGGCGTAGTGCTTCGGGGTCAGCTTCAGGCCGTAGTCCGGCAGCAGGTCGATGAACGGATCGTGCTTCGGCGGCAGCGCCAGGTGCACCGCATCCATCACGCTTGCGTAGTCCTGCGGGCCACTGATCGACAGCACGTCCGGGTAGGCCTCGCGGATCACCTCGCTGCGCTTGCCCAGGCAACCGGTGACGATCACCTTGCCGTTCTCCGCCATCGCCTCGCCGATTGCGTCCAGCGATTCGGCCACCGCGCTGTCGATGAAGCCGCAGGTGTTGACCACCACCACGTCGGCATCGTCGTAGCGCTGGACCAGGTCGTAGCCCTCCACCCGCAACTGGGTGAGGATGCGCTCGGAATCGACCAGCGCCTTGGGGCAGCCGAGGCTGACGAAGCCGACCTTGGGTTGTTGCAGGGACATGGCGGGACGCGACAGGGGGGCGGACCGGCCGCCACGGGGCGCGAAGTATACCGTTGGCCTGCCGTGCGGCCCGCGGAGGCGTACCATCGGCGGCGGGCAGCTCAGGAGCGCGGGACATGGGCGAGTGGACATCCCTCGAGACCCCGACCGGCCGCATCCGCGCCTGGCGGGCGGACCCGCATACCCCGCCGCGCGGCGCGCTGGTGGTGGTGCAGGAAATCTTCGGCGTCAATGCGCACATCCGCGAGCTCTGCAAGACCTTCGCCGACCACGGCTACGTGGCGATGGCGCCGTCGTTCTTCGACCATTTCGAACACGACGTGCAACTGCGCTACGACCCCGACGGCGTCGCCCGCGGGCTGGAGCTGGTGGAGCGCCTGGGCTTCGAGCGCGCGCTGGAGGACGTGCACGCCACCGCGACGGCGCTCGCGGAGCATGGCAAGGTCGGGGTGGTCGGCTATTGCTGGGGCGGCACCGTCGCCTTCCTCGCCAACACCCGGCTGTCGATGCCGGCGGTGAGCTATTACGGTGCGCGCACCGTGCCCTTCCTCGCCGAGCGGATCGAGGCGCCGATGATGTTCCACTTCGGCGAACGCGACCCCTCGATCACCGCCCACGACATCGAACTGCACCGCGAGCACCAGGAACACGCCGAGGTGCACGTGTACCCGGCCGGGCACGGCTTCAACTGCGACCAGCGCGCCGACTTCGAACGCCACAGCGCCGCCCTTGCGCTGGAGCACACCCTCGCATTCTTCCGCCGGACCCTGCACCCGGCCTATTGAGCCCGCCGAGATGCCACGCATGCCGCACGCCGCCACCCGGTTCGCCCTGCACCCGCAGCTGGCCGACGACACTGCGCCGGTGATCGAGCTGCCGCTGTGCGAGGTGCGGCTGATGGACGATGCCAACCACCCGTGGCTGGTGCTGGTGCCGCGGGTGGCGGATGCGGTCGAACTGATCGACCTCGATGCCACCCAGCGCGCCCAGCTCAGCACCGAGATCGATGCCGCCGCGCGCGCGCTCAAGGCCCTGTTCAAGCCGCACAAGCTCAACATCGCCGCGCTCGGCAACCTGGTGCCGCAGTTGCACGTGCACGTGATCGCGCGTTACACCGACGACATCGCCTGGCCGCGCCCGGTGTGGGGTGCGGCGAATGCCCGGCCGTATGCGCCGGAAGACCTGATCGAGCGGGTCAACGCGCTGCGCGCAGCGCTCGCCGGGTAGGACTCAGGTCTTCGGCAGGGTGACGCCGGTCTGGCCCTGGTACTTGCCGCCACGATCCTTGTAGCTGGTCTCGCAGACGTCATCGGCATCGGCCTGGAAGAACAGCATCTGCGCCACGCCCTCGTTGGCGTAGATGCGCGCCGGCAGCGGCGTGGTGTTGCTGAATTCCAGGGTGACGTGGCCCTCCCACTCCGGTTCCAGCGGGGTCACGTTGACGATGATCCCGCAGCGCGCGTAGGTGCTCTTGCCCAGGCACACCACCAGGGTGTCGCGCGGGATCCGGAAGTACTCCACCGTGCGCGCCAGCGCGAACGAGTTCGGCGGGATGATGCATTCGTCAGCGACCACGTCGACGAAGCTCTTCGGGTCGAAGCGCTTCGGATCGACGATGGTCGAGTTGATGTTGGTGAATACCTTGAACTCGCGCGAGCAGCGCACGTCGTAGCCGTAGCTGGAGGTGCCATAGCTGACGATGCGGCGACCGTCGACCCCGCCGTTATCGGCAAACCGGACCTGCCCGGGCTCGAACGGCTCCAGCATGCCGTGCTCCTGCGCCATGCGGCGGATCCAGCGGTCGCTCTTGATGCTCATCTGCTGTCTTTCTTGGGGCGAAGCCGGCGATTCTAAGGGGTCGACCCCGTCCGATCAGCCACCAAGCAACGAGGCCATGATCCCGGAGCGCACCTTCGGGCGGGTGTCCAGCCGCGCCAGCAGCGCGCGGGCGGCCTCGCGGTAGGCCAGCGCGGCGGCCGAGTCCGGCTGCGCCGCCACGATCGGCGTGCCGGCATCGCCCTGTGCGCGGATCGCGACCTGCAGCGGCAGGCTGCCCAGCACCGGTACCCCGTATTGCGCGGACATCCGCACCGCCCCGCCCTCGCCGAAGATGTGCTCGGCATGGCCGCAGTTCGAACACACGTGCACGGCCATGTTCTCGACCAGGCCGAGCACCGCGATGTCGAGCTTCTCGAACATCTTCAGCGCCTTGCGCGCGTCCAGGGTGGCGATGTCCTGCGGCGTGGTCACGATCACCGCGCCCGCCACCGGGATCTTCTGCGACATGGTCAGCTGGATGTCGCCGGTACCCGGCGGCAGGTCCACCACCAGCACGTCGAGGTCGCCCCAGCGGGTCCCGGTCAGCAACTGGGTCAGCGCCGAGGTCGCCATCGGTCCGCGCCAGATCATCGGCGTGTCCTGGTCCACCAGCAGGCCGATCGACATCGCCTCGAGCCCGTGCGCGCGCATCGGCTCGATGGTCTTGCCGTCCGGGCTGTCCGGCCTTCCCGACAGCCCCAGCATCATCGGCACGCTGGGCCCATACACGTCGGCGTCCAGCACGCCGACCGCCAGGCCCTCCGCGGCCAGCGCCAGCGCAAGGTTCACCGCGGTGGTGGACTTGCCCACCCCGCCCTTGCCGGAGCCGACGGCAATGATGTTGCGGACGTTCGCGAGCGGCTTCAGCTCGCCCTGGACGGCATGGGTGGGGAGGCGTGGCATGGCGGCTGGTGACCCTCGATTGACCCTCGCATTCTAGGCTTACGACGATCGGCGGCCGGCTTTTCGGCATCTGCCGCTGAACGCCCTGCACCGCGGCATTCCATACGACGGCGGATGGCGGTATAAATCCTCCGTCGGGCGCGCCGCGCCCCGCCACATCCCTGGGAGGGGACCAACACATGCGCAAGATCATCCTCGCTGGCGTGCTTGCTTCGGTCGCGTTCACCGCTTCGGCGCAGGACGCCGCCTCGCCGATCGGCAAGTGGAAGACGCTGGACGACAAGAGCGGCAAGCCGATGACCATCACCGAGGTCTACATGGCCAAGAACGGCACCATGGCCGCCAGGATCGTGGAGAACCTGGGGCTGCCCGCCACCTGCGCCGACTGCGATGGCGAGCACAAGGGCAAGCCGATGGTGGGCATGGTCACCCTGTGGAACCTCAAGGCGAACAAGGACGGCAGCTGGGGCGGCGGCAGCGGCTACAAGCCTTCCGAGGACCGCGAGTTCAACGCCAAGTCGGTCAAGCTGGTCGATGGCGGCAAGAAGCTCGAGGTCAAGGGCTGCGTTTCGATCATCTGCCGCACCGCGACCTGGGTTCGCGCGAACTGACCGCTTCGCCACGCACCACCGGAACGGCCCGCAGCGCGGGCCGTTTCGCTGCCAGCCACGAGGAAATGCCGATGCGCGCCGCCATCCTGATCGCGATGTTGTCACTGCCGCTGCTGGCGCAGGCCCAGGACTCGCCGGTGGGCCGCTGGAAGACCATCGACGATGCCACCGGCAAGGTGAAATCGGTGGTCGAGATCTACCAGGCGCGCGATGGCAGCCATGCCGGGCGCGTCGTCGATATCCTGGACACCAAGGATGGCCCGAACCCCGCCTGCGACAAGTGCAAGGGCGCGCTGCAGGGCAAGCCGATCAAGGGCATGACCATCCTCTGGGGGCTGAAGCCGGACGGCAAGGGCAAGTGGAGCGGCGGCCACGTGCTGGACCCGGAGAACGGCAAGACCTACAAGTCCAGGCTGGAACTGCTGGATGGAGGCGGCAAGCTGGGCATGTCCGGCTGCGTGGCCTTCTTCTGCCGGCAGCAGGTCTGGATCAGGCAATAGGCGGCCCGCAGGCCCGTCGAGGAACCCCGGCTTGCCGGGGTTTCGCATTTTCGCGCATGCGATAATCGCCGGCCGCTTCGTACAGACGCTTCCGATGCCCCGCGCCGCACTCGTCACCAACGCCCTGCCCTATGCCAACGGCCCGCTGCACCTGGGCCACCTGGTGGGCTACATCCAGGCCGACATCTGGGTACGCGCGCGGCGGATGCGCGGTGACACGGTGCACTTCGTGTGCGCCGACGACACCCACGGCACGCCGATCATGCTGGCCGCCGAGAAGGCCGGGACCACGGCCGAGGCCTTCATCGCCGCGATCCAGCAAGGCCACGAGCGCGACTTCGCCGCCTTCGGCGTGGCCTTCGACCACTACGACTCCACCAACTCGGCCGCCAACCGCGCGCTGACCGAACAGATCTACGCGCGCCTCGACACCGGCGGCCACATCGCCCGCCGCAGCGTGGCGCAGTTCTTCGATCCGGCCAAGGGCATGTTCCTGCCCGATCGCTACATCAAGGGCACCTGCCCCAACTGCAAGGCCGCCGACCAGTACGGCGACAACTGCGAAGTGTGCGGCGCCACCTATGGCCCCACCGACCTGATCGAGCCGAAGTCGGTGGTGTCCGGCGCCACCCCGGAGATGCGCGATTCCGAGCACTACTTCTTCGAGGTTGGCCGCTTCGAGGCCTTCCTGCGCGAGTGGCTGGCCAGCGACACCCTGCTGCCGGGGGTGAAGGCCAAGCTGATGGAATGGCTGGACGCCGACGGCGGCCTGCGCGCCTGGGACATCTCGCGCGACGCGCCGTACTTCGGCTTCGAGATCCCGAACGCGCCCGGCAAGTATTTCTACGTCTGGCTGGACGCGCCGATCGGCTACCTGTCCAGCTTCCGGAACCTGTGCGCGAAGACCGGCATCGACTTCGACGCCTTCCTGAAGCCCGGCAGCGACGCCGAGCTGCACCACTTCATCGGCAAGGACATCGTCAACTTCCACGGCCTGTTCTGGCCGGCGGTGCTGCACGGCGCCGGCATGCGCACGCCCACCCGCCTGCACGTCAACGGCTACCTGACCGTGGACGGCGCCAAGATGTCGAAGTCGCGCGGTACCTTCGTGATGGCGCGCACTTACCTCGATGCCGGGCTGGACCCGGAGGCGCTGCGCTATTACTTCGCCTGCAAGACCTCGGGCGGCGTGGACGACCTGGACCTCAACCTGGCCGATTTCGTGGCGCGGGTGAACAGCGACGTGGTCGGCAAGTTCGTCAACATCGCCAGCCGCTGCGCCGGCTTCATCGACAAGCGCTTCGATGGCCGGCTGGCCGCTGCCCTGCCGGATCCGGCGCAGTACCAGCGTTTCGTGGAGGCGCTGGGCGGGATCGCCGATGCCTACGCCCGCAACGAGGCCGCCACCGCGCTGCGCCTGGCAATGACCCTGGCCGATGAAGCCAACAAGTACATCGACGAACACAAGCCGTGGGTGCTGGCCAAGCAGGACGGTGCCGACGCGCAGCTGCACGCGGTCTGCACGCAGGCGCTGAACCTGTTCCGGGTGCTGGCGGTCGCGCTGAAGCCGGTACTGCCACGCACCACCGCGCAGGCCGACGCCTTCCTGGACGCACCCGTTGCCGGCTGGGACGACATCACGGCGCCGCTGCTGGCGCGCCGCATCCAGCCCTACGCCCCGCTGTTCACCCGCATCGACCCCAAGCACATCCAGACCATGATCGACGCCAGCAAGGACACCCTCGCCGCCCCCGCACCAACCGCGGCCGCTGCGCCGGCCAAGGCCGCACCCGCGGATGCGACGCCAGCGCCGAAGGCCGGGACGGACACCACGCAGATCGGCATCGACGACTTCGCCAAGCTCGACCTGCGCATCGGCAAGGTGCTGGAATGCGGCTTCGTGGACGGTTCCGACAAGCTGCTGCGCTTCCTGCTGGATGCAGGCGACCTTGGCCAGCGGCAGATCTTCTCCGGCATCCGCGCCAGCTACGCCGAGCCTGAAAAACTGGTCGGCCGCAGCGTGGTGTTCATCGCCAACCTGGCCCCGCGCAAGATGCGCTTCGGCCTGAGCGAAGGCATGATCCTGTCCGCGGGCTTCGACGGCGGCGCGTTGGCCCTGCTGGACGCCGACGAAGGTGCGCTGCCCGGCATGCCGGTGCGCTGAAGACCCCGGGCGACGTTCGCGTGTTGCCGCGTCTGCTGCCGCGAAATCAAGGAGGAGATGCCGACCGCAGGCCGGCATCGGGGGACATTCGCGGCAGCAGGCGCGGCAACGCGCGAGCGGCGCATGCGATATGACCGCGTTACCGACAACGGACCTGATCGAACGCCTCGACCGCATACTTCCGCAGACCCAATGCGGGCAATGCGGCTTCGCCGGTTGCCGTCCGTATGCCGAGGCGATGGCCCGCGGCGATGCCGGGATCGACCACTGCCCGCCCGGCGGCGATGCAGGCGCACGCGCGCTGGCGAAGCTGCTCGGCGTGGACGCCAGGCCCTACGACCGCAGCCGCGGCATCCGCAAGCCGGCGCAGTTGGCCCTGATCGTGGAAGCCGACTGCATCGGCTGCACCAAGTGCATCCAGGCCTGCCCGGTCGACGCCATCGTCGGTGCGCCGAAGTTCATGCACACGGTGGTCGACGCGCTGTGCACCGGCTGCGAACTGTGCGTGCCGGCCTGCCCGGTGGACTGCATCGTGATGCTGCCGCCGTAGCGCGAACCGGCCCGCTTGGCGGCGGGATCGGCCGGTGTTCGCGCAGCGGCATTTCGAGCCACGAAGCGACTGCCTGCCGGCCCCGCCGCCCGGCCGATCAATGCACCTGCTGCAGTGACGTCCCTTCGCAACCGCTGCACACGCGCTCGACTACATAGCCCTTCGCGCGCAGCTTCGAGACCAGCCCGTCATTGCCCAGCAGGTGCAGGCTGCCGACCACCACCAGGGTGTCGTCGACCGTCGCCTCCGCCAGCCGCGCCTCGACCTTGGGCAACCACGCGTTGTTGCGGTCGATGTCCAGCAACCGGTAGGACTGCGGGGACTTGCGCGCCATCTCCGCGCGCATCTCGCTGTCCAGCTTCGCCGCGTCGCCGCTGCGCCACCAGCCATGCATGTCCTGCATCTGCTGCATCGCGTGCCGCGGGTCGTCGAGGAATTCCGCGAGTCCCTGCGCCTGCTCCGCGTGCGATACCGAATCCATCGCCCGCATCTGGTCCTCGATGGTCTCCAGCCCGGCTGCAGGCTTGCCCGCCTCCGCCGCGCGCGCCATCAGGTGGCGATCCATCCCGAGTTCGGCCCTGAAGCCCATCGCATGGGTGAGCCCCAGCACCAGGCTCATGCTCACCATCCACGGCTCGGTTTGCTCGAACGCCTGCACCGAGCCACCGCTTGTCGCCAGCAGGGTCGCCAGCTTTTCGTGGGTGGCCTTCGGCAGCACCGTGCCCAGGCTCTTGCCGGAGTCGTAGGCCGCGTATTTCTGGATGGTAGCCAGCGTTTCCGGCGCGGACATCTCGCGCGGGTCGACCTCGAACAGCAGCGATTCCGCGTCCTCGAACGCCGCGTCGATTTCCTTCGGCAACGGGTAGTCGTCGGGCTTGAGCAGGTGGAAGGAACCGAGCAGGTAGACGCTGTTGTCGGCGTCGGAGACCTTCCACAGCAACGCATGGCGTGCCGCCTGCGCGGTCGGTGCGGCGACCGCCTGTGGCTGTTCGGCAAATGCGGCGGGCACGGCCAGTGCGGCAGCCAATGCGAGGCAAAGCAGGCGCGATTGCAAGGCGGTCATCCTTCGGTGGGCGGTTTCGGGGCCGCGCGCTTGCGGTAGTCGCGCTCGCCCGCCTCGACCGCCAGGTCCAGCCGGTTTTCCGGCGGCGGCAGCGGGCAGGTGGCGAACGCGGTGAACGCGCACGGCGGGTTGTAGGACTGGTTGAAGTCGATCAGGACCCGCCCCTGCGCGTCCGGCTTCGGCGCGTCGATGAAGCGCCCGGCGCCATAGCTGCCGCGGCCATTGGTGCGGTCGGCGAATACCAGGAACAGGGTGCCCTCGCCCTGGTCCAGCGCCTCCAGCCGATACGTCTTGCCGCCGCGCTCGAATTCGACCGCGCCGGGGTTCGGGACCTCGTCGGTGGTGCCGATGATGTTGGCGATCGGCAGGGTCTTGCCCGCGGCATGCGGCACGAACCGCGCAGCCACCTGCCAGTCCCTGCCGCCCGGCCAGTACTCGAGCCCGGTGAACTGCAGGCGGCTTTCGGCATCCGCGTGCTTGACCCGCAACGCCAGCCGGCCGCCGCGTTCGATCACCGTCGCCAGCCCCTTGCCACCATCGAACACCAGTTTGCTGGGGCCGGCGGGGTCCGTGTCGATGCGCAGCGTGCTGGCGCCAAGCCCGGGTTCGCCGTCGACCATGACCACCGTGTCCGGGACGAACCCGACCTTGTCGCCGCGCACGGTGAAAACGCCCAGGTGTTCCGGGCCGACCGCCAGCCGGATGCCGTTGTCGGTGTCGCTGCCGACCCGATGCGCGCCCGGATCCAGCCAGTGCAGGCCGGTCAGGCTGGTCCAGCCGTCGGGCCGGGTGAGGTCGGCGACGCGTCCGGCGCGCCAGGCCTGCTGCCGCGCCTGGAACGCGGCTTCTTCCGCACGCGCCTGGCGGGACGCGACCGGCGCCTGCGCCGGCTGGCACGCAGCCACTCCAGCCGCGATCACGGCAGCAAGCAAGGTCAGCGTCCGCGCAGGAACCATCGATCGATCTCCGCCAGGTTGAACCGGGTCCAGGTGGGACGCCCATGATTGCATTGCCCGGAACGTTCGGTCGCCTCCATCTCGCGCAGCAGCGCGTTCATTTCGGGAAGGGTCAGCCTGCGATTGGCGCGCACCGCCCCATGGCAGGCCATGGTGGCCAGCAGTGCGTCGCGGGTCTCGGCCACCCGGCGGGTGCTGCCGTGTTCGCGCAGGTCGGTGAGCACGTCGCGCAGCAGCGCCTCCACGTCGCCGTGCGCAAGCAGCGCCGGCACGCAGCGCAGCAGCAGCGACTGCGGGCCGCTGCGCTGCACCTCGAAACCCAGTTGCGCCAACGTGTCGGCCTCTCGCTCGGCCACGTCGGCCTCGCGTTCGGACACCGCAATCGCACTCGGGACCAGCAGCGGCTGGGTGCGCAGGCCGGCGCCGTCGTGCGCGGCCTTCAGCCTTTCGTAGCCGATGCGCTCGTGCGCGGCATGCATGTCGACCACGATTAGCCCATCCGCGTTCTCGGAGAGGATGTAGATGCCGTGCAACTGCGCGATCGCGAATCCCAAGGGTGGGTGAGCAGGTGCGTCCAGCGTCTGCGCACGCCCAGCCAGGGATGGCTGGGCGGGGCTATCCGAAGCCGGCCATGGTTCGCCATGGATGGCCGCGTGATCCGTGCCGTACAGCGCGGCATACGACGCTGGTGCGTCGCCCACCCGCAGGCCCATCGACGCCTGCTGCGGTGGCGGCATCGACCAGGATGGCGATGGTGCGTGCTGCTGCATCGGCACTCCGGCGCTGCCCGCGCGCGTCTCCGCCAGCGCAGCGTGCAGGGTGCGATAGACGAAGTCGTGGACCAGCCGCGATTCGCGGAAGCGCACCTCGTGCTTGGCCGGATGCACGTTGACGTCGACGCCACGCGGGTCGAGTTCGAGGAACAGCACGTAGGCCGGATGACGGCCGTGGAACAGCACGTCGCTGTACGCCTGCCGCACCGCGTGGGCGATGTTGCGGTCGCGCACGCTGCGGCCGTTGACGTAGAGGTACTGCTGGTCGGCGCTGGCGCGGTTGTAGGCCGGCTGCGCGATCCAGCCATGCAGGCGCAGGCCTGCACCGGCGTGGTCCACGCGCAGCGCGTTGCGCGCGAAGTCCTCGCCCAGCGCTTCGTGCAGGCGCACGTCACTGAGCAGGTGGCCCTCGCCCTTCCAGCGCCGCGACGGCTTGCCGTTGTGGCTGACCCGGATTTCCACGTCCGGCCGCGCCAGCGCCAGCGTGCGCAGCCATTCTTCGATGTGCGACAGCTCGGTGCGCTCGGCGCGCAGGAACTTGCGCCGCGCCGGCACGTTGTAGAACAGGTCGCGCACTTCCACCGTGGTGCCGGGCGGGTGCGCCTGCGGCACCACGTCGCCCGGCTTGCCGCCGTCGATGCGCAGCTCCGCGCCGTGCTGCGCATCGTGCCTGCGCGATGCGAGGCGGAAGCGGCTGACCGAGGCCACCGACGGCAGCGCCTCGCCGCGGAAGCCGAGCGTGGCCACCGCTTCCAGATCGTCGATGGAAGCGATCTTGCTGGTGGCGTGGCGGCTGACCGCCAGCGGCAATTCCTCCGGCGCGATGCCGCCGCCGTCGTCGCGGATCCGGATCAGGCGCACGCCGCCTTCTTCCAGGTCGATGTCGATGCGTTGCGCGCCGGCGTCCAGCGCGTTTTCGACCAGTTCCTTGACCACCGAGGCAGGCCGCTCGACGACTTCGCCGGCGGCGATCTGGTTGATCAGGGTATCGGGAAGTTGGCGGATGCTCACCCGCCAAGTCTAGCCTGCGAGACCTACGGAGCCCCGCCCGCGCCGACACTGCCAGCGCCGGCCGCGGCTTGTTGCCGTGCCTGCGCACGCGCCGCGTACAGCGTGCCCGGCGGCGGCTGGTTGGAGAAATAGCGATCCACGCCATCCAGGATGGCGGCGGCAAGGCGGCGCTGGTAGGCCGGGTCGCGCAGCTTGCCTTCCTCTTCCGGGTTGGAGATGAAGCCGGTTTCCACCAGCATCGCCGGCATCCGGTCCGAGGTCCGCAGCACCGCGAAGTTGGCGCGTTCGACCTCGTGCTTGTGCATGTGCGCGAAATCGTCGAGGTGGTCGAGGATGTGCGATGCGGCTTCCTCGGAAGCCTTCAGGTTGCCGCTCTGGGTGAGGTCAAGCAGCACGTTGGCGAGCACCCGGTCGCCCTTGTGCACCTGCTCGCCGCCGATGATGTCGGCGGCGTTTTCCTTGTCGGCCAGCAGGCGCGCGCGCTGCGAGGACGCGCCGCGGGTCGACAGCACGAAGATGCCGGCGCCCTTCGCGCTCGGGCTGGTCCAGGCGTCGGCGTGGATCGACAGGAAGATGTCGGCCTTGGCCGCGCTGGCGCGGCGCGCGCGCTGCGGCAACGGGATGAACACGTCGCTGTCGCGGGTCAGGAACGCCTTCAGGCCGGGGGTTGCATCAATCTGGCGCGCGAGTTCGCGGGCGATCGCCAGCACCACGTCCTTCTCGCGGGCACCGCTGGGCCCGCGCGATCCCGGATCCTGGCCGCCATGGCCGGCGTCGATCGCGATCACCAGCGGGCGCATGCCGGCCGGGATCGGGCGACGCGGCGGCGCAACCGGTTCGACCACCTGCGGCGCAGCCCGCACGGGTTCCGGCTTGCCGGTGGCGATCCGGGCCGGGATGCCGGTGGCGACTGATGCGGGCGTCGGGCCGGCAGCGGTGTCGGCGCGTGCGCCGGTCGCTGCCGGCGCGACCGGCACGTTCGCGGATGCGCTGGCGATCGCCGCGATCGGGTCGCTGGCCGCGGCCACCGCCGTTGCCTCGGGCTTGGCAGGGGGCACGGCATCGGCAACGCCATCGCCAGGCCATTCCAGCACCAGCCGCGGACCCTCGGTGCCTTGCTCGATGCGCGGCGTGAGCACGGCCACGCCGCTCGACAGGTCGAACACGATGCGCGCGGTACCGGGCTCCGGCTGCCCGCTGCGCACCGCCTTGACCACCCCGGCCGCACCCGGAAGGCTCAGGCCACGCCCGAGGTGGCTGCCCGGGAAGTCGACGACCAGGCGGTCGGGGTTGCGCAACTCGATCAGCTTGTAGGCGCCTTCGCGGTCCAGCAGCACCTCGGCGCGCGTTCCGGTGGCCCCGGTATCAACGCGCAAGTGCTTGATTTCAGATGCGTTTGCCAGATTCCAGCAGAGCGCGGCCAGCAGCATGGCGGCCAACAGCAGTTGCTCGAAGCTGATCCCCTTGACGCGCATGCCCGGAGTTAACCACCTGACGGCACGCTTGGCAAGGGTATTTCCCTTAATAATCCGTAACCTGCCGCAACTTCCTGCGGAACGCGTCAAGTGCTGGCCGCAGGCCTCAGCAGGACCCCAACGCGGCCAGCCAGGCGCGACCGGCTGCCGTGTTCGCGCGCAGCCGGCAACGACGGCCCTCGCCTTCCAGCGCCAGTTCGATATCAAGGTCGGCCTGCGGCAATGCCCCCTGCCCGCGTTCCGGCCACTCGACCAGCCACAGCCGGATGTCGCCGTCCAGGCCCAGGAACTCGAGTTCGCCCACATCGCCGATCCGGTACAGGTCCAGGTGCAGGGCGATGCCGCCGGCCGCCAGCGGGTAGTGCTCGACCAGGGTGTAGGTCGGGCTGCGGATGGTCCCGGTGACCCCGAGCGCGCGCAGCAGGGCGCGCGCCAGGGTCGACTTGCCGGCGCCGAGGTCGCCGTGCAGGTGCACCACCGCGCGCTCCGGCAAGCACGCCGCGAGCCGCGCGCCAAGCGCGCCGGTCGCTTCGGCATCCGCCAGCAAAACCGGGTCCATGCCGCTAGCGCCGCATCGGGTTGGCCAGCCGCCGCAGCCACGGCAGCAGGTCGCTGGGCAGCAGTCCGCGCTCGCCCTCGTCGCGGACCGCGGCATCGCCGGCGCCGGCATGCAGCAATGCCCCGGCAACCGCGGCATCACCCGCGGCAAAGCCCTGCGCGACCAGCGCGGCGATGCAGCCGGTCAGCAGGTCGCCCATGCCGCCGGTCGCCATGCCCGGATTGCCCGCGCAGACCACCGCCGGCACCCGGCCGGGCGAGGCGACGATGCTGCCGGCGCCCTTCAGCACCACGTGCGTCCCCATCCGTTCTTGCAATTCGCGGGCAGCAGCGAAGCGGTCGCGCTGCACGTCGGCGGTGTCGATGCCGAGCAGCCGCGCGGCCTCGCCCGGATGCGGGGTGATCACGTCGTGCGGGTCCAGGCGCTGGCCGCCGTGCGCGAGCAGGTTGAGGGCATCGGCATCCAGCACGCGCGGGGTGTCGCAGGCCAGCACCGCATCCAGCAGGGCCCGGCCCCACGCCCCCTGCCCCAGTCCGGGACCGATCGCGACCACGTCCGCGCGCTGCAGCAGCGGGGCCAGCTGCGCGGCGTCCTCGACCGCGTGCGCCATCGCCTCCGGACGGCGCGCCAGCAGTGCCGGCACGTGCACCGCGCGGGTTGCCACGCTGGCCAGGCCTGCACCGCAATGCAGCGCGGCGTCGACCGCCAGCAGGATCGCGCCACCGCTGCCATGGTCGCCACCAATGCACAGCACATGGCCGTTGCCGCCCTTGTGCGAATCGCGCGGGCGCAGCGGGAACAGGCCGGGCAATGCATCGGCGCGATACGCCAGCGCTGCCGGCGCGATGCCCTCGAACACCGCGGCGGGGAGCTCCAGCGTCGCCAGCTCCAGCGCGCCGGCATGATCGAGCGCCGCGCCGGTGCGCAGGCCGCGGTGGCGGGCGATGAACTGCAGGGTGCGGTCGGCAACGATCGCCGCCGGGTGCGCGGCGCCGTTGGCCGCATCGACGCCGCTGGGCACGTCCAGCGCCAGTACCGGCGCCGGATGCGCGTTGATCGCATCGATCAGGGCGGCCGCGGCACCGTCCGGTGCGCGCGACAGGCCGATCCCGAACAGCGCATCCACGATCAGTCCGGCATCCCGCAAGCCATCCACGGGCTCGACGATGCGGCCACCGGCAGCCAGGAAGTCGTCGCAGGCCCGTTGCGCCACCGCCGTGCCCGGCGCCTGCAGCCGCAGCACGTGGACTTCGCGACCGGCCTCCAGCGCATGCCGCGCCAGCACGTAGCCATCGCCACCGTTGTTGCCGGGCCCGCACGCCACCGCGATCCGCCGTGCGTGCGGCCAGTGCTGCAGCACGCAGCGCCAGCCGGCCTGCCCGGCACGCGCCATCAACGCGGATTCATCGCCGCCGGACGCGGCGATCGCGCGCGCCTCGAGCGCGCGCAGGGCAACGATGTCGTGCAGCGGCAGCGGTGAAGGCATCCGGCGATTCTAAGCCGCGCGCCTATACTTCACACATGCCACCCGCAACACCCGATCACGCCGCGCTGGCCGAGCGCATCCGCGCGCTGGCGCATGCCGCGGGCTTCCAGCGGGTCGGCATTTCCGGGGTGGAACTGGCGGACGACGAAACCCACCTGCGCGACTGGCTGCAACAGGGCCTGCACGGTTCGATGGAATGGATGGCGCGGCACGGCGACAAGCGCGCGCGGCCGGCCGAACTGGTGCCGGACACGCTGCGGGTGGTCTCGGTCGGGATGGACTACGGCCAGGACGCGGACGCCGCCTGGGCGAACCTGGCCGATGGCGAGCGCGCCTACGTGGCGCGCTATGCGCTGGGGCGCGACTACCACAAGCTGATGCGCAACCGCCTGCAGGCGCTGGCGGACGACGTGGCGCGGGAAATCGGCCCGTTCGGCCACCGCGTGTTCGTGGATTCCGCGCCGGTGCTGGAACGCGCGCTGGCGCGCAACGCCGGGCTCGGCTGGATCGGCAAGCACACCTGCCTGATCGACAAGGACGGCGGCAGCTGGTTCTTCCTCGGCGAGCTGTTCGTCGACCTGCCGCTGCCGGTCGACCCGCCCGCCGGCGCCCATTGCGGCACCTGCATGCGCTGCATCGATGTCTGCCCGACCCGGGCGATCACCGCGCCGTATCGGCTGGATGCGCGGCGCTGCATTTCCTATCTCACCATCGAGCACGAAGGCAGCATCGACGAGGCGCTGCGCCCGCTGGTCGGCAACCGCATCTTCGGTTGCGACGACTGCCAGCTGGTGTGTCCGTGGAACAAATTCGCGCGCCGCACCGACGAGCCGGATTTCCGCACCCGCAACAACCTCGACCAGGCGACCCTGGCGGAGCTGTTCGCCTGGGACGAAGACGAATTCCTGCGCCGCACCGAGGGCTCGGCGATCCGCCGCAGCGGGCACGAGCGCTGGCTGCGCAACATCGCGGTGGCGCTGGGCAATGCGCCGGGGACGGATGCGGTGATCGAAGCCTTGCGGTCGCGCCGCGAGCATCCCTCGCCGGTGGTGCGCGAGCATGTGGAGTGGGCGCTGAGCCGGCACCGCTCTTCCTGACAACGGCGGAACCACCTCGCAGGACGGATGGCCCCGGGTGTCTTCGGGACCTTCGGCGACATGGATGTCGCCGATGAGCCTACATGGACGTACTTGCGGCGTGTCCCGAAGACACCCGGTGCCAGCCGGCCAATCGGAATCCAGTCAGCGTCGCTGGTTCAATTCGCGCAACAGCTCGCGCGTCACCGCATCGTCCGCCTCGGCTTCGCCCTGCAGCGCCGGCAGCAGGCGGCTTGCAACCTGCTTGCCGAGTTCGACCCCGAACTGGTCGAAGGCATTGATCCCCCACAGCACCGACTGCAGGTACACGCTGTGCTCGTAAAGGGCGACCAGCATGCCCAGCGATCGCGGGGTCAGCGCATCCAGCAGCAGCAGGGTGCTGGGGCGGTCGCCGGGGTAACGGCGGTGCGGATCGTCTGCATCCTGGCCGTTCGCCAGTGCCTCCACCTGCGCCAGCAGGTTGGCCAGCAGCGCCATGTGGTTGTCGGCGTGGCCATGCTCGGCGCGGACCACCCCGATGAAATCGGCGGGCACCGCCTGGGTGCCCTGGTGCAGGGCCTGGAAGAAGCTGTGCTGGGTATCGGTACCGGCACCGCCCCACCACACCGGCACCGTGTGCAGGCCGACGTCGCTGCCGTCCATCCGCACCGACTTGCCCAGGCTTTCCATCACCAGCTGCTGCAGGTAGTTCGGCAGCAGCCGCAGGCGGTCGTCGTACGGCAGCACCGCCTGGGTGGCCGCGTGCAGGCCGTTGCGGTTCCAGACCGCGGTCAGCGCGTGCAGCACCGCCAGGTTTTCCCGCAGCGGGGCCTCGTTGGCGTGCGCGTCCATCGCCGCCGCGCCATCCAGCAGCGCTTCGAAGGCCTCCATGCCGATCGCCAGCGCGATCGGGAAGCCCACCGCCGACCACAACGAGTAGCGGCCGCCGACCCAGTCCCACATCGGCAGGATCCGCTCCGGCGGGATGCCGAAATCGCCGGCGCGCTCCACGTTCGCGCTGACCGCGTACAGGCGGCCACCATGGTAGGCGGCGCCCTCGCCCAGCCAGTCGCGGACGATGCGGCCGTTGAGCAGGGTCTCCTGGGTGCCGAAGGTCTTGGAGATCACGATCGCCGCGGTGCGCGCCGGATCCAGCGGCGCCAGCACCCGCCGCGCGGCATTGCCGTCGACGTTGGAAATGAAGTGCACGCGCAGGCGCGCGTTCGCCGGCGCCAGCGCATCCACCACCAGCCGTGGCCCGAGGTCGGACCCGCCGATGCCGACGCTGACCACGTCGGTGACCGCCGACGCCTGCAGGCTTGCGACCAGCGCCTGCATGCGCTCGCGGGCCCGCCGCGCCTGCGCATGCGGGCCGGCGGCCGCCAGCGACAGCCCGCCGCGCAACGCCGTGTGCAGCGCGGCACGGCCTTCGGTCGAATTGACGATCTCGCCATCCAGCTGCCGCTGCATCGCCCCGGCGAGGTCGGCCTCCGCCGCAAGCGCGAACAGCGCGTCGAGCGCGATGCGGTCGTAGCGCTGGCGGGCGAAGTTGGCGTACAGCGGCCCCACCCGCAGGGCGAAATCGCGCGCGCGCGCCGGGTCGGCTTCGATCAGCGCGGCGAGCGAGGTGCCGGCCAGCCGCTGCGCATGCGCATCGAGGCCGGCCAGGCGGTTCATGCGGCCTGCTTCGGCATCGACTGGTTGGTGTGGGTCAGGCGGTTGTCGCGGTCCACGTACACCAGCGTCGGCTTGAACTTCGCCGCCTCGGCCTCGTCGCAATGGCCGTACGCGCAGATGATCACCAGGTCGCCGGGCTGCGCCTTGTGCGCGGCCGCGCCGTTGACCGAGATCACCCCGCTGCCTTCCTCGCCGCGGATCGCGTAGGTCGCGAAGCGCTCGCCGTTGTTGACGTTGTAGATCTCGATGCGCTCGTATTCGCGGATGCCGGAGATGTCCAGCAGGCGCCCGTCGATCGCGCACGAGCCTTCGTAATGCAGCTCCGCGTGGGTCACGCTGGCGCGGTGGATCTTGGCCTTGAGCAGGGTCAGTTGCATGGTTTCGGCTCCGGCGGCATGCCGCCAACGATCGGCCCGGGCAGCGCCCGGCACGGCGCAGTATAGGGGTCTGTTTCCGCACTGCAACATCACCGCGGCGACGTTCAGCCGGCGTCGAACTCCAGGTTGTCGATCAACCGCGTCCGGCCCAGCCGGGCCGCGACCAGCGCGACCCGCTCCGCGCCCGCGCCATCGGCGTCCGGCGTACTGAAATCGGGGCACCGGACCACCGCGTAATCCGCCGCGAACCCCGCCGCGCGCAGGGCCGCTTCGGCGTCCGCCTCGACCTGGTGGCGCGGCGTGCCGGCACGGATCGCGTCGCGCATGGCCAGCAGGGTTCGATGGATGGCCGGCGCGATCGCGCGCTCTTCCGCCGACAGGTACTGGTTGCGCGAACTCATCGCCAGGCCATCGTCTTCGCGGCGGGTGTCGCCGGCCACGATCTCCAGCGGGAACGCAAGGTCGCGGGCCAGGTAACGGATCACCGCCAGCTGCTGGTAATCCTTGCGGCCGAACACCGCCACCTCCGGCTGCACCTGGTTGAACAGGCGCGCGACCACGGTGGCGACGCCGTCGAAATGGCCGGGGCGATGCGCGCCGTCGAGGGTGTCGGTGATGCCGGGAACGTGGATGCGCACCGCGTTGCCTGCGCCGTACGGATACATCGCGTCGACCGATGGCATCCACAGCGCGTCGCAACCCGCCGCCTGCAGGCCGGCGGCATCCTGCCCGGGCGTGCGTGGGTAGCGGGAGAAATCCTCGTTCGGGCCGAACTGGGTCGGGTTCACGAACACGCTGGCGACCACCCGGTCGGCGTGCTCGCGCGCCAGGCGGACCAGCGAGAAGTGGCCTTCATGCAGGTTGCCCATGGTCGGCACGAAGCCGACGCGCAGGCCCTGCCGCTTCCATTCGCGGACCTGCGCGCGCAGGCCGTCGAGGTCGTGCAGGAGGACGATCCCGCTCATTCGTAGCTGTGCTCGGCGGCCGGGAACGCACCGCTGCGCACGGCAGCGGCGAAGGCGCGGATGGCGCCGGCCACGGAGCCGCCGTCGGCCAGGAAATCCTTGACGAACTTGGGCCGGCGGTGGCCGGTGTCCAGGCCCAGCAGGTCGTGCAGCACCAGCACCTGGCCGTCGCAGCCGGCGCCGGCGCCGATGCCGATGGTCGGGATCGGGCTGGCGGCGGTGATCCGGGTCGCCAGCGGCGCCGGCACGCCTTCCAGCACCAGCAGGGCGGCACCGGCGTCGGCCACGGCCAGGGCCTCCTCGCACAAGCGTGCGGCGGCGGCGTCCTCGCGGCCCTGCACCTTGAAACCGCCGAAACGGTGCACCGACTGCGGGGTCAACCCGAGGTGGCTGCAGACCGGGATCTCGCGCTCGACCAGGTAGCGGATGGTCTCAAGCTTGTGGCCGGCGCCTTCCAGCTTGACCATGCTGGCGCCGGCCTGGATGAAGCGCACCGCGGCTGCATGCGCTTCCTGCGGGGAGCCATCGGAACCGAACGGGAAATCCGCGATCTTCAGCGCGCGCCTGGCGCCGCGCGCCACCGCGGCGGTGTGGTAGGCGATGTCCTCCACCCGCACCGGCAAGGTGGACGCGTGCCCCTGCACCACCATGCCCAGCGAATCGCCGACCAGGATCAGGTCGCAGCCGTTGTCGTCGAGCACCCGCGCGAAGCTGGCGTCGTAACAGGTCAGCATCACCAGCTTGCGGCCGTCGGCGCGCGCGCGCGCCAGCATCGGCACCGTCCAGGTCTTCTGCAATTCGCTCATGCCTGGCTCCTGCCCGCGGGCGGCTAAGGTAACGCTTCGATGCCGTCGGCCGCCATGCCGGCGGCATGCGCGGCGACGCTGCCGCGTCCGGGAATCCGCAGCTCCGGCGCGATCTCCGCCAGTGGCAGCAGCGCGAACGCGCGTTCGTGCAGGTGCGGATGCGGCACCCGCAGGCCCGGCTGGTCGATCACCGCGTCGCCGAACAGCAGCAGGTCGAGGTCCAGCGTGCGCGGCCCCCAACGCTCGCCGGCCGGGCGCTCGCGGCCGAAGCCGCGTTCGATCGCGAGCAGGGCCTGCAACAGGTCGGGCGCGGCCAGTTCGGTCTCGACCAGCGCCACTGCATTGATGAAGTCCGGCTGGTCGGTGCGGCCCCAGGCGCGCGTGCGATACAGGCGCGAGGCGCGCAGCAGCCGCGAGCGCGGCAGCCGCCCCAATTCGGCGAACGCCTGCTCCAGCGTGCAGGCAGCGGCGCCGAGGTTGGCGCCCAGCCCGACTGCGGCCAGGGTCATGCCGGGGCTTGCGCGGCCGCCCCGTTGCGACGGCGGCGGCGGCGCTTGCGCGGCGCACCCCCATCGTCCGCTGCACCGGCGTCGGCTGGGTCCGCCTCGTGCGGGTCGTCCGCGTCGCCCGCCGCGTGTTCGCTGGCGTCCACGGCTTGCGCCGGATGCAGTTGCGCCTCGCGCCAGAACGCGACGTCACCCGCATGGCTGTCCGATGCGGTCAGGCGCAACTCGAGGAAATCGAATGCGGCGCGGAAGCGCGGATGCGCAAGCAGGCGGAACACCCGCTTGCGCTGGCGCAACGCGAAGCGCGGCTGCAACAGCCAGATCTCCTGCATCGGCAGCGAGAACCGGCGCGGCAGCGCGGTGCGCGCGACCTGGTGCAGGCTGACCCGGTCGGCGGCGCGCCGCTGGGCCTCGACCGCATGCACGCCTTGCGCCTGCAGCAGCGCCAGCGCCCGGCAATACGCCGGCCACAGCAGCACCGCATACAGGAACGCGGGTGAAACCGATTCCTCCGCCGCGACCCGCGCGTCGGTGTTGCGCAGGCCCTGCACCAGCATCCGCCGCAATGCGCCGGACTTGTTGGAAGCCAATGCCTGCGCGGTTTCCGGCAGCAGCGCCGGCAGCAACCCGGTCGCCTCCAGCAACTCGAAGCTGGCGACCGCATGGCCGGACAGGAACAGCTTCAGGGTTTCCTCGAACAGCCGCGCCGGCGCGGCTTCTGCCAGCAGCGGCGCCAGCCGCGGCAACGGTTCGGCGGTGGCGGCCTCGATCGTGAACCCCAGCTTCGCGGCCAGCCGCGCCGCCCGCAGCATCCGCACCGGATCCTCGCGATAGCGCGCTTCCGGCTCGCCGATCAGGCGCAGCAGGCGCGCCTGCACGTCGGCATAGCCGCCGGTGTAGTCGCGTACCGAGAAGTCCTCGATCGCGTAGTACAGCGCGTTCGCGGTGAAGTCGCGGCGGATCGCATCATCCTCGATGCTGCCGTAGATGTTGTCGCGCAGCAGTCGGCCGCCATCGTCGGTCAGGCGGTCGCCCTCGTCGTCGCCGCCGTTGGCGCGGAACGTCGCCACTTCGATGATCTCGCGCCCGTAGACCACGTGGGCCAGGCGGAAGCGGCGCCCGATCAGGCGGCAATTGCGGAACAGCGCGCGGACCTGTTCCGGGGTGGCGTCGGTGGCGACGTCGTAATCCTTGGGCGCGCCGCCGACCAGCAGGTCGCGCACCGCGCCACCGACCAGGTAGCCACCGAAGCCGGCCTCCCGCAGTCGGTAAAGCACGCGCAGGGCGTTCGGGCTCATCTGCTTGCGCGAGATGCCATGCACGTCGCGCGGGATGACGTGCAGGCCGGCGGGGGTCGGGGATGTGGATGCGGCGGTGTCGGTCATGCGTTGCGGCCGTGCCGCTGGGTTCCTGGGACTGGCGGGCGCGTTGCCAGGGGCCGACGCGGCCTTCTATACTAGCAAGCCCGGTGCACGGCTTCGGCTGTACCCGGGCCGGCCGTCCTGCCGGAGGGGCATCGCCCCGACCCTGCTCCCATCGTCTAGAGGCCTAGGACACCACCCTCTCAAGGTGGACACACGGGTTCGAATCCCGTTGGGAGTACCAATCCAAAAGCCCGCACGGCGACGCGCGGGCTTTTTTCATGGGCGCTAAACTACCCACCTCGCAACGGGACCATTCGCCATGCCCTTCGTCGTCACCGAGAACTGCATCAAGTGCAAGCACACCGACTGCGTGGAAGTGTGCCCGGTTGACTGCTTCCACGAAGGCCCGAACTTCCTGGTGATCGACCCGGACGAGTGCATCGACTGCACCCTCTGCGAACCGGAGTGCCCGGTCGGCGCGATCTATCCGGAGGAGGACGTGCCCGCCGGCCAGGAGGTCTTCGTCGCGCTCAACGCCGAGCTTGCGAAGCAGTGGCCGGTACTCGCCACCCGCAAGGATGCGCTGCCGGATGCCGCCGAATGGGACGGCAAGCCCGGCAAGCTGCCGCTGCTGGAGCGCTGATCCGCGCCCGGCCCGCAACGGCCAAACCATGAAAAAAGGCGCCACGGGGGCGCCCTTCTCCAAGCATGGCGGTGGACGCCTGCTTACGGGGCGATGGCCGCCTTCAGCGCCGCGACCAGCTTGACCGGCGCCTCGCCGGTCGGCGGCAGGCCGCGCGGATCGACCGCCGACACATAGGCACCGTCGCCTACCTTGGTCACCCGCACCAGGAACTTGGCGTCCATGTAGTCGAGGTCAAAGGTACCGAGGATCGGCGCGCGGCTCACCACGGTCACGCCCGCGGTGGCGCCCAGCACCTCGCCGACCTTCGCGAAGATCGCATCGCGATCGCCGCTGGCATTGAAGCCGATCGGCGCCGCGCTGCCGCCGCCGGCGTTGTTCATGGCCGACGCCGAGACCGCGCCACCGGTGGCCGGCAGCGACATCGCGCGATCCGCGCTGGGGCGGTCGAGGTCCGGCGGCACTTCCAGCGGCCGGCTCTCGGTGCTCTGGGTGTACAGCTCGTCCTTCTCGCCGAACATGCTGCAGCCGGACACCGCCGCGACCAGCACGATTGCGGACAGCGGTGCGGCGAAGCGGAAGGCTTGGGGGGAACGGGGCATCAGGAGCTCCTGTCAGGCCGCCTGCGGGCGGCAGCGTTGTTCGAGTTGGAGGATGTCCGCATGCAGGCGCTCGGCCTCGGCGGCATGCAGGGATGATAGCGGTTGCAGCGGCAGGCGCAGGCCGACGCCGATTCCGTTCAGCGCCAGGAGGGCTTTCAGCGGGATCGGATTGGGTTCGACGGCGAGGAAGTGGTAGAGCGCGTGCAGGCGCGCATCGAATTCCTCCGCACCCGCCGCGTCGCCGCCGCGGGCCAGCCCGCACAGGCGGCGGAAGGCATTCGGGACCACGTTCGAGGCCACCGAGACGATGCCGTCGGCGCCGGCCAGCATCGCCCGTACCGCGGTCGGGTCGTCGCCGCTGAGCACGGCGAACCCGCGCCGGCGCAGCGGCAGCAACGCCTCCATGCGTTCGGCATCGGCGCGCGCTTCCTTGATGCCGACGATGTTGGGATGCAGCGACAGCAGGGCGCTGGTTTCCGCCGCCATGTCGCAGCCGGTGCGGCCCGGCACGTTGTACAGGACCACCGGCAACCCGCCCTCGTCGGCGACCGCGCGGAAATGCGCGAGCAGCCCGGACTGGGTGGGGCGCACGTAGGGCGGGGTCACCACCAGCACCGCATCCGCCCCCAGCGCCGCGGCGCGGCGGCAGGCCTGGATGGTCTTGGCGGTATTGGAGTGGCCGGTCCCGGCCAGCACCGGCAGCTTGCCACCGGCCTGCTCCACTGCGGTGCGCAGCAGGGTTTCGAACTCGGGCTCGAACAGGGCCGACGCCTCGCCGGTCGATCCGGCCACGACCACCCCGTGGATGCCGGCATCCAGCTGGCCCTGCAGCAGTCGCTGCCAGGCGGGTAGGTCGAGCTCGCCGGTCGCCGTGAACGGCGTCGCCAGCGCGGTGATGCTGCCGGAAAGTTGCAAGGGAGTGCTCGCGGCTGGGCGCCAGGCGGCGTGCGTGGCGCAGGAGGAAGGGGCCGTACGCGTCCGATCTTACTTGCGGCGCGAAAGCGCCGGCAAGTATGCTGGCCGCACGCACGCCGGCCGCACCGCCGCCGACTTCCAGCAATACGCCCCCATCGCTTCGGACGCCCCCTTGACCGACACCACCGCCAGGCCCGCGCCGAACGAAAACCACCTGCTGATCAACGCGTACAGCACGCATCCGCAGTCGCCCTTGCTCGCCGTCACCCGCCGCATCGCCGACTCCGGCTGCAACCTGGTCGACACCCGCCTGTCCACGGTCGGCCGCGATGTCTCGGTGACCGCGCTCGCCACCGGTTCCTGGGACGCGGTGGCCAAGCTCGAGACCATGATGGCCAAGCTGGAGCGCGAGGAAGGCCTGAAGCTGGTCTGGTACCGCACCGGGCCAAAGCCGGTGCAGTCCAGCCTGCTGCCGTACGTGGTCGAGGTGATCGCCTCGGACAAGCCCGGCATCCTGTTCCAGCTGGCGGACTTCTTCGACCGCCAGGGCATCACCATCGAGAGCCTGCACTGCTCGCGCTACCGGGCGATGCAGACCGGCGCCGACATGTTCTCCGCGCAGCTGACCATCGGGGTCCCTTCGGACATGCACATCGCCGCCCTGCGCGACGATTTCCTCGAGTTCTGCGACCACCTGAACCTCGACGCCATCATGGATCCGATGAAGTACTGATGCCCGAGACCGGCGACCGCGTCCCCGATCTCCCCCTGGCCCTGTCCAGCGGCAAGGCCGCGACGCTCGGCGATTACGCCGGCAAGTGGCTGGTCCTGTATTTCTACCCGAAGGATTCCACCCCGGCCTGCACCGCCGAGGGCCAGGACTTCAACGCGCTGCTGCCCGATTTCAAGCGCGCCGGCGCGCAGGTGCTGGGCGTGTCCAGGGACTCGCTGAAGTCGCACCAGAACTTCTGCGCCAAGCAGGGCTTCAAGTTCGACCTCGCCAGCGATGCGGACGAACGCATCTGCAATGCCTTTGGCGTGATCCAGCCGAAGAAGCTCTACGGCCGCGACTACATCGGCATCGTCCGCAGCACCTTCCTGGTCGACCCCGAGGGCGTCATCCGCCAGTCATGGCAGCCGGTGAAAGTCCCCGGGCATGCACAGGCCGTGCTCGACGCCCTGAAGGCCGCGAACCGCAAGTGACCGCCCCCGCTTCCAGCCATTCCCGCCCGACGCAGCGCGCCGGGCGTCCCTCGTCGCGCGCGCCGGCGGCGCGCAGGCCGCTGCACCCCACCAACCGCTGTCCGACCGCAGGAATCCGAGCATGACGCGAAGCAAGCGCATCTACGTCCTCGATACCAACGTGCTGATGCACGACCCGACCGCGCTGTTCAAGTTCGAGGAACACGATGTGTACCTGCCGATGCAGGTGATGGAGGAGCTGGACAACGGCAAGAAGGGCACCTCCGAGGCCAGCCGCAACGCGCGCCAGGTCAGCCGTTTCCTGAACGAGCTGATCGAGGCCCACGGCGGCACCGACGTCCACCATGGGGTGGCGCTGGCGCGGCCGAAGGGGCTGCAGCTGCGCGGTGCGGACAGCGTCGGCAAGCTGCGCTTCCAGACCGACAATTTCGATGCCGGCAAGCGCTTCGGCGCGGTGGTCCCGGACAACGCGATCCTCGGCGCGATCCTGGCGCTGAAGGAATCCGATCCCGGCGCGCCGGTGGTGTTCGTGTCCAAGGACATCAACCTGCGGATCAAGGCCTCGATCGCGGGCATCGCCAGCGAAGACTACGAGAACGACCGCGCGCTGGACGATTTCAGCCTGCTCTACACCGGCGCCACCGCGCTGCCGGTGGACTTCTGGGAACGCCACGGCAAGGACCTGAAGTCGTGGACCGACAAGGGCCGCACCTACTACGAGATCGACCAAGGCGACGGCGACGACTGGTATCCGAACCAGTTCCTGTACCTGCCGGGCGACGAGGAAGCGGAGATGAAGGTGGCGAAGGTCACCGATGCCAGGGTGACCCTGCAGATCGTCGACGATTTCCGCCACAGCCAGCACGCGGTGTGGGGCATCACCGCGCGCAACCGCGAGCAGAACTTCGCGCTGAACGCGCTGATGGACCCGGAGATCGACTTCGTCACCCTGCTCGGCACCGCCGGCACCGGCAAGACCCTGCTGGCGCTGGCCGCGGGCCTCGCGCAGACCATGGATGCGCAGCGCTACCGCGAGATCATCATGACCCGCGCCACCGTCAGCGTGGGCGAGGACATCGGCTTCCTGCCCGGCACCGAGGAAGAGAAAATGACGCCCTGGATGGGCGCCCTGACCGACAACCTGGAAGTGCTGACCCACAACCAGGAGGGCGGCGCCTGGGGCCGCGCGGCCACCAACGACCTGCTGGCCTCGCGGATCAAGATCCGCTCGATGAACTTCATGCGCGGGCGCACGTTCCTGTCGCGCTACCTGATCCTGGACGAGGCGCAGAACCTCACCCCCAAGCAGATGAAGACCCTGATCACCCGTGCCGGCCCCGGCACCAAGATCGTCTGCCTGGGCAACGTCGAGCAGATCGACACGCCCTACCTCACCGAGACCACCTCCGGCCTGACCTACGCCGTGGACCGTTTCAAGAACTGGGCGCACAGCGCACACGTGACGCTGCGCCGCGGCGAGCGTTCGCGACTGGCCGACTTCGCGTCCGAGGTGTTGTAAGCGCGACGCTATTGATGTTTCAGATATCACCATGCATGTCCTGAAATTGCATAGGCGGGCCTGAAGGTTCAACATGGCGGCTCTCCCGAGGGAAGCCGCCCATGATCAGTTCGGCCCAGATCCGTGCCGCCCGCGCCCTGCTCGGCATCGACCAGAAGCAGCTTGCGGAGATGGCCGGCGTGTCGGTGCCCACCATCCAGCGCATGGAAGCCAGCCAAGGCAATGTGCGTGGCGTGGTCGCCACCCTGACCAAGATCATCGACGCACTGGACGCGGCCGGCCTGGAACTGATCGGCAACGAGCATCCCAGCCAGGGACGCGGTCGCGGGGTGCGCCTCAAGGAGCCGCAGTGATGGCGGCACGCTTGGAAGCCGCCCGGCGCGCGTGGCGCAGCATGTTCGAGCCGAAGCTGCTGACGGTGCTGCGCGAAGGCTACGGCCTGCAGACCTTCAAGGCGGATGCGATCGCAGGCTTGACCGTCGCGATCGTCGCCCTGCCGCTGGCGATGGCCTTGGCGATCGCCAGCGGCACCACCCCGGAAAAAGGCCTGCACACGGCGATCATCGCCGGCTTCCTGATCTCGGTCTTCGGCGGCTCGCGGGTGCAGATCGGCGGACCCACCGCGGCCTTCATCCCGGTCGTATTCGTGGTGATCCAGAAGTTCGGCTATGGCGGCCTGATCCTGTGCACGCTGATGGCCGGGCTGATGCTCATCGGCGCCGGCTTGCTGCGGCTCGGCACGCTGATGAAATACATGCCGCAGCCGGTGATCACCGGCTTCACCGCCGGCATCGCGGTGAGCATCTTCTCCAGCCAGGTCAA
>Ga0209477_1000224_pt1 | contig 33545 bp, 37 predicted proteins | sample KloWWTupernatant_FD_187180 | JGI IMG/M metagenome (GOLD analysis project Ga0209477, IMG submission 187180) | Active sludge microbial communities from Klosterneuburg, Austria, studying microevolution and ecology of nitrifiers - Klosterneuburg... | ecosystem: Engineered > WWTP > Aerobic digester >...
CGGCGGCGGCCACTCCGGGTCCTGGTTGCCTTCCAGCACCCGCCGCAGGTCGCGGCGGTCGAGTTGCGGCGCCAGCCAGTGCAGCAGGCCCAGCGCGTAGTCGCGCAGCACGCGGCCGCGCGGGATCACCGCCCAGGTGATGCATTCGGGGATTTCCGCGGGCGCCGGGATGATCCGCAGGTCGCCGTCTTCGCCGTGGGTCACCGCCATCTCCGCCAGCAGGCCGGCGCCCAGCCCGGCGCGCACGTAGGTCTTGATCAGGTTGGCGTCGCGCGCGGTCATCGCGATCTGCGGGGTGACGCCGGCGCCGGCGAACGCGCGTTGCAGCGAGGAATCCGCGCGGGTCGAGCTCTCGTAGCTGATCAGCGGGTGCCGGCCGAGTTCGGCCAGGGTCGGCGCGCGCTGCAGGCCGGCCAGCGGGTGCGTGTCCGGCACCAGCAATACCCGCCGCCAGCGGAACAGCGGCACCGCCATGCCACCCTGCGGCACGCTGCCAGTGGTGCTGATCAGGGCGAGGTCGGCCTGGTCGAGCTGCCCGAGCACGTCGGACTCACTGGCGGCCCGCAGGTCCACGCTGACCTGCGGGAATTCGCGCTTGATCGCCGCGATTGCCGGTGGCAGCACGTAGCGCGCCTGGGTGTGGGTGGTCGCAAGCAGCAACCGGCCGCTGTACTCCCCGCGCTCGTTGGCGGCATAGCTGCGGATGTTGGCGACCTCCGCCAGCACCTTGCGCGCATGCTCGATCACCCGCACGCCGGCCGGGGCGATGCTCTCCAGGCTGCGGCCACGGCGGGTGAACAGCTGGAAGCCGAGTTCGTCCTCCAATTGCTTGAGCTGCTTGGACAGGCCGGGCTGGGTGGCGTGCACGCGCTCGGCCGCCTGGGTGATGTTCAGCCGGGAATCGGCAATCGCGACCAGGTAGCGGAGCTGGGTCAGTGTCACGGCGGGATCCTTTCATCGCTATATGCGCATTGAGCGATGAATATATCGATGGGCTGCAGGCCTGTCCAGACGGACTTTATGCCTTGCCGGCATAAGCAAAGACGCCAGCGCCATTTTCCGCAACCGCTGCCACGCCCTAGCGTCACCGCATGTCCCCGCACCCGCCCGCCCTGTTCCCCCTGTTTGCCGACCTGCGCGGCCGCCGCGTGCTGGTGGTCGGCGGCGGCGCGGTTGCACGGCGCAAGACGGAAGCGCTGCTGCAGGCTGGCGCCCGGGTACAGGTGGGCGCGCCGGTGCTGGAGCCGCAACTGGCGCAGTGGCTGGCGGCGGCCCGGATCGAACACCTTGCAGGCACCTTCGCGCCGGAGTGGCTGGACGCGGCCTGGCTGGTGATCGCGGCCACCGACGATGTCGCGACCAATCGCGCCGTGGTCGAAGCCGCCGATGCGCGCCGGATCTTCGCCAATGCGGTGGACGATGCCGAGATGTCCCGCTTCCACGTGCCGGCGCGGGTCGAACGCGGCCCGCTGCAGATCGCGATTTCCAGCGGTGGCGGTGCACCGATGCTGGCGCGGCTGGTGCGCGAACGGCTGGAACTGCAGTTCGACGAATCCTTCGGTGCGCTGGCGGACCTGCTGGCGCGCAATCGCCAGCGCATCCGCGCACGCTGGCCCGGGCTCGATGCGCGCAGGCGCGGCTTCGCCGGCCTGCTGTCCGGCCCGTTGCAGGGCCTGCTGCGCAAACGCCAGCACCTCGCCGCCGAGCGCGCGTTCGACGACGCATTGCGCGGCGACGCCCCGCCCGCGCGGGGCTCGGTGGCGCTGGTCGGCGCCGGCCCCGGCGACCCCGGGCTGCTCACCCTGCGCGCGCTGCGCCTGCTCAACGAAGCCGACGTGATCCTGCACGACCGCCTGGTCAGCGATGAGGTCCTGCAACTGGCGCGCCGCGACGCCGAGCGCATCAGCGTCGGCAAGCACGCCGGCGACGGCGGGCACTCGCAGGCGCAGATCAATGCGTTGCTGGTCGCGCTTGCCGCGGCCGGCAAGCGGGTGGTGCGGCTGAAGGGCGGCGACCCGTTCGTGTTCGGCCGCGGCGGCGAGGAACTGCAGGCACTGCGTGCGCACGCGATCGACTGCGAAGTGGTGCCCGGCATCACCGCGGCGCTGGCGTGCGCCGCGCATGCCGGGATCCCGCTGACCCATCGCGACCACGCGCAAGCGCTGCAACTGGTCACCGCGCATGGCAGGGACGACATCGACGCACTTGACTGGTCCGCGCTGGCGCGGCCGCGGCAGACACTGGCGTTCTACATGGGCGTGGCCGCGCTGGACCAGGTCCAGGCGCAACTGTTGGCGCATGGCATGCCTGCAACCACACCCTTCGCGATCGTCGAGAACGGCAGCCGCGCCGCGCAGCGCGTGGTCGCGGGTGCGCTGGCCGACCTGCCTGCGCTGGCGCGTGCACACGCTGTCCGCGCGCCGGCGCTGCTGATCGTGGGCGAGGTCGCCGCGCATGCATGCAGCCTGCACTGGTTCGGTCGCGAGCCCTTAACAACCGCGGATGCAGCATCACCCCTGCTGGCAGCCGCCTGAACTTCCACTACCGGACCTTCCCATGGCCCTTTACGACAACATCCTCGACACCATCGGCAACACCCCCATCGTCAGGCTGCAGCGCATCGCGCCGAAGCACGTGACGCTGTATGCGAAGGTCGAATCCTTCAACCCCGGCGGCTCGGTCAAGGACCGGCTGGCGCTTGCGATCGTCCTCGACGCCGAGCAGCGCGGGCTGCTGAAGCCGGGCGACACCATCGTCGAGGCGACCTCGGGCAATACCGGGGTGGCGCTGGCGATGGTCGCCGCCGCGCGCGGCTACAAGTTCGTGGCGACCATGACCGAGACCTTTTCGATCGAACGCCGCAAGCTGATGCGCGCGTATGGCGCCAAGGTGATCCTGACCCCGGCCGCCGAACGCGGCAGCGGCATGGTGCGCCGGGCGAAGGAACTGGCGGACGCACACGGCTGGTTCCTGGCCAGCCAGTTCGCCAACCCGGCCAATCCCGCCTACCACCGCCAGACCACCGCGCCGGAAATCCTGCGCGACTTCGCCGGCAAGCGGCTGGACTACTTCGTCAGCGGCTGGGGCACCGGCGGCACCCTGACCGGGGTCGGCGAGGTGCTGAAGGTCGCGCGCCCGCAGACCCGGATCGTGGCCACCGAACCGGCCGGCGCGTCCCTGCTCGGCGGTGCCGAATGGAAGCCGCACAAGATCCAGGGCTGGACCCCGGATTTCGTGCCGGAGGTGCTCAACCGCGAGGTGCATGACGAACTGCACCAGGTCACCGACGAAGACGCCATCGCCACCGCGCGCCGGCTGGCCGCCGAGGAAGGCATCTTCGTCGGCATTTCCGCCGGCGGCACCCTCGCGACCGCGCTGAAGGTGGCCGACACCGCGCCCGAAGGCGCTGTGCTGCTGGCGATGCTGCCGGATACCGGCGAGCGCTATTTCTCCACGCCGCTGTTCGCCGGCGTGAACGAGGGCAGCGACGACGAGTGGCTGGCCAGCCTGGGTTGAGCCGGGCGCGATCCGCACCACGCACAAGCCCATCCGCGCTGCGGACGGGGTTTTCCATTCCAGTCGCCACGATGCCCCAGGCCGCCTTGCCGCGGGCGCTGCCTGCAGCGAAATCAAGGAGGAGGCATTGGCCGCTGGCCAATGCCGGGGGACATTCGCGGAAGGCAGTGCCCGCGGGAAGGCGGCCACGAGAGCGTGGCAGCGGGCAATCTCACGACCGCCCGTACACGTCCTCGTAGCGGACGATGTCGTCCTCGCCCAGGTAATCGCCGGACTGCACCTCGATCAGTTCCAGCATCTCCGCACCCGGATTCTCGAGGCGGTGCTTCGCGCCGATCGGGATATAGGTGCTCTGGTTGGCGAACAGCTCGAACACGTCGTTGTCGCGCGTGACCCGCGCGGTGCCGCGCACCACGATCCAGTGCTCGGCGCGGCGCGTGTGCGACTGCAACGACAGCCGCGCACCCGGCCTGACCTTGATCCGCTTGACCTGGAAGCCCTCGGCCATGTCGATGGAATCGTAGCTGCCCCACGGCCTGTGCACCTCGCGATGCAGCGCGGCCTGGGTGCGCCCGTCCGACTTCAGCCTGGCCACCACGTCCTTGACCTGCTGCACGCGGTCCTTGCGCGCGACCAGCACCGCGTCGTCGGTTTCGACCACCACCAGGTCATCGACCCCGACCAGCGCCACCAGCCGCCGCGCGTAGGCATAGCTGTTGCGGCTGTCGATCGCGATCACGTCACCGTGGTGGGCGTTGCCGGCGGCATCCTGCGCGCTCACCTCCCACAGCGCCGACCAGCTGCCGACGTCGTTCCAGCCGATCTCGACCGGCAGCACCATCGCCGCATCGGTGTTCTCCATCACCGCGTAGTCGATGGAGTCCGCCGGGCACGCCGCGAACGCGCCCTTGTCGAGGCGGATGAAGTCGCCGTCGCGCTGGGCAAGGTCGAATGCGGCCCGCGTGCCGGCGTTGATGTCCGGTCGGAACTTCGCCAACTCCTCCAGGTAGCGCGAGGCGCGCAGCAGGAACATGCCGCTGTTCCAGTAGTAACCACCGGCAGCGAGGTAGCCCTGCGCGGTGGCCGCGTCGGGCTTCTCGACGAAGCGCAGCACCTTGCGCACGCCGTCGCCCGGCGCGGCCTCGATGTAGCCGAAGCCGGTCTCCGGCGCATCCGGCACGATGCCGAAGGTGACCAGCGCACCCGCTTCGGCCACCGGCATCGCCCCCCGCACCGCCGCCCGGAAGGCCGCGGCATCGCGGACCACGTGGTCCGAGGGCAGCACCAGCAACAGCGGGTCGTCGCCCTCGCGCAGCGCCTGCATGGCGGCGGCGGCGATCGCCGGCGCGGTGTTGCGGCCAACCGGCTCCAGCAGGATCGCGGGCGTCGGCGCACCGATCTGGCGCAACTGTTCGGCGACCAGGAAGCGATGCTCCTCGCCCGCCACCACGATCGGCGCGGCATCGGCGATCGCGGCCACCCGTTGCCAGGTCGCCTGCAGCATGGTTTCGTCGCCGGCCAGGGCCAGGAACTGCTTCGGATAGGCCTCGCGCGAGAGCGGCCACAGGCGCGTCCCGGAACCGCCGGACAACAGCACGGGCTGCAGCTTGGTCATGCGCGTCTCGCTCGGATCGATGCCGCAGTTTACCCTGTGCACATGAGCCAACCCGAGCCTTCCGACCCGCGCGCCGAGGCGCGCACCGCATGGACGCGCGCGATCCTGCGCGATCCCGGCGCCATCCCCGTGCGTGCCTCGATGGATGCCGGCTTCCGCAGCTATTGGCGGGTCGCCGGCGCGGACGGCAGCCGGATCGTGATGGATTCGCCGCCGGACAAGGAAGACGTGCGCCCGTGGCTGCGGATCCGCGACGTGCTGGAAGCCGGCGGCGTGCGCGTGCCGCAGGTGCTGGCGCGGGACGTGGATGCCGGCTTCCTGCTGCTGGAAGACCTCGGCGCCGACACCTACCTGCACGTCATCGATGCAACGAACGCGGACGCCCTGTTCGACGCTGCCGTCAGCCAGTTGCTGAAGCTGCAGGCGATCGCGCCACCCGCCGACCTGCCCGCCTACGACGAGGCGCTGCTGGCGCGCGAACTGCGCCTGTTCGACGAATGGTTCTGCGGCACCCACCTGGGCCTGTCGCTGCAGTGCGCCGAGGTGGACGTGCTGGACCACGCCTACCGGGTGCTGGTCGACGCCGCACTGGCGCAGCCGCAGGTGCTGGTGCACCGCGACTTCATGCCGCGCAACCTCATGCCCATCAACAGCGGGCCCGCGACCGATGGCCCGGCGGTGCTGGATTTCCAGGACGCGGTGCGCGGCCCGATCGCCTACGACGCGCTCAGCCTGTTCAAGGACGCGTTCCTCAGCTGGCCGGAGGATCGCGTGGACGCGTGGCTGGACCGCTACCACGCGCGTGCGGTCGCAGCCGGGCTGCCGGTCCCGGCGCCCGCACGCTTCCGCCGCGACGCGGACCTGATCGGCGTGCAGCGGCACCTGAAGGTGATCGGCATCTTCGCCCGCCTGCACCACCGCGACGGCAAGCCGAAGTACCTGGCCGACGTGCCGCGCTTCTTCGGCTACCTCGACCAGGCCCTGCCGAAGTATCCGGAACTCGCCGGCCTGCACGGGTTCATCGAGCAGCGGGTGAAACCGGCCATGGCCCAACGCGCTGGCGGCGATCGCGCATGAAGGCACTGATCTTCGCCGCCGGACTTGGCGAGCGCATGCGCCCGCTGACCGACACCACCCCGAAGCCGCTGCTCGCGGTGGGCGGCAAGCCGCTGGTGGAATGGCACCTCGAAAAACTCGCGGCCTGCGGGGTCGAGGACGTGGTCATCAACACCTCGTGGCTGGCGCAGCAATTCCCGGCCACGCTTGGCGACGGCGCGCGCTGGGGCCTGCGCATCCGCTATTCGTACGAGGGCGCCACCCCGCTGGAGACCGGCGGCGGCATGTGGAACGCGCTGCCCCTGCTCGGCGATGCGCACGGCTCCAATGAAGCGTTCCTGCTGGTCAACGGCGATGTCTGGACGGATTTCGATTTCGCCCGGCTGCCCCGCGAACCGCAGGGCCTGGCCCACCTGGTGATGGTGGATCGCCCGCCGCAGGCGACCCACGGCGATTTCTCGCTGGCTGCAGATGGCGTGATCCGCGCCGATGGCGAGCACCGGCTGACCTATTCCGGCATCGGTGTCTATCGCCCGCGGTTGTTCGATGGCTGGCGCGCGATCGTGCCCGAACCGGCCATCGTCGATGGCAAGCCGAAATTCCCGCTGGCGCCGATCCTGCGCGCGCACATGGGCGAAGGCATGGTCCGCGGCGAACACCACCGCGGCCGCTGGACCGACGTCGGCACCCCGCAACGGCTGGCGCAACTGGATGCGGAGTTGGCGGCGCGCTAGGCGCCGAGCACCTGGCGCAGGAACGGCACCGTCAGCCGGCGTTGCGCGGCCAGCGCGGCGTGGTCGAGGCGTTCGAACAGCGCGGCAAGGTCCGACAGGTCGCGGCTGCACCGCGTGAGCAGCCACTCCAGCGCGGCCTCGTCGAACTGCAGGCCGCGCGACGCCGCGCGCTGGCGAAGGACCTGCGCACGGCCGGCGTCGTCCAGCGCACGCAGCGCCAGCAGGGTGCAGTGCGCAAGCCGCGAACGCAGGTCCGGCAGCTGCAGCGGCAGCGCGCCCGGCAGCGCGCGCGCAGCGTACGCCAGCGCCACGCCGGCATCGCGCACGCGGTTGTGCAGGTCGAACAGGGCGATTTCGTCGTCGCGGTTCCCGGCCAGCGCATCGAGGTCGTCCAGCGCCACCAGGCCGGCCTGCTCGATGCCCTGCAGGGCATCGCGCGCATGCCCGCGCACCCGTGCCAGCGAGAGGTAGTTGGCATGGCGGCCGGCGGCCTCGGCGGCGGCACAGGCAGCCAGCAGCAGGTGGGTCTTGCCGCTGCCGCTGCCGCCCTGCAGGTACAGGCTGTCGCTGCTTTCGCCGGCCGCGGTCGCCTGCAGTTGCGCCAGTACTGCCGGCGCCCCCACCCAGCTTTCGAAGCGCTGGTCCGGGGAATGGCGCAACGCCAGTGGCAACTGCGGACCCGCTCGATCCTGCGCGACCATGCTCAAACGTCGGGCGGCACGTCGTCCGCGCCCGGCGGTGCATCGGCCGTGCCCGTCGCGCCATCGGGCGCGGCCTGTTGCCGCACGCCTGCGTACAGCCGGCTGCCGGTGTAGCGCTCATGGGCGAACCGCAGCAGCACGTTGGCCACCGCCGCCACCGGCAATGCCAGCAGCATGCCGAGGAATCCGAACAGGCTGCCACCCGCCATCACCGCGAAGATCACCGCCATCGGATGCAGGCCGATACGGTCGCCGACCAGCTTCGGCGTCAGCCAGTAGCTTTCGATCACCTGGCCGACCGTGAACACCACGGCAACCCCCGCCAGGTGCTGCCAGTCGCCGAACTGGACCAACGCAGCGGTGCCGCCGAACACCACGATCGCGGCCGGCCCGAGGTACGGCACGAAGGTCAGCAGGCCGGCGATGACCCCGATCAGGATCCCCAGGTCCAGCCCCACCGCCCACAACCCCATCGCGTACAACACGCCGAGGATCAGCATCACCAGCGTCTGCCCGCGCAGGAAGCCGCCCAGCACCGCATCCGATTCCCGCGCCAGCCTGCGCACGGTGTCCTGGTGGTCGCGCGGAACCAGCAGCCCGATCCGTTCCACCAGCAGGTCCCAGTCGCGCAGGAAGAAGAACGTCAGCACCGGCAGCAGCACCAGGTTGGCGAACCAGGCGAGCAGCGCGAAACCGGAACGCGACACGTAGCCGAGCACCGTCGCCGCGACCCCGCCCGCACGCTCCCAGTGCGCGCGGATCAGGTTGAACAGGTGCTCCGGATCCAGCCACGACAGGATTTCCAGGCCGGTGCGGCGCTCGAACCATGGCAGTGCGGTGCCCACGAACCAGTCGCGGTAGCGCGGCAGCGATTCGACCAGGGTCACGACCTGCTGCTCCAGCAGCGGGACCAGGACCAGCAGGGCCAGCACCAGCACCGTGGTCATCACGCTGAACACCAGGATCACCGCGGTGTTGCGGGTGCGGCCGGCGCGCTCCAGGCGATCGACCAGTGGGTCGCCGAGCCACCCCAGCAGCGCGGCGAACACGAACGGGCTGAGGATCGGCGCCAGCAGCCAGACGATCCACAGCGCACCCAGCGCCAGCGCCGCCCATTGCAGCCGGCGGATGAAGGTGGCGATGGTCGCCAGGTCGGGGTTGTCGGTCAGCATCGCTCAGCCCCCAAGGCGGAAGCTGGCGACGCCCGGTGCCGTCGCGGGATCGCCGTCCTTGCCGGGCCCGCCGCCGGTGGAGATCGTTGACAGCACGCCGCCGCGATCGACCAGGCGCGCGAAGCTGGAAATCCCGGTGGCCAGTTCCAGGTCGAGTTGCAGTTCGCCCGGCAATGCCAGCACCGGCCGCACCTGCCTGACGATCGAGAGGTCGTCGAGGTAGCCCGCCAGCCGCATGTAGTCGTCCGCGCTGTCCACCCCGAGGATGCGCACGCGATAGGTGCCGGACGGCCCGCCGCTGCCGGCCCGCGCGTAGCGCTTGAACAGCGCATCGGCGGCACCGTCGGCGCCACCCACCATGGCCCGGCGCGCATCGGCATGCTTGGTCTGCCAGCTGGACAGGGTCTTGCCCTTGTCGACCAGGGTCCAGTCCGCGACCCAGCCGCCGGTCCCGCGCTGCAGCTTGCCGATCAGCTGCATCGGCGGGCTGTACTTGCGCGAAAGGCCGGCAATGGCGCCGGTGTCGCCGCGCCAGATCGCGCCAACCGCCGCCTGCTCCGCGGCATTGCCGCCGGGCAGGCCCAGCGCGAAGCCGCGCGCCTTGGCCTGGTCGAGGATCGCGCGCGCCGCATTGACCTGGCCCAGGCCGACCAGGCGCGGGCCGCTGCCATCGTTGATCGCCAGCCACAGCACCGGTTTCGGCCGCGGCAGCGGCCACGCCGGCAGGCCCAGCATCTGCACCAGCTGGTCGACATCGTCGGGCTTGAAGCGCGCGACCAGGGTGGTCTGGAAGCTCGGCGCCCCGCTGCTGGAAACACCTTCGTCCTGGCGGTAGTCGTAGCCCGCCACGTAATCCCCGGCCTTGCCGAGCTCCTCGCGCACACCGGGCCGCTGCGCCGCGCCACGGTCGCCGGTGACCTTCGCCAGCACCGCCGCCAGCGCGCGCCCGAACCCGGCATTGCGCTCGGCATCGCCCTGGTTCCGGACCGCCACCTCGGCCTCGTAGGGGCCGCTTGCGCCGGCGCGATCGCCCTCGACGCGCTGGGCGTGGGCGATTCCGGCGCACAGCAGCAACAGGACCGCCAGCATGTGGCTGGCCGCCCGCGTCGCCCAGGATTTCCGCTGCATCCGTTGCATCAGCACGCCCGTCCCTGCCCGGCAATGCGCCCGGCCAAGGTGAAATGGTGCCGCAGCAGCGCGGGCGCGTCCACGTGAAGACAAGCGGCACGCTAAAATGCGCCCCTCCCAGGCGCGTTCGCGCCAGCGCGCCGAGGCTCCCCGTGACGCAGTCCACCCCCCCCGCAGCAGCCGGCCTGACCTACCGCGACGCCGGCGTCGACATCGATGCCGGCAATGAGGTCGTCGAACGCATCAAGCCGCTGGTCAAGCGCACCCTGCGGCCCGAAGTGCTGGGCGGCGTGGGCCTGTTCGGCGGCCTGTTCGACCTTTCCAGCCGCTACCGCGAGCCGGTGCTGGTATCCGGCACCGACGGCGTGGGCACCAAGCTGATCCTGGCCAAGCAGCTGAACCGCCACGCCACCATCGGCCAGGACCTGGTGGCGATGTGCGTCAATGACGTGCTGGTGCAGGGCGCCGAGCCGCTGTTCTTCCTCGACTACTTCGCCACCGGCAAGCTGGACGTGGACACCACGGTGCACGTGGTGGGCGGCATCGCCAGGGGCTGCGAGATCGCCGGCTGCGCGCTGATCGGCGGCGAGACCGCCGAGATGCCCGACATGTACCCGCCGGGCGAATACGACCTGGCCGGCTTCACCGTCGGCGCGGTGGAGAAGTCGAAGCTGGTCGATTCCGGCAAGCTGCGCGCCGGCGACGTGCTGATCGGCATCGCCTCCAGCGGCCCGCATTCCAACGGCTACTCGCTGGTGCGCAAGATCCTGGCGCGGGCCGGCATCACGCCCGATAACGGCGGGCTGGACCTCGACCTCGGCGGCGTCACCCTGGCCGACGCGCTGATGGAGCCCACCCGCATCTACGTCAAGCCGGTGCTGGAGCTGCTGGCCCGCCACGACATCCATGCGATGGCACACGTCACCGGCGGCGCACTGGTGGAGAAGATCATCCGGGTGGTGCCGGCCCCGCTGGGCCTGGATATCGACACCTCCAGCTGGCCGCTGCCGGCGGTGTTCGACTGGCTGCAGCGCGAAGGCAACGTGGCGCGCGAAGAGATGTGGCGCACCTTCAACTGCGGCATCGGCTACGTGCTGATGGCCGATCCCGCCGATGTGGCCGCGATCGAAGCCGACCTCGACCGCCTGCAACTGGCGCACTGGCGGATCGGCCAGGTGACGCCACCGCGCGACGGCGAGCGGCTGCGCATCCGCTGACGTGCCGATGCGCCTTGCCGTCCTAGCCTCGGGTCGCGGCAGCAACCTGCAGGCCATCCTCGACGCGATCGCCGCCGGCACCCTGGACGCGGAGATCGTCGGCGTATTTTCCGACAAGCCAACCGCGCAAGCCCTGCGACGCGTGCCGGAGCCGCTGCGCTGGTCGCGCAATGCGAAGGATTACCCCAATCGCGCCGCGTTCGACGCCGAACTGGCCACTGCGGTGGCGGCCACCCGGCCGGACTGGGTGGTGTGCGCCGGCTACATGCGGATCCTCGGCGACGCCTTCGTCCAGCGATTCCGCGGCCACCTGCTGAACATCCACCCGTCGCTGCTGCCCCGGCACCGCGGCCTGCGCACCCACGCGGGCGCACTTGCCGCCGGCGATGGCGAACACGGCGCCAGCGTGCATTTCGTGGTCCCGGAACTGGATGCCGGCGCGGTGATCGCGCAGGCCGCGCTGCCGGTGCTGGCCACCGACACCCCGGAATCGCTCGCCGCGCGGGTGCTGCGGCTGGAGCACCCACTGCTGGTCGCGGTCTTGCAAATGGCGGCGGCTGGCCGCATCACGGAACAGGCGGCGCAGGCCACGCTGGATGGTCAGCCCCTGTTTACGCCGCTGCGACTAGAGTTCGCCCCAGGCTGACCGCGAAGCGGCCACATTCCCCTTTCCCTTCAAGCAGTTGCCGATGAAATCCGTGCGTGTTGCCGCCCTCCTCAGCGTCCTGCTCGCCGCCTCGCCGGCGTGGGCGGTCAAGCCGTTCACCGCCGACTACGAAGCCAGCGTCATGGGCGGCATTTCCGCCGACGCGCAGATGACGCTGGCGTCGGCCGGCGGCGATCGCTGGAATTACGTCCTCAGCGTGGACAGCCCGGTCGCGACCCTGCGCCAGGCCACCGTGTTCGAGGACCGTGATGGGGCGTGGCGGCCGCTGTCCGGCAACGATTCCACCCAGATGCTGATCAAGAAGTCGCAGAAGAACGCCAGCTACGACTGGGCCAGGGGCGAGGCGCGCTGGAGCGGTGACGTCAAGGCCGACCGTGCCGGCCCGGTCAAGCTGCAGGAAGGCGACCTCGACGCGATGCTGCTGAACCTCGCCATCGTCCGCGACGTGGCCGCGGGCAAGCCGCTCACCTACCGCATGGTCGACAACGGGGTGGTGCGCACGCAGGCCTACCAGAACCTGGGCAAGGACACGGTCACCTACGCCGGCAAGCCGCGCCAGGCCACCAAGGTCAGCCGCAGCAGCGAGAACAAGCAGGTCATCGTATGGGTCGTGGACGGCCTGCCGGTGCCTGCGCGGATCCTGCAGAAGAAGGACGGCAAGGACGAGCTGGACCTGGTGCTGCAGTCCGTGCGCTGAGCCGCCCCGCCGCTCCAACAAAAAGCCCCGCAATGCGGGGCTTTCCTGCGCGCGGAGGCATCGGCCTGCCCGGGCAGGCCGATGCCGCACCCTCATCAATCGACGCGGCGGATGCTCGCGCCCAGCGCCGACAGCTTGGCCTCGATGTTCTCGTAGCCGCGGTCGAGGTGGTAGATGCGGTCGATGACGGTGTCGCCGTCCGCGACCAGCCCGGCCAGGATCAGCGAGGCCGAGGCGCGCAGGTCGGTCGCCATCACCGGGGCGCCGCTGAGCTGCGCGACCCCGCGCACCACGGCCGTGTGGCCATCCACGCGGATGTCCGCGCCCAGCCGCAGCAGCTCGTTCACGTGCATGAAGCGGTTCTCGAAGATCGTCTCGTTGATCACGCCGACGCCGTCGGCGATGCAGTCCAGCGCCATGAACTGCGCCTGCATGTCGGTCGGGAACGCCGGGTGCGGGGCGGTGGTGAGGTTGACCGCGCGCGGCCGCTTGCCGTGCATGTCCAGCAGGATGCGGTCGCCATCGCCGGTGCCGCTTTCGATGGAGATCTCGGCGCCGGCCTCGCGCAGCTTGTCCAGCACCGCGTCCAGGGTGTCGGCGCGGGCGTGGGTGGCGGTGACGCGGCCGCCGGTCATCGCCGCGGCCACCAGGAAGGTGCCGGTTTCGATGCGGTCGGCGACCACCGCGTGTTCGCAGCCGGACAGCCTTTCGACGCCTTCGATGGTGATCTTGTGGGTGCCGGCGCCGGTGATCTTCGCGCCCATCGCGACCAGGCACTCGGCCAGGTCCACGATCTCCGGCTCCATCGCCGCGTTCTCCAGCACGGTGGTGCCGTCCGCCAGCGCCGCGGCCATCAGCACGTTCTCGGTGGCGCCCACGCTGACCATCTCGAACACATGCCTTGCGCCTTTCAAGCGGCCGGCACTGCGCGCCTTGATGAAGCCGTGGTCGACCGTGATCTCGGCGCCCAGCGCCTGCAGGCCCTTGATGTGCAGGTCGACCGGGCGCGAGCCGATCGCGCAGCCGCCCGGCAGCGAGACTTCGGCATCGCCATGCTTCGCCAGCAGCGGCCCCAGCACCAGCACCGAGGCGCGCATGGTCTTGACCAGCTCGTACGGCGCGACATGGCTGTTGACGCTGCGCGGGTCCACGGTCATGACGTCGCCGCGGTGCTCGATGCCGGCGCCCAGCCCGGCCAGCAGCTTGGCGGTGGTGAACACGTCGTGCAGGCGCGGCACGTTGGTGATCCGCACCGGCGCATCGGCCAGCAGGGTGGCGCACAGGACCGGCAGCACCGCGTTCTTGGCCCCGGAAATGCGCACCTCGCCGTGCAGGCGGGCACCGCCGCTGACGATGATCTTGTGCATCAGGCGGCCGCCTCGTCCGGGGTCAGGGTGCGCAGTTGCAGGGCGTGGATCTCGCCCCCCATCAGCGCCCCGAGGGTGGCGTAGACCATGCGATGGCGCGCCAGCGGCAACTTGCCGGCGAATGCGGCGCACACCACTTCGGCCTCGAAATGCACGCCGTCCGCGCCCTGGACCGCGACGCGGGCGCCGGGCAGGCCGGCTTCGATCAGTTTCTGGATGGTGTCGGCGTTCATGGGCAGGCTGCTGGACTCGCGTAAACTGAACGACCAAGTCTAGCGGATGCCTCCTTGGAAAAGCCGCCCGTGCCCCCTGCCCTGCCGGCCAGCGATTTCGACTTCGCCACCAGCGGGCGGCGCGTGTTCGCGGTCGAGCGCGATGGCCTGGCCGCCGTCGCCGCGCGCATCGATGGTGCCTTCAGCAGTGCCTGCACGGCGATCCTCGGCGGCCGCGGCCGGGTGGTCTGCACCGGCATGGGCAAGTCCGGCCATGTCGCCCGCAAGATCGCCGCGACCCTGGCCTCCACCGGCACCCCGGCGTTCTACATGCACCCGGGCGAAGCCGCGCACGGCGACCTCGGCATGGTCACCGACGCCGACATCGTGCTGGCGCTGTCCTATTCCGGCGAAAGCGACGAGTTGCTGCTGCTGTTGCCGGCGCTCAGGCGCCAGGGCAACTTCGTGATCGCGATGACCGGCCGCGGGCTTTCCACCCTCGCCCGCGAAGCCGACCTGCACCTCGACGTCAGCGTGCCGGCCGAAGCCTGCCCGCTGGCGCTGGCGCCGACCTCCAGCACCACCGCCGCGCTGGCGATGGGCGATGCGCTGGCGGTGGCGCTGCTCGAGGCCCGCGGGTTCACCGCCGACGACTTCGCGCGCTCGCACCCGGCCGGCGCGCTTGGCCGCCGCCTGCTGCTGCACATCACCGACGTGATGCACGCCGGCGACGAGGTCCCGCGGATCGGCCCGGGCGCCAGCATCAACGAGGCGCTGGTGGAAATGAGCCGCAAGCGGCTGGGGATGACCGCGGTGGTCGACGACGCCGGCCGCCTGCTCGGCCTGTACACCGACGGCGACCTGCGCCGCAGCCTGGATGACGCCGCGGTCGACCTGCGCACCACCCGCATCGACGCGGTGATGACGCGCGCGCCGCGCACCATCGACGCCGACGCGCTGGCGGTGGAAGCCGCGCAGCTGATGGAGGCGCACAAGATCAACGCACTGCTGGTGGTGGACGGCGACGGCCGCGTGGTCGGCGCCCTCAACATCCACGACCTGCTGCGCGCACGGGTGGTGTGATGGCGATGCCCCACTACCCGGACGCGCTGCTGCAACGCGCGGCGAAGATCAGGCTGGTCGGCTTCGACGTCGATGGCACCCTCACCGACGGCCGCCTGCACTACGCCAGCGATGGCCACGAAACCAAGTCCTTCCATGTCCAGGACGGCATGGGGCTGGTGCTGCTGCGCGAGGCCGGGATCGAACTGGCGCTGGTCAGCGCGCGGATCAGCCCGCTGGTGGCGGCGCGCGGCAGCGAGTTGAAGATCGCCCACGTCCACGTCGGCGAGCGCAGCAAGCTGGCCTGCATGCAGCGGATCGCCGCCGGGATGGGGATCGGCATGGACGCGGTCGCGTTCATGGGCGACGACCTGCCGGACCTGGCCACCCTGCGCGCGGCCGGGCTGGCGATCGCGCCGGCGAACGCGCACCCGTGGGCGCTGGCGGCCGCGCACTGGGTGGCCCCGCGCAACGGCGGCGAGGGCGCAGCGCGCGACGCCTGCGACCTGATCCTGCAGGCGCAGGGCAGGCTCGAGGGCATCCTTGCGCACGGGGAACATCCGTGAGCTGGCGCGGCGGCCTGACCGTGGTCCTGCTGCTGGCCGCGATCGCCTGCGGCTGGTCGGTCTGGCGGTTCACGGGCGGTGGTGCCGAAGCCATGGCATCGACCCGCTCCGAGTACGTGCTGCACGATTACGAAATCGTCTCGCTCGATTCCGAAGGCAAGGAATCGTTCACCCTCAGCGGCCCACGCCTGCAGCGCGACCCGGGCGCGAAGTCGATGAGCCTGGAAACCCCGCGCTTCCTGGTGCCCGACCGCAATGGCGCGTACTGGGACGTGCGCGCGCAACGCGGGCTGGTGCCGGACGACGGCAAGGAACTGCGGCTGCGCGGAAGGGTGGTCGCCACCAGCCCGCCGCAGGCACCGCCGCCGACCCGGATCGAAACCGAGGAGCTGAACCTGTTCCCGCGCGAGAACCGCGCGGCCTCGGCCAGCACGGTGACCCTCACCCGACCCGGGCTTACAATGCGCGGCCACGGCATGCGGGCGGATTTCGACCGCCAGCAGGTCTCCCTCCTTTCGGATGTGCACACCCGCTATGTCCCGACGCCCCGCTGACCTCGCGGCCGCCGTGCTCGCCCTGTCCGCCGCCGCCTTCGCGGCCGGCGCGGGCGCGCGCAGCTCCGACCGCAACCAGCCGATGGACATCGAGGCGGCGCACAGCACCTGCAGCCTGGGTGCCAACGACAGCTGCACCCTGACCGGCAACGTGACCATGACCCAGGGCAGCCTGAACGTGGTCGCGGCCAAGGCGATCATCGAACAGAGCGGCGGCGACCCCAGCCGCGCCCTGCTCAGCGGCGGCGTGACCCTGCGCCAGACCCTGGACGACGGCAACCAGATCGACGCCACCGCAAGCAACGTGGACTACAACCTCAAGACCGAGGTGGTGGTGTTCACCGGCAACGTCGAGATCCGCCAGCTGCGCGGCACCCTCAACGGCCAGCGCGTGGTCTACAACATGAAGACCAACCAGGTCGAGAGCGGCGGCACCGGCAACGGCCGGGTCAAGATGCGGATCCTGCCCAAGAGCGCGCAGGCGCAGCCCGCGAAGGCCGCGGCCGCGCCGGTGGTGCCGGCCCCGCCGGCCGGCAAGCGCTGATGCTGGCCGCCAGCGGCCTGCGCAAGCGTTACAAGTCGCGCGAGGTCGTGCGCGACTTCGGGCTGACCCTGGATGCGGGCGAAGTGGTCGGCCTGCTCGGCCCGAACGGCGCCGGCAAGACCACCTGCTTCTACATGATCGTCGGCCTGGTGCCGGCGGATGCCGGCAGCATCGTGCTGGACGGCACCGACATCACCGGCGAGCCGATGTACGCACGCGCCAAGCGCGGCGTCGGCTACCTGCCGCAGGAACCCTCGGTGTTCCGCAAGCTCAGCGTGGCGGACAACATCCGCCTGGTGCTGGAGCTGCGCGACGACCTCGACGACGACGGCCGCGCGCGCGAACTGGAAAGCCTGCTCGACGAGTTGCAGATCGGCCACGTCGCCGAGCAGATGGGCGCCAGCCTGTCCGGTGGCGAGCGCCGCCGGGTCGAGATCGCGCGCGCGCTGGCCGGCAAGCCGCGGATGATCCTGCTGGACGAACCCTTCGCCGGCGTCGACCCGATCTCGGTCAACGAGATCCAGCGCATCGTCCGCCACCTCAAGGACCGCGGGATCGGCGTGCTGATCACCGACCACAACGTCCGCGAGACCCTCGGCATCTGCGACCGCGCCTACATCCTGGCCGATGGCGCGGTGCTCGCGCAGGGCGCCCCGGATGCCTTGCTGGAGAACCCGGACGTGCGCCGGGTCTACCTGGGCGACGCGTTCAAGCTCTGACCGCCAGGGCACGGCCACGTCCGCCCCGGCTTTCGCGCGCCGCTAACGCTTTTTGCCCGCGCCAGGATATATCCTGAGCACGGATGAAGCCGCGCCTCTCCCCCGGGCTGCACCAGCAACTGATCCTGACGCCGCAGCTGCGCCAGGCGATCCGGCTGTTGCAACTGTCCACCGTGGAACTGGAAGCCGAAGTCGCCGAGGCGGTGGCCAGCAACCCGCTGCTGGACTGGGCCGAGGAAGGCGAGCCGGGTCCCGCCGATGCCCACGAGGTGCGCGATGCCGACGGCATCCAGGAAGCGCCGGTGCGCGAGCACACCGAGGAACGCAGCGACGAGCACTGGGATCGCGAAGGCGAACCCTGGCAGGAGCGGATCGGCCCCGCATCGGATCCGGGCGACGATGATTTCGGCGGCGCCGGCGAACGCGCGGCGAGCGCGGAGACCCTGCGCGACCACCTGCTTTGGCAATTGCACCTCGGCCACTTCAGCCAGCGCGACCAGGGCATCGGCGTGGCGCTGGTCGATGCGATCGACGAGGACGGCTACCTGCGCGACGACCTCGAGGCCATCGCCGCCGGGCTGCGGCCCGAGATCGATGCCGGCCTCGACGACGTGCTGCAGGTGCTGCACCGGATCCAGCAGTTCGACCCGGTCGGGGTTGGCGCCCGCGACCTCGGTGAATGCCTGCGCCTGCAGCTGCGCGCGCTCGCCGAAGACACCCCCGGGCGCGAGCTGGCGATGGCGGTGACCGCCGGCGCGCTGGCGCGGTTGCCACGGATCGGGATCGACGGCCTGTGCCAGGAACTGGACTGCACGCGCGACCAGGCAGAGGCGGCGGTGCACCTGCTGCGCAGCCTGGATCCGCGCCCGGGCGCCCAGCATGGCGAGCTTCCGGCCGGTACCTACGTCATCCCCGATTGCGTGATCTGGCGCCAGCAGGGCCTGTGGCGGGTGGCGCTTGCCGCCGGCGCGACCCCGCGGATCACCATCCAGCGCGACTACGAGCAGATGATCCGGCACGCTGCGGCCTCCGATGCCGACTACCTGCGCGGCCGCCTGCAGGAAGCGCGCTGGCTGCTCAAGGGCCTGGAGGCGCGCGCCGATACCTTGCTGCGGGTGGTCCGCTGCCTGGTCCGCGAGCAGGCCGGCTTCCTCGAGTTCGGCGACCAGGCCCTGCATCCGCTGACCCTGCGCACGGTGGCGGCGGAACTCGGCCTGCACGAATCCACGGTGTCGCGCGCGATCGCGCGCAAGTACGTGCGCACACCGCGCGGCACCATCCCGTTGCGCGATTTCTTCGCCTCCGGGATCGACACCGGGAACGGCGGAAGCGCGTCCAGCACCGCCATCCAGGACATGATCCGCAAGCTGGTCGAGGCCGAGGACCCGCGCAAGCCGCTGTCCGACGCGCGCCTCGCCGACACCCTGAAATCGGGCGGGGTCCCGGTGGCGCGGCGTACCGTCGCCAAGTATCGTGAAGCCCTGCAAATCCCCGCATCGCACGAACGCGTGCGCATCGGCTGACCGATGCCACGCGCCGCGATTCGTTCCACACCTGTCGTGTCCACGTCGAAGGAGGTCCAGATGCAGATCGAAACCCATGGCCAGCAACTCGAAGTCACCCCGGCCCTGCGCGACTACGTGGAAACCCGCTTCGAGCGACTCGGGCGGCACTTCGAGCACCCCTGCCAGATCCGCGTGCAGCTCGGCCTGGACAAGCCCGACCACAAGGCCGAGGCGACCGTGAGCCTGTCCGGCCGCACCCTGCACGCCGACGCCAACGCCCAGGACATGTACGCCGCCATCGACCTGCTCGCCGACAAGCTGGACCGCCTGCTGCTGAAGCAGAAGGAACGGATGGTCGACCACCACCGCGGCGAGGGCATCGCGCACGTCGGCACCGCGGATTGACCGCCTTCCCGCCACGGCGGAGCCGAACCCCGTGAACGCCGCCCGCATCACCGCCGCGGAACTGTTCGACCAGCAAGCCGAACGCCTGGAACTGCGCTGGCTGGCCGGCCAGCGCGGCGGCGACGGGCGCATGCTGGAGGCGGTGGAGACGGTTGCGCGGCGGCCATCGCTGGCCGGTTACCTCAACATCATCTATCCGAACAAGGTGCAGATCCTCGGCACCGAGGAACTGGCCTGGCTGGACGGGCTGGACTCGCGGCAGCGTTGGGAGACGATCCAGAAGATCATCGGCTTCCGCCCGCTGGCGCTGGTGATCAGCAAGAACCAGTCGTGCCCGGAAGACCTGCGGATCGCCGCCGAGGAATCGGAAACCCCGCTGTGGAACTCGCCGCGGCGCGGGCACGAACTGCTGAACCACCTGCAGTACAAGCTCGCGCGCACGCTGGCGCCGCGGGTCACCCTGCATGGCGTGTTCATGGAGATCTATTCGATCGGCGTGCTGATCACCGGCGAGTCGGGTTCCGGCAAGAGCGAACTGGCGCTGGAACTGGTGACCCGCGGCCACCGGCTGGTCGCCGACGACGCGCCCGAGTTCACCCAGATCGCGCCCGACGTGCTCGACGGCGCCTGCCCGGACCTGCTGCAGGACATGCTGGAACTGCGCGGCCTTGGCGTGCTCAACATCCGCCAGATGTTCGGCGACACCGCGGTCAAGCGGAACAAGTACCTGCGCATGATCGTGCACCTGAGCAAGCCCTCGCTGGAGGCCAAGCCCGGCGGCATGGAGCGGCTCACCGGGGACATCGGCAGCCGCCGCCTGCTCGACCTCGACGTGCCGATGATCACCCTGCCGGTGATGGCCGGCCGCAACCTCGCGGTGCTCACCGAGGCCGCCACCCGCATGCACCTGCTGCGCTCCAAGGGCGTCGACCCCGCCGCCGCGTTCATGGCCCGCCACAGCCATTTCCTGGAGCGCTCGCAGTGACCACCGCGGATCCCGGCCCCACCCCGCAGGCGCTGCCACCGCTGGTGATCGTCAGCGGCATGTCCGGCTCCGGCAAGTCGGTGGCGCTCAACACCTTCGAAGACCTCGGCTACTACTGCGTCGACAACCTGCCGGCGGAACTGCTGCCCGAATTCGTGCGCCGGATCCTGGCCCGCGACAACGCGCCGGAGAAGATCGCGGTCGGCATCGACGCGCGCAGCCTCGGCGACCTGTCGGAACTGCCCGAGGCGCTTTCGCAGGTCGGTGCGCAAGGCCTCGATACCCGCCTGCTGTTCTTCGATACCCGCGACGACGTGCTGCTGCGCCGCTACGCGGATACCCGCCGCCGACACCCGCTCAGCCACCTCGGGCTGGTGCTGGCGGACGCGATCTCGCTGGAGCGCCAGGCGCTCAAGCCGCTGCGGCAGATCGCCGACAGCCAGCTGGACACCAGCGACCTCAATGTCCACCAGATGCGCCGGTTGATCCTGACCGAATACGCGCTCAGCGGCGCCGGGCTGTCGTTGCTGTTCGAATCCTTCGCGTACCGGCGTGGCGTTCCGGCGGAAGCGGACTTCGTGTTCGATGCGCGGGTGCTGCCCAACCCGCACTGGGACGCCCGCCTGCGGCCGCTGTCCGGGCGCGATGCGGACGTGCGCGACTACCTCGAGGCGCAGCCGCAAGTGGCCGAATACGTCGGCCAGATCCAGGGGTTCCTGGACACCTGGCTGCCACGGCTGAAGTCGGAAACCCGCAGCTACGTGACGGTGGCCTTCGGCTGCACCGGCGGACGCCACCGATCGGTGTACCTGGCCGAACGCCTTGCCCGCCATTGCCGCGAAGCCGGCTGGGCGGAAGTGGCGGTGCATCACCGCGAGCTGGACTGACCGCCTGCCTTTCGCCATTCGCGCAATCGTTCGCTGGCGCCTGCCGCCGGGGGTTCGCGCAGCGGCATTTCGAGGCGCGTAGCGGACTCCCGGCGGCAGGCGCCAGCGAACGCTTCCCGCTTCCGCACTGTCACCACCGTCTGTTAACTTGCAGGCATGGCCGTCGGCATCCTGCTCATCACCCACGAAGGCATCGGCAACGCGCTGGTCGCGGTCGCCACGCGCCTGCTGCGCAAGCTGCCGCTTGAAACCGAAGCGTTCGAGGTGCCGTTCGACGGCGACCTCGACGCGCTGCTGCCGCTTGCCAGCGCGGCCCTGCGCCGGGTCGACGGCGGCCATGGCGTGCTGGTGCTGACCGACCTGTACGGCGCCACCCCCAGCAACCTCGCCGCCAGGCTCGCGCGCCTGGGCACCCCGGTGCGCCGGGTGTCCGCACTGAGCCTGCCGATGCTGCTGCGGGTGATGAACTACGCCGACCTGGGCCTGGACGAACTGCCGGCGGTGGCCGCCGCGGGCGCGCGCAACGGGGCGATCACCGATGATGCCTGAGCCAACGATGCCCCAGCCGACCCACGCGAGGACGTTGCCGTGATCCAGCGCGACCTGACCATCATCAACCGCCTCGGCCTGCACGCGCGCGCCACCGCCAAGCTGGTGCAGCTGCTGTCCGGCTTCCGCTGCCAGGCCACGCTGGAAGCGCGCGGCCGCGAAGTGAACGCCAAGAGCATCATGGGGGTGATGCTGCTTGCCGCCGGCACCGGCTCCACCGTGGTGCTGCGGGTCGATGGCGAGGACGAACAGGCTGCCGCGGACGCGGTCGCCGCACTGTTCGAGCGCCGCTTCGACGAGGACAGCTGATGACCCGGCGCGTCCTGTCCGGCACCGCCGCCGCCCGCGGCAGCGCGCTCGGACGGGCACGCGTCCGCCTGCCGCATGCCCTCGACGTCGCCGAGGCCCGGATCCCGGCAGGCGAAGTCGATGCCGAGCTCGACCGCATCCATGCCGCGGTCGAAACCGTGCGCAAGGAAATGCATACCCTGCGCGAGCGCCTGCACGGCGCGCTCGCGCACGAAGTCGGCGAGTTCCTCGACCTGCACGCGCTGCTGCTCGACGACCCCGAGCTGCTGCAGGGCATCGACGCCCTGATCCGCACCGGCCTGTACACCGCCGACTACGCCCTGCGCCTGCAGCGCGACCGCATCGCCGCCGTGTTCGACGGCATCGACGATCCCTACCTGCGCAGCCGCATCGACGACATCGACCAGGTGATCGGCCGCCTGCATGCCGCCCTGCACCGCAGCGAAGCGGACCTGCAGGGCGTCGCCGGCGAGATCCTGGTCACCGACAACATCGCCCCCACCGAACTGGCGCAGTTGCAGGCGCAGGGCGTGATGGGCGTGGTCACCGCCGCCGGCAGCGCGCTCTCGCACAGCGCGATCCTCGCCCGCAGCCTGCACCTGCCGCTGGTGGTCGGCGCCGCGCAGGCGCTGCTGAAGGTCAACGACGGCGACGTGCTGGTGATCGACGGCGGCACCGGCCTGGTCGTGCTGGAACCGGATGCCGAGGACCTGCGCGCGCATCGACATCGCGCCGAGGAAGCCAAGCGCGAGCGCCGCCAGCTCAACCGCCTGCGGCGCGAGCCCAGCCGCACCCTGGACGGTGTCGACATCCGCCTGTGGGCGAATGCGGAATCGCGCGAGGACGTCGCCGAGGCGCATGCGCTGGGTGCCGCCGGGGTCGGCCTGTACCGCACCGAATTCCTGTTCATGGGCAGCCGCGAGATCCCGGACGAGGAAACCCAGTTCCGCGCCTACCGCGACGTCGCGATCGGCATGACCGGCCGCACCGCGACCATCCGCACCCTGGACCTCGGCGCGGACAAGGCGGACAGGACCGGGCTGGCGCTGCGCGACGAACCCAATCCCGCCCTGGGTCTGCGCGGGGTTCGCCTGTCGCTGGCGCGCGCCGGCCTGTTGCGCACCCAGCTGCGCGCGATCGTGCGCGCCTCCGGCTACGGCCCGGTGCGGATCCTGGTGCCGATGATCAGCGGTGCCGAGGAAATGCGCACGGTGCGCAACCTGCTGCGCGAGGTACTGGCCGAGGTGCGCGCGCAGGGCCACGAGATCGCCGCGCAGGTGCCGCTGGGGGCGATGATCGAAGTGCCGGCGGCGGCGCTGTCGCTGCCGGGCTTCATCGGCGACTGCGATTTCCTGTCGATCGGCACCAACGACCTGGTCCAGTACCTGCTCGCCGCCGACCGCAACAACGAGGCGCTGGGCGAGCTCTACACGCCGCTGCATCCCGCACTGTTGCGCCTGCTGCGCGACGTGGTGCGCACCGCGCACCGGCGCGGGCGCCCGGTCGCGGTCTGCGGCGAGATCGCGGGCGACGCCGCGTTCGTGCCGTTGCTGCTGGCACTCGGCCTGACCGAACTGAGCCTGCACCCGGCCACCCTGCTGGAAGTGCGGCGCGCGATCCGCGGCTGCGACCTGGCCACCCTGCGTTCGCGCTGCGCAGGACTGCTGCGCGCGCGCGATCGTGCCGGGATCGAGCAATGGCTGGCCGCCAACACCCCGGCGCATCCCTGACCTTTGCGCCAAGGCGTCGCCGCCGGCTGTTTGCGCAGCGGCGTTTCGATCGGTGAGAAACGGGGTGGGCATCCGCGAAGCCGCGGGCGATAATGCGCGAATCATGAAAGCCTGATCCTGTCGCGCGCTCCGTGCCGCGACGCCGCCACCGGAAGCCGCAATGGCCGAAGCCGTCCGCCACGACAAGACCGCGCGCCAGCTGCGTCTGCTTTCGGACGCGCTCGACAGCGGCCGCCTCGGCCCGGTGCGGCGGCTGGTCAACACGCTGTCGCCGGCGGAGATCGGCAACCTGCTGGAGTCGTTGCCGCCCGGCAAGCGCACCGTGGTCTGGGGCCTGGTCGATCCGGAGGACGACGGCGAGGTGCTGGTGCACGTCGGCGACGAGGTGCGCGAAGGCCTGATCGCGGACATGGACCCGGACGAGCTGGTCGCCGCGGTCGAGGACCTCGACATCGACGACCTCGCGGACCTGGTCGAGGACCTGCCGGACACGGTGATCGACGAAGTCCTGAAGTCGATGGACCGCGAGAACCGCGAGCGCCTGGAACAGGTGCTGTCCTACGACGAGGACAGCGCCGGCCGCCTGATGAACCCGGACGTGGTGACGGTGCGCGCCGACACCACGGTGGACGTGGTGCTGCGCTACCTGCGCCTGCGCGGCGAACTGCCGGAGCACACCGACCACATCTACGTGGTCAGCAAGCGCCACCAGTACCTGGGTCGGATCGCGCTGCAGGCATTGCTGACGCATGAAGCCGGCACCCCGATCAACCAGTTGCTGGACGACGAGCAACCGGCGATCGGGGTCGAGGAGACATCGGAGGAAGTGGCCCGCCAGTTCTCCGACCACGACTGGATCTCGGCGCCGGTGGTGGACGACAACAACATCCTGCTCGGCCGCATCACCATCGACGACGTGGTCGACATCATCCGCGACCAGGCCGAGCACCAGGCGTTGTCCGCGGCCGGCCTGGACGAGGACGAGGACCTGTTCTCGCCGGTCCACCGCGCCTTCCGCAACCGCCTGATCTGGCTGGGCGTGAACCTGTGCACCGCGTTCCTGGCGGCCTCGGTGGTGGACCGTTTCTCCGGCTCCATCGAACAGCTCGCCGCGCTGGCGGTGCTGATGCCGATCGTGGCCGGGATGGGCGGCAACGCCGGCACCCAGGTGCTGGCGCTGATGATCCGCGGCCTGGCGCTGGGCCAGATCGGCGCGTCCAACGTGCCGACCCTGGTCTGGAAGGAAGTGCGGGTGGCGCTGATCAACGGCCTCGCGCTCGGTGCCGTGCTCGGCCTGGTGGTGCTGGCCTGGTTCCGCAACCCGGCGCTGGCCGCGGTGATCGCCAGCGCATTGACCATCAACCTGTGTTTCGCCGCGCTCGGCGGCGTGTTCGTGCCGGTCACGCTCAAGCGGCTGGGCTTCGACCCGGCGCTGGCCGGCGGCGTGATCCTGACCACCATCACCGACGTGATGGGCTTCCTGACCTTCCTCGGGCTGGCGACGCTGGTGCTGCTGGGCTAACCCAGCAACGCCTCCAGCACCGCCATCCGCACCGCCACGCCGTTCGCGACCTGCCGCAGCACCCGCGACTGCGGGCCGTCCGCGACTTCGTCGGTGATCTCGATGCCGCGGTTCATCGGCCCGGGGTGCATCACGATCGCCTCCGGCGCGGCGCGGCGCAGGCGCGCGGCATCCAGCCCGAAGTCGCGGTGGTAGTCCTCGAGCGAGGCGACCAGGCCTTCGGCCATGCGCTCGCGCTGCAGGCGCAGCATCATCGCCGCATCCACGCCTTCGATCGCCGCGTCGAAGTCGTGGCTGACAACACAGCCATCCAGGGTGCCGTCTTCCGGCAACAGCGCGGCCGGGCCGCACACGCGGATCTCGCCGCAGCCGAGCGCACGCAACGCGTGCAGGTCGGAACGGGCGACCCGCGAATGCTTCACGTCGCCGACGATCACGATCCTCAGTTTCGCGAAATCCTCGCCCTTGGCCTGGCGCAGCGTCAGCATGTCCAGCAGGCCCTGGGTGGGATGGTTGCTGCGGCCATCACCCGCGTTCAGCAGCACGGTGCCGGGGTTGGCCGCCGCCGCGAGTTCCGCCACCGCGCCGTCGCGCTTGTGGCGCACCACGAACGCGTGCACGCCCATCGCTTCCAGCGTCTTCAGGGTGTCGAGGTCGGCCTCGCCCTTGGTGGTGGAGGCGGTGGAGGCGTCGAAATTGAGCAGGTCGGCGCCAAGCCGCTGCGCTGCCAGCGAAAAACTGGAGCGGGTGCGGGTGGACGGCTCGAAGAACAGCGTGCACACCGCCTTGCCGGCCAGCACGTGGCGCCGCGCGACCCCGCCCTCGGCATCGGCGGCGAGGTCCTGCGCGCGCACCAGCAGGTGTTCCAGCATCGCCCGCGGCATGTGCTCGAGGGTCAGCAGGTGGTGCATCCTGCCGCTCGTGCCGAACAGGCCGGTCATGCGATCACCGTTGCATCCTGCGGCGACGCGAACCAGCGATCGACGATCACCGCCGCGGCCACCGCGTCCAGCACCTCGGCATCGCGCCGCTTGCGCTTGCCTTCGGCGCGATCCGCGGCGAATCGGCGCGCGGCGTCCTGCGAGCTGTTGCGTTCGTCGACCATCACCACCGGCAGGCCGGTGCGCCGCCGCAATTCGCGGGCGAACGCCTGCGCGAGCTTGCGGACCGGCTGGTCGCCGCCATCCAGCCCCATCGGATCGCCGACCACCAGCCCATCCGGCCGCCATTCGCGGCGCAGCGCCTCGATCCGGTTCCAGTCCGGGCCGGCGGCGTGCACGTCGACCACCGCGAGCGCACGGGCGCCGCTGGCGAACGCACTGCCGATCGCCACCCCGATCCGGCGCGCGCCGACATCGAAGCCGAGGACGATGCCGTCGCGGCGGATCGCGGGCTGCGGATCAACGACGTCGCTCATGCGTGGCCGCTGTGGCTGGCGTAATTGACCAGGTCCACGCCGATGCTGCCGGCCGCTGCCTGCCAGCGCTGGTCCAGCGGCAGGTCGAACAGCACCGCGCGCTGCGCGGGCACCATCAACCAGCTGTCCTCGACCAGTTCCTGTTCCAGCTGGCCCGCGCCCCATCCGGCGCAGCCCAGCGCCACCACCGCCTGCGCCGGGCCGTCGCCGCGCGCCAGCGCCTCGAGCACGTCGCGCGAGGTGGTCAGGTACAGGCCGTCGCCGACCGCCAGGGTCGAATCCCATTCGCGGTCGCCGTCGTGGAGGACGAAGCCGCGCTCCGGATGCACCGGGCCGCCGGCGAGCACGACCTGCGACTGCAGGGCCTCGCTGTCGCTGGCGATGCCCATCTGCTGCAGTACTTCGCCCAGCGAGTATTCGGAGGGCCGGTTGATCACCACCCCCATCGCGCCGTCACCATCGTGCTGGCAAATGAGCGCGACGCTGCGCGCGAAATGCGGGTCGTGCAGCGCGGGCAGCGCCACCAGCAGTTGGTTGGACAGCGGCGAAGGCTCGATCGACATGCCGCAATTCTAGCGAGGCATGCCCGCTGGCGCACGCCGGCGCCAGGCCAACGCGTTCAGCGCGCTTCCGCGACCTCGACGCCATCCAGCCCCTGCGACAGGGTCGACGCGTCGCCGCCCTGCGCCAGCTTGATCCGCAGGCGCACCTCGTTGGTCGAATCGGCGAAGCGCAGCGCGTCTTCGTAGCTGATCTCGCCGGCCTGGTACAGCTCGAACAGGCTCTGGTCGAAGGTCTTCATGCCCAGTTGCACGGATTCCTTCATGACCTCCTTCAGCTTGTGGATCTCGCCGTCGCGGATGTAGTCCTGCACCAGCGGGGTGCCCAGCAGGATCTCCATGGCGACCCGGCGCGCCTTGCCGTCCGGGGTCGGGATCAGCTGCTGCGCGACCACGCCCTTGAGGTTCAGCGACATGTCCATCAGCAGCTGGTTGCGGCGGTCTTCCGGGAAGAAGTTGATGACCCGGTCCATCGCCTGGTTGGCGTTGTTGGCGTGCAGCGTGCACAGCACCAGGTGGCCGGTTTCGGCGAACGCGATCGCGTGGTCCATGCCCTCGCGGGTGCGCACCTCGCCGATCATGATCACGTCCGGGGCCTGGCGCAGGGTGTTCTTCAGCGCGTTCTCCCAGCTGTCGGTGTCGATGCCGACCTCGCGCTGGGTGATGATGCAGCCCTCGTGCTTGTGCACGAATTCGATCGGGTCCTCGATGGTGATGATGTGCCCGGTGGAGTTCATGTTGCGGTAGCCGATCATCGCCGCCAGCGAGGTCGACTTGCCGGTGCCGGTGGCGCCGACGAAGATGATGATGCCGCGCTTGGTCATCGCCAGGGTCTTGATGACCGGCGGCAGGTTGAGCTCTTCCACGGTCGGGATGCGGGTCTCGATCCGGCGCAGCACCATGCCCACCTGGTTGCGCTGGTAGAAGCAGCTCACGCGGAAGCGACCGACCCCGGACACGCCGATCGCGAAGTTGCACTCGTGGGTCTTCTCGAACTCCTCGCGCTGCTGCGGCGTCATCACGTTCAGCACCAGGTCCTTGGACTGCTGGGGCGTGAGCGGGGCCTGGGTGATCGGGCTGAGCTTGCCGTGCACCTTCATCGACGGCGGCATGCCGGCGGTGATGAACAGGTCGGACGCCTTCTGGTGCGCCATCAGCTTGAGGAACGAGGTGAAGTCGATGCTGCTCATCTGCGTGGCTCCGGTCCGGTGGCGCGTCGATCCGTGATTGGCCGGTTCATTCGAACAGGCGCTTGTCCTTGGCGTACTCGCGGGCCTGCTGGCGCGACACCAGGCCGCGCTTGACCAGGTCCTGAAGGTGCTGGTCCAGGGTCTGCATGCCGGCGTTCTGGCCGGTCTGGATCGACGAGTACATCTGCGCGACCTTGTCCTCGCGGATCAGGTTGCGGATGGCGGGGGTGCCGACCATGATTTCCCACGCCGCGGTGCGCCCGCCGCCGGTCTTCTTCAAGAGCGCCTGGGCGATCACCGCACGCAGCGATTCGGACAGCATCGAGCGCACCATCGGCTTCTCGCCGGCGGGGAACACGTCGATGATGCGGTCGATGGTCTTGGCCGCGCTGGAGGTATGCAGGGTGGCGAACACCAGGTGGCCCGTCTCCGCGGCGGTCAGCGCCAGGCGGATGGTTTCCAGGTCGCGCAACTCGCCGACCAGGATGATGTCCGGGTCCTCGCGCAGGGCCGAGCGCAGGGCCTCGTTGAAGCCGTGGGTGTCGCGATGGACCTCGCGCTGGTTGATCAGGCACTTCTGCGAGGTGTGCACGAACTCGATCGGATCCTCGACCGAGAGGATGTGGCCGTATTCGTTCTTGTTGATGTGGTCGATCATCGCCGCGAGCGTGGTCGACTTGCCGGAGCCGGTCGGGCCGGTGACCAGGATCAGGCCCTGCGGCTGCTCGATCAGTTCCTTGAAGATGCGCGGGCAGCCCAGGTCCTCAAGGGTCAGCACTTCCGAGGGAATGGTGCGGAACACCGCGCCGGCACCGCGGTTCTGGTTGAATGCGTTGACGCGGAAGCGCGCCAGGCCCGGGATCTCGAAGCTGAAGTCGACCTCGAGGAATTCCTCGTAGTCGCGGCGCTGCTTGTCCGACATGATGTCGTAGACCAGCGCGTGCACCTGCTTGTGGTCGAAGGCGGGGATGTTGATGCGGCGCACGTCGCCATCGACGCGGATCATCGGCGGCAGCCCCGCGGAAAGGTGCAGGTCCGAGGCCCTGTTCTTGACCGAAAACGCCAGCAGCTCGGCAATATCCATTAGGTGCTCCCCGCCCCTCGTTGTGATGTCGCGCCTGCGGCCACCTTCCCGAGTGGCGTCGCACGCACCCCGCGGGCAGTATGAGCGCCCGCCCCGGAGTGTCAACCGCCGTGCCCGAGCCCTCCTTGCCCGACCCCAGCAGCGCACTTGGCGCAGTCCTGTTGCCTATCGAGAACGTGGCCACGCGCATGAACCGGCCAGCGGCCCGCTTGCTGGCGGTCTCGAAAACGCGCAGCACGGGCGAGGTCGCCGCGCTGGCGGATGCCGGCCAGCAGGCCTTTGGCGAGAACTACGTGCAGGAAGCATTGCCGAAGATCGAAGCGCTGCGGGGACGCGGGCTGGAATGGCACCTGATCGGCCACCTGCAATCGAACAAGGCGGACCTGGCGGCGCGCCATTTCGACTGGGTGCAATCGCTGGACCGCGCCAAGCTGGTGACCGCACTGGCCCGCCACCGGCCCGCCGGCGCACCGCCCTTGAACGTGCTGGTGCAGGTGAACATCGACGATGAAACCAGCAAGCACGGCTGCCTGCCGGGCGACGTACCGGCACTGGCCAAGGCCATCGAAGCCGAGCCGTCCTTGCGCCTGCGCGGACTGATGGCGATCCCCGCGCCGCACGCCGACATGACCCGCCGGCGCGACGCATTCCGCGCCATGCACGCCCTGTTCGAAGCTCTGCAGGCGGGCCATGCCGGGATCGACACCCTGTCGATGGGGATGAGCGAGGACTTCGTGCCCGCCATCGAGGAAGGTGCGACCATGGTGCGCATCGGCAGCGCGCTGTTCGGCGCGCGCCCCGCGAAAACGGAAGGACCCGCATGAACGACAGCATTGCCTTCATCGGCGGCGGCAACATGGCGCGCAGCCTGGTCGGCGGCCTGCTCGCGCGCGGCCGCGCGCCTGCATCGATCCGCATCGCCGAGCCGGTGGCCGCGCTGCGCGACGCCCTGCAGGCGGATTTCGGGGTTGCGGTGTTCGCAGACGGCGCGCAGGCCATCGAGGGCGCCGCCACCTGGGTGCTGGCGACCAAGCCGCAGGTGCTGCGCGGGGTGTGCGAAGCGCTGGCGGCGCAGGCGCAGGCGCAGCGGCCGCTGGTGGTGTCGATCGCCGCCGGCATCACCGCCGTGCAACTGGAGCGCTGGCTGGGCGGCGACATCGCGGTCGTGCGCAGCATGCCGAACACGCCCGCCCTGCTCGGCGCCGGCGTGACCGGGTTGTACGCAGGCGGCAAGGTCGATGCCGCGGGCCGCACGTTCGCCGAGGCGCTGCTGTCCGCCGCCGGCAAGACCGTGTGGATCGGGGACGAAGCCCTGATGGACGCAGTGACCGCGGTTTCCGGCAGTGGACCGGCCTATGTGTTCCTGCTGGCCGAGGCGATGATCGATGCCGGCATCGCCCAGGGCCTGCCGGCCGAGGCCGCGCGCGTGCTGGCGATCCAGACCGTGCTCGGCGCGGCGCGCATGCTCGATGAATCCGGGGTGGATGCCGCCGAACTGCGGCGCCGGGTCACCTCGCCGAACGGCACCACCCAGGCCGCGGTCGAACATTTCGAAGCGGGCGGGTTGCGCACGCTGGTCGCGGGCGCGATCCATGCCGCACGCATCCGCGGGCAGGAACTGTCCGCCGCCAACGACTGAGGGGCCCGCCATGCGCATCGCTTGTTCCGCCGCCGTCCTGCTGCTTGCGCTCGTCGCGTGCAGCGGCGACCAGGCCCCGACACCCGCGGTCGCCATGCCGGCAGCGTCGGCCGCCGCCAGCACGACGGTCGGTGGCGCGACCCTGCAGGCCTCGACGGTTGCAATCGCCGACCTCAACGCCACCGTCGCCGGCCGCTACGGCATCGACCTCGCGGAGGAAGGCGTGTTGCTGCTGGTCACCGTGCGCGATTCGGCCGGCAACGGCATCGATCCCGGCGACCTCCGGCTCACCGCCACCGCCGGCACCCTGGCCGAAGCGCCAAAGCCGCTGGACCTGCGTGCGATCAGCACCGACGGCATGACCGACTACATCGGCGTGTTCCGCGCAGTGGCGCCGGCCAGCGTGCACTTCAGGCTCTCCGCGACGCGCAGCGGGGCGCGTGCGGATATCGCGACGACGGCGGAGCTGCAACCGCGTTAGGACCGAGGCCTGCAGGCCGCGGCCCCCTCTTGCTCCGCCCACGCGCGGATGACCCGTGCGATCTCCACAACGCCGTCCGTCAACGCCGCCGGGCCTGGCTGCAGGATCAAGGGCGACTTGACCTCGAACAGCTGCCCGGTGCGAACCGCCGGAATCGCATGCCAGCCGGGGCGTGCGGCGACCCTCCCGGGTCTGAACTTCTTGCCGCACCATGAGCCCAGGATGATGTCCGGCGCACGCCGGATCACTTCATCCGGATCTTCCAGGATGCGCGCCTTGGCCAGCGACTCGAGCGCCCGCTCCGGGAAGATGTCGTCGCCGCCGGCGATGCGGACCAGTTCCGCCACCCAGCGGATGCCGGTGATCGGCGGTTCGTCCCATTCCTCGAAATAGACCTTCGGCCTGGATGGCAACGCGGCGGCATCGCGTTCGATCGCCTGCAGCCCGCGTTGCAGGCCATCCGCATAGGCATTGGCCTTGTCGCCGGCACCGACCAGGGCACCCAGCCGGCGGATGTAGTCGAGGATCCCGGCCACGCTGCGGTGGTTGCTGATCCAGACTTCCACGCCATGCCGGATCAGCGCGGCGGCGATGTCGGCCTGGATGTCGGAGAACCCGACCACGAAGTCCGGGCGCAACTTGAGGATTTCGTCGATCCTGGCGCTGGTGAACGCGCTGACCTTCGGCTTCTGCTTGCGCGCGACCGGCGGGCGCACGGTGAACCCGCTGATGCCGACGATGCGGTCCTGCTCGCCCAGTGCGTAAAGGACTTCGGTGGGTTCTTCGGTCAGGCAGACGATGCGCCGCGGGCCGATCACGTCAGCCACCGGCAGGCCCACTCACGGATACAGCATCCGCCTGGACCAGGTGCCGTCCTCGCCGCGTTCGTGCAGCCAGCGCTCGTGCAGGCGGAACTGCGCGCCGTACCAGAACTCGAGATGCCGCGGCAGCAGCCGGAACCCGCCCCAGCGCGGCGGGCGCGGCACCTCGCGGCCTTCGAATTCCTGCTCGAACTGCGCGATCCGGTCTTCGAAGGTCTCCCGCGAAGCCAGCGTCTCCGACTGCAGCGAGGCCCACGCCCCGACCTGGCTGCCGCGTGGCCGGCTTGCGAAATACGCATCCGCCTCGTCGCCGGCGACGATCTCGACATCGCCCTCGATCCGCACCTGCACGCCTTCGCGCACCCGCGGCCAGTGGAACAGCAGCGACGCGCGCGGATTGGCCTGCAGTTCGCGGCCCTTGCGCCCGTCCAGGTGGGTGTAGAACACGAAGCCGCGTGCATCGAAGGCTTTCAGCAGCACCGTGCGCGCCGACGGCTGGCCGTCGACGGCGGTGGCAAGGGTCATCGCGGTGGGCACGGGTTCGCCGGCGGTGACCGCCTCGGCGAACAGGGCATCGAAGGTGGCGCGGAGGTCGTCGGGGATGTTGTCCATGCGCGCATTGTCGCGCGCATGCGGCCGCGGCGCACCACCCGGCGCACCATCAGTCAGTTGACGATGAAGCTGACCCGCAGGTTGACCCGCCATTCCTGCACGTTGCCGTCGTCGTCGGTGGTGACCTTGATTTCGTTGACCCAGGCGCCCTTGATGTGCTTGACCGATTCGGCGCACTTCTTCAGCCCGTGCTTGACCGCATCCTCGATGCTGCTGGCGGACGAGGCATTGAGTTCGATGATCTTGGCGACGGACATGGCAGGACTCCTGGTTGGCCGGCGGGATGCCGAACCCGCAGCCTTGCCGGTCGGGCGTTAATTCC